>OIOY01000049.1_pt1 | contig 46050 bp, 49 predicted proteins | sample 1585671 | NCBI WGS metagenome assembly OIOY01 (sample SAMN02674697, study PRJEB24791) | human gut metagenome, SKBSTL033 | isolation source: stool | host: Homo sapiens | place: USA
GTTGGCTTGGAAGCAGCCATTCATTTAAAGAGTGCGTAACAGCTCACTAGTCGAGGAGTCGGGCGTGGATAATAATCGGGTATCAAGTTGTCTACCGAAGCAGTGGGATCATTAATATGATCGGTAGGGGAGCATTCCAGTCAGCGTCGAAGGCGTACCGTGAGGTATTCTGGAGCGTCTGGAAAAGCAAATGTAGGTATAAGTAACGATAAAGGGGGCGGGAAACCCCCTCGCCGAAAGACTAAGGTTTCCTGATCAACGCTAATCGGATCAGGGTCAGTCGGGTCCTAAGGCTCAGCCGAACGGCGATGCCGATGGCAGAAACGGTTAATATTCCGTTACTACCTTCAGGAGTGACGTGGAGACGCAGTAGTGACAGTGCCGCCATCTGACGGAATAGATGGTTGAAGGGTGTAGGAGTCGATCATGGCAGGCAAATCCACCATGAGATCCGAACCTGACAGTATGCCGCGTCCTTCGGGACAAGGCAATAGTGCGCGTAAGCATGCTGCCGAGAAAATCCGCTAAACTTAATCCTGTAGGTACCCGTACCGCAAACGGACACACGTAGTCGGGATGAATATTCTAAGGCGCTTGAGTGATTCACGGTTAAGGAACTAGGCAAACTGACCCTGTAACTTCGGGATAAAGGGTCCCTACCCTTTTATGGGAGGGCGCAGAGAATCGGTCCAGGCAACTGTTTAACAAAAACACAGGGCTGTGCCAAATCGAAAGATCCAGTATACAGCCTGACACCTGCCCGGTGCTGGAAGGTTAAGAGGAGATGTCATCGATAAGAGAAGCGTTGAATTGAAGCCCCAGTAAACGGCGGCCGTAACTATAACGGTCCTAAGGTAGCGAAATTCCTTGTCGGGTAAGTTCCGACCTGCACGAATGGTGTAATGATCCGGACGCTGTCTCAACCATGAGCTCAGTGAAATTGTAGTATCGGTGAAGATGCCGATTACCCGCGATGGGACGAAAAGACCCCGTGAACCTTTACTATAGCTTATCATTGAATCTGGGCACGTGATGTGTAGGATAGGTCGGAGGCTTTGAAGCAGGTACGCCAGTATTTGTGGAGCCGCTGTTGAAATACGACCCTTTATTTGTTTGGATTCTAACCCGTGGTACGGGGACATTGATTGGTGGGTAGTTTGACTGGGGTGGTCGCCTCCAAAAGCGTAACGGAGGCTTCTAAAGGTGCCCTCCGGCCGATTGGTAACCGGCCTTAGAGTGTAATGGCATAAGGGCGCTTGACTGGGAGACTGACAAGTCGATCAGGTAGGAAACTAGAGCATAGTGATCCGGTGTTTCCGCATGGAAGGGACATCGCTCAAAGGATAAAAGGTACTCCGGGGATAACAGGCTGATCCCTCCCAAGAGCTCATATCGACGGAGTGGTTTGGCACCTCGATGTCGGCTCGTCACATCCTGGGGCTGGAGAAGGTCCCAAGGGTTGGGCTGTTCGCCCATTAAAGTGGCACGCGAGCTGGGTTCAGAACGTCGTGAGACAGTTCGGTCTCTATCTATCGTGGGCGTATGAAATTTGCGTGGCTCTGACACTAGTACGAGAGGACCGTGTTGGACAGACCTCTGGTTTGCCGGTTGTGCCGCCAGGTGCATTGCCGGGTATCTAAGTCTGGATCGGATAAGTGCTGAAAGCATCTAAGTACGAAGCCGGCCACAAGATTAGATTTCTCAGGGTCGTTGTAGACTACGACGTTGATAGGATGCAGGTGTAAAGATGGAGACATCAAAGCCGAGCATTACTAATTGCCCGTTCACTTTCCTTATATGTCGGATGGTGTATACCTTTGGTTTTTACTACAGAATGAAATTACGATAACAGCTCAACAATATGTCAACCTTATTCAGGTGGCTATAGCACAAGGGTTCCACCTCTTCCCATTCCGAACAGAGAAGTTAAGCCTTGTCACGCCGATGGTACTGCGTCACAGTGGGAGAGTAGGTAGCCGCCGTTTTGATTGAAGCCTCCGGACTTGAAGAAGTTCCGGAGGCTTTTTTTGTATACGCACGCATGAAATGTGGCCTCTACCGTTTTTTCCCCGTGGGTGTGGGTACCTTTCCCACGGAACTCTCCGGAAGGCTCCGCCATGTCTTTTCTCCGGCAGGGGCAGGTCCGGAAACCCTCACCGGGTACTTATGCCTTGGAATAGGGACTGGAAATAGAACAGGCAGGTCTGAAGGCCTGCCCTGATAGAGAACCGGGAGATGATTATAGAGTCTTTATGCAAGCTATCAGTTTGTCGACATCTTCTTCTGTTGTATCGAAAGAGGTAACAAGTCTCATTTCTCCTATGGTTTCGTTCCAAAAGTAGAAATGATAATATTCTTGTAGCTTATCTTCTTTTTCACGCGGCATGATGAAGAATAATTGGTTGCTCTCCACCGTTTGGGTAAATTTTATATCAGGCATTGTGGAAAGTTTCTTGTACAAGCGTTGCGCCATTGCGTTGGCATGTTGTGCGCATGTTAACCATAGGTTATCTTCAAGGAAGGCTGTGAACTGGCAAGAGATATAACGCATTTTGCTGGCCAATTGGCAGGCTTGTTTTCTGGCATAACGTGCTTCCTTTATCAAATCCTGATTGAAAATCACTACACATTCGGCTCCCATCAGTCCGTTCTTTGTTCCTCCCAAAGTCAATGTGTCAATTCCGCATGCTCCTGATATATCATCAAGACTCATTCCCAATGCTGCCGCGGCATTAGAGATACGGGCACCATCCATATGCACAAACAGTCCATGCCGATGTGCAAATTCTGTCAATGCGCATATTTCTTCTGGTTTATAAATTGTTCCCAATTCACTACATTGACTTAGGTAAATTGCTCCGGGCTGAGAATGGTGTTCTATGCCAAAGTTAACCATAAATGGTTTTAGTAATTCCGGAGTCAGTTTGCCATCCGGAGTAGGAATTGTGCGCATGAAACAGCCAGTGGCTTTACTGGGGGCACCACATTCATCTACAACAATGTGAGCTGTGTCGGCACAGAAGATAATATGGTAAGGACGGGTCATTATTTGCAGCGCCATAGTATTACTGCCTGTGCCATTAAAAACAAACAGTGCTTCACATGGACGTGAAAATAGTTCTTTCACTTTGTGGGCGGCTTCTTTTGTCCACGGATCATCTCCATAGCCAAGTGCATGTCCGTTATTGGCCTTCATTAATGCTTCCATGATACGGGGATGTACACTTGAATTATTGTCAGATGCAAAACTTCTCATATTCTTTTTCTATTTTACAATTTATTTGTAAAGGTAGGAGCTTTTTCAACAAAATGCAATGAAACGTCATTGAAATAAATACGCAAAAAGAGTATCATGCAGATGTATTATACGTGTAATGCTTTTATCTGATCTTTGCCATCGGAAAAATAACAAGGTAAAAGTATGATGAAAGCTCAGATGAAAGGCATTAGCCTTATGATAATTCTCTTGATGTTGGTATTGACCGTACAGGCGGCTGCTTTGAGAGGAACTGTAACAGATAAAGCGACTAAAGAGCCACTTATTGGTGCTGCTGTACAGTTAAGTGGTACAAATACAGGAACTATTACTGATGTGGATGGTAATTTCGAACTTGCAGGATTAAGAAATGGAACGTACAAGCTTATTATATCTTATGTGTCTTATTGTACACAGACTGTTGAGGTTACAATAAACGGTATGTTCGAAATAAAAGTAGAACTAGAACAGGATAATCAACAATTAGGAGAAGTTGTGGTTGTAGCGGATGCTAAAAAGAATACGGAGAATGCTATTATTACCCAACAACGTACTAGCTTGGTTATGCAAACGGGAGTTTCTGCCCAGCAGATTACCAAGACGCAAGATAAAGATGCTTCGGAAGTGATTCGCCGTGTACCGGGTATCAGTATAATTGAGGAGAAATTCGTTATGGTACGTGGGCTTTCACAACGGTATAATAATGTGTGGATTAATAATAGTGCCGTACCTAGTTCTGAAGCCGATGCGCGTGCTTTCTCTTTCGATATTATTCCATCGTCGCAGTTGGATAATATGTTGGTAGTGAAATCGCCTGCACCGGAATATCCTGCTGATTTCAGTGGTGGTTTTATTTTAGTGAATACCAAAGATGTTCCTAGCAGTAATCTGTTTACTATTTCGGTTGGAACTAGTTTAAATGATCAGACTCATTTTAAAAAGTTTCTGTATAATAAAGGAAGTGGCACAGATTTTCTAGGTTTCGATAATGGCTTTCGTAGCTTGAAAGGTGGAATCAATGCTGTGCTTAGTCCGATGAACAATGGCTATGATTTATTAAATAATGGGTTAAATAATGACTGGACCGTTAAAGATCGTAGGCCCTTGGCAGATCTTAGCCTGAATATGAATTTCAGCCGTCGCTGGGTGGATAGTAGCGGACGTACTTTGGCTATATTAGGAACAGTGAACTATAGCAATAGCTATAGGACATATCTGGATATGGATAACAATTTGTTTGGTGCTTATGATATGACTCACGATTGTTCTAATTATTTACGTAAAAGTATAGATGACCAATATAATCATAGTGTTCGTATAGGAACTATGCTGAATTTTACTTATATACCTGCCAGTGGTAACAGTCGCTATGAGTTTAAGAATATTTTTAATCAATTAGGGAAAGACCGCTATACTTACCGTAAGGGAACAGATGCACAAAGTGATTATGAAGAGAGTGCGGAATATTATTATCAGAGTCGTACCACTTATAATGGTCAATTTACGGGGAAGCATACATTGGGTAATACCGATAAGTTGGATTGGAGTGCTGGATATTCTTATGCCAATCGGAATATGCCGGACCGCCGTCGATATACTACCGTACTCAATGAGGAGACCAATCAGTTGGAAGTAGAGAACTTGAATGAGATTAATCGGGAGTTTTCCCGATTGGATGAACATATTTTGTCGGCTAACATCAATTATCAGCACGATTTCTCTTTCGGGATTTTTACTCCTAGCCTGAAGGTTGGAGCTTACACGGAGCATCGTGCTCGTGAATATAATACCCGTTTTTTTATCTATAGTTGGAAAAATGGTTTGCCGGGTGCTTATAAAGTAATGAATGTCCCTAATGAATTATTACAAGAGAAGAATTATGGGGAGAATGGACTTTATTTATTGGAACAAGTGGATTGGCGCAATAATTACGAAGGCAATAATCTCTTGAGTGCTGGTTATGTAGGGGGTAATCTTCCGTTGGGCAAATTGAATGTATACGCAGGAGTTCGTTTTGAATATAATAGAATGGAGTTGGTTAGCCATACACAGAAAAACGAGGAAAGCCCCACTAGTGTGTTTTACACGTATGATGACTTTTTCCCGTCTGTAAATGCGGCTTATCGTTTGAATGATAAGCATCAGTTCCGTTTATCTTATGGACGTACTGTGAATCGTCCGGAATTTCGGGAGGTTTCTTCTTCTGTATATTATGATTTTGATCTTGCCAGCAATGTACAAGGTAATTATAATTTAAAGCCTGCTTATATTGATAATTTAGATTTTGGTTATGAGTTTTATCCCAGCAGTGGAGAGCTGATTTCTGTTTCTCTTTTCTATAAAAGGTTTAAGAATCCTATTGAATGGACTTATACTGTATCCGGAGGTACAGACCTTATCTATTCGTATGTCAATGCCAAAGGAGCGGATAATTATGGAGTAGAAGTGGATATACGCAAAAATCTGGATTTTATAGGTATGCGTAATTTTAGTCTTAGTCTGAACGGGGCTTTAATTAAAAGTAAAGTGAAATTTGAGCCGGGAGCCAAAGAGAAGGACCGTCCGATGCAAGGTCAATCTCCATATTTGATTAATGCCGGTTTCTTCTATCAACATGCCGATAGCGGATGGAATGCTGCATTGCTTTATAACCGTATCGGTAAACGTATTATTGGTGTAGGCCGTAGTTTGGGAACCGCAGACAATGAAGTCAGAGTACCCGATTCTTATGAAATGCCCCGTAATGCAGTAGATTTAAGTGTTTCGAAAAAAATTGGTAATCTGGAAATAAAGGTTGCTGTACGCGATTTGTTGGCGGAGAAAGTTTCTTTCAAGCAATTTGAAGAAACTAGACATGGAAAAGTGGAGCAAATTACTCGTCAATACAAATCAGGGCGTAATTTCAATTTGAACATTAACTATACGTTTTAAAATAGAATGAATCTTTCATTATTAACCAATAAACAAATGGAAATGAGAACTGACAAGTTTATGATTTACGTATTCTCAGCAATAATGCTGGGGGGAATGGTTGCTTGTAGCAGTGATGATCCGGAAACTGATACAGGAAACGGTAATGGCAACGGTGGAAATGCCGAAGCTCCTTATGTATGGGGGGCTGAGGGGGCTATTAAAACATGTGACCACTTGTTATTTGATGATGATAAAACAGAGAATGCCAAAGGTACCGTGATAGGAAATGGAGATCAGGAGTTTATTTTTAAGGGTACACAGACTTTGTCCAAAGGAACTTACCTGATGAAAGGATGGATTTATGTGGGAACTGGGTCGGTATTGACCATCGAACCGGGGACTGTTATCAAAGGGGATAAAGATACACAGGCTGCCTTGATTGTAGAACCGGGCGGCAAACTAATAGCCGAGGGTACTAAAGACGCTCCGATTGTTTTTACCTCTGAACAGCCTAAAGGCCAGCGTAAACCGGGAGATTGGGGGGGATTGATTATTTGTGGTAATGCCAAGAATAATCAGGGAGTGTTGAACCAGCAGATTGAAGGAGGTCCACGTACTAAACATGGAGGAAATGATGATGCTGACAATTCAGGTATATTGAGATATGTACGTGTGGAATTTGCTGGTTATCCTTTTCAAAAAGATAAGGAAATTAATGGTATAACTTTTGGATCTGTAGGTAGTGGAACTACCATTGATCATTTACAGGTTTCATATTCCAATGACGACTCTTACGAATGGTTTGGAGGTAATGTAAATTGTAAATATCTAGTGGCTTATAATGGATGGGACGATGAGTTTGATACAGATAATGGCTTCTCCGGTAAGGTCCAATATTGTCTTTCAATCCGTGATCCGAGAATCGCAGATACTTCTCAGTCTAATGGTTTTGAGTCGGATAATTGTGGAGACGCCTCATTGATAGAACCCTATACGACAGCCGTATTTAGTAATGTCACTTTTATCGGACCGTTGGGGCGTGATGCCAACTTTGTTAATAATGAGAGCTATATTACGGGCGGTAGCTTCAATCCTAATAATGGTTCAGCTTTAGGCAAGTTTCAGTCTGCTATGCAGATCCGGCGTTCCAGTCGTTTGAATTGCTTTAATTCAGTAGCTGTAGGGTATCCTGTCGGTTTAATTATTGATGGTGAGAAAGGTAATACAGTTGAGATGGCGAAGGCAGGAAACATAAAGTTGGAGAATATTTGGTTTGCAGGTATGACGGTGGTCGGTTCTGATGCTAACAAAGTATATGATGATGTGCTTTATGATGCCGTGAACAAGCAAATCATTGATGCTGGACAAGAGTCTTATTCTTCTACTTTTTTCAAGACTCAGAAAGGAAATAAAGTATTGACTGATGTCAATGAGTTGAAATTCAAGGACGGGCGTAATATCGGTGTTAATTATATGCCGGATGCAGATAGCCCTGTGTTGACAGCCGCTTCATTTAATGACGCACTGTTGAGCAGCGGTTTTGAGACAGTAGAATATATCGGAGCGTTTGGAACAGATGATAATTGGTTGGATGGCTGGACTAATTTCGATCCTAATAATACAGACTACTAATACACCTTTGAATATACACACATAGCTGTTAATTTTAGGGGATTCTATGCGGTAAAGTCATAGAATTCCCTTATTTTTGTATCCAAACCTAGAAACTATTAATTAATACACCTATGTATCCATTTAAATTTAACCCCATTCTGAAATCCACCATTTGGGGTGGAGAAAAGATTATCCCGTTCAAACATCTGAATATTGAACAGCCTCAGGTTGGCGAAAGTTGGGAAATTTCTAATGTCCCAGGCGATGAGTCTGTTGTTGCTAATGGAACTGAAGCCGGCAAAAATTTGAGCCAGTTGGTAAAAGAATATAAAGGTTCTTTGGTAGGAGATAGTAATTATCAGCGTTTTGGCGATAATTTTCCCTTGTTGATCAAATTCATTGATGCTTGTGACGATCTCTCTATACAAGTGCATCCAGATGATGAACTGGCAAAGAAGCGTCATAATTCGATGGGCAAGACCGAAATGTGGTATGTTATTGACAATGCCGGGGGGAAAGCACATCTGCGTTCGGGATTAAGTAAAAAAATTACTCCCGATGAATATGCTGCAATGATTGCTGATAATACTATTTGTGATGCATTGGCTGATTATGCCGTACAACCGGGTGATGTGTTTTTCTTGCCTGCAGGACGTATCCATAGTATTGGAGCCGGATGCTTTATTGCTGAGATTCAGCAGACCTCGAATGTGACTTATCGAATTTATGATTTCAATCGTAAGGATAAAAATGGCAATACTCGTGAGTTGCATACAGAATTGTCAAAAGATGCCATAGATTATTCTGTAGAAGAGGATTATCGTACTCATTATACTCCGAAACAGAATGAATCTGTCGAGTTGGTTACCTGTCCGTATTTCACTACTTCTGTTTATGATTTGACTGAAAATATGACGATAGATTATAGTGAACTTGATTCATTTGTAATTTATATTTGCATGGAAGGTACATGTACGGTAACTGATGGGGATGGTAACTCATTGGAATTGCAAGCCGGTGAATCTATCCTTTTCCCTGCCACAACAAAAGAGGTGAAAGTGACTGTGGAAGGTCATGTTAAGTTCTTGGAAACTTATGTATAAAGATTCGTTTTGTTTTTGATAAAATAAACTGCTGCTTTCATTGTATGTATTGGAAACAGCAGTTTATTTTATTAAAAACAATGTTTCCTGTTTAAAAGGTAAACTTTAGGCATACAGGCTTATTGGTTTTTATTGTTTTGCCTGTGTCTTTCAGTAGCCCTGTTTGGGAATCTCTTTCAAATACTTGTATGGAGTTGCTGTCTCTGCAGGCCACCAACAGGTATCGTCCGTTCCGGCTGATAATAAAATTACGTGGATGGATACCAGTAAGCTGATAACCTGTCTTTGTTAATGTTCCTTCTTCCTGATTTATGGAGAAAATAGCGATACCGTCTGCTTTTAAGCGGTTGGATGCATACAGAAATTTTCCATCAGGTGAAATGTGAATATCTCCGCTACCTTTGGCACCCACTGTGTCAGCTTCTATATATTGTATGGTGTTTAATTTTCCTTTGTCGTAAGAGAAAGCTATAACTTTTCCTGAGATTTCATTAATCAAATAAGCGAATTTTTGGTTCGGATGGAAACAAATGTGGCGTGGTCCTGATCCTGATTCTACTTTTATATTAAATTCTTCGGATTCATTCAGCAAGGAATGGGATACACCATCAGTTACATTCTCACTAACAGGAAATACATGAATCTGGTCTGTACCTAAATCACTGGCAAGTAGATATTTATGGTCTGGAGTGAATTCTATACAATGTAAATGTGGCTGTGTTTGTCTCTCTTTGTCAAGACTATTTCCTGTAAAGGAAATAAGGCGTGTTTCGGATTTTAATTTGCCGTCTTTATCTAGTGGGAAAACGGTAATACTACCTCCCATATAATTTGCTGTCAAGACAAATTTTTCCGACGGGCTGAGAGTTATATAACAAGGTGCACCGCCGTCAGTGGGTTGAGAATTAAGCAAAGTTAGTCTCTTTTGTTCTTTATCGAATTTGATGGCATTGGCGGTAGAACTTTTTCCGGAATCCTCCCCTACAGCATATATTCTTTCTCCATCAGCCGACGGGATGAGGAAAGATGGGTTGGATATTCCTTTTATTCCGCTGATATATTGTGAGTTGCCATTTTGTTCATCAAAGTTATAAACCTTGATACCTTCTTCCTCCGGAGTTGCATAACTGCCTACCAACATATACATCATATTCGGATTTTCTTCAACTGTAATTGCTTCCGTTTGTTTCTTGGGAGAGGGTATACAGCCTCCCAGTATCATACTGCTCATACACAATACCATTAATTTTTTGTTCATATTGTCTGATCTGTTAGGATTAGAAAAATTATTTTCAAAGATACATTGTTCTCATTAAAATGCGCTAAATAAATGAATAAATAATTGGATATTAACAGAAGTGTGTGTATATTTGTAATCTCTTTATGAGTTACCAGTACGGGGTTGACTGGATTTGACAGCGTGGCTAAGTGGTATGTAAGCATGCAGTGCGTGGTTGATTGGCACTATAATCCCAGTTTTCAAAATTTTATCTGGCAACGAAAATTATGCTCTTGCTGCTTAATCGAATCATAGTAGATTAGCTTTATTTCTGCCAAAGTGGTGGAAACGAGACATCACTCAAAAGCTCTTGTTCCGAAGCGTTTGATCAAGTGGTGCAGTAAAATCGGGAATAGTTAGAGATCCGCCTCGTGTCTCTTACGAAAATTTAGAGGATAAGGTATAAGTTGGTGGCTTCGGTCCTGCTTATACTCGAAAATTTAGGCGAAGATAAGCATGTAGAAAGCGTATGGCTTCCTCGTTTGGACGAGGGTTCGACTCCCTCCAGCTCCACGAATGGATTTGAAAACCGCTGATTTTCAGCGGTTTTTCTTTTGTGAAAATCAGATACTCCCCCTTTTACTCCCCCTGTCTTTTATATTCATTTAACCTGTTCCTGTTAAATACCATAAAAAATGAACTTATTTCTTGATTAGATTGGGACTTGATACTTTTATTACTGTGTGTAGATTACTTGTTTCATAAACGAAAAGAGGAACCATACGTAATCCATTGTATAGTTCCTCCTAAATACTATGTAAAAAGTTTATATTATAGTTTTTCAATCTCTTCTTTAGACAATCCTGTAGCTCCAATAATTAATTCCATTGCAGTTCCTGATGACTTTAGATAACGGGCGACTTCGATAGCTTTCTTTCTTTCTCCTTCTTCAATCCCTTCCGCCCTTCCTTCTTCACGTTCAGTATTGATATTATCACGAAGGATTACAATATTATCCAAGTGACGGTAGTAAGCGGCAAGTTCATCTTTAGTCATACTATCCAACTTTAATCTCTCACGAGCCTCCTCAAGACCGGGAGCTGTGGCAGTGGAAGGTATTTCTCCAGTGTTAAGATAGTAGATCCATTCTTCCAGGGGACTTTTTGCTACCTGATTAAAACCGTTCACTTTCAGGATATAATATTCAGGATATAGCTGACTTACCGTATCCACCTTGAATGTCTGTTTCTGGAACGGGGTGAGTTCAAGAAGATCATTAGTGTGGATACCCCTGAATTCCGTCTTTCCATGATAAACGAAGTCCCTGCCATGTCCTAGGGAGAAGTAGACTATATTGACGCTGTATACTTTACGGACCTTGTCATAGCTCTCCCCTCTGTTGATATATTCAGTGACCAGCTTGGAAGTACCGAACAACATACGCTGGAAGTAGGCATATTCATTATTGTTCTGCACCTCTATCAATACCAGCTCCCCCTTGGAGTTCTCGGCAAGCATATCCACACGGTTATACTTGTCATATTCGTCCTCCTGATTGCTCTCGCTCTCAAGAAGCCTCTGGATAATGATCCTCTCACCCAGTAACGTGGTGAGCAGGCCTTCAAGGACACTGAAGTTTGCCTTGTTCCTGAGCAGACGTTTCATCGCCCAGTCAAAACGGATTATCTGGTTTTTATTATTGCTGTTCATAATGGTCTGATATATGGGTTACTACAAAGATAGGCAAAAAACTCAAGACCTCCAAAATAATACGGATTATAGTGAAAAAGCAGCTATTCTCCACGAACCACTGCTTTTATTGCGTCAATTTATTCAACTATAAGGGAAATCTATTTTAGAACAATCTTTTGATATATTCTGTTCAATGACTCAGTGTCCAGTTCGTCTATGCTTATTATATATAATGCATCCGTCACATACACTTCTTTCCCTCCGAGAAATATGTATGCGGCATCAAAGTACCAGTTCTTACCTCTCACCCTCATGTCTATTCTGATATCGTTTTGTATCTCACAGACTTTTCTTATAGCCTCAGTCAGTTCTGTTCTCTCCATACAATGCTCCTTTATCCGGATATAACAGAGCGCCCGGATTTTTGTTTGCGGACTTTTCATTTATATATCAAAGTGTGGCCGTTTATTTTTCTCCTTCCTGAAACCTTCCAAACCCTTATATATGAGAAAAAGCCTGGAGCATAATACAGCACCATTGGAATAAGGTGCGTCAGCTTCAGGCATTATAATAAGAAATAATTTACCGGGTTAATTCTAATTTCAGATGATGGTTAGAACTTTAATTCGAGGGATAGCAACGGTACGAGTAGTTTTCACAGCTTTAGTCTTGATTACCCAAAGTATGCAGTCTATCGGAAAGTCAAGTCAGATCGAGGAGGTTTGATGACGGCTTTTCTTTTTTTTCTTCCCCTTTCTTGAATCCTTCAAAGCCTTATATGTGAGAATAATATATAAGAGAATAGAAACGTAATAACAAACAATTGAAAATTAGAGAAATGGGAAATTTGGTAAAAGCATTGAAGATCGCCGCAAATGTAGCGGAGATCATCGTGGCAGGCTCCGTATTGATCGAGCTTGCCGAGAAGTATGGTGGCAGATTGGGAAAGAAAAAATCCGCCACGAGTAAAGTCGCTACAGATACTGTGGCGGCTGAAAACTAACATAACGTCTTGAACAGTGGATTATGATAAAGGTCAGGACGTAATAATAACAATCCTTGAAGTTACTACATCAATACTCAAGGGAATTAAGAAGCTAAGAAGTTTATTTATAAAAGCAAAGAAATAAACCTCTTGGCTTTTTTTCGTTTATCGGATTTTATTAACAACTAAAAAATAACAAAGAGTATGGAAACAATGACTAATGAACTTACTGTCATTCCAAGAACAATCGGAATGATGACAAGAATGATGGATGTGATTAATACCGAGAATATTGAAGATGCTGTAATCGTATCTGAAGAAGAGCAGGAAGAACATCCCAATTTTATTGAAAGTAACACTTCGGGTATTACACTTGAAGAACTTGAGAGAAACTGCATTGTACCCAGTTTTGGAGACAATCAGCTTACAATCAGCCACCAGACATTCATACACCGGATCGAGGAGGCTGCAAGGAGCTATTTTACGGGTGAAAGCTTTGGAAACACAGAAATCAGGGTATCACATAGAATCCTGGGCAGGGTTCCGGGAGCATTAACCAAAAAGAAAGAGGAACTTAAACCTGAGGACGAGACTATCTATTATCAACGTATGGCTTTCTGTTTTCATATCAGGTCTATGAGCAGAATGATGAACGGAGAAGAAGTACATTTATGTATCGGAGGTGTAAGAAGTCTGAACGAGGAAAACCTATACGCCCGAAAATCACCGGAGAAATTTAAAATCTTTATCGGATGGAGAGTGAAAGTTTGCTCGAACCTTATGTTACTGAACGATGGTCTGACCGGACGACTGGAAGTGATGAGTGATGCAGATATATACAGTTCAGCACTCAGACTATTTCAAGACTTTAACCCCGAACAGAATCTCAGGCTACTTGAAAATCTGGGAAGGACGAATATTTCACAGGAACAGTTTTGTCAGATAATTGGTAGGCTCAGATTATATCAAGCTTTACCCGCTTCACAACTTAAAGAATTGCCCAAGGTGATTTTAGGTGATTCCAATGTCAATGCAGCTACGAAAGGCTATATAGAAAACCCTAATTTCGGGTTACGTGGCAGAGAGAATATCACTTGTTGGGATTTGATGCAGCTCCTTAATGACGCCGCCAAACAATCCTATATTGATAAATTCTTGGAGCGAAATCAGAACTGCACTGATTTTGCGATTGGTGTCCAAAAAGCTTTAAACGGTGAAGATACTGAGAATTACGGATGGTTTTTGAGTTAGACCTGAAAATAAATTGACTCACAAGGGAGAAAGATCTAAATATGACAAACATGATCTTTCTCCCTTTTTTGTTGAACCCTTTAACGGATACTTGATATGGAAATGAATGATATTATGACATGCATAGACAGATTGCCGCAAGGCTGTTCTGATAAAAGATATGCTGGGATCCTGAAGGAATTACCGGATGAATGTCAGTCACGTATAAGAAAGACGTTTACCCCAAATCATTACAACAGGAATAATGTATAATCAATAATGAATATTAGCGATGAAATATGATTTTATAAAAGTTGGTGCCACTGTTTGCTGGCATGATCCCGAAGGTATATCAGAGGGTGAATACAAAGTGGCTTCGGTCCCGGATAATTTGGAGGATGACAGTGTGGTCCTTATAACTTCCGATTTTTCCGAGGCTGAGGTTTTCCCTACAGAATTATCTCCGGTTTAATATTATAGGTTATGGAAAGACATGAATTGGAAAACAGCAGGGAATTCAAGGCTGCAAAAGAACTTGAACATGCCCTGAACGATTATGGGTGGAATGAGAAAAGGTTCGCTTCAGCGGTGACTACATTCCACAGGACCCTGCAACAGACCTTATTCAGAAGTATGGTTGAAGTGATTAAAACAATGGGAAGTGAAGGTTACGGATATGACCTGAGGAACAAGGCTTCCCATGAGATATGTAAGAAGATAGTGGAATCAGGAGTTCTGGAAGACAAGACGATACCATTCATCTGAAAAGGTTGAAACATACCAAGACTAATATTCCGGGGAGGGATATTTCTGATTAAAAGGAAGTATCTCTTCTTTTTTTATTTACCGACAATTTAAAATTCAGAAGATTATGTTATACTATAATTTTTATGGTTACGAAAGATTCAAGGCCTGTTTCGGACTTGAAAAAAGAGATAACGGTACGGTGGTAAGAAAGAACAGGATACTGCTGGGCCATCTGAAGAATCCTGCACTGCTCAGGTATTGCAGGGAGCATGATGATTATGCCTTGTTACATATATATGATATGGCTGACCTACAGAAAAAAGTAATGGATGCTGTCATTGAATCAGGAAAAGGTGATAAAAAGCTGCCTTATAGGGTGGAACTGATAGGCAAGACATACCACTCTTCCAGATATCAGACTGACGAAAGCAAGGGTGTATGTGAGGATCTGGATAAAAGTTCAGTCCGCTATATCAATGTTGAACGTAGCCGAGTCTTCAAGATGAGGGCCGGAAAATTCATGAGAGAGCTTATCCTTGAGACAGAGATAGGAAAGTTGCTCTCTCCAAGTGTCGTAAACTGGCTTGCCGGAGATATTTTTACCCAGCAATGGCATACTTATACACATGGGAAATCACCTGATATGGAACTACATATAAACAATGAGTTCTGGAAGATATATGATAGTGATTATTGCAAAGGTAATTTCGGTTCATGTATGGTGGACGAAGACCGGACCTCATTCTATCGTGATTCGGTAAAAGCCAAGGCGGCTTACATAACAGACAAAACAGGATTGGTTGTAGCAAGATCCATTCTATTTACTGACGTTACGGATCAGGATGGCAATAAATGGAGGCTGCTTGAAAGGCAATACTCTTCAGGAGGCGATGATGTATTGAAACGGTTACTGATTGACAAACTCATTCAAGGTGATTACATAGACGGTTATAAAATCGTGGGTGCATCCTGCCATGAAGCTAACGCATTTGTAGATATTCATGGGAACTCATTATCCGACAGGAAGTTTGAGATTGACTGTGATCTGGAACTGGAAGACACGCTTTCTTATCAGGATTCTTTCAAATGGTACAATTATAACCTGAATAAAGCCTATAACTACGAAAACTCACACTTTTCATATAACCTTGACACCACAGACTTGAACTTATATGGTGATACTGACGACGATGATGACGATCGGGAATGGGACGATTACCACCAGTATCATTGTTCAGTAACCAGATCCTGTTACCGGAACGGAAGGGAGATTTGGGTGGACGTGAACAATCTGGATGATTTTATATGGATAGAATCGAAAGGAGAATATCACCACGAGGACGACTGTGTCTGCTGTGATGAATGTGGAACAAACATTCTTTTGGATGATGCCATGTGTTCGGAAGTGACGGAGGAATATTATTGCTGCAAGGAATGTATGGAGAAAGCGGAGAATGAGTTCAAGCGGAAGAACTGGCATTACTCCGAATATGATGATGAATGGTATGAGGATTACACCGACATTACCCGGATCAATATCTGGAATGAACCGGAAGGTATCTATGAGAATAAAAGCATCGGTACGGATACATTATGCCGGTTATTGAGAAATGAGGAAGCATGGGAGTTTGACAATGAGGTGTTCGACAGGATAAATCCAAGTACCAACCTTCCATACGGCTATAAACTTAAAAAAGAGATAAATCATGAATATACAATTATTGAAGCGGCTGTATAGTATCTACAGCCCGAGTGGGAAGGAACAGAAGATGGTAAAGTTCCTCTGTTCCTATATAAGACAGCTTCCCGGAAATATATCCGTGTCAAAGGATAAGTTCGGGACCTGTATGTAGTCAAGGGTAAAGCGGAAGTTTATTCTTGCTTAGTGAGCCATATCGACCAGGTTTCACACTGCAAGCATTCAAAGGATTTCAAGGCGGTGGAGACAAGGGAAGTCATATTCGGTTATTCGCCAAAGAACAGGAGGTTTGAGAATTTGGGAGCCGATGATAAAAATGGAGTGTTCATCTGTCTTGAATGCCTGAAGAAATATAATTCTATGAAAGTAGTCTTTTTTAGAGAGGAAGAAACAGGCTGCAAGGGAAGTTCTGAGGCGGTGATGTCTTTCTTCGATGATGTGAGATTCGTTATCCAGCCTGACCGTAAAGGCAATTCAGACCTTATTACAAACATAGGTTATTCCGAGTTGTGTTCCGAAGGGTTCATTGAAGCGATAGAACCTGAGAAATGGGGTTACATGGAGGAGAACGGCTTGATGACCGATATTCTGACCTTGAAAGAGAAAGGGCTTGGGGTCTCCTGCATCAACGTTTCATGTGGTTACTACAATGCCCACACCGATGAAGAGATAACGGTAAAGAAAGACCTGCTGAAATGCCTGAGGTTTATAGAACATATCATAGAGGACTGTACCGACACTTATCCCCATACACAAAGTGATTCATATTTCAGTCCCTATGAGTTTGAGGATGAGGTTTATGATATGCTGAACCATGACCCGACTTTAACTCCCGAAGACCTTTATGACATGTATTCCACCAATTTTCCACCCTTCGGATTGGAGGATTACAGAAAGATATATGAAGATTATCGGATGTTCTGGGTTGAGGATGAAGAAGATAGGAACTTAAAAACTTTGGATTATGGAAAGAGATAAGAACTACGATTTGGAACTGGCCAAGTATATCTGGTCCATCCTGAAATCCAATCTCCCCGTCCTTATGTCCTGGGGAGTTGAGATTGAGACAGTGAAAGTAATAACATGTGGTCTTGAATTCAGGGTCAACGGATTCAAGCATACCGGAAAAGTTCAGATTGTATTGAATGAGGGTGCTGACCTGTTTGAAGTCTGTCTGATTGGTGAAGATGGAGAAATCAGGGAAAAGAGAGAGGACATCTATTTTGACATGCTTGTTTCTGTGGTGGATGAACTTGTGGAGAAAACCGATGATTATGAAAAGAGAATTTCTGATACATATAATATTATAAGGTATTAGCGGTTCTCTGAAAAATCGGGAAATGTGACAACAGGCTTTCTGTGGGAGAGTAGAATTTATAAGAACTCGAAATCTCATGGAAAGCCTTTTTTATGTATTAACGTAAATGGTTCCATAGATTAGACGAGCATCTTGTTAGTGGAACTATTGTTAAAAAACGAATGACAATGAAGAATGAAAACCAATATGTGGCTTATCTCCGGGTAAGCACTCAGAAACAAGGATATTCAGGACTGGGACTTGAGGCACAGAGGGAGATAATACAGAAACATCTTTGTGATAAAATTCCGATTGCTGAATATATTGAAATTGAATCGGGCCGGAAAAAAGAGAGACCCAGACTTAAGGAAGCGTTGAACCTGTGTAGAAAAGACGGTGCTATTTTAATAGTAGCAAAACTGGATAGACTGGCAAGGTCTGTATCTTTTTTATCCAGTTTATTAGAAAGTGATGTGGAGATAGTCTTTTGCGATTTTCCACAGGCTAATAAAATGGTACTGCATATTATTTCGGCTATATCCCAGTACGAAGCAGAATTGATAGCAGCCAGAACGAAGGCGTCATTACAGGCTAAGAAAAGCAGGGGATTCAAACTTGGTAATCCTGAACACCTGATGGATAGACATGAGCAAGCCATCCAAAACAGTATCAGGACTTGCAAGGATAAGGCTGACAATAACCCCAACAACAAAAGAGCGGTTGCCATGCTCAGAACCCTTGTCAAAGAGAAACATACTCTGCAAGGGATAGCTGATATTCTGAACAGGGAAGGATTCGTTACTTCTCAGGGATGTAGTTTCTCTAAATCAACGGTATATAAACTGATTAAAAGGTATAACTTAAAAGAGGATTGAAATTATGGAACCTAAGTATGTATTGATTTTAGTTTTTTGTGTCGGCGGTTTGAATATCATAAAGCTGACGGACGAAGAACTGAGAGAATCAGAGAATTACGAGGACTTTGAATCTTTCCTTTCAACCATCAAGGAGAGATACGGATTCAGACTTAATAGTTGCCAGTGGATGACTACTGAAAATTTAGACATCTATTGCTATCAGAACGGAGAAGAAGCAGAACTCAATCTGTTATAGTCAAATCAGGAAGAGAAACTGAGGTAATACTTGGTTTCTCTTTTTTCTTTCTCTTGGAGTAGTTGGAAATGATGGTAGTAGAAGAAAAATATAATCAGGTTAAGTTGTTTTTTTATCTGTCATCCACCATATTCTTAACCGGATGAATAATATCGGCATAGTTTTATATTTTTTTGCCGACAATCATCTCATCCGATCTGCAAATGGTGGGATAAGACAAAAATGACTGGAGAACTTTTTATGGTGCTGTCTGAATTTTGGTAGTGGGATTAAGGATATTTTGCTGACGGTTGATTGCTATTGTCAGTTGGTAATAGTTGTCAGGGAGTGGTTCGTATCTTTCTTATCCTTAAAAGTCAAAGAGATTATAATTTGGATGATTGGTTCTGTGATTAGATTACTTTTCTTTCCCTGCCTCAAAGGGAAAAAGGGGAAAAGGAGGGGAAATGGGGAAAAGGGGGTGGAAAAGCCTATTTTTTATAACTTTTTTCAATTTCATCCATTCCAAAATCAGTAAAAAAATAGGTTTTAGAGGTTCCGCTTTCCCCTTTCCCCCCCTTCTCTCTCTTGAGGGTGGGAAAGAAGATGACAATGAACTAAAATCCATTAATTGTTCATATTAGCTGTTAGGTTCAATAGTAGGCAAGGTTTGATGTAAAAATTCATATTTTGGCTTATTTGATAAAATGAATGATATAAATGAAATAATGTTCGGTCAGTTTTTTATTTATTCCTGATTATATTGAATGATAAACAGAGTAATATATGCTTCTTCCTTACTGCCAACCCAATTTCTGATAATGATGAAGCAATTTGAATAAGTGGAATGAATTATTATCGGTTGTAGTCAGAAAAATAAATGTGATATAGGTTGCTGAAAGTATGGTTGATATTTAAGAACGAAAATCAATCCTTTAATGTTTCCTGATTTTAATCCACTCTGTAATAATTATGTATCCAGGCTGATATGAAATAAAATGATCACCGAATGCCACATGGAGAATTATTGCAGTGAGGATTGTGTTTTGATATTCTGCCTGTTATTGATATTCTAGTTCGGAACAAGATCTATAGTTATAATTTTCTGGTGTCATGAACAGCCGGTTGGGTAAATAGTGAGAATGAATTACTATCTTTGTCTCCCGTTATGGTTACAGTCGGAGATATGAATGAACTTATGTCGGCTTTTGGGATGAAGGCTGACAGTATAACAGTTTCTGACAGGGTTGTCGGAAATTCATTGTTGATAGCCGGAAGGATTCAGAACGGGCTTTTTCCTGAGGTTGTTCTTGAAAGGATTGCTTCTTTCGGAGGTATATGTAAAGTGTCTGTCGGTGAAGGTGTTGTGATAGATATGGATAAGGAGATTGCTGAAAAGACGGTTGGTATACTTTCCTGCCTGGAGAAACGGAATATAGAACTTGATATTGAGGAAGTGGGGAAAAGAAAGATCAACCTGTATTATGGGGGCTGATCTTCTTGGTTCTGTTTTGGGTTTGGTTAGAGAATGTGACAGATTGATTTATGGGTTATCAGAATCATAAAAAGTCTTGTTCATACTTTTTTTTCCTTTGAGGCAGGGAAGAAGAAAACAATGGACCAGGATCTACAATAGGTTTTAATGAATATGTCAGTTCCTCTTTCAGACTGATTGGTATAGAATCCATGTCTTGATTTTCCTGGTCTGGTTTGATGATATTAATGGCCGGCTAATATTTTGTTTGTCGATAAATAGGTATAGTTCGAATTCTGATAATAATTGGATAAGTAGAATGAATAATGTGATGATTTTATGTTGGCTTTTTGGGGGATAGTTGATAACGTTGTGGTTCTTATATGTTTTTTAGTGAGGAAGTTGTGACAGGGAAACGGCTGAAAATTAATTGTAAATGTTTCCTGATGTCCGATAAATATTAGGTCTGGTCTATAATAAATTTGTTTTTTATTGATAGGGTAAAATAATCACCGGCCGAAGTATGGATAATGAAGTGAAGATTGATCCTTTATGTTTGTATGATGTTTGGTTGGATATGGCTCTGATATTCAATTATCTATTCTGACTTCCAAAGAATTCTAGTATTCTAATAGGTATAACAGAAAAGAAGAAAAAAAGGTAACTGTAATTGTCTTTTGGAAAATCTTGGAATTACAGGTTAAGGGGTTTGCTGGAGGCGGAAGTATGGAACGTAAGTGGAATGTATGACATAACTGAAAGACAGAGTGGAATAAAAAAGTGTGCAAATCATGTACAAAAGCTTAAAGAATAAGCATTTATGTGATTAAATTATTCCATCCTTACGGTTATGTACCATACTCATACTTCGTCTGTACCCCTGTCTTCGACTTAACCCGAATCAAATTTGTTATAAAGAGTAAGAGAATGTGGAAGAGTTGCGATACTGTTCATTTACCAGTCATCACATTAATATTCCAGCCGTTGATTTATATTTGTTGATGTTCAAGTCTTTTTTGTTGGTTGTAGCAGCCAGGAATTGGTTTGTAGCTTTCTTCTTCCCAGTTATAGTCCGGATAGATTTGATATTTTATTGTTCTGTTATCTTCTCTTTCCCCCACCTCAAGAAAAAGAAGAGCGGTAATGTCAGGGAAATGGGTCGGAAATAATGTTTTTATATAACTTTTCAATTTTAGTAGAAAGAAATTAATCAAAGCCCGTTCCGCTTCCGCTCCTTTTTCTCTTGAGGATGGGAAGAGAGAAGGAAACAGTCAAATATCCATATCTATTGCTGAAATCTGAAACGAAAAGTTGAAATATATTCAGTAATTTGTTGTTTATGTTACATGTTTTCATATATTTGCATTCATTGGATAATAAACACAGATAGCCTATGAAACCCGATTTTTCTGATTATATCATTGCTGTATTGCTTGAACTGGATGACGGACTGCCACATTCAATGGACCAGTGTGTTGATGGGGTCTATGACAAATGTGATATTGAGTATGAGATTCCACTGATAGGACATTATCTGAAAAAGGAAGATGTCTATTACACTTCCGTCAAGACTGCAATTGTCATGCTTGAAGCTAATGGTATCCTTACGATTGATAATGACCATAATGCAATGCTCACCAGAAAAGGTAAAAGATATATTGAAATAAACGAACGGGAGCTTGTGGATAGATGAAAAGAATTGTATGAAAGGAAAAAAATGAAGGACAGGTGGAAAAATGAGGATTCTTTTGATTAGTTTGTTTGATATCCATGTTCTGGGGCTGAAATGCAATGAATGATATTATTTCTGATGGATTGGAGAAAGAGTTAGGCTATATTATAATTTCAGTATTTATAATGTTAATAATCTCTGTCCCCTCCCCCAAAAAAATCAGGAATACGATATATAAGAAAAAATGTTATTCTGCTTGTCTTTTTGGAGAATCAGGGTATTATTGGTTTACGGTGAGAGTTTGAAGTGGTTTAGGAGTTGTTTTTACCCCAATGAGCCACTTCTTTTCTATCGCTTCTTTTATGCCAGTTTAAATTCCTTACCATCAGACTCCAGCTTTCCCTCACGTGCCAGCCATCCTAATCCGAGATATAATGATTGTCCGGAAAGCTTAGTCAGACTCAACAACTCTTTTTCAGTCAATGTTTTCTCTGATCCGTTAAGTGTGTTCCAGATCTTACCCGCACTGGTTCCTACAATATCAGGAGTAATGATTTCTACAGGTGATTTTGTGGTTGTCTTCTTTGTTGTAGTCTTTTTAGTTGTTGCTGTTTTCTTAGCTGTTGTTTTCTTAGTTGTTGCCATTGTAATATGTTTTAGTTTTGTTTTTTCATGACAAAGATATAACAGTTCCCATGAAAAAGCAATTATATGTTTGGCTTTATTGATCGGGAAATGGTGGTGATCAAGTCTGCCTCTGGTTTTGGCGCCTTATATATATAAATAGGTATGGTGAAAGAGAAAGGGTTGGGAAAGTTATTGATGATTAAAGGGTATGGAAAATAATGGGATCTGACCTCTTAGTTGTTTAAGTATTACGTCAGCGTCATATAATCCTTTCTGTAAAAAGCACTGAAAGCCTTATCAATGAAGAAACAATACTCATAAGAAGAGTGTCTGATATTCATGGTTATAAATCTGATTTGAGGACACTTTTCTTTTATTCTTTCTTCCTTTCCAAATCGCTAAAACGGTATTCTCGCCAGCTCAAATCCTTACTTCTGAAATATAAATCGCATTTAATGTTTATCGATTTTATAAGTAGGATATTAGGAGCTGAAAAAGTTTCTGTTTCTAATCGCTTGGAAAATAATGCTGAGCCAAGTGTTATCGTGACAAAAGACAGCAACAGACCTATCCCTGAGAAATACAAAAAAGACGTAGCATCACTCCGAAGCAAGTATCGAGATGATTTAAAAACCGGATTCTGCATTATCCTCGCGCTTCAGGAGGCTTTATCAATCATGCCGAGAGATCGTAAGAGAGTAGATTCTTATGCAGGACTTATATCTTATCTAAAAAGAGAACAGGGAATTACACTAACCATTAAATCACAAAAAACTAAACTATGAAAAACTATTTTATAGCAAACGGAGAAGTGCTCAATACAAATATGAGCATTGAAGAAATGGAATTACGGGCACAGGAATCATTAGATGAGAGCACTTCTGGAATGGCGCAATTCAAAATAAAGGAAATCAGCGAGAAGGAGGTCAGGATGTTCTTTGTCAGGGACTTCGACTATAATCCCAACCAACCTATCATTTTTGACGCTGACATGGCCTTGATAACCGGAGTGGGAATAGGAGCCTTTCAGCCACAACAAGTTGGAGGATACCCAATGATACATCCCTTGAGTTTTGCCGGAAAGAATTTCTATACAGATATAACGGCATTCATCAGGTTCTATAAGTTTCTGTTGTTTATGGAGATGGGACAGAAGGTAGAGCATATCGGCCTGAGAACTTATTCGGATAGGATTTTAATGCAAATCATATTCTAGAAAGTATGAATGTCTTGGTAGCATGTGAAGAAAGTCAGGCCGTTTGTCTGGCTTTCAGAAGATTGGGTCATAGGGCTTTCAGTTGTGACCTTCAGGAATGCAGTGGTGGATATCCGGAGTACCATTTTAAGGGGGATATGTTTGATGTAATAGCCAATAGGAAGGTATGGCGTAAGCATCCGGTAAAGTACACATTGTAGTACTAAAAACTCTTCTATTACTTTGCGGTCAAAAAGTCGTTATGAAACGAACAATGAGTAAAGAAGAGTTTTTAGCGCTATATAAGCGCCAACAGTCCAGCGGACTAACAATAAAGGATTTCTGTGATAATGAATCGTATCCTGCTTCCTGTTTTCATTATTGGAAGAAGAAATATGGATTGAGTCACCCATATACCAAACACACCGAACCTACAGGTGATTCGTTTATCCCTCTTAATATTAATCATACTCCTGCCATTCCCACTTCATCATGTGGTGACAGGCGTGTAACCATAGAACTTCCATCCGGCATAAAGATCCACCTCAACATCCTAAGTAATCCGGAGATTATTTATGGCCTGATCAGTAAATTATGTAGCCATGTTCTGCCTGAATGATACGATGCGCTACTTCCTGTGTCCCGGAAATACAGATATGCGTAAGGGAATAAACTCCTTTTGTGTGGAGTTGTTCATGATAAAATAGGATAATGACGTTCGGTTTTGCGATGTGTTTATCTTTGTTAACTGAAACAAAACAACCATGAAACGAATAGTCCACACATTTAGATGTGTAGGAGTTCTTTTTTGGAATATGCTCCAAAAAGAACTCCCCCAAATATTACCGCTACACACCGTTGCGTTTGGATTGTTTATTTGCTGGCAGACTTTAGTTTTCCGATACATTTTTCCATATCGGGGGACAATAGGAAAGAAGCCGTCTTTTTCTGCTGCACTCCTGAGTATGGCTGGACGATGGCATACCTGCATTTTAATATCTTGCCGATAACTTCCGTACTGTCACGGTGCAGGTACATGGCTTTTGTGGCCTCCGTTGCTTTCAGACTTTTTTGGGCTTCCATATAGGCGGAAAAGGATGGTTTGAATAAGGTACGGGAACTTTCCGCTTTTTGTATGACAGCAGATAATTGTGCACTTTTGTTGTTCAGGTAGCGCAGGCTGTCCGATACGGTGCCATCTTCTGTTTCCAACACTTCCAGTAGTTCGAACTTTAAATCTGTCCAGGTACCGTGAGAATCTGTCTGGACCCATTCCGCAATGGCTTTCTCGTAGCCGGGTTTGCTGCATGAGGAAAAAGTAACGAGCAGCATACAAAAAAATAAATGCTTGATATTCATATTGATCTAATTTTATAGGTTGTCTATTATGTGATGAAGCAAATCTATGAGGTTACTGGCTGTCCTCCGTGGAGGCACATATGCCGCATGAGATTTTCAGATCATCGTTCCAATCCTTGTTTTCCGAAAGTTCGACGTTCTTCAGTTCCCGTACCTTGTTGCGGAGTTCATCGTTACTCAGGCTCTCGACATCAGTCGTATCGCCATGAAAGTAACGATGCAGCCATAGGGCGTATTTGTGCCCTTGTTTGTCGTTGTCAAAGATGCTGCGAAGCTCCTTTATCTGGTTCTTGTCAAGAATCAGGCGTAATAGCCTCATTTGTCCTTCCGTAAATGTACCTTCTGTAGATACATATACAAGATTGAGGTCACTCTTGTAATGGCGTAATTGATAGTGGGAGATACAGTCTATAAATGATTCCCCAATGTAGAGAATGTCTATCGGGCGGCTTTTGTCATGGTTGCTGGTTGCCAGACAGTCGAACTTGCCACCGATAATCCCTTTGAATGTTTCATTTCGCTGAGAAATGGCTTGCACACCGTTTTCATTGTACATCTTGATACATACGTTCCGGTAAACACTCCCTTTGTTCTTTACCTCACGGATAAAGAAAGTGTCTTTGAAGAACCGGCTTTCAATGCTTTCTTTCAGGATACCTCTTTTCTGGAGATAATTGCCCTTGTAGGGTTGTAGCTGACATAAATAGAATTGCAGCTCGTCTGGCCTAAGGCTTGTACTGCCTACATCATACCGGCTTTTTTCGGGTGTCGTGATACGGTTGGTATTGATATAGTTTTGGAGGATCTCCCCCACCTGACGTAAGGTCGGCATTTTTCCGGTTGTTTCAAACAAGTGCTCTTGCATCAGATCCATGATGCTGCGGCCACGCACGCTGTCACTATGTACGTCCCAATAGGTATATTGGTTCTGCGAGTTCCGCTTGATGACGATGGTATGCGTTCCGTTGCTCATTTTGGGACAGGAGTTGGAAGAGCCTTCCACGATTTTCCATCCCAGTTCCAGCAGGAAATCGGGTAGCGAAATGGTTGTTTTTATCTGATTGAAATCGACTTTCATACGATTGACTGGATTAGTTGAATCTCATTTTATCTGAGTTTAGATTATAAATGAGAAAGATTATCTTTCATAAAGATAATAAATATCATCTAAATACGAAAGAGAAAGTATAGGTTTTTGATTTTATTTCACGGTACTGTAAACTAAATCAACAGTAGTGTCTATACCGGGAACGGTATCCAACTGTTTGCTCTGGTTGAACACGCTTTCACCGTCTTTCTTTATTTGCAGGGTGATGGTTGCGTTCTCTTTTGAATAGAGAATGCCTTGCACGGTAATTTGGCTGACCGGCTTTTCCGTACTGTATTCCACTTTATCGATGAAGGTCTCATCTACGGAAAATGCGGAGGTGCCGGTGCGTTTGTTCCTGAATTTCACGCCGTCAAGATTATATATATGTACACTGCCTTTGGGTGAGGTGCCGGTTACGGCTACGGTGATGTGATACATACCGGCTTTGTCTGTTTCCGGTTGGATTTCCTCTCTGTTGCATGAAGCTGCCAATAAGCAGGCTGCCACTAATAATGAATGGATTTTTTTCATGGTAGGATTCTTTTGTTGAATGTTATCGGATGATTTTTTGTTCTGTCTTGTGTGTCCCGATTGTCGGAACTGCTGACTTTTCTTTTAATTTGTCCTCTATCTTTTTAAGGATGGCGTTGACATCTTCAATGATTTTGATGTAGTTCTGCTGGATAATCTCTTCTAGGATTTCCAGTTCCATCTCTTCTTTGCCGTTGCCCAGTTTGACCGGCAAGGAGAAACGGGGTATCTCCTTCTCTTCAAAACGGCACATATCCATCTGCACGTTGAAGAATGGCGGCTTGCCTCCGGCAATCTTGCCGATGAAGTGCCCGGCTGCTTGCCCGGCAATGTCCCTTGCCTTTAAGACCTTTTCTTTTTGCAGGCTCTCCGTGACACTATTATTGCCACCGGCTTGGTGTGAGTAAGATTCTTGCGCTTCTTTCTTCTCCCCTAGTAGGTTCTCGATGTCTTTGGCGGTCTTCTCATTTCCGGTCATGCCGTAGGCTTGTGTTCCGCAAGAGGCTTTCAAGATGTTGGCACTTTTCTCTCCATAGTCCCTGACCGCTTGGTTGAAGTCCTGAACGGCGAGAATGGTAGCGACATTGTGCTTCCGGGCGGTTCCGATGAAAGTGTCAATGCCTTGCAACAGGATGGTCGGAAATTCATCTACCATGAATATACTGGTCGCTTTGCCGGGATTGTTCATCTGTGACATCAAGACGCTGCCGATGCAGGAAATAGCAGGGGAAACGGCTTCCTTGATGGTGGGCGCATTGCCTACGCATAACAGCGTTGGGTGTTCCTTGTTGGTTATATCCAAAGAGAACTCTTCTTCGGGAAGTGGCGACAACACCCAGAAGATGTATTTGTTGTTCAGAAGTACCAGTGGAGTCTGTGCGGATGATACGGCTCCGGCTGTCTGCTGTTGTGCGCCCAAACGCCATGCATTCAACATTGCGGACATGTTGAGTGCTATTTCGGGATCTTCAGAGAGCCATTGAAAAACAAGATCACTATCAGACAAAGCAAAAGCTATGACATGTGGTAATGTACCAATACCTTTCTTTCTTTCCTTATAACACTTATAAGCAATACTATATACATAGTTAATTGCATTATTAGCCCAAAAATCAGTTTTTTCTTTCCAAGAACTTTCAAGGTTTTTCATCAATGTAATAGCGATATTTCTTATAAATAAAGATTCGCTACCTTTTGGAACATATTTTTCCGAAAGTACGTTAACTCTTACAGTCCGAGACATATCAACAAAATTTATAAAAGCAAATTTTGGAGTAGGCTTCTTCTGTGATTTAAAATATTCTATACTCCCATAAGCCACTCTCGATAATATTGGAGAACCCAATTTGGTCGGATCGCCTTCCCAATCATACACGAAACCTGCATAATTTCGTTCGGCGCATTGATAGATAATTCCTTTAATCCAACTCTCTGACTTACCAGAACCGGGACCGCCATCTATATAGATATTTTGCTGCGGTTTATGCACTATTAAGGAACCTGCAATCGTTTCAAAACAAAAATAAAAATCAGAAGTTTCATGAGATATACCAAATATAGATTTTTCAGAAACTACATGCCGTTTCAAAAAGAAGCCAACAGTTTGTATTACCAATATAGTAAAACCGACAAATACTAGAGGAAAAACAAATAAATTATACCACGAAAATACATTACTAAATCCCAATATCAAAGCTATTGCTAATAGTAAGGTGGTTACTGTATAAATCCATTTTAAGGATTCATCCCTTCTTTTTTGTACTGGGAAAAGAAAGGCTAGCCCTGTTACCAATATTACATATATAAACCTGAACATTATTGCTTTACGCAATAATTTTTCAAATTGCAATAGTACAGCTGGACTAGGTGAATAAATATCATTCACCAAAGCCCACTGAAAAATAACCGCACCACCAATTATAACAGATAGTAATATGAAAACAAAAGATAATTCTTTCTTTCCCGGTTCCATTATTCTTTATTTTTGTTTGGTAATAACTCTATTTTCCTAACCGACATTGTTACTGTAGGAACTACTTCACCTGTTTCACGAGAATATGTAGATATTGTTATATCACCATTTACATATACAGGTGTGCCAGTCTTTAAAAAATCCATGATCTTTGTTTCATAATTAAGGAAACAAGATACCCATAAGGTTTTATCTGTTCCTTTTTCTCTATATTTATGAGATACGTTAAAAGAACAACCTTTTTCGGTTTTTTTTGCATCTGAGCCTAAAAAACCAATAATTTCACATGATAACATAAGCTAAAAATTTAAAGTTAATTGTTTTCCTTCACTTTTATGCCCCTCTAATATATTATCAGAAAGAGTTGGCAATTCCAATGAAATCTTAAATATCGTTTGAACGGCAATAGCCACTTTCGAATCTGTTTCTTTTAAAACACTAATTTCTCTAGGAGAAAATTTATATCCTTGATCTTTCAACTCTACAAATGGCTGAAATGAACCGGCAATAGCGGCAGCAACAGCCATCTTAAAAGCAGGTGAAAGTTCTTCATCATGGTGAACCTCTGATTTTTTATTGTGTGCTTCTACCTCTATCCTATTATCTTCTTTATGTTCAGTCTCTAGCTCCTTGTTCTGTTCTACCTTTTTCTTTTGCTCTTTGCATACTTCATTCAAGATCATCGTACTAGCTTTCCCAACATCAGCCAAGACACTGAAAAGAAATTTAGGTTCTTTTCTTATCGCCCCTAGCCAATTTTTAAGATACTTCGCATTATCTTCTTGAATACCAGAAACAATACCTAGAGATTGGCAAGATACTGCTGCCGTAAGTTCTGCTACAAGCTCTTCTTTTGCATATTTAGCATCCCCAAAAGCATTTTTCAACTCCCTGCCTAAACGCCCTTCCGTACCTGTAGAATGAGCCATTTCATGTAGTAGTGTAGCATAGAAACTTTCACCTGTCTTGAATTGTCCTTTAAGTGGAAGATATATTTTATCTTCTGAAGGACGAAAGAAAGCACTATCACTATAATTTAAGATAATAGGACATAACCATTTCTCGTTTCTAAGCATGTTATCTAGTTCTTGCGAACAGAACATTCCTTGTTCATCTTTAAGTTCAGCCACATTGAATTTTTGCTGAAGTTCCTTCCATTTTTCAGGATATACTTCCGAATAATTTGTCTGATCCACATTAAAAACCGGATAAACTTTTGTATAAGGATAAACAGTATATTTCTGTTGTTCTTCTTTACCTAAAGCCTTATATTCATCCATTGATATTTTTTTCCCTTCATCGTCTTTTATTTGAAAATTCCAATAAAGGACAGGAAAGGCTGCTGCCCCCTTATTAATTCTTATACCCTGATCTTTAGCTTGCAAAAAAGTCATATAAACAGGAGTTTGATAATGATTTTTTTCCTGAAGCAAAAACAACATAAAAGAGTTAATACCATTATAAACTCTCCCTTCCAGATTTTGTGGAAGTCCATGTCCTATGGAAGAGAACCAAGGATTTTTATAATTATCGCTAACTTCCTCTATTTTTTTTACCATAAGGTCTGCAAACTGTTGCAAAGCCTTATCACTAGCAGAATCACCCATAATCTACTGATATAAATGATCATTTTCATACTCACGTATCCATGCTTCTGCATTATCCACAGATGGAGTAATTCCTTTTTCCTGCATATCTGCTACATAAACAGGCGCAAGTTCCTTTTGGGCTAATAAAAACTCCAATGCATTTATATCTCCACATTGAAAATCCTCGATCAACTTTCCATAATCTTCCATGATATTTATTTTTAAACGTTATTATTTTACTTTCGGAAAAAATTGTCTCATAGTTTTAAAATCCATTCACCATCAAAGGTTTTCCATATCTTATCTCTTGTTTCAATAATTAGATTATAAATCAGAAAACATTCTATTAATCGTATTGGCAATAGGACGTTTCAAATCCCTGTCTGTGCTTTGTTGCCCATGAGCCAACTTAACATCACCCATAGTATTTGATACTGCCTTTAAACCGAATATCTTTTGTACTGCTATTATTGTATTACTGGGAGTTGTGTTACTCAAAGACTGCATTACTTCTTTAGAGGGATGATATCCCTGCTCCTTTAGTTGCGATAACTTCACAAAGTCCCCCTTTTCAACGGCATTCTTAAATTCCTTATCTAGTTCAGGAGAGGACATCTTTTCTGCTTTATTCACATTCTCTATGTTCTCTTCCTTCTTCTGTACAACCTCTTCTTCTTTTTGAACTTCTGGCTTTGCCCCAAATAATTTCTCAATAACTATAGCTTGTTTGGAATCAATATGAACTTCTTGCCCTAACCCTTTTATTACTTCTTCAGAAGGTTTATATCCTTCTTCTTTTAGCTTTGCCATTTTCTCGTAATCATTCTTTTCTACTGCTTCTTTTAATTCTGATGCAAGATCTCTGGCAGTAGGCTTCTTCATTCTTTCCTGTTCTTCTACCTGCTCTTTTTCAGGAGAAATCACATGCTCTTTTTTCTCCTCTAATTTTCTTTGCAAAAGTTCTTTTGCTTTTGTCTCTGATATTGTTTGAATATTTGAAAATTGATATCCCTTTTTATCAGGAGTCATTGTCACATCTGCAATTATATACTCTCCTTTAGGAGATCTCATGAGCTTATTTTCTAAAGAATATCCATTTGCTAAGAGATATTTATCAGCAGCCGTTAATTTATACCCACCTATTTGGGCTGGTATTGACAGTTCTTTTTCCGAACGTACTATTACAGAATTGAGATCTTTATCAACTTGAAGCATTATATCTCCCTTTTTGGAAGAAAGGACTATTACATTCCCATTTACAAGATCATCCTTTTGTTTTTTTGTTAACTTTTTCCCATAAATAGAATCAGGTATAACTAGTGCTTCTTTCCTATAAAAAACAGAGATGCCGTTTTCTGTTAAACGAATCTTTGCTGTTCTTCCCCCAATATCCGTCAAGCCTGACATTACACCTTTTTCTAATTGTGTTCCCTTTCCATCTAGTATATAACCATTCTGCAAAGCATATTCATATAATTCTTTCCCCGTATAACATATTTTGTTCTTATGATCTATAATTGTGAATCTATCTTTTTCATCATCTTTCAGATCTCCCCAATTGACAATATCAATTCCTTCTTTTTTTAAAATATCCCTATACTCAGATGAAGAAGATTGTTCCCTATCAAAAAAGGTGCAAACATGATCCATTGAACTATTAAGTCTAATCATTTCAGGCTCATGCTTTGTATATGAACGTATTTTTTCCAGATCAATACGCAGTTCATCATCACTACGAGTAAAATGGAGAATCCCTTTATTATACTCCTGAGCATATCCTAAACTTTCCGCAATTGCTCTGAACTGTCCAACATTACGGAATTGATATTCAGACAATACTTCTTGTAACTTCATAGGTTATTATTTTTATTTTAAAAGTTCAGCCCTTAATATATATTCATTGAGAATCGACAACTTCATATGTCTTCCTCCCCCTTTTTCAAACATCTCAATTTCAAAAACCTTATCATCGGGAATTGTAAATTTATTAAATGCAAGCACAAAACGATTCCGGCTTTTACCTAAAATCTTCTTTTCAAAATCTCTTTGATACACTGGATCATAAGGTACTTCTTGTTGAATTGAATTTTTGCTTTTCTTCATATCACGCAAAAAACATTTCAAGAAATCAATATCATAATCAATGTTGGAAAAGTTCCTTATGTCAAAAACAAAAAACATAAAATCACCTTTTACATACAAGTTGGCAAGAGACATTTCAAACTTATTTTTAATTACTCCCACGCTAAAGATATTACGCTCTTTACGATGTAGTTCATTGATCAATGAAGACATCTCTATACTATTTACATCAATATGAGCTATATATTTTCTACCATCATCAAAATTATAAGAATATGTATTGGCAGATCCTCTAAATAAAGTTATTTCATAAGTATTAAATTCTTTATCCACAACAAATAAATTTGAAGGCTCAAACTTATCAAAAGTTGTGCCAATTTTCACCATGTTGTTGTAGTATTCAACACCAAAAACCTCTTCATTTCCTTGTCTCAGATACAATATATCATTTGGAAAAAACATTTCTGTCGTATTATGATTATTCACGATAACATTATAACACCGGGAAGGATTTACATCACCTGCATATATAATATTTCCACAGTTATCCGACATTTCAGGAGACAAATAAGCAATTGTATAAGTATGTACACTTCCATCAGTGCATACTATTACTAAATTTGTTGTTCCTACAAATTCTTCTTCCTGAGCAGTAATACGGACAATATTAGGAACATTCTCTACTCGTTCTACCTTCACATAATCTTCACGACCGTAAGCTATATCACTTACTTGTTCCGGAAGGACAATATGTTTTGTCTTATCAAACGAAACATAAACTATTTCTGCTTCCAATTCCTTTTTTTCTTGTGCCAAAACGGAACAGGGAATACAGAATAATATCAAGATATAAAAAAATAATGTTTTCATTGTACAAAGCCTATAACGATATTAATAACCCAAAGTAAAACCAAGCAAGTTACAAATCCCACCAGCAGCCCTTTCAAATCCGAGAACTTGCTTCCGGATTTAACACGCTTAATCCATAGCTTATAACCAAAGAATATTGTGGCTATCGCTACCATATAACTTAATAATTCCATTATTATAATGCTTCTATTAATTTTGTTAGAGGATTTTTTTTCACTGGAGCATTTTGCTGAATTAGCATTTCTTTATACAAACGTTCTATTTCAGCTTCTTCTTCCTTTCTTTTACGCCTGTCCTCATTAGTTTCTTCTTTTATATACATTGTGTAGTTTGCTTTCAAATGTACCTTCACTTGCGAAAGGCTTTGATTCAATATTTGTTTTGCAACCTGTGTAGTAGCAGTAATAGCGCTGGTAACTTCGCTCGTTACAGTACCTATAGAACTAATTGGAAGTTGTACACCTTGTAAAAGTCCTTGTTCCATCTTTCGTGCAGCTTCCGCTTTCATATTGTTTGGCAGATTTAATCCTTCTATAGCATCTGAATCAAAAATAGTAAAAGCTACAGGACTGATGTACTTACCGTATCTTATATTTTCTACAGTAATTTTTAATCGGCTAGAACCAACGGAAGCATTCCCATAAAAGATAGTATTCGCTGGAATCTCGACACCACCTACCCAAAGAGGTTCCAATAAACGCATTCTCACCGCACTGCCACTTACAATAGTCTGATCTCCATATATAGCAGCCTTAATCAAATTTGTTTTCTGCTGTGGGGTAAATTGGGAACGCCTTTTTCGTTTGCCATTTTCAACTATAAATCTAGGCTCAGAAACTGTTTTTTCCAACTCTACAGTATCTGTCTTTACTTTCGGAAAAATATCTTCTTCCTTTTCTTCTTCTACTACTCCTGAAGCCTGAGCCATATATTTTTTACGCATTTCATCTCGAAACTTAGCGTTTTTTTCCAATTCTTTGCGAATCCGTTCATCCTTCTTCGCATCCCTAACTATCTGGTTGAATGTTTCCTGATCTTCTATTTGATTCAACTGTTGACGCATCCTAGAAGAAAAAGCATTACTTGTACCTTGTCCTTTTCCAGCATATTCACTAGTTACTTCAGTTAATGGGTCTTTCTGCATTTTTTCAATTCGTGCTTTCATTTTTGCATCATACTCTTCTTCTGAAGATTGCATATCAAAATAGAAATCATTACCTTTTACTTTGGACTCTTCTAATTCACGTTTCTTTCTTTCCGCTTCTTCCTTTTCTCTCTTATAGGCATCCAATTTGTTTTCTATTTTCTTTTCTCCCTCGGAATCCGGTTCTAATAGAGACTGATTCTCCACTTCTGCTTTAGAACTTTCTTTTGGTTCTTGCTTCCCGAAAAAAACAATTATAAAAAACACACCTGCCAATAAAGGTACTAACATCAGCAGCTTATTCTTATCCTTTAATAAATCTTTGATATTTGCCATAATACTAGTCATTTAATTGTTCTTCATCTGTTATTTCTCTTGGTTCTGAATAACGTACTTCCCAATTATCTATTTTTACCCCATGAGAATTTTCAGCAGAACGTGAAACATCATACAAAGTGAATTTTACAGATACATCACGAGCAATACTGCCTCTAGCACGATAACCTGTTTGTGTAAACAACACTTCTCCTGAAACTGGTATCGTTTGCATATCTACACGTAAATCTTTAATTATTATACCATATCTTAGATTTTTCTGAATCAACGAATTAAGCATATTAACATCATTATATTCATTGAACAACATTTTCCCTTGATTCCCTATTAAATGAAGAGCTTCTTCTATATTTCGCTCGTAAGTACTTTCATCAAATGAATACCATAGGCTAACGAATTTTTTTATATGGTCTTCATATTCAAATTTTCGCATGGCATCCACTTCAATGGAAGTGGCATTATAAACTTGCCCTGATGCATCCAAGACCAGTGCTTTTTCCAAAACATTATCAATCTTATTTGATAGATATATAGCAGCCGCCGAAAAAGACACTCCCATTATCAAACAACATATTACAGCAACCATTACAGTCGTTTTGAAAGCCTGATCTACAGTTTTGAATTTCATTAAATCCATAGTTACTTTTTTTAGTCATTTATATCATTGTTCCTCCTATTTCATACTCTCCCTTCCTATAGCAGCAGCCGAAGCTATATTAGTTGCCCCTGAAGCCACAGCTTTACCGGCTATAGCCATTGTTGCAGCCGTAGTTACAATGGATACTGTTTTTGAAATTATTCTACCGGCATCACCATGACCGACTATCTTACTTGCCAACCAGAAACAGCAACAATAAGAACCTATTATTGCCAAATCCATTCCCAAATACTGTAATTGTTTAGTGGCTTCATCAACGACATCAAATGCTCCTGAATTATATATATTCTTAAAGGTAAACCACATTATTTGATTCAGAATATTTACAACTGTAAATACCATTCCAACAGAGCACAATGTTCCAAACCAGTTTGACAACTGTTTCTGAAATACCGGCAAAATGGAAAAGGCAAAAACAAAAGGACCCAATATCACTAGAATTTTCACAATGACTACCCCTATTCCTAAAATGATTATCTGTACAGCAGCTACAAGTAGTGCTGAAATCGCATGAACTACCATTGCTACTAGATTACCCGGATTCAATAGAGTAAGAATCTTCTTTAAAGTAGAGGAAGATCCATTTATCCAATTATCCTGAGCCATATTATCTAATTCCTTTTGCTTTGCACCTTCTTGATCATTACCTGCATTTATATCTGATTTCAAAGCTGTTTCCTCATAATCTACAATCATTTTTTGCTGTTCAGATGCTGACCTTTCCATGTATTGGGCAAATTCTTGTGCCCGGTTACCTGTCAGGGAAGTTGCTTCATTAATAACTTCCATTGTTCCGACAATTGTTTTTGCAATGGGCGTATATAACGAAAGGCAAAATACTAAAGCAAAACAACGAGCTATTTCCATCAAATCCGGAAACTTGTTTTCATCAGGTGTCAAAAGCTGGCTAACTCCGTGAAACAAGTAATTATAAGCCATGTTGCAAATAAAACAAATCACAGCTACACCTAATGCTATTACAGTCATTTGTGCTGTTAATTCCATTGTGAGCGAATCAGTAATATCTAACCCCCACAGAAACGTATCCTGTCCATTCATAATTCTAACATTTATTCAAGTTAATTCGTATATCTAGTAAACGCAGATAATTTTCCGCTATAATATGTTTTCCCAGTATGTTGCTGTACCGATTCCTTTAAAATTTCAGAACGAACTATTTCGTTAAACTCTTTCATTTCTTTAGAAGCAGTTTCTAAAGCAGCTCTAACATCTCCCACAAAGGACATACGCCCCTCACTATTCATGCTGAAATAATCGGCAACAGTCGCAACTTTAAATAACAAATCCGTACTTAAATTCAAGTTTACAGTAACGGATTGAAAATTTAAAAATTTCAAACAATGATAATTGCCACCAATATTCATATAAAAACGGTAATCACTACTCAAACAAGCCACATCATCTAATAATTCTGCTAATTCTACCAGCGACTGCAATTGCTTAAGCTGATCTATCTTTTGCAATCCTTCACGCAACTTTTGTGCATCTACCATTTCATTTACTTGTTCTATCCATTTTTTCACATTTGTAGCCCACTCTGCCGAGTTCATGCCCATGTGAGCTGGATCATTAACCACCCATTGTGCATTAGCTTTTTGAACAGAGCAAAAACAAGCAAGCATCGCAACAAATAAAAATGAAAGTATTCTTGTCCTCATATTCATTAATAAGTTAGTTAGAAGTTTAACATTATAGGCATATTATCGAATTTTCCATATGAAACAGATATACTATCGGAAAAATACTTCTTGTAATTTATGCCCGTTATTTATTTATCTATCAATTATCGCAAAACAAATGATATCACAAAAACCAAAGCAACCAGCCAGGCAATCAGATATGTTTTTGCATTATCTTTTCCCATTGCTAATGCCCATACTACAAAAATAAGCGAAACACCCAGCATGGCTGCTGCTATATAAGAAGCGATATTATTTGATGTAGCATTAAACTCTCCAGACCAAGAGCCTATTGCCTGTAAGCCTTCTGTTGCATCATCCATATATTTTTCTCCTTTCTTCTAATAATCTATTAATTGCTGCATAAGTCGAACCTGTCTCTTCGAATAGTTGCTTTAAGCGCACAACTGTTTTTTGCCTTGAATCAAAAGCTACAGCCGCAAATGGTGATACCTCATTTCGAAAGACATAAGGGTTATTACCCAATTTGATAAAAAATTCTTTCCATTTAGTGGTATTATCATCTATCATACGTGTTTGAAGAGAATCAATCATATTGATTTCGTCATCCGATATAGATAAGACATCGCGTAAATTAGGTAATTCTTTTCTGTAGCTTGAATGGTCCAATATAATCTTTGTATCACAGTTAATTAGAATTGAATCTTTTATATTGGAAGGACAATTTTTCAAGAATAATACATTTTGAGCAGCTATCGTTATAGCACCATCCTTTTTGCGGAAAGTACGATATAAATAAGCTATGAAATCCCCAAATTTACTATCATTCAAAAAATCAAGTGCTTCATCTATGATCAACTCTTTATTAACTCCTTCACGTTTCTTTATTTTATCAATAACCATTTGAAGAGTGATGATTACCACAAGCGGAAAATATTCTTTCTTTGCAGCATCTTCCATATCGAATGCTATTAAATCATCATTCACTATATCAATATTTTCTGTTGCATTAAGTAAGAAACTTAATTCTCCTTCTGTATATGGTTCCAGCAACAATACTATTTCTTCAATTTCAAATTTCCGCTTCTCATATTCAGACATCTTATTACTGAATACATTCTGCAAAAATTTGCGGTATTCAATCATGTTCGGAAAAATTCTTTCGCTTGTTTCGTTAACAGAGGAATTGTTCACATACTCATAAAATGCTATTACAGATTTTCTCAATATCGCACCTTCTGATGGCTCGATAAGATTATTCCGTTTCCAAATATATGAAATGATCGTGCATATAGTTTTAATCAAATCTTCCGCAGACTCTTGATCTGATTTATCTATATAGATATATCTGCCATTTTTATCTCGTTCGCATAGAAATGGATTAAAGGCAAACTGCTTTTGATTAGTAGAATCAAAATATTTTCCACGATTTAGATTAATCATTGAACGATAAGATCCACCAATATCAATAATGGTTATATCATTACCGAGTTCATAAGACTGATAAATATAGTTGTTCAACCAGAATGACTTTCCAGAACCTGAAGGTCCAATAACTATTTTATTTCTGTTATTCAAAGCCTTATTATCCCATAGATTTATCAAAGCTGGATTTCCAAAGCGATCGTTATATAGATGTCCTTTCAAGTCAGAGAGATAGGTACTATCTTTCTGCAAGTAACATATAGCAAGCTTTGTTGTGTTAATAAAGCCCCGATAATTAGCCCTAGCATTACCAGGAATGTTAGCAAAAAACAGATTGCACAATTCCGCATTTTCAATATAGCATGAACTCTGATTCATGAAGCTGAATCCTTGCTGAACTAGAGATATTTTACGAATAAGGGAGGAACGATCAGAATCATTCACTATCACATTAAATGCTGTATATGCTGTGTGGTAATCATTGCTGGTTACTGCTTCACAGAACGCAGCTTGCTCTTTTTGCTTTTGTTTTGCCGGAGGATAAAAATTATTTATCCAATTCAAGCCTTTACTTTCAGATTCAATTGTCATTAGTGTAGAATCTGTGTCCGTTATCTCAATCACCACATTCACAACATGGTTAAATGGCAATCCCAAGCCAACCGGATAAAGCATACTGCATTTACTACGTATATTCTCAGGTAATTCAACGTTAACACCATAAGATTTTGATTTTCCAGTATTGGGAACATTTAGTTCATATACATTTTCTCCTTCTATGGTAAGAGATAACATAGCAACAAAATCCTTCCCTATTTTCATATCCCCGCTAGGAGTTACCATAATGGGAGAAACGCTTTCTTTTGTAGCATCTTCCACTGGAGAAGCATAAGTCAGATTGATATAATCATAAACAGCATTGTTCAGTTCTTTGCTGTTCATCTTCTTTATTTCAAACTGTGTTATAGAAGATAGCCCATTTTCAAAATTCAAAATAAAAGGTTCCATCTCTTCTAATCTTTTTTCATAGTTCTTATAAGGTTGCTTGAACGGATAATTAAGTTTTCTCAGTAATGAAGTATTGGTAGATGCTTTACGGATTTTTTTCTTTGAATCCTTATCTGCAAATGTGATATATAGATTAGTATAACTATTAATTATCTGTTTGTCTTTAAAATGCTTCAGACTCTCTGCTTTTAATGGATTTATGGAAAAATCGTCATTTTTATATTCACCAACATAATAGTAAGATTGTTGATGTAGTATAGTTCCTGCCGGTAACATTTTAAAAAGCCCTTCCAAACGTTCATGAATATATATTGCATCTTCTTGTGATAATGTAAATACTTCAGGAAGAAACATCTTATATCCAATAGTCAAATCTCCGTTACCATTCACTATAACATCATCTGTTATGGTTTGAATTGGTAGAACAGCAGCCAAATCCACAGCTTTATCAGACACACTTGTTTCAGAAGGACGCATGGAAAGTATTGCAATCAATACAATTGTACTGCACAGGATTAATGCCAATAGAATAATTGTTCCAGTCATTTTTTCTTCATTATAAAATTAAAAACCTTGTGTTTGTCTACAATCTTCTTAGGAGTAGCAGACTTTACAGAAAGACTTGAGAGATAATTAGGATTTCCAGCCTTATGTTCTCGCTTTAGATTTTTAAACAAAATACTAGAAACATAGAATATAGCTCCCATTACAGTAACTATAATAACCGGATACATATCTATGAATACAAATACGATTATTATCAATGCATTTATAACCATAAATAGACCAAACTGTCCTGCGGAAAGCCCCCAGAATCTGATTGGTCTATTTATTTTTCCTAATGTGTTCATTATATAATCAAAAATGCAACCATAATAACAGCAACAGCAATGATCCAACCGAGCAAATATTCTTTTGCATGTGGTTGATTAGTTGCAAGAGCATAGATCACAAAAATTAGTGCAACACCTAAAACTGCACCAAGAACATACTTTGCTATATTAAGGATAGTATTGGAACCTTCTTCTGCTTTAGCTTCTACATCAGAAAGGCTACTGATTTTTATAGAACCTGTTTGAGCATTCGCTATTTCTGGAACTACGATAAAAGTTAATGCAAAAAGTCCTAAAATCATAAAAAGTTTTTTGTGAACTGTCACAAAATTCCAAGATTGTTTTAAAGAAATCATTTTTTTTAATTTTAAAGTTATACAATGTATTATTAATCAAATATTTATACTAGCAAAAGCTGAAAAGACAACATCATTGAACCTTACATATGCTCCATCTTTTTCCGAAAGTATTTTTTTATTTTCTATAGGCTCCTTTCCTGAATAGTAATATACTCTATTAGAAATATACATATCGGCAATTTCTTTCGTCAACTCTTCATCATCAGAAATATCTTTTTGAAATACTATCGTTATTTGGGGAGAATATAGCATATCTGAATGACCTTCGATTACTATGTTTTTATCAGATGTTTGCTGTACAATTCTCTTTTTACTTTCGGAAAAATATTTAATCCATCCCCAACAAAACAATAGAACAAAAACTATCAAAATAACTATATCAAGTATAGATAAACCATTACAGAAAGGTTTGTAAGCCATAACATTTAAATAAGTGACCATATTAACAGATAAATAACTAATGCAACGATATATGTTGTTATAGCTTCTTTTGCACTTTCTGGACGTGTGATTATTTTTTTCAAAACAGCTAAACCTGCACACACAAATCCTACACCTATAAGCATTCCACCGGCTTCTTTGAACAGCCCTATTAATGCACTTACATCAGCAGCTAATAGTATCATATCAATATAGAAGAAATTTAATACCTACATTCCAAACTGTATTCCATTCATTGATATCAGAGAATGGACTCCAATACTGTTTCACTCTACCAAGTAGAGCCATTCTTCCTGAAATAAAGAACTCCAATTCAGCTTCAAGTTTGGGTCCAAGCATATAATCATACTTATCTTTATCTTCTTTATAGGACTCAACGCCAGTAAATACTCCTAAACCTAAATTGAAATAGAGAGAAGAAAGGTTACTTGCAACAGTTTTGTAGTATACACCGTCTAGGTAGTAATTCCTAGCTGTCCTATTCACACTTACTATTTCTGACTGTTCTTGAGAACCATTTTCCATTTTATAATCAAAAGACTTTTCAAAATAGTTTAGTCCAATCTTCCAATAAGTAGTCCTGTTTTTATATTTAGAAACAGACAGGCTAAGATTGTTATCACAATCTCCAAACATATTCATCCCATAGTTAAACTCCAACGCTGAGACACCGGCATAATGCCTTTGGGCATAGAGACTATGTGTACATGCACACAGCACTACTAAGAGTGTTAATTTTAATATTCTCATATTCAGTTTAAAAAAACGTTCGTTTTACTGAACTGAATATTCATTCTTCATGTATGTTCCTTTAACCTATCGACATATTATTTTTGCTAGAAAAATAAAAATGAGATATGGTTATGCACGTGTATCTACACCGGAACAATGCTTAAATCTTCAGCTTGATGCACTTCGTTCATATGGAGTAGATCTAATTTGCGAAGAAAAGATTTCAGGAAAGAATAAAATTAAACCTGTTTTGGATGCTTTAATAGCACAATTAAAATCTGGAGATCAACTTGTAGTATGGAAACTAGACAGATTAGGGAGAAGAACCAGTGAACTAATGATACTTCAAGAATCATTAGAAAAAAGAAATGTTTCGCTAATCAGTCTTACTGAAAATCTTGACACATCTACCCCCATAGGTAAATTTGCCTTTCATATACTATGTTGTGTTGCAGAAATGGAAAGAAACATTATTAGTGAACGCACAAAAGCCGGCTTAATTTCGGCTAAAGCATTAGGCAGAAGCGGTGGACGCCCAACAGGACTGACCACACAAGCTAGAACAACAGCAAAACTTGCTGTTAGAGAATATACAAAATACCTAAAAGACAAAGATAGAACTATAGATGATATTTGCAGAATAGTAGGTATTTCAAGAGCTACCTTATACAAATACTTAAAACTGGAAGGCGTTATTATAGAACATAAGAAAAAGTGAAAAAGATATTTTTCCGAAAGTACAAGTTTGACTTTCTGTATATTAAATCATTTTTCTTATGCTAAATAAGTACTTAGAAATTTGTGCAAAAATATTATATTTAATATCTTTGTATAAAAACCTAAGAAGAATATGAATATAATAGCAAAATATAAAAATTTAGATATGGTTGGAATAAACCGTCCCATAGGACATAATACAATGAAATCCCGGCTGTACCATTGGAAAAAGCAGGGAATATTATCCCATATACGTAGGGGAGTATATCTTCCAGCTCATATACAAAACAAATTTCAAATAGCCTGTAACTCAGTTAAAGACGGTTGTTTATCATATCATTCAGCCTTAGAATTTTACATGCTTCAAACGCAAGAATTTAATTGGCTTTATATTCACAGTTCCATTCCATTCCGTGAATTTGAGTATCTTAATGAACAATACATATATAAACCATTACAGTTTATATATAAGCCTGTAATAACCGAAACAGAAACAGGTTATCCGATTAAAGTAACATCAATCAGCCAAACTATTATAGATTGCTTAAACAATATAGGCTTAGCCGGTGGCATCGAAGAACTGTTATTTGCCTTAATCGAAGTTGATCCGGCTTCCGTAATAGAAGAAGATATGTTGGAATGCCTGAAGCTCTACCAAAAGAAAAGCCTGTATCAGCGTACAGGATTCATCCTTTCCCGGCTTCAGGAACAACTAAACCTATCGGACCGCTTCTTTGATATATGTAAAAAGAAGATGGGAAATACAACAAGTTACCTTATAAACCCTTCCCATTGCGATACATATTACAAAGAATGGAATATTTGTGCACCTCAAAATATAATGGAAGAAATACAGAAAGGAGCTTATTATGAATTTTAGTTACACACAAAAAGAAATCATAGAATTAGCAAAAGAAAATAATTTTCCTCCTAATGGTATAGAGAAGGTCTTACGGTTATCTCAAATATTGAAAGATCTTAATAACCTTCCTGAGTTTAGTGGAAAGTTATTGCTTAAAGGTGGAACAGCTATTAACCTGCTTGTTTTTAACCTTCCTAGGTTGTCTGTAGATTTAGATTTAGATTTCTATAAGAATATATCTAAGGAAGAAATGTTAGTAGAAAGAGCTCAGATAAACAAATCTCTAGACTGTTATATAAAAGATAATGGATATACAAAAAAAGAAAGATGCAACTTCACTTTAGATTCATTCTCTCTAATGTATAATACAGTTACTGGAAGTGGAGATAAGATAAAACTCGACATAAATTACCATAATAGAGCCCATTTGTTTAAACCTGAAGTTAAAGAAATCTCTTTCCCATTTATAAAAGACAATAAGACTCTGTTCCCTGTCAATTATCTAAACCCCACAGAACTCTTTGCCGGTAAGATAAAAGCCTTTTATGAAAGATGCAAACCAAGAGATATCTATGACATTTCTACTCTTGCATCATCCGGACTGTTAGCAACTCAGCCTGAGAAAGATTTGTTACGAAAATCTATCGTCTTCTACAGTTCACTAAGCGATCCAGAAAAAAAAGACCTGTTGAAAACTGATCCTCAAAAAGCAATAGAGAATATTAAATTCTCAGAATTTAAACAGCAATTATTTCCAATGTTACATACAAACAATGGGAAATATCCACTGGAAGAAAAAAATAAAAACGTAATAGAATATGTATCTTCACTTATGCAATTAGAGCCTTCTGAAGAACTATATCTTAAAAATTTTTATGAAGGAAAGTATAATCCAGAATTGCTCTTTGCCGATAAGAGTATTCTACAAAACATACAAAATCATCCGATCATTAAAAGAACACAACAACAAATAGCTACTTCAATTATCACAGATATTATAAAAACCTAAAATCCGCAAGCAATCTCAATGGCAATCTCAATTGCAGTAAAGAGCTTGAACACTATGCATCATGATAGTATGAGCGTGAATTTTGTCCGATTTGTGCATACCTTCCCCTTACCCCACAATGCGACTTGAGGCAATACGCAGATTAAAACCATAAGGAACGGACTTTATCCGAATCCAGTTTTGAAAGGTCTTGCATAAGCCCGGTTTTCAGTATAGATATTCAGCACGTATTGCCTTGCTGTCATGATCCACTTGGCAGGTACGGAGATGAAGCTGAAGACAAAAGCCTTTATGCGACTCGTTTCCTTGAGCCCGAAAGCCTTGGTGTCAAGCTTGCTAATGATGGTCTTATAGAAATTGTGTATCAATGCCGTAAGCAGAAGGAATACAGTGTTCTCTGACATGAACGACTTGGGGAGCCTGTTCCAGCCGAATCCGTTGTTCATATCATCGAATATACGCTCTTTGCCCCCACGCTTGTTGTAAAATTCGACGATGTCTCTTGTTGATGAGTCATAATCGTTGGTAAGAATGGATCTGTAGGTGTATTCACCTTCCCACAAGTCAAGCTCTCCATCCATGCGCTTTTGTCTCTGAATGACAAGACGATAGCACTTGCCTTCCCATTTCTCAACAAGAATGGAATTGAGTTCAAACTGGATGCCGTTGATTTCCTCCGTCTTCCATCCCCTCAGTGAAAACAAGTCATCGTAGAGCGAACTGCATCTGTTGGCGCGGATGTAGAAGTGCGTGCAATGCTTCTCTATCTCACTGACAATTTCCTTCGAGCACGAACCACAGTCGGCTCTGAAGCGATTCACACGGATGCTGTTGGCTTCCAGTAGGGCAAAGAATCTCTTGTGGGTCTCAGCCTGATAAAAGCGCACATTTGTGTTGCCATCGCTGTTCTCGACATAGACAATCATGTCACCGATGACATATACGCCAGGTCTGTAGCCGAGGAACTTCTTGTATGTCGGTTTTGCATCATACTTCTCTGTTTCAAGGAACTGATGGTCGAAATCAACATCGTAGGTTTCCACCTCATTCAGTTCACCAGTGGAAACCAAGGCTTTTATAAGCAAGGCGTTGAGCTTGTCTGCCGTATTGAAATCATAGGTCTTGCCCTTATCGGAAGTATATGAGATGTTTTCCTGTGTCAGTTCCTTGATGGCTCTGAGGATGGTATCAGAGCTGCATGTGCGCAAGGTCGGATGATACGAGAGATGACGCATCAGATGCGATGTTACATCCTCCACGCATGAACCGCCACAGAAGTATACGCTCATCAGAGAACGAATAATTTCGCTGTACTGGTATCCGATGATACTGCGGCATCTCTGACCAAGTGTCTGGTCGATAATAGGTGAAAGCATGGAGTCAAATTGCTCCATGATTGAAAAAATTCCTCCAAAAGGTGTGAGTTTTTCAGATTTTATTTGTACCTTTGCCATGTCTTGTTACGATTTACGCTTGTTTTGATTTGCAACACTAAGATAAGTGGTAAGCATTCTATTTTCCGCCTTGACACGCATGTTCCCTAAACCTACCTTTGCG
>OIOY01000152.1_pt1 | contig 21200 bp, 23 predicted proteins | sample 1585671 | NCBI WGS metagenome assembly OIOY01 (sample SAMN02674697, study PRJEB24791) | human gut metagenome, SKBSTL033 | isolation source: stool | host: Homo sapiens | place: USA
GGAAGGACAATTATAGGGGTTGATATATAGATTATAAGATAATCTATATTAGAATTTCCTAAAAGTAAATATAATAATTTCTGAACTATATTTATAACGAAAAAATGTGTGCAATATATAAAAAATGAATATTTCCAATAAAATTTTGGTTTAATAGAAAACTGCGTTAATATAGGGTCGGAGATTTTCCATAAAAGTATTGGTGCTATTAATCTGTATAGGTACATGAAATCAAAATGAACAGCCAATATCATAAGTGTAATGAAACTTACTAAGTATAAAAATATTAATGTTTTTGAACTTTCTTTTTTTGTGAAAAAAGATGTTAGTTTTTTCTTGGTGAATAATATACCTGTGAGATATATAGGTAACCAATACAAAGGGTTATAATAGTTTATATTGTTACTTATATATACTATTATGCAAGATAAAATAATGCAGAAAATGGTGGATAATGTTTTTTGTGTTGCCAATCGTATAACGGGAGATAAAATTGTGAATATAAATAAATTTTTTATAAACCACAATGGGGTTAAATCTGAATTTATAATTGCTATTAATATGCTATGGATTGAATTCAGATTATTATTCATATGTAAGTATTTAGAAAGAGGGGAATGTAAAATAACAAAAAAAATGAATACAAAAAAAGTATTCCATAATAAATATGGAATGAGTAATGTTTTTATTCTTTTTTTTATTTTGGATAAAGTATCTTTTAGTGTGGAAATATTGTGATAAAAAAGATATGCTGATATTATATAAAACATGGGAACAGCTATATGTCCAATACAACATATGTATGTCGTCAATAATTCTATAAAATTTGATAAGTTTGTTCCGTCGTTATTCCATCCTAATGTTACTTTGCAGTTAGAATGCAAAAGAACGATGAGGACAGATAAGATAAAATTGAAAAATAATATTTTATAAGAAAGATATTTGTTCATTGTAATTATTGTTGGGTAAAAATGTATTTAACGAATCTGTTTTAATATACGTTGTCTTATAATCTTTTTTTTATATATAAATTTTCCTATTATAGGTAAGCAGAAAACAATAAATGTTTCTATTTGCCCAACTACAAAACTAAATCCATGAGAAGCTAAGCTTGGTATATGAAACATAAAGCATAAATAGACAATAAGATATAATGAGGAATAGCCAATTCGCTTCCATACATACCCAAAAATATATCCAAAGATGTAAAATAAAATAAATCCTAGATACCAAAAAGCTTCAAAAGCCTCATAATAACCTGTTTGTGTTGTTACATTATGGGTAACGCTTGTTATGTACTTATCATTTGTTCCTGCTAGTTTTAAATCCTCTTTTCCTTGTTTCCCAAATATAAAGCTAGGAAAATACCATGTAACAATGTCATCCCAAAAAGATAGACCAAAAGTATAAGTACTATTGTCTTTTGCGTGTTTTATAAATAATGCAGCATTTCCTAAATCCATGCCATGGACAAGATTTGGAGATATATATGATTGTTTATAATTTTCCCATATATCTATTTGCTCTTTTTCTTCTTTATTGTCACGAAGATTTCCTCGTATTAAAGCTATACTAGCTTGGTATATTGTTCCAGTTGTAAAAAATAGGATAATAATTATTTTAATAGCTTTTTGCCATCGTGGTTTTAACATTGCAACTAATATCCCTAGTGACATAAAAAGTTTTACAACAAGAGTTCGTCTTGCTAACATTAGTATGATATAGAGGTAATAAATGCTGCTTATGATTAAAATGAAATAGATAATTTTAGATGCTTTTTTCCCTCTGATGATATATGTTAAAGCATAAAACATTCCTATATCAAAATATAACATAAAGAATAGGAGTATTTGATAAGTATGATTAGTTCTAATATCACTTTGGTCAGAGAGAAAATGAGCTACTACTTGGAGATAACTTTGTATTGCACAATATAAACCTATTAAGAAGAGTGCCAAAAAAGTATTTTTGGATTTTACTAAATCAATATCTCTACAAGAATATATTGAGGAATCTTGCGCTTTATCCCATCCAAAAGAGAGTGCTAATGTTGATGTTATCATACAATAAGTTAAATCCCATAATAAATTAGGATCATAATGTGTATTATAGATGATTACACAAAATTGGGGGGTCATCATTAGTACACTGGCTAAACTAAAAATAAAAGGAACTTGAAATACACCTAATTTTCGTTTATAATATTTTTGTATTACCCATAAACATGTAACTATATATAGGAATAGTAAGATTAAATATTCGTTTATTAACGGCATAATATCTTTGTTTTATAAACTTAATTTTGACATATGATCATATGGAGTCTATCTTAAAGTTGATTCCGTTTGAAATAAGTCAAAAAAAAGGAGTTGATTCTAAAATTGTTGGTACTAATTGGCAATAATCAGAAAGTATATATGTTATTGCTATTTATTTCATTTTATTCTTTAAGAATGTACTTATCATATTTCTTTCTTGTTTGCTTAATCCGATTACTATAATGATTAAACTTAATGAAATGCTGTTTAAACAGAGAATCGAGATTAGCCCCCAAATAGTCTGTGGAATAAACAATGTAATTATTTTGCATATAAACAATGCTGGTACTGCTACGCAGAAGCAAGGTTTGATTACTTTTTTAAGCAATTCATTTATTCTTATGATTGAAACTTTTGATGCTATCCATACTCGTATTGTACAAACAAATATTTCATACAATACCATTGCTATTATCAGGGCATTAGGATCATTGGTTATTATGCCGGCATAGTAGCTGATAGGCAAAACTAATAAATATATAGCTTCGGGCCATATCATAAATTTAGTAATATTACCGGTTGCATATACTGCTGTTCGTATTGTTTCAAAAGAAGCATAGGTAAGACTCAGAAATATGGTGCATTGTGCATAAGTCACAGCATATGGTGGCACATTACCTAGCCAGAGGTGCATGATATATTCCGTTTGAAAAAGAAATGGTATCATTATAAAAAAAATAAGAAATACTTGAAATTTACTTCCTGCATAGACAAGCTTTTTATGTATATCCAGCTCACCATTGGCATATGTTTTTGTTATTTGTGGAGCAATGGCACGTTGCAAATTTTGAGCAAATGACAGAACTGAGTTTTTCAATTGCATTGAAATTGTATATACAGCGTTAATAGCCACCCCGAATGTAAGATTGATAACGAGGATAAACCCTTGTGACGAAAGAACCTGCAAAGCACCGGAAGCAGAGGATATACCGGCAAATTTGCCAATTTGCATTATTTGGTTTTTGTCTATAATCATATGGTAATGGACTTCCGGAAATTTGCGATGGCAATATATCTGATAAGCTATTCTTATTAATATGCTTATTGTTGCCATCAATATAGCATAGATTAATAAACGGCCGGTAGGAAAGTAACTAAGGCAATAGGCTGAAGCACATGTTAAGATTACTTGAAGAATACTGATAGCAGCAAAAGCATTCATTTTTTCATGTGCTACGATTAGTGAATTATAAGGAATACTTATAAGATTGACTATACAAGTGAGTACTGATATTTGAAACACCCATTGGGCTGCATCCATACTTTCCGCTGGTATGTTTATTTTGGTATGTAGAAACCATAGACCTCCGACCTCAAGTAGTATAAATATGATTCCGGACAATAAGAATATGACATTTAAGCAAGAACAAAATACTTTATTTGGATCACCGTTATCACGTCCTATTTCATAGGTCAGAAAACGTTGTACGGCATTGCCCATTCCACCACTGAAAACAGCGAACATACTGACAATACTACCAACGACACCATAGATTCCCATATCCTCTACACCAAGATTGGCAAGTGTTAAACGTGTGGTATACAAATTTAACCACATCGTAAACAGCATACGTACATAAAGTAAAATGGTGTTTTTAGCTAAGCGATTTTTGTTAAAATTGTCAGACATTGATGGATGGAATGTTTATTTTAAAAGTTTTTCTTCTATTTGTTTAATAGATATCTTTCTGATTTCAAGAAAAAATGTTATTTTTAATGAGCTAATAGTCAACAATATGAATTTAGAAAATTTCTTCCAATTAAATTTCTCTTACAGGATGGGTCAGGTTTCATTTACCAACGAATGAATCTTGTTTAATATTAACTATTTCTTTATGGAATTCTATATTCCGACCCAAGATAGGATATGAACCTTACCTCTTTTTCACACGGTCACAGATCGAGCGACTGCTTTTTTATAAATTAGTAGATGGTAGAGAAAATCTTATTTAACGGTGAATTTCTAAATGCGTTTGCTTCCTCTCGATAACTTTGTTACGAAGTTTATGTTATAGAAAAAAGTTTCGGGAAAGAATAGCCTGTATCACACCTCAAGCGTGTCTGTTGCCTTTGAAGGCACTTTTGGAAAACAGTTCATTCAAAATGACGGTAACATCCGTTTCAAGCAAAGAATAATCCTGTGAATTTTCTTTTCTGTCATATCAGTTGTATTCCGTTTTTCAAGGCTTCCTGTACTACCGGTGAATCCTCATGGTCACCGATGACGTCAATCTTTTGGTCACCCAAATGCAGTTTCAAGCGTGCGGTCATGCGGATGCGTGCCAATACCCCCTTCTTTTCTCCCGTGCTGCGGACTAATAAATCAATATCTCCTCCGCGTTTTTCGTCATTCAGACGGGAACCGAAGAGATATACCTGCACTGTTTCACCATAAATATCTTTGGCTATTTGGATGATGGTCTGTATTTCTTTAGATTGCAAACGCATGCCTTTATTCTCCTTTCTTACTGCAAAGCTACAAATTCCCCTCCACATTTCCTAGCGTCCGCCATCCTTATTTCATCTTCTCCACAAACCCTACCGGCATATCAACCCCAGCACATCCCAGCAAATCCAGTCTTACCACCACTTTCGCTTTTCCATCCACTTCCACCAGTTCTCCTTCCAGACCCTTTAGCGGACCTTTGACCACCCGTATCAATTCTCCCGGAGCCAATGGCTCGGTACACATCTCCACCGCCTCGTCCGAATAATCCAGCATAAATTTGAACCGTTCCATCTGTTCGTCCGGAATCACCGCCGGAGTATGTTCGCCATGCAGCACCATATACCGGCTGATGGCCGACAACGTGAGCACCTGCGAACGTTCCGCCGCATCTACATGGACAAAAATCATCATGGGGATAACCACCCGTTTTATTTTCTTTTTCCGGTAAGTCCATTGGCGGATTTCTTCTTGTACAGGCAGGAAGTTCTCTATGTTCATTGCGGTCAGCCGTTCGGCCGTCTTCTTTTCGTGGTGAAGGCGGACATACGCCACTAGCCATTTTTTCATATTCGGAGGAAGGAAAAGTAATGTTAGATGTTCTAAAAAATGAAAGAAATGATGCCTCTTGAGCACGCTACGCTGTTACCTGTGTCATTCCCAGGTAAGCTTGTCGTTAAATTCTGATGCAAATATAGACATTTTTTTACGATAACAAGCTATTTGTTCGCAAAAAATGAAAAAATTAACAAGAATGACGTATTTATTTATACTTTTGTGCTTTTTATATTTTAAATGATATTAACATTGTGGAAAAATCAAGATTTATAAGAAAAATAGTGGCAGATTGAGCTTCCTTCAAGAGTTGGAAAAAATCATGGCCGGATATCGCCTGTCCGGTGAAGGCTACACTGATGAGGAAATGAGAGTTCTGAAGCGCATGTGCAAAAGTATGTTGGCTGATATAGACGAGTTTCTGCGGAAAAAGGAGGAAAAGAAGAAGAAAGAACGGAAAGAGAAGAAAAAGAGGAAAGAAAGGAAATAAGGAGCAAAATGTGAAAAGACATTAAAAGGAAGTCTCCCGGTTATTTGTACACTTGTATCATAAATGGGTATTGTAAATCAGTGCTTTACATTGGGTAAGTGTACAATTTTAACTTTTGATTGTATGGGTTTGCAATATACTTTTGCTTTCATGGTGGAGGGAAATGCCCTCCTTTTGATAATTTAAATTCATACATGAATGGTTTATACCGATTTATGCTCTTTCTATTTCTCGGTGTTTGATGAACATGCCGTGGATATGACATTGGAAGAGTTTGTGAAGCTTCTGCGTGGCGAACGCTGGAAGGTGCAAGTGGAAGAGTATCAGCGCCTGAAGGCTTCGGGCAGGGAGACAGAGGCCAAGAAGTTAAAGAGAAAACTGGCCGCGCTGGTGATAGCCGGGCGTTGCGATGGGAGCCATGCCGAAACCAATCTGAAGCAGTGGAGCGGGGACGCCATGCTGGATGTGGATAAATGTAACGGCCGTGTGTCTGAGTTCTTGCAGGTATTGAAGGACACTCCTTGGGTGAAGGCGGCATGGCGCAGCGTTTCGTACGACGGGCTGAAACTGGTGGTGCGTGTGGAAGCGGAGAGTGTGGACGAGTATCGTCTGGCATACGCGTTGGTGGCATGGCACGTGGCGCAGCTTCTTGCCTTTCCCTGTGACATGAGTTGCAAGAATCCCACCCGTCCTTGCTTTGCATCGTATGATCCGGAGGCTTTTTTTCGTCCGGATACCGAAGTTTTTCCCTGGCGGCGCTTTGTGACGGAGCATCCCGACAGGGTGGGGGAGATTCTGGCGGAACTGAAAGTGAAGACCCCGGCAAGTGCGTCCAAACCTCCCGTTGCGGCTTCGGGCATGCTGCACACATTCTTCAACGAGTTCCTGGAGCAGAATCCCTTTGTGGATGGCAAAAAGAATGAGTTCTTGTTGAAGCTGGGACGTATCGCCCGCTATAAAGGAGTGGGCGAGGAAGAGTTGGCACGGCTGAAAACGCTGGCGGTGGAAAGGCTGGCGGGTATGGGGTGTGCCGCCGGGGATATACCTCCGCGCATAGACTCCGGATACCGGTATGCCGACATGAACAAGGGGCCCGAAACACCTGCTTCCTGGGCTCACAAGGCTCAGGGCTCACCTATGCGGTATTCTGAGCCCAATGAGGGGGAGGAAGAGGCTGAGTTAGAGAAACTTGAGGCTGACAAGTTGCGTCGTGAAGTTCCGTGTCTTCCGGATGAACTGTTCGACCGTTTGCCCGACTTTTTGAAGCGTGGTTTGACGCACGTCCGCAACAAGCGCGAGAGGGATATTCTGTTGCTCTCCATGATTACCAACATCAGCGGTTGTCTGCCGGGGGTGAGGATGAATTATGGAGGAATGGTTTATTCCGCCGATCTCTACCTGGTGGCTTTGGCCGGTTCGGGCAGAGGAAAGGGGGTGATGCAACTGGCGGCAATTCTGCCCGCAGCCATTCAGGAGTATTACGATGAATTGAACAGGAAGGATGAGCGTGAGTACCGGCAGAAGCTGCTGAAGTGGAATCTGGAGGAACGGCTTGCCGCTCAGGAAAAGAGGGTTCCCGATTTGGACCAATGCCCGGAGATGCCGGTGGAACGCATCCTGAAGGTGGCTCCCAATATTTCAAAAAGCCAGTTGATACTGGCTTTGGAGGCGGGTGGAGCGGTCGGCTTGGTGATGAATGCCTCCGAGCTGGACATGATAAGTTCTGCCATGCACCAGGAGTATGGAAAACATGATGATGTGATGCGTGCCGCCTCCCAGCACGAGGAGGTGTCTTCTTATTTCAAGACGGATCACCGGCTTGTTGTTGTGAGTGACCCTCATCTGGCATTATGCGCTTCGGGTACTCCCGCCCAGTTGCATAAATTTATTTCTTCGCTGGAGAATGGAATGTACAGCCGTGTGGCTTTCTATGTGGGACAGGCCCACTGGGAGTATAAGTCGGCAAATCCCGGCAAGGCCCGGCTGGATATGCGCGCTTATTTCAAAGGGATGGGCGAGGAGCTGCTGCGTATGTTTATCTTTCTCTCCGGATCGCCTACCGAGGTGGTTTTCACCGAGGAACAATGGAAAGAGCATACGGAGCGTTTCAGAACGTATCTGCGTGAGGTAGTGGCGGAAGATGATGATTCTCCGGGTGCCATTGTGCTGCGCCACGGACTGATGATGTCTCGTATTGCCATGGTGCTGACTGCATTGCGTAAGTGTGAGCCGCAATGGAATACATCGGAGTGGGAGTGTTCGGATGAGGATTTCCATACGGCAATGCAGATAGTGGATGTGTTGCTGGAACACAGTTTGCTGCTTTCCACTTCCATGGATGATACTGCCGGAAGAATCAGGCCGGTAAAGGCTTTTTTCAAACTGCGTCCCGTTTTGAAAAAAATGCCGCGCGAGTTCACCTATTCGGAGCTGATGGCGGCTGCCAATGAAGCCGGGTTGCCTACAGCATCCGTGAAACGTTATTTGTTGCGTTTGGTGTATTATCAAATCGTTGAGAAAGAGGATGGTAAGTATAGAAAGACCGGCAAATCTTGGCTCAGAAAACCGCCTAAGTGAGCCCTGAGCCTTGTGAGCCTTAAATGCAGGTGAAAAAGATCCTGTTGTTTTCAAAAAACAACAGGATCTTTCCGGTAAAACAACAGGGGATTTTAAAAAAACAACAAGGTCTTTCGATGTAGACAACAGGTTCTTTGGGAAGCGTATGTCCTAAGGTTCTCCCAGATGCCTCACTATGATTGCCACTTCATGCTTCAGAAAGCTGTGGCGGAATTTGTTGTAGCCCGCTTCGTTCAATTCTTCCTGTAGCAGCATGTTTCTCCGCATCCAGCGATACAGGGTTTGCAGGGCTGCCGCGGCAGTTCGCCCCGGGCTGTATAGTTCTGCCAGTTCCGCTTTGTCATACGCTCTGATAATGAATGCTTTTTCTTCTTGGTTCATGTTCTTTTATCGTTTTGATTATAGGGTAAAGATACGCAAAATGTCCTTGTTTTCCTACTCTCTCTGTAAGTTATTCTCGACATTTCCCGACAATCTCCTACGCTTCTCTACAAATGTCTACACGGGGCTTCCGGTTCATCGTATCTTTGTAGTGTAATCAAAAGTCAATCATAGCCGGCTTAGTGGTTAACGGTTGATTGCCAGTGTGTTTCTTAATTTGCAAGTTTTAATTTTTAATTTGAAAAAGTATGGGAAGAACAGTTTCTTATTCGGTGGTAAAGCGTAATAATCCGCTTGATCAGGATGCAGTGCCTAAGTTTTATGCACAAGCTCAGGCCAATGGCCATGTAGAGATTCGCGAAATGGCGGATCGTATTCAGAAAACCTGTACGGTGACGCGTGCGGATGTAATGGCTGTGCTTGTTGCCTTGGAGGATGTGATTATGGAGGCTCTGGAAGGGGGCGAGATCGTAAGGCTTGCCGATCTGGGCACTTTCCAGATAGGCCTGAGCGGAAGAGGTGCGGAAACGGAGGATGCGTATGATGTGTCGATGATTAGAAAAGCGCGTATCAATTTCCGTCCGGGTATTGCGCTAAGCGGTATTCTGGCAGCACTGAAATATACGAAGGTGGATAAATTGCCGGTGAAAACGAAGGAAGAGCAAAAGCCTGCTTAAGTAGATGGCGGACAAGTGTTTAATTTTAAAAAAAACTGTAGGATGAAAGGTAAATCTGTTTGGAGCACTATTTTGAAAGTGGTGATTGCAGTAGCTACGGCTATTGCGGGTGTAGTAGGAATCAGCTCGTGCATAGGGGGATGAGGGTGATTAATCTGATTGTTGTCCACTGTTCCGCCACAAAGGCGGACAGGGACTTTACCGAACAGGATTTGGAGGTGTGCCACCGCAGGCGTGGAATGAACGGACCCGGATATCATTTTTATATCCGCAAGAACGGGGATATAAAAACAACCCGTCCCATAGAGAAAATAGGGGCGCATGCGCGTGGACATAATGCGCAGAGTATCGGGATATGCTATGAGGGGGGAATCAGTGAGCGGGGCAGGCTGGCGGATACGCGGACGGTGTGGCAGAAACATTCGTTGCGTGTACTGGTCAGGGCGTTGCTGGTGGATTATCCCGGTTGCAAGGTTTGCGGTCATCGGGATTTAAGTCCGGATTTGAACGGAAATGGCGAGATAGAGCCTGAGGAATGGGTGAAACAGTGCCCCTGTTTTGATGTTTCGAAAGAAAAATATAGTAAATAATATTTATATATTAAAACGTAATAAGACTAATTCTCTTTCTAATGTGTTAATATTTTAACAAATTCAGAAGAGAATTAGTCTTATGGTATTATGTAATTACTTTTGAAATTACTTTTTATTTACATTTTCAGTGCCATATCCATAGCCGTAACCGTATTTTTTACCGTATCCGTAATACTTGCCATACTTGCCGTATCCATAGTAATATCCGTACTTCTTTTTCTTCATGTCCAGTCCGTTGATAAGGGTACATAGGTTGGGCAGTTTTTTCTGTTCGCTCAGTTCGTTGATTAAAGTATAATCTGCCTTGTGGGTGTAGTCTGCCCGGCACACATAGATGCTGGCGTTGGCTACGCGCGAAATCAGCAGGGTATCGGTCACCATGCCGATGGGGGCGGTATCCAGAATGATATAGTCAAAATGCTTTTTCAGTATGTCGATAGCCTGAGGCAAAGATTCACGTGCCACCAGTTCGGTCGGGTTGGGAGGAATAGGCCCTCCGGGCAGAATGGACAAGTTGGCATTGATGCGTGAAACTTGTACCAGCGACATCAGGTCGGTATGTTCCGGATTGGCGAGGAACTGGCTGATGCCTTGTTCCCTGTGTGATAAGTTGAAAGCTTTGTTCAGGCTCGGCTTGCGGATGTCAAGCCCCACGATCACGATTTTCTTTCCTAATAAAGCCAGACTGACAGCCAGATTGGAAGCGATAAAGGTTTTGCCTTCTCCTGTGGTGGTGGAGGTAACCAATATGACTTTCTCGTCGCTCCTCATCATATAAAGTACATTGGTGCGTACATTACGGAAGGTTTCGGCCATCAGGTCGTTTTGGTTTTCGTGTACTACAATGCTTTCTTCTTTTCCTTTATCTTCCGACAGGGGTACATCGCCCACAATGGGAAGGGAGGTGATTTTTTCCACATCGGCGCGGCCCTCTATCTTGTATTTTAAGAGTTCGATGATATAGATGACAACTACCGGCAGGGCGATTCCCAGAATCAGTGCTACCAGATAAATCATCTTTCCTTTGGGAGATACGGGGATGGCGTCTGCCAGTGCTTCGTCCACCATGCGGGCGTTGTTGGCGGTAGATGCCAGAGTGATGGCGTTTTCTTCACGCTTTTGCAGCAGCATCAGGTAAAGGCCGGCTTTGATTTCCTGCTGGCGCGAGATGCTGACCAGCTGGCGTTCCTGCCCCGGAGCATTGGTGATGCGTCCGGCGTATTTGCCTGCCTGGCGTTCCAGATCCGCCTGGGTGATGGCCAAACCTCTTTGTACGCTGTTGATGGTGGTCAGCACATTGCTGCGCATGGCGCGGATGCTGGCATCCAGATTGACTACCACCGGGTTGTTTTCCTGGGAGGAACGGAGCAGGCGCTTGCGTTCCAGCAGCATCTCGTTGTAGCGGTTGATCAGCTCGGCAAGACCGGTATCTGTCAGGCCCACATTGACCGGAAGTACTTCGTAGGCATGATCCGGATTGTTGGCATAGCCGGCCAGGAATTGTACCAGCCGGAGCTGGGTGCTGTTTTCGGCACGTTTCTTTTCGTATTCCGAGTTTTCACTCAATGCCAGTTGGGCGTCGCTTTTCAAATCGGTGAGCCCGGCATCGCGCTTGAAGGTTTCCAGTTCCTGTTCCGTGGTTCCCAGTTCGCCGTTGATGATTTTGATACGTTCATCAATAAATTCCGCGGTCTTGGTAGCCACTTCGTTTTTGTCATCGTTGGCATCCCGGTTGTAGACTTCCACCAGCTTGTTGATGAAATCCATGCCGCGCTGCGTATGCGTGCTCTTGACAGAGATCTGTGCGATAGTGGTGGATTTGGAAGTAGGCTCTATGCTTAATGCTCCCCGGTAGGCGTTTGCCACACTGCGGGGGGAAGAAACCGTAGCCATGATTTCCTGCGTGCTTTGGACGGTTGCGGAGTCTTTAGGGGTAAAGCTGAACGTGCCCGACGGGGTGGTCAGCAAGGCGGGCAGCTTGTCGAACTGCTTGTTGTATTCCTCTTCTCCTATCCGGAGTTTCACATTCAGCTTGTTGCCCGGCTGCAAGGTCAGGTGAAGACGCGCGGGGGCGGGCAGTTTCTGGGCTTCTTCGGGGGTAATCCATACTTTCACAGGGGAACTTTTGTAAAGTTCGATGTCATGGAAACTGCTCTTTGTGGCATAGCTGATGTAAAGATCCAGCTCTTCCACCACTTTTTTGATAAGCGTGCGTGATTGCAGGATTTCCACTTCATTGTCAAAGTTATTGATGGAGGAGTAGAAGCCCAGGTCTTCCAGGTCGGCCATGCCGCTGCTTGCTTTGCTGTTCTTGTCATTGTCCTTGATGATGACGGATGCCGAGATGTTGTACACCGGCGGGGTGTAACGTAAATAAAGCCAGGCTCCTGCTATGCACAGCAGGGTGCATGCCACGAACCAGGGCCAATGGATGGCGTATTTGAAAAGAATCGCTTTGAAATCGGTCTTTTCTTCTTTTTCTTCCAGATAAAGGTCGTCGTATAAGTCTTCTTTCATAATTCTGTTTATTTGGCAATGGTTACTATCAGGCTGGCCAGTGCGACCAGAGTTCCTACTACCGAGAACCAGATGGTGGTGCTGTTGCTGATACTTGCGTTCTTGGCTTTGGTCTTATTGGGGGTGACATACACCACATCGTTCTGCTGGAGGTAGTAGTAAGGAGATACGATGATGTCGGCATCGTTCAGGTTCAGCGGAATCACCTGGCGGTTGCCTTGCGCATCTTCACGGATCAGTTTCACTTTGTCGCGTTGTCCGTATACGGTCATGTCTCCCGCCATGGCGAGCGCTTCCATGATGTTTACTTTTTCATTGGTGATGGTGAATGTGCCGGGGTGTGCTACTTCTCCCATCACGGAGATTTTGTAGTTTGCCATGCGTACATTCACAATGGGGTTTTCCTTGATATAGGTTTTCAGTTTTTCCTTTATCATGTTTTCCGCCTGGCTTTTGGTGAGACCGCCGATGTGCAGTGTGCCCAAGACCGGGAAATCAATGTTCCCGTTATTGTCTACCAGATATTGTTGCAGGGATGGTTGGCTGGTAAGGCTTTTGCTGTTTGCCGTGATGGGGGTGGCTACCGTCAGGTTAAAAGGAATGGCGGCATCGGGATCACTGGTGTTCACCGTGATGGTCAGCAAATCTTTGGGCATGATGTGTGCATCATACAGGGGTGTTTGGACATTTGCCATGTTCAGGTACTCGGACCCTTGCAGGTAGGGTACCTTTTTGTAGGCGCTGCAACTGCATAGCAGCAGGGAAGCCAGCGCGAATAGGGTAAATTTCAATCTTCTCATTTTTTGGCTCTCTGTTATTTAAAAAATTTCAGTTTTCAGGTCTTGTTCTAATAAGCTTGCTTGTCTTTGTGCAGCACGTTTGCCACGGTTTTGTACATAATATAAAGGTCGAGCAGGAAAGACCAGTGTTCCATATACCATATGTCGGCTTTCACACGTCCTTCCATGTCTTCCAGTTCGCGGGTTTCGCCACGGAAACCGGTCACCTGCGCCCATCCCGTGATACCGGGCTTGATGAAATGGCGGACCATGTATTTATTGATTATCTTGGAATATTCTTCCGTGTGTTTCAACATGTGGGGGCGTGGCCCTACAATGGACATATCTCCCAGCAATACATTGATGAATTGCGGAAGTTCGTCAATATTGGTCCGGCGCATGAAATCGCCGAATTTGGTTTTCCTGGGATCGTTGAGGGTGGCCTGTAAGGTGTCCGATTCCTTGTTTACTTTCATGGAACGGAATTTATAACACCAGAATTCCTTGTTGTTCAATCCGTTACGTTTCTGACGGAAGAATATGGGACCCGAAGAAGTGATTTTGATGGTCACTCCTACAATAAGGAATATAATGGGGAATAATGTGCATAAAAAGAGCAGCGAGAAGATTACATCGAATATGCGTTTTATCAGCCTGTTCTCTATTTTTCCCAAGGGTTCCTTGCGGATGCTGAGGACGGGTACGCTGCCTATCATTTCAAAGTGCATGCGGTGACGCAGGTAGTTGCGCACATTGGGCACGCTGTAGAAATGTATCAGGTTGTTCTCGCAATAGTTGATGACCGGCACGATCTGTTCGCTCAATGCCGAGGGCAGGCAGCAGTAAAGCTGGTTCACCTTGTGCTGTGCCAGGTAGTCAATGGCTTGCTCCGGTTTTCCCAGATAGGTACAGCTGGCGGGGAACTTGGCATTGGGGGTGGTGTCGAAGTAGCCCAGTACCCGGTAGCCGGTAGTGGCATCGGAGGTCATTTCATGGTACAGCTCGGCTATATTTTCGGTGCTTCCCAAATAGAGGACCGTACGGAAATTCCCTCCATGGCTTCTGTATAGCTGTATGCAGAAACGGAAAAGCAGGCGATAGACAGTGATACAGAGGATGAGCAGAATGAAATAATAGATAAAAAAGCGTTTGGAATATATCTCAAGTTCGGATAATACCATCAGTCCGGTCGATAAAAAAGAGAAATAGAACACGTTGCGGAGTACCCGGAATACAATTTGGTCGGCACGGGCTCCCCGACGATGCAGTATGACACCTCCTGAAATAGTGCATGCAAAATAACATACGCTGAACAGAGTTAGAATTTGGGGTAAAGTGCCGCTACAGGCTCTTTCCCCAAACAACTCGTTCCATATTGAATTAAATGAGATGAAAAGTACATTCAGAATGACTAAATCTCCTAGAATGACTGCTAATTTAAGTACTTTGTTAAATCTCTGGACTTGTATCATAGGTAAAACTTTTTATATGTCAGATCTATATGATGTTTTTTTCAACTATGTTTCAACTATGTCGCTTTTTTTCTTTTTTCTGCTCTTCTGTTACTTTTCAATAAACAAACAGGCATATTAAAGATGAAAATAAAATCCAAATAAATACAACTAAATATGCTTTATATCAGTTCTTTATAGGGTAGTTATTTCTTTCAGTTGTTTTCACTATTTTCTGTTAATTGGTTCTTTTTGGGTACATTTTTGTTTCTTGTTTGTTTCTTGATTTCAGTTTTAATTCGTACATTTGCATACGAAAAATAACGAATGAAAGAATACGATTATGCCACGAATAAAGAAGCCTAAAAAAGTAAAAGAACCAATCCGTCTTCGGATGAAGGATTTGTCCGATGGCAGCAAAAGTCTGTATCTGGATATATACCGCAACGGCAAACGGACATACGAGTACCTGAAGCTGTATCTTATTCCGGGAACGGACAGCAATACCCGTCGGCAAAATGAAATAACAATGGCTGCCGCAAATGCCATCAAGTCGAAACGTATTATCGAGCTGACCAGTGGTGAAGCCGGTATCGTGAACCATACGGATAAGATTTATCTGCTGGACTGGATGCAAACCTATCTGGAGTACCAAGAGAAACGCGACAAGAAGGGCATCGGTCAAATCAAAGCCGTTACCCATATCCTGAAAGAATATGCAGGGGAAAGATTTATATTGGATCGGGTTGACCTCGCTTTTTGCCAAGGCTATATCGACTACATGCTGACAACCTTCCGCCCTAAAGGAAAGCCGATAGCAGCTTCTACACGCAACACCTATTATCAGATATTCAATGGCGCCCTGAATGCTGCCGTTCGGGCTAAACGGTTGTTGAGAAATCCGTTTAACGAGATGGAAAAGTCGGAGAAGCCCAAAATGCCGGAAAGCGTGCGGTCCTATATGACCATCGAAGAGGTACGGGCATTGATTGCCACTCCGATGCAGGAAGGGAGGGTAAAAAATGCCTATCTGTTCTCCTGCTTCTGCGGACTGCGTATCAGCGATATTGTCGGCCTGAAATGGAAGAATGTCTTTGTCGATAACGGCCAATACCGTCTGGCGGTAGCTATGCAGAAGACCAAAGAACCGATTTACCTGCCACTCTCCAACGAGGCGTTGAAATGGATGCCGGAGCGTGAGGACAAGGCTGCAGACGATCCTGTGTTCAACCTGCCTTCAAATATCAATCAGTATCTCAGACCGTGGGCCGAAGCGGCCGGAATCACCAAGCGTTTTACTTTTCACACCGCCCGGCATACATTCGCGACCATGATGCTGACGCTCGGTGCGGATCTCTATACCGTATCGAAGCTGCTTGGCCATACCTCCGTGAGAATGACACAGGTGTACGCCAAAATCATCAACCAGAAAAAAGACGAAGCAGTCAATTTGGTTAACGGCCTATTCGACTGATGTAGTCATACATGTCAAATTCAATTTAAGGTAAATATTTCCGGCTTTTCTCCGATATTTCAAATGGTCGAAGTAATGCCACTATTATAATAAGTATAAACCCATAAAAAACAATTCGACATGAAAGGACAAAACAACAGGTCCTCTCTTTTTTTGAAGGGAGACCACATCTGCACCACTTCGCTACGGAACAGGATGTAGCGGAAGAATTTTACGAGTTGCTCTCCGAAGCAAGGGAGCTTTATCTTCAAGACGTCATGACAGGCGGCAAACGATATGGCCGCTACGTGGATGACTTTATAAACAGCCACCGGTACATCGACTGCAACAGTGCGGTTTGCAGGAATTGCCATGAAATGAACATTCATATCATCAGAGGGCTGTTGCTCGATTGTACAAGTCTCGTCAAAAGCCTCTTTACCGCAGAAACATTTTCTTTCGAGGAGTGCATGGCCTTGAAACAAAAGTACGACATTGCCGGAGTATGGTTCGACTCTTCACGTATAGAAGATTCCAGAAACGCTCCACCTCTCTCCTTTGGTTGCAATTTTTCCCGTGAACAGATGACAGGTATTGTGGCTTGCGCCAACGCTTATCATCTGTTTTGCGTTTCCACTCTCCGCATCGAGGACATGGAAGCGCTTTTTGCCTGCAAGGAGAATTTCTGTATACGTGTGAACAATATCCGCCATGTGGCGGTTCTGTTCGATGCGTTGCTCGAAAACACCTTTATCCTACCTCACTGGCAGTCGGTTCTCGACAAGGGGCGGTTCCTGTTGTCCAAAGACGGCACAAGATATGTTACCGCTTCAAGCCTCTCGTCTGCCCTCTCTGCGGCGAGGAACAACATTACATCGGCAAACCTCGGCATACGAAAAGCCATCAGTCGGCTGAAAATATGACACGAAGTGCCAAAAAGCCAAGTATGTGAAAGATAAAACAGTGATAGTTGCCGTGATACGTGCATAGTATCATGCCGGAATTTCCGGCTGTCCGGTTCACATCACATAACTTTGACCTCCGTTAGCGCGCTGCATAACGGAGGTAACTCTCCATTGTCTAATTTTAACATGTATTTTATGCAAAACAGAACAACATTCATGGAGCGGTTAAGCGAACGGCTGACCGCCATAGAAGCGGTTCTCAAGAAGTTGGAACCGGTGGAAGGTCTGTTGGAGCGTGTGGCTTTACTGGAAAATACCATTTACACGACCAAGAAAGTCTTCACTTTTCAAGAGGCGTGCATGTATATCGGCGTGTCCGAAAGTATGTTGTACAAACTCACATCGAACAAGGAAATCCCGCACTACAAACCTCGCGGCAAGATGCTTTACTTCGCGAAGGAAGAGCTGGACGCATGGCTCTTGCAAAACTACGAACCTACGGTGGACGATGCCATGCGTATGGCGACGGAAGTATCCGCAACCCAACCGTTCTTTAACCAGAAGCGCTATGGAAAACGAAAAAAGAACTGACCGTAACTCGTGGGCGGAACTGGACGAGAATCGCCTGTCGGATATTCTCACGGCATCGCAGATAAAGGCCACGGACACCTACGTGACTCCGCCCCAGATTATATGGATCGACAACTCCACCATAGCGACGCTCGGCAATTTTAGCGCTTCGACGGGTAAGGCGAAGGCGAAAAAGACGTTTAATGTCTCTGCTATTGTCGCTGCGTCACTGGCGGGCCGGCAGGTTTTGAACTACCGGGCGCATCTGCCCGAAGGCAAGCGCAGGATCTTGTACGTGGACACCGAACAGAGCCGTTTCCATTGCCATAACGTGTTGGAACGTATTCTCCGCCTGGCGGGACTGCCCACCACAACCGACAACGAGAATCTCGATTTCATTTGCCTGCGGGAATACACGCCGGCCGTGCGTATTGAGGTCATCGACTACGCTCTGCGACAGAACAAAGGGTACGGGCTGGTCATCATTGACGGCATCCGCGACCTGATGCTCGACATCAACAGCACCAGCGAATCGGTGGAGGTTATCAACAAGATGATGGAATGGTCGTCGAAATACGACCTGCATATCCATTGTGTGCTGCACCTGAATAAAGGCGACAACAATGTGCGCGGGCATATCGGCACGGAAATGAGCAATAAGGCGGAAACGGTGCTGGTCATCACCAAGAGTGCGGAGAATCCCGTTATCAGTGAAGTTCATGCGCTGCATATCCGCGAGAAGGAGTTCAAACCGTTTGCTTTTTCCGTTGATGACGAAGGATTGCCGGTCATGGTGGATAACTATTCGTTTGATGGCAGCGTGAGACCGAAGGCCCGGAGCAGCTTCATGGATTTGTCCATCGAGCAGCACCGGGAGGCGCTTTCCGCCGCTTTCGGGGACAGGCCCATCAAAGGTTTCGAGAACGTACTGCAGGCTCTCATGGCCTCCTATGAGGCTATCGGGTTCAAACGGGGACGCAGCGTCATGATAAAACTGCTGCAGTACCTGACGGAAAACCTGAAGCTGATCGTCAAACGGGACAAGCTCTTTTATTACGATGTGACCCCGACCGAAGCCTTGCTTTTCGACGAAGAATGCGAGGACGCAGAAGGTGAAAAATAATTTAGTTTACTTTGGTCCGGGTATATATAGGAGAAAAACCAAAGTAAACCGTTTTTTGAAAACAAGTGAAAAGAAAATGACATGACCATAGCGGAAGCAAAACAACTGCGTATCGTGGACTATCTTGCCAGTCTCGGCTACCACCCCCAGAGTGTAACATCGAAACAATACTGGTATTTGTCGCCGCTACGCAATGAGCGTACCCCGTCGTTCAAGGTCAATGACCGGCTCAACGAATGGTATGACTTTGGCGCAGCGACGGGCGGAGACCTTGTGGAACTGGGCAAACACCTTTACCAGACGGACAGCGTGAGCGAAGTGCTTGCCTATATAGGGAAGCACGAGAACGCTATCCCGATACAAAGGGTGCGGATTCCGGGGACAACGCCCCGACCCGTCGAAGCCGACATGAAGGACGTGCTCGTCGTACCGTTGCAGCACCATGCGCTGCTCTCGTACCTTCATTCCCGTGGAATCGACGGAGACATCGGCCGCATGTTCTGCCGGGAGGTCCATTATGAATTGCGGCAACGGCGCTACTTCGCCCTTGCCTTCGGTAACGTGGCGGGCGGGTACGAGGTTCGCAATCCTTATTATAAGGGCTGTATCCGGTGTAAGGACATCTCTGTCATCAGGCATTCTCATAGTGAAGCACAGAACCGGGTTTGCGTGTTCGAAGGCTTCATGGATTTTCTCTCTTACCTGACGCTGAAACAGACGGGTGATGATACGGTCTGCATCGGCGCACCTTGCGATTACCTCGTGATGAACTCGGTGAACAACCTGAAAAAGGCTTTGGAACACTTGCAGGTGTACGAGGAAATACACTGTTATCTCGACAATGATCTCGCCGGACAGAAAACGGAAGAGACCATCGCCGGCATGTACGGCAAGCGGGTGCACAACGAAGCACTCCGTTATCACGAGTACAAGGACCTGAACGATTACCTGCGCGGAAAGAAACGGTAAGGCATTATCGTTACCCCTCCCTTGAAAGCTCTCCTCCCGGAGGGCTTTTTTTATGCCCGTTTTTCCCGGTACATTCGCCTTAAAGTATGAAATTAAAGTTCAATTTATATGTTTCATACTTATTTATACGTAATAAAATATTGTTTGATATAAAGAGTTTTCATTATATCAAATATAATACTTTTCTTTGCTTTTGTACTTTCAAAGTTCAATTAAAGTTTAATTTCATACTTAAAACAGATGAGTTCATACTTTATATTCGCCCTTGTACTGACGGTGCTGTACATCGTCTATTACGCGGTCAATATTACCCGTGACCTGTATGGAAAGAAGGGAACGGAGAAGACTGACGAAGAAGTTTTCGACCTCGGTCCGATGGATGCCACGGAAGAGAGTGTCGAGGTTTCGGAGAACGAGACCGGGTTTAGTATCGGAAATGAGACATGCGACACGGAAGCCGTAGCTGCCCCGCCTGCGGTACAAGACGGCGATACAGGGAAAAAGGAGGCAGCCGCGAAAGAGCGGCTTGAAAGGCTGAAGGCCAAGGCGGAGGCGCAGATGGAAGAGATCGCTCCCTACCTGTCCGACGGCTTTACCGACGAAGAGATGTATAAGGCGTTGATTTCCAAAGGACGCTTGGACAACCGTCCCTGCCTGAAATGGAGACCGGTCAAAGATAAGCTGTAAGATGTCGAAAACGAAAAAGATACTATGTGCGCTTTGTTCCATCATCCCCTGTTCAGCTCTGGCGAAAAGCGGCAGCGTGAATTACAGTTGGGGTGCGGATGCGCTGGCGACGATGCACGACTACGTGGTAACAATGATGTTTTACGTCCAAGCTCTCTGTTGTGCCATCGCCGGGATTTGTGTGATTGTGTCCGGATTCCAGATTTACGTAAAGATGAACACGGGCGAGGACGGCATTACCAAGTCCGTCGTAACGCTTGTGGGCGCGTGCCTGTTCCTGATCGGTGCGTTCCTCGTCTTTCCTGCCTTTTTCGGCTATCGCATATAGAAACGGGAGGCAGGAATCAAGTACCGCCATAACGATTCGAAAGAACTGCAATACTTACCCTAAAATAAATAATCATGTTTCAAAAAACAAAAAGACAAATGAAAAAAATGTTTTCTGCTAAAAAAGTACAGATGCTCACACTGATGTTGCTGTGTGGCACGACGGCCGTCATGGCCCAGAACTCCGCAGGCGATTATTCCGCCGGTACGACTGCACTGGCTACCGTGACGGAGGAAATCGCCAAGTACGTTCCCATCATGGTCAAACTGTGTTACGCCATTGCCGGTGTTGTGGCTATCGTAGGCGCTATCTCGGTGTACATCGCCATGAGTGCGTCCGTAATGGTTGCATGATAAATTCCTCTTTAGCAAGAGGATAGGT
>OIOY01000205.1_pt1 | contig 16168 bp, 10 predicted proteins | sample 1585671 | NCBI WGS metagenome assembly OIOY01 (sample SAMN02674697, study PRJEB24791) | human gut metagenome, SKBSTL033 | isolation source: stool | host: Homo sapiens | place: USA
GATCGAGGCGCCGCTCATTGCGAAAAAAGCAAAGCCCGGCCAGTTTATCATTCTGCGCGTAGATGAAAACGGCGAGCGTATCCCGCTGACCGTTGCCGGCTATGATCGCGAAAAGGGCACCGTTACAATCATTTTTCAGATTGTCGGCGCAACGACCGAAAAGCTCAACCACTTAAACGAAGGGGAATGTCTGCACGACTTCGTAGGCCCGCTCGGCGTACCAACGCATGTAGACGGCCTTAAGAAGGTCTGCGTTATCGGCGGCGGCGTAGGCTGCGCCATCGCTCTGCCCATTGCCCGTGAGCTGCACGAGCAGGGCTGTGTGGTGCACAGCGTGGTGGGCTTCCGCAATAAGGACCTGCTGATCCTTGAGGACGAGTTCAAAGCCTGCAGCGACGAGCTGCGCATTATGACCGACGACGGCAGCTATGGCACCAAGGGTGTTGTTACCGCTGCACTGGACGAGCTGGTGGCCGCCGGCAACCAGTACGATCTGGTCATCACCATTGGCCCGCTGATCATGATGAAGTTCGTGGTCAAGACCTGCCAGAAGCATGGCCTGAAGAGCATCGTTTCCATGAACCCCATCATGATCGACGGCACCGGCATGTGCGGCGGCTGCCGCCTGACCGTTGGCGGCGAGACCAAGTTCGCCTGCGTGGACGGCCCCGACTTTGACGGCGATCTGGTGGATTTTGATGAGGCAATGGCCCGCGGCACCATGTACCGCCCCTTTGAGGCCCGCGCCCGCGAAGCAGCCTGCAATCTGCTGAATCAGGAGGTAAAATAAGATGGCTTTCAATATGGACCCGAAGAAGTGCCCCATGCCCACGCAGGACCCCAATGTGCGCAACAAGAACTTTAAGGAAGTTGCTCTGGGCTACACCGAAGAAATGGCCGTGAACGAAGCAAAGCGCTGCGTGCACTGCAAGAACAAACCCTGCCAGACCGGCTGCCCTGTGGGCATCGATATCCCCGAGTTCATCGGCCATGTGGCCGAGGGCGACTTTGAAGCCGCTTATCAGGTGATCAACCGCTCCTCTTCCCTGCCCGCTGTCTGCGGCCGTGTATGCCCGCAGGAGAGCCAGTGCGAGGGCAAGTGCACCCGCGGCATCAAGAACGAGCCGGTGGGCATCGGCCGCCTGGAGCGCTTTGTTGCCGACTGGCACCGTGAGAATGTGCACACCGCCCCCATCGTGCCCGAATGGAACGGCCACAAGGTGGCCATCATCGGCGCAGGCCCTGCCGGCCTGACCGCCGCAGGCGATCTGGCAAAGCTTGGCTACAAGGTCACCGTTTACGAGGCCCTGCATGTGGCCGGCGGCGTGCTGATGTACGGCATCCCTGAGTTCCGTCTGCCCAAGGCCATCGTGCAGCAGGAGATCGACGGCCTGAAGAAGATGGGTGTTGATTTTGAGTGCAATATGGTCATTGGCAAGGTGCTCACCATCGACGAGCTGATGGACGAGTACGGCTACGAGGCCGTGTTCGTAGGCTCCGGTGCCGGTCTGCCCCGCTTCATGGGCATCCCCGGCGAGAGCCTGAAGGGCGTCTACTCCGCCAACGAGTTCCTCACCCGCTCCAACCTGATGAAGGCTTATCTGCCCACCAGCAAGACCCCCATCCGCACCGGCAGGAAGGTCGCCGTCGTCGGCGGCGGCAACGTGGCAATGGACGCTGCCCGCAGCGCCCTGCGTCTGGGCGCCGAGACCGTGTACATCGTCTACCGCCGCGGCATGGCTGAGCTGCCCGCCCGTAAGGAAGAGGTGGAGCATGCCGAGGAAGAGGGCATCATCTTCAAGACCCTGTGCAACCCTGTGGAGATCCACGCCAACGACGAGGGCTTTGTCAAGTCCATCACCTGCATTGAGATGGAGCTGGGCGAGCCGGATGCTTCTGGCCGCCGCCGCCCCATCGAAAAGAAGGGCAGCGAGTTCGAGCTGGATGTGGACACGGTCATTATGAGTCTGGGCACCAGCCCCAACCCGCTGATCCGCTCCACCACCCCGGGTCTGGAAACAAACAAGCACGGCTGCATCGTTACCGACGGCGACGACGGCAAAACCAGCCGCGATGGTGTGTACGCCGGCGGCGATGCCGTGACCGGCGCAGCTACCGTCATCAAGGCCATGGGCGCAGGCAAGGCTGCTGCAAAGGCCATTGACGAGTACATTCAGAGCAAGTAATCCCCTGTGAAGGTGGGCACCGTCCACTGAATACCGGATATGAAAAATCCCCTGTGCCAGTGCACAGGGGATTTTTTGCATCTTATTCTGCGGTCTCCGTTGTGAGCGCCGGGTAGCCCGTCCGCACGCACCGCACAGCGCACCGGGCGCTGCCGCCGGTGGTACAGGTAAAGAGGGTCAGATCCCATTCATCGGACTCCTCCGTCTTTTCGGTCATTTCCTCAATTTGCGTGGGCTGCAGGTTTTCCACATAGGAGACCTCGTAGGTCCAGCGCATACCGTCCATATCCGTAAAATAGACCTGCGCGCCCTCGGTCAACCACTTGATGGGGCTGAAATGCTTTGCATAGTTGTGGGCGCAGACCACCATGTTATCCGCATAGGTGGAACCGGAGTAACGGCCCGGTGCGATTTTCAGGCCCGCATAGCTCCACTGGCTCATCACCGGCAGTTCCAGCCCGATGGACGGAATGGACAGATAGCCGATGTAATCCCAGCCGTTCAGTTCGGTCACGGTCATTACCTGCGTGGGGTCCAGCTCCGGCTGCAGCGCCACGGTATCCGATTTTGCCTTTTCCTCAATGGCAGCGTTCAGGGTCTGCTCCAGCTCGCCCAGCACCTCCTGCGAGGCCTTGTCTGCACGGGATGCATCCCACTTGTTATAGGCCAGCAGGGCTGCTGCCGCAAGGATCAGCAGCGCGCCCAGCACCATACACAATCTTCCGATTTTCTGTCGCATAGCAATGTTTCCTTTTTGTTCCGCGGTAGGTTTCATCCCTTTCAGTATATGCGCAATTGGTATGTTTGTCCAGTAAAAACTTACCGCACTGCCCGGTCCGGCACAAGGCGGCACACAAACCGCACCATCAGCGGGGTCAGCGGCAGCCACACCAGCGTGCACATCACATTGAACAAGGTGTGCGCATTCGCGATCTGCCGGGCGATCACGGCAAGCTCCGGCCCTTTGGGCGAAAGTGCAGCCGTCAGCCGCACATACAACGGCAGACCGGCGCAGAATACCGCCGCGCCGGTCAGATTGAACACTGCATGGGCCGCAGCCACCCGCTTTGCGTCCCGGTTTGCGCTCAAGGATGCCAGCACTGCTGTGATGGTGGTGCCGATGTTATCGCCCAGCAGCACCGGCAGCGCACCCGCAAGACCCAACAGACTGCTGCCGTCCAGCCCGGGGCGGGCTGCAAAGTTCTGCAGCAAGGCAATGGTAGCCGAGCTGCTCTGCACTGTCAGGGTCATGCCAAGCCCCGCCAGCAGCCCCAGCCATGGGTGCTGCCGCACCCGACCCAGCCAGTGCACGAACACCGGGCTTTGCGCCAGCGGTTCCATAGCAGTGCCCATATCGGCAATGCCCTCGAACAGCAGGCCAAAGGCGAACACCGCCCGGCCAATAGCCCGGCCCTTCCGCCCCGCACAGGCAAAGCAGAGCAGCAGCCCGGCCAGCAGCACAAGGCCGCGCACATCTTCCAGCCGGAAGGCCAGCAGCTGTGCGGTAATGGTGGTTCCGATGTTGCAGCCAAAGATCACCGGGACCGCCTGCCGCAGGGTCAGCAGACCCGCACTTACAAAGCCCAGCACCATCACCGTGACTGCCGAGCTGCTTTGCAGTACCGCCGTGACCGCAGCCCCCGCCAGCACGCCCCGCACCGGGCTGCCGGTCACAGCGGCCAGCAGGCTTTTCAGGCGGCTGCCTGCCGCTGTTTCCAGACTGTGGCTGAGCGCATCCATGCCGTATAAAAACAGTGTCAAGCCGCCAAAAAGTGTAAAAATTCTTGTCAGGTTCTGTTCCACTGCCGCCGCCCCTCCCGCAGAAACGTTTCTTATTCTATTTATGCAGCTGCCGGGCGGTTCAGGCTTTCTGCCGCCCTCCCCTTTTTGTGAACTTTTTTAAAATTATCCTAAACTGCCCTTGCATTCTGGGTGCCGGAGGAATATTATTGTCAGGCGTTAATAGTTAACAGCTGTTAAGCATTTTGCAATGAGGAGGGATAGAATGTTGAACGAGACCGAAGCCGCCGCGAGCTTTCACGGTCTGTGCCATTTTTTTGGACGGCTGAGCAAGGCGTCCCGGGCCGGCATGAAGGCGGCTCTGCGGGGCTGTCCCAAGTGCCACTTTCCCATGCTGGAGGGTCTGGCTCACACGATCAGTACCCATGGGCAGAACGGAGCGGTGTATGTTTCCGATTTTGCCCGGGAGGCACACCAGCCGCTGCCGGCCATCAGCCGCAGCCTGCGCCAGCTGGAACAGGACGGCCTTGTTCTGCGCGAAGCGGACCCGGCTGACCGGCGCAAAACGCTGGTGCGCATCACGCCGGAGGGCTACGCCGCCTGTGCCCGGTGTGAGGATGCCCTCAGCGATTATTTTGCCTGCGTGATGGCCCGGCTGACACCGGAGCAGGTGCAGCAGATGAATACTTTGCGCGGCGCACTGATGGATGCCATCCTTGCGGAAAACGCTTCCCGTGAAGCAAAAAACAACGAAGGGAGAACCGAACTATGACGAAAATTTTCAAGCAGCTGGCCCGGCACTGGGCCGTCTGTCTTGTGGTGTTCGCGCTGCTGTTCGTGCAGGCGTACTGCGATCTTTCGCTGCCGGACTACACCAGCAGGATCGTGGACACCGGCATCCAGCAGGGCGGCATTGAAAGCCCCCTGCCGGAAACGATACGCCAGAGCACGCTGGATGCCCTCACGCTTTTGATGAGCGAAGAGGACGCTGATGCGCTCCAGAACGCCTACGGGTATTATCTTCAGGACGACGGCGTGCTGAAGCTGCGCACCGACCTGACCGATGACGAGCGCACCGCGCTGGAGGATGCCGTCACCACGCCGGACATCGTGCTGTATATGGCCGCCGCGCAGGCAGCGAACGCCCCCGCCGGGCAGGACACCATGGGCATGACCGGTCTTGCTGACATGCAGGCGGCATCCTCTGAGAGCACCACCACGGATAGCGAGACCGTCACCCCCACTGCCGAAGATCTGGACACCGTATGCGCCCAGTTTGCCGCTATGAGCCAGATGCCCGGCTTCACCCGCGAAGCTGTCCAGCAGCAGCTGACCGGTGCTTTTGCCAGTCTGGATGATACCCTGATTGAGAACCTCAAAAGCCAGTCCATGCTGCTGGTGCAGCTGGAATACGAGGCACAGGGCATTGCCCACGATGTGCAGATGCGCTACCTTTACCGCGTAGGCGGCCAGATGCTGGGCCTGACTTTGCTGATGGTGGCTGTGTCCATTGCGGTGGGCTTCCTCGCCTCCCGTGTGTCCGCCGCCATTGGCCGCGACCTACGCCGTGAGACCTTTGCCAGCGTCATCGGGTTCTCCAATGCAGAGATCGAGAATTTTTCCACCGCATCTCTCATCACCCGCACCACCAACGACATCCAGCAGGTGCAGTTCGTCTGCGTCATGCTGCTGCGCATGGTGGCCTATGCGCCCATTCTGGGCATTGGCGGCGTGCTGCATGTGCTGAACAGCAGCACCGGCCTTTCCTGGATCATCGTGCTGGATGTGGCCGTTCTGCTGTTGCTCATCCTCTTCCTGATGAGTGTGGCCATGCCCAAGTTCAAGATCATGCAGAAGCTGGTGGACCGGTTGAACCTCGTCAGCCGCGAGATTCTGACCGGCATCATGCCGGTGCGTGCCTTCAGCCGTGAAAAGTTTGAGGAGGAGCGCTTCGACAAGGCCAACAAAGACCTGATGAGCACCCAGCTGTTCACCAACCATGCCATGGTTGCCATGATGCCCTTTATGACCCTGATCATGAACGGCACCAGCCTGCTGATCGTCTGGTTCGGCGGCAAGGCCATGGACAACGGCACCATGCAGGTGGGCGAGATGATCGCATTCATCACCTACACCATGCAGATCGTCATGTCCTTCCTGATGCTGGCCATGGTGGCCGTCATGCTGCCCCGCGCCGGTGTGGCTGCGGAGCGCATCGACGAGGTGATCCGCACCAAAGCCACCATCAACGACCCGGACGAAGCTGTTGCAAAGCCCGCGCAGGAGCACGAAAACTGGCAGGGTGAGGTAGAGTTCCACGATGTGAGCTTCCGCTTCCCGGGTGCGGACAGCGATGCGCTGGAGCACATCAGCTTTACCGCAAAGCCCGGCGAAACCACCGCCATCATCGGCTCTACCGGCTGCGGCAAATCCACCCTGCTCAACCTCATCCCCCGCTTTTATGATGTCACCGGCGGCAGCGTGACCGTGGACGGCATCGATGTGCGCAATATGCCGCAGGCACAGCTGCACGACCTGCTGGGCTATGTACCCCAGAAGGGCGTGCTGTTCAGCGGCACCATCGACTCGAACCTGAAGTTCGGCGGGGAGCACATCACCGATGCCGATGTGAAAAAGGCCGCTGCCATTGCGCAGGCCACCGAGTTCATCGACGCAAAACCGCAGGGCTACCAAAGCCCCATTGCACAGGGCGGCTCCAATGTGTCCGGCGGCCAGAAGCAGCGCCTTTCCATTGCACGCGCCATTGCCAAGGACCCCAAAATTTATCTGTTCGACGACAGCTTTTCTGCCCTCGACTTTAAGACCGATGTTGCCCTGCGCCGTGCACTGAAAGCCCAGACCGATAACGCTACCGTTATCATTGTGGCACAGCGCATCTCCACTGTGCTGCACGCAAACCAGATCCTGGTGCTGGACGAAGGCCGCCTGGTGGGCAAGGGCACCCATGCCCAGCTGATGGCTTCCTGCCCGGAGTATCAGGAGATCGCCCGCAGCCAGCTGAGCCAGAAGGAGCTGGACCTCAAATCTCTGAATACCGAAAAGGAGGGTGAGTGATATGCCAAGACCCGGACGCATGACGACCGAACGCGCCAAGGACTTCAAGGGCACCCTGCTGCAGCTTGTGCGCAACCTTGGCCGCTACCGCCTTTCGCTCGTTACCGCCATTGTATTTGCCATTCTTTCTACCATCTTCAATATTGCAGGCCCTAAGGTGCTGGCAAAGGCCACCACGGCTCTTGCCACCGGCTGGATCGCCAAGCTGCGCGGCACCGGCAGCATCGACTTTGTGTATATCGGCCGCATCCTGCTGTTTTTGCTGGGCATGTACCTGCTGAGCAGCGCCTTCAGCTTTATTCAGGGCTGGCTCATGACCGGCCTTTCCCAGAAAGTCTGCTACGACTTCCGCAAGCAGATCAGCGAAAAGATCAACCGCCTGCCCCTTGCCTACTTTGAAAAGCGCACCGTGGGCGAGGTGCTGTCCCGCATCACCAACGATGTGGACACGCTGGGCCAGAGCCTGAACCAGAGCATCACCCAGCTCATCACCAGTGTGACCACCATGATCGGCGTGCTGGTAATGATGCTGTCCATCAGCCCGAAGATGACCCTGATCGCCCTGCTGATCCTGCCGGTCTCGCTGGTGCTGGTGCTCATCGTGGTCAAGTTCAGCCAGAAATACTTCAAGGCCCAGCAGGCCATTCTGGGCGTTGTGAACGGTCAGGTGGAAGAAGTCTACTCCGGCCACAACGTGGTCAAAGCCTTCAACCGCGAGGCCGTGGTGCTGAACGACTTCAACGCCGCCAACGACAAGCTGTACGAATCCGCATGGAAGAGCCAGTTTCTCTCCGGCCTGATGATGCCCATTATGAACTTTGTGGGCAATCTGGGCTACGTGGCAGTGGCCATCGTGGGCAGCATTTTTGCGGCAAACGGCACCATTACCATCGGTGACATTCAGGCCTTCATCCAGTACGTCAAGAACTTCACCCAGCCCATCCAGCAGCTTTCTCAGGTGTCCAACATGCTGCAGAGCATGGCCGCTGCCGCTGAGCGGGTGTTCGAGTTTCTGAACGAGCCGGAAGAGGATCAGCAGGCAGACCCGGCCCGCCGCGCCGACCCCGGCTGCATCAACGGTCAGGTGACATTCAGTCATGTTCGCTTCGGTTACACCCCGGACAAGACCATCATCCACGATTTCAGCTGCGAGGTCAAGCCCGGCCAGAAGGTGGCTATCGTCGGCCCTACCGGCGCAGGCAAGACCACCATGGTCAAGCTGCTCATGCGCTTCTATGATGTGGATTCCGGTTCCATCACCCTGAATGGCCACGATGTGCGTGACTTTGACCGCAGCGCTCTGCGCGAGGGCTTCGGCATGGTGCTGCAGGACACATGGCTGTTCAAGGGCACCATCATGGAGAACATCCGCTATGGCCGTCTGGATGCTACCGACGAAGAAGTGATTGCCGCCGCCAAGGCTGCCAACGCCGATCACTTCATCCGCACCCTGCCCGGCGGCTACCAGATGGAGCTGAACGAGGACGCTTCCAACGTGAGTCAGGGCCAGAAGCAGCTGCTCACCATCGCCCGCACCATTCTGGCAGATAACCGCATCCTGATTTTGGACGAGGCCACCAGCAGTGTAGATACCCGCACCGAGCAGCGCATCCAAACCGCCATGGACCGCCTGATGGAGGGCCGCACCAGCTTTGTGATCGCACACCGTCTTTCCACCATCCGGGATGCCGACCTCATCCTTGTGATGCGAGATGGCGACATTGTGGAGCAGGGCACCCACGACCAGCTGATCGAAGCAGGCGGCTTCTACGCCGATCTGTACAACAGCCAGTTCGAGGACGTGGTGGAGTAAGCTGCCCGTCATCGCAGTATAAGCACAAAAATAGCACCTGCCGCCTTCCTTTCCGAAGGCAGTAGGTGCTATTTGTTTACCCTCTCAGTCATCGCTACGCGATGCCAGCTCCCCCGAGAGGGGGAGCTTTTCAGCAGTTACCGGTCAGCTGCAATAGAGCTCTCCCTTCGGGAGAGCTGGCGCGAATGCGCCTGAGAGGGTTTTCTTTTTTCTTTATTCCTCCACCGCTTCCAGCTTCAGGCCGAACAGCTTTTCCGAGAGGGACGGCAGCAGCTGCTGCAAAGCGCGGACATAGGCCATCACCAACGGGTCCCCGCGCTTTTGTCCCAGCACGATGCCAAACCGGTGTCCCCTGCCCCAGTCCAGTACCCGCACAAAGCTGAGATCCGGTCTGCGGTAATAGACTGCAGGAACCATCTTGAGCGCCGGGTCTCCGTAGGGTGCACTGCGGATGCCGCCCACCGGCGTAAACTCTACCCCGCGGTCCATCCCCTCCTGCAGCAGACTTGTTTCGTAGACCGTCTGGTACATCTCCTTGATGGGCAGCCAGCGGTATTGCAGCGCCTGCTCCAGAGTCAGCCTGCTCGTCGGCATATCGGCAGGCGGGTGGATGGGGATGCAAAGCTCCGGCACATAGAACAGCGGCACAAAGGTAAGCCCCTGCGCGTAAAATTCCGCACTTTCCAACTGGAAAGAAAGGTCCGCGTCCCCTTTTTTCAGACTGCGCCAGACCTCGCTGCGACTGGCGCACTGCATCATAATAGACGTGTATTGCAGACACAGCTCGTTCGTCAGAGAAAACAGGTCGTACCCGAACATCCGCATCGCCTCATGGCTCCATGCAATGACCAGATGCCGTTCCGGCGGCTTTTCCTGCTGCTGTACCGCACGGGCATGGCGCACTGCCGCCTGATACAAGGCCACCAGCTGCTTTGCCTTGGGGTAAAAGTCCCGGCCTGCCGGGGTCAGGATCACCCGGCGCGGTACATGCTGGAACAGTTCAAACTGCAGTTGCCCTTCCAACGTGCGGATCTGCTGTGAAAGTGCCGACTGTGAAAGATACAGCGCCTCTGCAGCTGCCGAGAAGCTTTTCAGCTCCACGATCTTTACAAAGCCTTCCAGTGCGCTCTCGTTCATGCTTTTCTCCCTCCTGCAATACATTAGGTTAGCCTAAATTATAATATAAAAAATATGAATTGTAAACCGCACCCTTCTACGCTACAATTGTTAAGGATTCGGCAAAGTGCCTTTTGCTTTGCTGCACGATAAGAAGGAACACAAAAGAAGAACAAAAAGAAAGAGAGCGTACCTATGAACAAGATTTCCCGCAAGGGCTTTCTGAAAATCGCCGCTGCCGCCGCCATGAGCGGTGTCACTGCCGGCGCACTGGCTGCCTGCAATTCCGCCTCCAGCTCCACTGCCTCCGGTGCTGCCGGTCAGTACATTCCCGGCACCTACGAGGGAACTGCCGAGGGCATCTCCTCCACCGTCAAGGTCACCATGACCTTCTCCGACAGCGCTGTCACCGACGTGGTGGTGGACACCTCCGGCGAGACCGCTTCTTTCGGCGCTGCCGCTGCCGATGAGCTGCGTGAGCAGCTGCTGGCTGCTGGTTCTGCCGAGATCGACGGCGTTTCCGGCTCTACCATCACCTCCGATGCCGTGATGAAGGCTGCCAAGAGCTGCTACGCACAGGCAAAGGGTGAGGCCGTGGTGTCCAGCGTGCAGCTGCCCACAGGCGACGCAAACGACTGGCTGGGCAAAGAGCCTGATATCGACGAGACTGCCATCACTGAGACCGTGGACACCGACATCCTGATCGTGGGTGCAGGCAACGGCGGTATGTTCGCTGCCGCCTATGCTGCTGCCAACGGCCTGAACTTCCGTGTTATCGAGCAGAACGCCAACGTGCAGGACACCCGTCACTGGTACGGCGCTGTTGATTCTGCTGCCGCTAAGGAGGCTGGCGAACCCGCCACCGATAAGGCAAAACTGCTGAGCGAGATCTCCCGCTACGCCTCCGGTAAGTGTGACCAGCGCGTCGTCAAGACCTGGATCAATGAGTCTGCTGCAATGCACGATTTCATGCGCAGCATTCTGGAAGATAAGTACGGCTGGGTGTGCGATTTCACCTCCGGCAGCGAGGCTGCATGGCCCACAGAGAATGCTGAGCACAATACCGACTACCTCTTCCCTGTGCAGGAGCATAACTACATGGCCAGCGAAAGCGCATCTGGTCTGGCCCGCAACGAGCTGCTGCTGCAGTACATTCAGGAGCTGGGCTACGATGTGGACTTCAAGACCAGTCTGGCCAAGCTGGAAAAGAACAGCGAGGGCCGCATTACCGGCATCATCGCCCAGAGCACCGAAGATGACCACTTTATCCGCTACAACGCCAACAAGGGCGTGCTGCTGGCCTGCGGCGGTTTCCCCGGCAACCCCTACATGATGGAGCAGCTGGACCCGCTTGGCACCAGCGTGACCACCGCCTGCTCCTACTCCCCCGCCGACAAGGGCTACGGCATCCGCGCTGCTGTATGGGCCGGTGCCAATCTGGACAAGGAAGCCGCTCCCATGCTGTTTGACCGCGGCGTTGTTGCCCCCGGCGTGGATGGCGGCTATGTGGATAGCGACACTGCCTTTGGCGGCAAGGCCTTCCCCGGCAAGATCCGCCAGTACAACCCCGGTACCCAGCCCTTCCTGAAGGTGAACCGCAACGGCGAGCGCTTTGCCAACGAGAGCTGCCCCTACAACGATATCGTCTACGCTGCTGCCCACCAGCCGGGCCGCGTCTACGCACAGATCTGCGATGCCAACATTCTGGAGGACGCAAAGCGTTTCCACACCATCGGCTGCTCTGCCCAGACCCGCAACCTCGGCGAGGACTACTTTGCCAAGCAGGTCGAGAACGGCGAGAAGGAGGGCTGCTTCTTCAAGGCTGATACCATCGAGGAGCTTGCCGACAAGATGGGCTTTACCGGCGCTGCCAAGGACACCTTCCTTGCTACTGTGGAGCGCTACAATGAGCTGTACGACAAGCAGAACGATGAGGATTTCGGCAAGCCCGCTTACCGCCTGAGCGCGATCCGCAAGGCCCCGTTCTATGGCTGCTGGCTGGGTGCCTCTCTGCTGACCACCGAGCAGGGCATTGCCATCAACGAAAAGGGTCAGGCGCTGGACAACAACAACCAGCCCATGGAGGGCCTGTATATCACCGGTGATATGTCCGGCAGCTTCTTTGCCAACAACTACCCCTGCCTGATGGCTGGTGTGGCCATGGGCCGCACCCTGACCTTCGCCATGAAGGCCGTCAAGCAGATGGCTGGCCTGGATAACGCCTGATCCAGCGCGGTTTTCCAGCACAACTTAAGCGTTTTTCCATTTCTTCTTTCTTCATGAAGAGAGGCGGTCCCTGTTTGGGGCCGCCTCTCTTTGCCATTTTTTCGCCACGTGCCCCCTACACAAATCCCCACGATTGTGCTATGATAAAGCTGAACAGCCGGTTTGTGCCAGACAACCGGCAAAATCGAGGTGTTTGTACAAATGTCTGATCTCCTTGAAACTCTGCAGCAGGAAGGGGTAGACCCCGCTCTGCTGGAAGCAGTCCAGCAGTACCGCGCTGCCCATGCCCTGCCGGACGCACTGCGCCCGCGCATCCCTTCCCCTGCCTTTACCTACTACGGCAAACAGGTGTGGGAGCAGGCGCTGGCGGCGCTGCTCTGCGGCGAAAACCTGCTGCTGGCAGGCGGAAAAGCCACCGGCAAAAACGTGCTGGCCGAAAACCTTGCCGCCGCCTTTGGCCGTCCTGCGTGGGACATCTCCTTCCATGTGAACATGGATGCAGCATCCCTCATTGGCATGGACACTTTTGCGGACGGTCAGGTGGTGTTCCGGCCCGGCCCGGTATACCGCTGCGCCCAGTGCGGCGGCTTTGGTGTGCTGGATGAGATCAACATGGCCAAAAACGAAGCGCTGGCCGTGCTGCACGCGGTGCTGGACTTCCGCCGTGCCATCGATGTGCCCGGCTACGACCGCATCCCGCTGGCGGAGGAGACCCGCTTTATTGCCACCATGAACTACGGTTATGCCGGCACCCGTGAGCTGAACGAGGCACTCACCTCCCGTTTCGTGGTCATCCAGATGCCCACCATTACGCAGGACGATCTGGAAAAGCTGCTGCGGACGCAGTTCCCCGATCTTGCTTCCAAGTATGTGCGCCAGTTTGCACTGCTGTTCCTTGACCTGCAGAAAAAGTGCGACAGTGCAGAAATTTCCACCAAGGCGCTGGATCTGCGCGGTATGCTGGATGCCCTGCGGCTGATCCGGCGCGGCATCCCGGCAGGCGCGGCACTGGATATGGGCATCACCAACAAGGCCTTTGACTCCTACGAGCAGAGCCTGATCCGTGATGTGATCGCGGCGCGCATTCCGGCCAAGCTGGATGCCGCCAAGCTCTTTGGCTGATGGACGCCCAGAGCTACACCGCGCAGGAGCGGCGTGCGGCCAATCAGGTCTGGGCTGCTGCAGGAGCCTATGGCTTTGAGCCGCTGTTTCTGGCCCGCTATACCGACGGCACCACCGATTTTTACATGAACACGGTCGTGGGCCTCATCCACAAATATTACGGTGACACGCTGATCCGCAGCGTCTTTGACGCATGGGACGGTGATCTGCGGCAGACCATGCTGGACGACATGACATGGCTGTATCTGGAAAACGCCGCCTATCGGCTGGAGCTGCCCCGCCGCCCGGTGCTGGAAGCACTGCGCCATGCCCATGCAGATTACTTTTTTGCGATTCAATACAAGCTCTCCCGTCAGGAGTGGATGGCAAAAAATCAGCTGGTGTACACCATGCAGGCTGCACGCTGGCGGCGTGTGCTGGGCCGTGCCGACCCGGTGATGACCCCTTATGAGTCCGGCCTTGCTGCGGCTCTTTCCCCGGAAAAAGCGCCGGCAGCGGAACAGCTGAAAGCCGAAATTTTATCGATCTACGCAAAATTCAACCTGTTCGACGGCACTGTGCACCAGAGAGCAGCTTTGCATCTGCATCTGGACGGCCTGCTGGCAAAGCTTGCCACCAAAGCCATGCCCACCCAGATGATCAAGACCGACCGCGTGACCGTGGAGCACTCAAGCTCCGTGGATGCCGTGGGCGGCGGACTGGCGGTGGACAAGCGCCGGGCCCACATCACCCTGAAGCAGAATGCCGCGCAGGACAGAGCCTACATCGAAAGCTGCTTCGGCCGCTCCCTCTACCCGCCGGAACGGCTGCGCAAGGCTGAGCAGGAGCTTTGTGTGGGCGACCATCTGGGGTGCCATTTGTGGTTCAGTGCCGGTGTGCCAAGCCCGGAGCAGGCCCCCACCCCGGAGGCAAAACATCTGGCTGAACAGGCTGAGCTGCAGGCTGACCGCAACCGCGCTTATTACGCCAAAAATCGGGAACTGCACCGCAGTGTGGTGCTGCGGCTTACCGAGCAGATCCGCAACTGCATCCTTGTGCACCAGCAGCCCAACGCCCGTGTTGCCCGCAGCGGCAACCTGAACGCTGGGCGCATCTGGCGCGCACCACTTTTGAACGATGACCGGGTGTTTTTGTGTGCCGAGGAAGAGAACCAGCCCTCTTTTACGGTAGACCTTTTATTGGACGCATCCGCTTCCCGCCTGCACTGTCAGGAAGTGATCGCGGCTCAAGGATCCATTTTGGCCCAGAGCCTTGCGGCCTGCGGTATCCCGGTGCGGGTGTCCAGCTTCAGCAGCCTGCGGGGCTACACCGTACTGCGGGTGCTCAAAGGCTTTGCAGACAAAAACCTGCAAAACATCAACCGATATTTTGCTTCCGGCTGGAACCGTGACGGCCTTGCCCTGCGGGCCGCAGGCGACCTTTTGCGGTTTGCGCCCGGTCCTGCGCCGCGGCATCTGCTCATCGTGCTGACGGACGCTTCGCCCAACGACAGCCGCCGCATCCCGCCCAGTGCAGAAAACCCGCTGGGCTGCGGTTACGAGGACGCTGCCGGTGTGGCTGACACTGCCGCGCAGGTGCGTGCGCTGCAGCGCATGGGCATCCGGGTGTCGGCTGTGTTCATGGGTGAGGACAGCTCTGCCGGTGCCGCTGCACAGATCTACGGCAAAAACATGGCCCGTATCCGCGGCATGGACCAACTGGCCCGCGCGGCCGGGCGGCTGATCCAGAACGAGATCCGTGAACTGGGCGATTGAACCATATTTTACCAGAACAGCCCACAGATGGGAGGCTTTGGCCTTGCCGTCTGTGGGCTGTTTTTGATACAGAGCACAACTGATTCGCTCTTGCAACAACCATGTTTCGGGTCACTGTTGCAGGATGCGCGGAAATATTTTGTTTTTCTGCAAACTTATAGTTGTTTTTTGTTGTGAAGTATGCTATACTATGTTCAGTCAATAAAACATTCCTGCGTAAGCTGCCTGCTGTGCACCGGGTCGTTTGGCGCAGTGCCCATCCGTTATACAACGAACTGCTGTGTTATAGTTTCAGGAGGGAACCGATCATGGATGCCAACCGTTATTTTGATGCCATGCACAACGCTATGTCAGCTCAGCACCCCGGTGCGCAGCTGCTTTTAACGGTAAAGCTGCAGGACACCTGCGGCAACGATGCCTGCCTGGAGCTGAAGCAGCTGCCCGGTGAGAGCACCTCCATTCTGTGCTACTCCACCATGGGTCGCCGCTGCCTGAACTTCCAGCTGTTCCGCAAGGGCTGGCAGCTGTGCCACAACGCCGATGGCCAGCTGGTGGGCCGCTTCCCTTCCAGCGCCGACGGCCTGATCGACGAGACCGATTTCCGCGCCTACTGCCGTGAGGACAGGCTGGATCTGGCCCGCACCCAGCGCATCACCGCCGAGCTTCGCCAGTGCGCCGGTATCGATTATCAGGGCAGCATCCCGCAGAACGCCCGCACCGGTGCCGTTATTACCGTGGAGAGTTTTGTAGGGGCCGGTGCCCGCTGGACCTACTGGAGTCAGGATGTTCTGCCCAGCCTGCCGCTGGGTGCCATCCTCTACTGGCTGGCGGATCATCTGGCCGGTGCCGAGCGCCGCACCCTGCAGGCCGACCCGCAGGCAGCCCGCCTTGCCGCCCAGTGGCTGGCCGGTGATACAGCCGTATTCTTCCATCCGTCGGTGCCGATGACCGCCATGAATACGGTCTCTTCCGGCTCTGCACCCGCACGCCGCCGCACCACTGTGCCCGCTGCCCGCAACAAGAGCTGGCAAAGCATCATGGCCGTGATGGCAGGCATGTGAACGAAAAAGCAAGGAAAGACCGATCGTCTCTCCTTGCTTTTTCAGTATTATTCGAGGTACGGGTCCAGCAGGGCA
>OIOY01000220.1_pt1 | contig 15324 bp, 16 predicted proteins | sample 1585671 | NCBI WGS metagenome assembly OIOY01 (sample SAMN02674697, study PRJEB24791) | human gut metagenome, SKBSTL033 | isolation source: stool | host: Homo sapiens | place: USA
CGGAGGACACCGGAGGAAAAAGACACACACATTATAATATTCGCACGCGCGTATAAGGACGGAAAAAAGAAGGAACCCATACGAAAACAGCAGACGGAAAAACAAGGAAAGACGGAAAAGAAGCAAGTCCGAAGGACAACCGGACAGGTTACGAAACACAAACCACAGAGCTCTCAAAAGTGCTGACTCCGCAAACACAGGGGAAAAACTCCAAGCAAGGAAATGCAGAGAAGAAAAAAATCATTTTCTTACATCTCGACGGTTGTTCGGAAACACCATCAACTTCAAGAACCAATACTTACACCCAAACAAAAGCAAAAAACATCTACTTTATCCATCAAGCTACACATATTCCAATCCACAAATAAAAGACAACCTGTTCTATTTAAAGAAGAAAAATTTTCAGTAGATTTGCACTATATAAAGATATACAATGAAGAAAATAATTATCGCCATCGATTCATTCAAAGGCTGTCTAACTTCAGCAGAAGCAGGAAAAGCTGCCGAAAAAGGTATCAAAAGCATAAATCCTTCCTGCCACACTTCAGTTATTCCCATCGCTGATGGCGGTGAAGGTTTACTGGACGTACTCATCACAGCCACTAAAGGGAAATATATAACCTTATCGGCACATGGACCGCTAATGAAAATGACAAAAACACATTACGGTCTGTCCGGCAATGGCAGAACAGCTATTATAGAAATGGCTGCCATCAGCGGACTACCTCTCGTACCTATGGAACAAAGAAATCCTATGCTGACAACAACCTTTGGTACAGGAGAATTGATAAAAGACGCATTAAACAAAGGATGCAGAAATTTTATAATCGGTATTGGCGGAAGCGCGACTAATGACGCAGGATTAGGAATGCTACAGGCACTAGGTTTCCGCTTTCTAGACAAATCAGGGCATACCTTAGGTACAGGAGGCCAAATAATGGAAGCCGTGGCAAACATAGACACATCCGGTATTCACCCCGCACTAAGAGAAACACACTTCATGGTAGCATGTGATGTAGCCAACCCTTTCTACGGCCCTGACGGAGCGGCATATATCTTTGCACAACAAAAAGGAGCCGATTCAAATATGGTGCAAAGACTGGATGAAGGCATGCAATCATTAGCCGAAGTTATAAAGAAAACGACAGGAAAAGATATCACGAACTACCCCGGTGCAGGTGCAGCCGGAGGCATGGGTGGTGGACTACTGGCTTTTTTTAACGCAGAGCTAAAACCGGGAACAGAATTATTATTGAAAGCCATCGACTTCTCCGAAAAAATAAAAGGAGCAGACCTCATTATTACGGGCGAGGGAAAAGCAGACCGGCAGACAGCTATGGGAAAAGTACCATACGGAATACTAAAGGAAGCACAAAAAGAACATATTCCCGTTATTGTACTGGCAGGCAGTATAGAAAACCTGCCGGAATTAAACAAAGCGGGATTCAAAGGTATATTCTCTATAGCCCCCGGCCCCATCACCCTGGAGAAGGCAATGGAACCGGAGTTTGCTAAAGAAAATATCACCCGGCTGGTTTCCCAACTCTATTCAGTTATAACTAGCTTCGGCTAATTTGCAAGCCTTTGTCGGACAAAGCCATATCAACGAAACGGGCACAACTGTTGGGTGGGTTCTGAGTAAGAATACTTCGAATACGTATAGCAGCCTCAGGATCTTTAGCCACCATATAAAGATAGCCGCCTCCCCCCGCACCTGGCAATTTATATCCCAGGCAATAATCATCAATCCGGCGAATGATAGTCTCAACTGCCTCGGGATTAGTGCCGGGATCCAACGCTTGGTTCAGCTTCCAGCTTTTACCAACCAAACGCCCCATTTCATCGAAATTCCCACGCTGAATGGCTTCGTACAAGTCAAGAGCATGCCCCTTCATACCGCCAAGTATAGACAAATGCTCTGTGGAGTTGAGGAACATGCTACGCACGATTTCAGCTAAAATTCCTTTGGCTGTACGGGTAATTCCCGTGTAATAAAGCAAATGGCACTTCTGATATTCGCCACCTGTAAACAAATAATCGGGCAACCAGCGCACTAACGGACTCTGATCCATACCTGCATGAGTCTGCAATAATTTCACTCCACGAAGCACACCTCCGTATTGATCTTGCCACCCCCCTCCGGTAGTCAGCAACTGTTCCAAAATAAGCGTACGGTTACATATCTCGTTCTTATCCCAGTTCAGTCCGCAAAAATCAGAGATTGCCCCCAGCACAGTTGATGCAAGAATAGAACTTGTACCCAGACCGGAGCCCGCAGGAATCGCAGAAAGCAGAGTGATTTCCATTCCGGAGCCAAACGCCTTCAACTGCTCTTCCAATGAAACATACGATTCGGTGGAAAAGCCCGGCTGGAAACCTGCCAGCACCAATGCCGCTTTAGGTATAGAGAATGGGGATCCCACTTGCATGAAATCCCTTACCTCCCCGTAAGTTGTAACCACTTCCATAGCGCCTAAGTCTATAGAACGAAGAATTATCTTATACTCCCGACAGGGTTTCACGTAAACTTGTAGAGGAGGCTGCCCGTTCAACTCAATAGCAATATTCACCACACTCCCCCCTTCATTCAAGCAATAAGGTGGAGTATCCGTCCATCCGCCGGCCAGATCAATACGGACCGGACTACGCCCCCAGACAATCTGATCGGAGTACACTGACAAATGCGGTTGCTGCCTCTTGGCTAAAGCCGAAGCAGTAAGTCCGTCGCGCATCAAACGAAAAGCCTCATTCTCATATTCCCGATAAGCCAGCCCCTTAAGCTGCTGCACCCGGGCACGGAACATATTATCACTGATACGTGTCATCAGCGGAGCCGATTCTGATAAAGGCTCAGGCAACGACAGATCATACCGAGCAAATTCTCCAGCAGCATTCTCCAAATTTAGCTGATAAAAGACACTTCGTTCATAATTATGCGCCAATGCCGGCCAATTCTTTATCCGGAAAGCTTCACGCTGTTCTGCCAGACGATAAAGATTAGAATAAGCAGATATATCATCGGCAGATAACTTACGACAGCGTTGCCATATTTCTTTTCCTTGCTGTAATGCCGGTTCAGAGACCATCCAGCGCATAACTGCTCCCAATTCCTCTACAGATGAGCAAACCGGAAACAAACGCGCGGCCTGCAAGTCGTGACCGTTTTCTATTTCTTCCACCGAAATGCCGCGTACAGCACACCACTCACCTACAGACATTCCTTGATAATATGTTTCTTCCTTAGCCAAAGCTCCCTTGAAAGTATCATTGAAGCCGTATGGACGCGCTACATAGCCAGATTCTCCAAAAGGAACCACATCAATACACACACCGGACGGAACCTCTAGGTTCCAATTATTAGCGGGAACCCCTGTTATGATGGTCTGGTGATGGATATTCCATCCTGCTCCTACATAACTGTTCTCTATCCATATTTCCGAATTTTGTGAGGTAAGTTGATAACCTACCTCAGCATTTTGAACAAACATGGCCGGATGCGGTTTTACCTTCTTGTGCATAATCTCCCGCTGGTCGTTTACCAGATTTTGTACTGCCAATGTAGAAGAAATAAGTTCACGACTGGTTCCGTAATGATAAAACTCCCCTCCGGGCAACGGCAGAATAGCCACACTCAGCTTGTTAAGTTCATCGTCCATCATACGCGGGTGCTCTCCCAATGTAAGTCCGAAATCAGAATACATGTCATAATAAGAGAGTTTTCCTTCCTTATAAGATCGTTTTACCAACAGACTAACCGCACGGTCACTTAACAGCCAAATTCCGATATCCATCAGAAAAAGATGGGTTTGCATTAATTTCCCCAATTCCTCCACCGAAGGTTTTTGAAGCATGAAATCAAGCTTATCGGGAGTAGCCCGTGAAGAAACAAAAACACCATGGTTTTTTGCCAGATTAGGATCTACCCATAAACCGTAACACACCACATCCGCATCAGGAATAGTCTGAAGCGGTTGGCCCGCACGGATATAAACATCTCCACTTGCAATCAATGTATGAAGAGAAGACGGAGCTTTCTCCATGATTTGTTCATATAAAGGGAGCTGGAGGGAAAGCAGATTTTGTGACAGCCGTTGTCCTCTGGCCCACCGGAATACAGGAATGGGAGTAAGAATTTTGCCGGATGGCGCATATCCGGGCAAACGACGACTCTGCCCGCCTGCATGAAGTAAAATACGTTTTTCTTTTCCCAGCCAAGTAAGAAAATCGCTGTCAGGAGCTACTTTCTGACAACAAGCCTCCAACAGCCATGCAGTCCCCCCGCCTGATCCTAGCTTACTACCTATAGGATCGGAAGTACAAAACCACTCTGTCTGGTCCGCTTTCTCTATATCATGAAAACATTCCACCAGATTAGGGGGAAGTGATAATAATTTTTTCATAGCACATCTTTGTTTTTATTGCACACAAAGATGCTTATTTTCCCCTAATAAGCCAAAAGATAAGACATGAATTTTAATCAGTAAATTCAAAAACACGCTCATCCAATGACATCACTTCCTTAAAGCCCGGTTGTGTAACAGGCACACCGAATGGCATCTGCGCTATCAATTTCCAGTCATCAGACAAATTCCAAGCTTTACGTACTTCATCATCAATCAGCGGATTATAATGTTGCAAAGACGCCCCCATTCCTGCATCTTCCAGCATGGTCCAGACTGCCAACTGATGCATAGCATCGGTCTGCTCTGCCCAGATAGGGAAATTATCTTTATAAGTGGGGAAACTTTCCTGCAAAGAGCGAACGATAGCCATATCTTCAAAATAGAGAATAGTACCATATCCACAAGCGAAACAGCCATCAATCTTTTCTTCGGTCTTGCCAAATACCTCAGCCGGAACCCGCTTACGCAAGACATTTTTTACAATGTTCCACAACTTTTCATGTGCCTTACCTGTTAATAACACAACACGAGTGGTTTGAGAATTGAAAGCTGAGGGGACAAATTCTACAGCAAAACGAATTAAATCTCTTATTTCTTTATCAGACAATGTCGATTTGTTTTGGATCCGATAAAATGTACGACGGGCTTTCAGAGCCTCCTTAAAACTTTTTGTCATATAAAACAACGTATTTATGGGTTATTATAAATGAAGAACAAACAGGTAACAAAAGAAGTTCACTTTTTTTGCTTTTTTCAATGCAATAACCTATTTTTGTTAGCTAATTATTAACATTAAAACAACACATTCAATGAAAGATTTTCTAAAATTTACGTTTGCCAGCGTCATCGGCGTCATTCTGGCAGGCGTAGTGTTCACTATACTAGGGATTATCACTCTGGTTGGCATAGTCGCCTCATCGGATACTGAAACGGTGGTGAAAGACAACTCTATCTTCGTACTCGACTTTAAAGGCAGTTTGTCCGAACGTGTACAGGAAAACCCACTCCAACAACTTTTGGGAGAAGAATTTGAAGCATACGGTTTGGATGACATTCTAGCTTCTATCAAGAAGGCAAAAGACAATGACAAAATCAAGGGTATTTATATCCAACCTTCTTATTTGGAAGCATCATACGCTTCCTTAGAGGAAATACGCAATGCATTACTGGATTTCAAAGAAAGCGGCAAATTCATCGTTGCTTATGCAGACCAATATGCACAGGGGATGTATTATCTTTCCAGCGTGGCCGATAAAATAATTATCAATCCGCAAGGAAGTATTGGATGGCACGGAGCAGGCATGCAACCTGTTTTCTTCAAAAATCTGGTTTCCAAACTAGGACTGGAAGTACAGGTATTCAGAGTGGGTACTTACAAATCAGCCGTGGAACCGTTTATCGCTACAGAAATGAGTCCGGCCAACCGCGAACAGATGACCGAATGTCTGGAATCTGTCTGGCATCGTATTCTTGCAGATGTATCCGACTCACGACGCATCCCGACAGATACTTTGAATGCTTATGCTGACCGATATATGGATTTTTGTCAGGCAGAAGAATATATTCAATGCAAACTGGCAGATACCCTGATGTATAAAGATGAGGTTATTTCCTATCTGAAACAATTAAGCGGTCGTGACGAAGACGACAAACTGAACAGTCTTTTCATAGAAGACATGATAAACGTCAAGAAAAATGTGCCCAAAGACAAAAGTGGAAATATAATAGCCGTATATTATGCATACGGCGAGATCCTGGATGCTCCCGGCAGTTCCACAGAAGATTGTATTGATGTACAAAAGATGTGTAAAGACCTGCGCAAATTACGTGACAACGATGACGTAAAAGCTGTTGTATTACGCGTCAACTCACCGGGTGGCAGCGCATACGGTTCAGATCAAATATGGCGTGAAGTAGTAAGACTGAAAGAGAAAAAACCGGTAATCGTTTCTATGGGAGATTATGCTGCATCAGGAGGCTATTACATTTCCTGCGCTGCAAACCGCATTTTCGCTGACCCGACTACGCTGACTGGTTCTATCGGCATATTCGGCATGATGTATTCAGGTGAGAAACTGTTTACTGAAACTTTAGGACTAAATTTTGATGTAGTGAAAACTAATAAAATGGCTGATCTGGGTGCCAGCCTAGGTCCGGTTCTCACCCGCCCGCTAAATGCATCAGAACAAGAATTAATGCAGAACTATGTCAACCGAGGATACAAGTTGTTCGTAAACCGTTGCGCTGAAGGTAGAAAAATGTCTACAGAGGCTATTGAAAAAGTTGCTGAAGGCCGTGTATGGACCGGTGCCATGGCAAAAGACCTTGGTCTGGTAGACGAGTTGGGAGGTATAGACAAAGCATTGAATGCCGCCGCCACCCAAGCCGGTATCGAAAATTACAGTATTATCGGCTATCCTGAAAAAGAAAATATTTTCGCAAGCCTGCTGGGCAATCAGAAAAAACATTATATAAACAGCGAAATTAAAGAATATTTGGGAAGCTATTATAACAGCTTCAAGGCGCTGGAGAACATAAAAGACGCCAACTGTATACAGGCACGTATGCCGTTTGACCCTAATATCCAATAAATTGCACATGGAAGGTAATCTTATCAAGATAAACAAGTGGCTATATCCGGTTTCATGGATTTATGGAACCGGTGTATGGCTGCGTAATAAATTGTTTGACTGGGGAATATACAAAGAACGTAAGTTTGATATTCCGGTCATCTCGGTAGGCAACATCACCGTAGGCGGAACCGGAAAGACCCCCCATACAGAATACCTGATAAGATTATTGCAGAAAGATTACAAAGTAGCCGTACTGAGCCGCGGCTACAAACGCAAATCCAAAGGCTTTGTACTTGCCAGACCGGATACGTCCGTACAGATGATAGGTGACGAACCTTTCCAAATGAAACAGAAGTTTCCGGATATCCATATGGCAGTAGACCGGGACCGTTGTCATGGCATAGAGCAGTTATGCAATAGTCACATCGCCCCTGGAACAGAAGTGATTATTTTGGATGATGCTTTCCAGCACCGATATGTAAAGCCCGGAATAAACATCTTATTAGTAGATTACCACCGACTGATTTGCGAAGACACCTTGCTGCCTGCCGGACGAATGCGCGAACCTGAAAACGGAAAAAGCCGGGCACATATTGTCATTGTCACTAAATGTCCTAAGGACATCACCCCTATGGATTTAAGAGTCTTAAGCAAGCAAATGGAACTTTACCCCTATCAGCAGCTCTACTTCACAACATTAGCATACGGCAAGCTGCATCCGTTGTTTACAGCAGGGAATGCAGTTTCATTAAAAGAGATAGAAAAAGACAAGCATATCCTATTGGTGACAGGCATAGCCTCCCCAGCAAAACTCATTCAAGATTTATCACCATACAATGAGCACATTGAGTCACTGGCTTTCAGTGACCACCATGACTTTACAGCAAGAGATATGGAACTGATAAAGAAGCGTTTCATGAAACTTCCGGAAGGTAAACGCATGATTATCACCACTGAAAAAGACTCTGTACGACTAGCAGCCCATCCACTGATGGACGAAGCGCTAAAACCTTATATATATATGCTGCCCATTGAGGTAGTCTTTTTACAAGACCAACAAGAACTGTTTAACTCAAATATAACCGACTATGTTAGAAAAAATTCAAGAAACAGCAACTTTTCTTAGAGAAAAGATGCATACCAGTCCCGAAACTGCTATTATATTAGGTACCGGCTTAGGAAGCCTGGTACACGAAATTACCGATAAATACGAGATCAGTTACAAAGATATCCCTAATTTCCCTGTTTCAACCGTAGAGGGACATAGCGGTAAATTGATTTTCGGCAAATTAGGTAATAAAGACATCATGGCTATGCAGGGACGTTTCCACTTCTATGAAGGATACTCCATGAAAGAAGTTACTTTCCCCGTACGGGTGATGCGTGAATTAGGCATCAAAACATTGTTCGTATCCAATGCAGCTGGAGGTACGAATGCAGACTTTGAAATCGGTGATCTGATGATTATCAGAGATCATATCAACTTTTTTCCCGAACATCCGTTACACGGCAAGAACATTGAATACGGTCCCCGTTTCCCGGATATGAGTGAAGCCTACTCCAAAGATCTGATAGACAAAGCACTGGAGATCGCTAAAGAAAAAGGTATCAAAGTACAACAAGGAGTATATATCGGTACACAGGGACCTACCTTCGAGACTCCGGCAGAATACAAGATGTTCCACATTCTTGGAGCTGACGCCGTAGGTATGTCTACCGTTCCCGAAGTTATTGTAGCAAACCATTGTGGTATCAAAGTGTTTGGAGTATCGGTTATCACCGACCTAGGCGTGGAGGGAAAAATTGTGGAAGTTTCACACGAAGAGGTTCAGAAAGCGGCAGATGAAGCGCAACCGCGCATGACTACCATTATGCGTGAAATGATTAATCGAATTTAAGGACATGCAGGAAATAAACAGAACAGAAATAGCGACCTTAGGTGAGTTCGGCCTCATTAAACATCTAACGAAGGATATCGAGTTAAAAAATCCGGAAACCCAATATGGTGTGGGAGACGATGCAGCCGTATTGGAATTTAAAGATAAAGAGGTATTGGTAACCACAGACTTACTGATGGAAGGGGTACATTTTGATTTGGTTTATACCCCATTGAAACATTTGGGATATAAATCGGCCATCGTAAACTTCTCGGACATTTATGCCATGAATGGTACTCCAAAACAAATCACAGTTTCTATCGCACTGTCCAAACGCTTTTGTATTGAAGATTTAGAACAGTTCTATGATGGGCTAAAACTGGCTTGTGAACTACACCATGTAGATATTGTGGGTGGAGATACAACTTCATCCGTAACCGGGCTCGCCATCAGTATTACTTGCATAGGTGAAGCGGACAAGGACAAAGTGGTTTATCGCAACGGCGCACAAGATACAGACTTGATTTGTGTCAGCGGTGACTTGGGGGGAGCTTATATGGGACTTCAACTTCTAGAGCGTGAAAAGGCTGTTTTCCAAGGAGAAAAAGAAGCAAATCCGGATTTTTCCGGAAAAGAATATATTTTGGAACGTCAGTTAAAGCCTGAAGCACGTAAGGATATCATTGAGAAACTGGCTAAAGCGGGAATCAAGCCCACCGCTATGATGGATATTTCCGACGGTCTTTCTTCGGAACTGCTGCATATATGCTCACAAAGCGATACCGGCTGCCGCGTTTACGAGGAAAGAATTCCCATTGATTGCCAAACGGCTGTAATGGCGGAAGAGCTGAATATGAATGTGACAACATGCGCTTTAAATGGTGGTGAGGACTATGAGCTATTATTTACTGTACCTTTAACAGAGCATGAACGAGTTTCGGCTATAGAAGGTATAAAAGTGATTGGTCACATCACCAAACCGGAGCTGGGATGTGCCCTGATTACCCGTGACGGACAAGAGTTTGAGCTGAAAGCGCAAGGTTGGAATCCACTAAAAGAAAAATAATTTTAATTAAACAGCACTGATAATAAGCATCTTATGTTTTTATCAGTGTTTTTTTTTAGAAATAGTTTGCAGTTTAAAAAAGTTTCACTACCTTTGCAACCGCAAACAAGAAATAATGGTGCCATAGCTCAGTTGGTAGAGCAAAGGACTGAAAATCCTTGTGTCCCCGGTTCGATTCCTGGTGGCACCACCAAAGAAAGTACATAAATGCTTTTCACACATGAAAACCCTTGAATTAGAGATAGTTCAAGGGTTCTTTTTTTACTCTCACTACGCATTCCGCTACATATTTGTGAAGTTGGATTTCGCCAATTCAGTGGCTTTTTTTTAAGGCTTTTGAAAAAGCCATAAATATGTACCATACTTCATTGTTTTTCAATTGTTTGACAATTCCAATCTCCGGTGTGAAAAAGTAATTTTGCACACATGACCGGATGAAGTCGAAAAAGTGAAAGAAATTTAAAAATTCGGTATTTCCCATCGGGATAAAAAAAAAGGAATCGAACCCGGGATACAAAAGGCAATTCGAACCTGAGAAAAATGGGATTTTTATGGCTTTTCCACAAGTCCCTCAAAAAAGCCACCGAATTTAACATTTCGCTCCATATCCTCATGCCATCCGGTTTTGACGAAACAATTGAATGTAACACCTCAAAAAACAAAAGTGATGAAACAAGGAACAATGAACATTCTGTTTTTCGTGCTTAAAACGAAATTGTTGAAAAACGGTGAGGCACCGGTATTGATGCGGATAACCATCAATGGAGACTATGACGATGTACGTATCCAAAGAAGCGTACCCCTGAACTTATGGAACGCCGCCAAAGGATGCAGTAAAGGCAGGGACAGGGTATCAGTGGCACTGAACGCCTATATTGCCGAACTGCACGCACGCGCTTTGGAAAAACACAAGGAACTGGTATTGGAACAGGCCCTGATTACCCCAAAACTGATTCTTAAACGTGTTTTCGGGAAAGACACCGAAATGCGTACACTGCTCGGCACCATGAGGGAAGGCATCAAGGAAATGGAAACACTGGTGGGTATAGACTACTCTCCCGTCACAATCAACCGGTATAAGAACGTGGTGAAGAAATTACAGCTGCTCATCCCCTCTTATTACGGAAAGGAGGATGTCACTTTCCATGAGCTGACACCGGAGTTCATCCGTGCGTTTGACATCTACCTGAAAACGGAGGCGGGGCTGTGCCGGAACACGATAGTCCGTTATATGAAATGCTTCAAGAAATTTACCAATATGGCATTGGCAAAGGAATGGATGCGCAAGAATCCCTTTTACGGTTACAAGATGGAGCAGGACGAGACCGATCCGGTATTCCTGACCTACGACGAGTTGCAGACCATAATGAAAAAGAAATTCACCATTCCACGGCTTGAACTGGTCAGGGATGTCTTTGTCTTCGCGTGCTTCACCGGTCTGGCATTCTCCGATGTTGCCAGTCTGAACAAAGAGAATCTGGTACAGGACAATCTCGGAGACTGGTGGATAAGAAAAGGAAGGGTCAAATTGGAACACCGTAGGAAGGCCTCTTCCATCAGCAATATTCCATTGCTGCCCGTACCCCTGGCCATATTGGAGAAATACAAGGAACATCCGACCTGCATTAAGAAAGGATGCTGTTTGCCCGTCATGTGCAACCAGAAGATGAACAGCTACCTCAAGGAAATAGCCGATTTCTGCGGCATTAAGAAGAATCTGACCACGCACGTTGCCCGTCACACTTTCGGGACTACGGTCACGCTTGCCAACAATGTGCCTCTTCAAGATGTTTCCGTCATGCTCGGCCATGCCTCCACACGTATGACACAGCATTATGCACGGGTCATGAACAGCAGCCTGAAAGAAGCAATGAACAACGTGAAGGAGCGTCTTGCACAATAAGTATACAAATTCAGTCATTAAGCCGTCCCCCTAGGGATGGCTTTTTTTGTAATCTATAATTCACAATATCCTGCCGTCCTTTCAATTTCTTACCTGCAAATATAGCCATTTGTCGGGTTGATTGCGCAAGGCGGCCCCTTTCAGGGGCTGGTTGGCTAAAAGAAAATCATCCTCGCTTCGCTGCGGTATTTTCTTTTGCCAAGCCTTGCTCAATCCCCGACAAAGGACAGCCCGGCAAGTAAGAAAACGAAAATCCGGCTCCATGGAGCCGATCATGTCAAACTTAAAAAAATAAAGGTATGAACAGAAAGACGACAAGCAAAGGACAGCAGGAAGCCAATCCGGAAATGACGATGTTGGTTTATCGGGAAATGAGCTATCCTGCACGGGAAGTGCAAGGCAAAGATGGGAACTATCTGGTTTCCGTAGAAAGACTAGAACAGGAACTGCTGGATGGCATCAGAAGCCTTGATCCGGCAGCATTCGATTTGGACGAAGAAATCGCTTACTATTGTTCGGACGAAGAGATCCGCCTGTTGACGGACGATGAACTGGAAGAAATGATTTACGGCTGACATTTAAAAAAGTAATGATTATGAATGAAACAACAGCAAAGGTCTGCGAAGAGCAAGTAGCAGACCTTACCATAGAGAATGCACACAGGGTCACGATGATCCGAAAAAAAGGTACGGACTATCCCCCCGTACCGTTCCATTTCAGAAAGGAGCATCATGGAACGGGCAACTATGTACACCTGTACAGAAATCCGGAAGATCACAATGAATTGCATTCCAAGGACTTCAAAGACTGGGAAGCCGTAGCATTCAAACATCCTGCCTATTTGGATGATATGTGGAAACAGGCTTGCGACGCATACGCCTGGAGTTCCTTCAATCCGGAGATTCGCGGCGAGACGGACATCATGATTTACGGAGAGGAGCTGCACAACGACCTGCAACTCATGCCGGAAGAGGAACGGGATACATACATCGCCGCCTACCGGCAGAAGTTGTCCGCCCAGCTCTCGGTCCTCTCCCGCTGTGCCAACCCGATGGTGACGGGACGGAGCGGATTTGATTACTACAGGCAGGAAAAAACGAACAGAAGCTATCAGAACCGTTACGAAGAATTCCGCAATTGGCGGAAAAAAGTTCTTGAAACCGTCAGACGGAAAAAGGAAGCCGCACGACCGGAGGAAGAGAAACAGGAAAAGGCATGGCAGACGCTCAAACGCGACATCAAGAGCAGTGCCGATACCATCCACGGGATTGATACCGGACAATGCCGGGGCTATAGCCGTGCCCTGTTTGTCAGCAGCATCCTGAGTAAAGTAAGCACCTATGCAGGAAAAGGAGAAGTGGGAATCGTACAGAAAGCCGTGGACTTCATTACAGACTTCAATGCACAATGCAAAAAACCGGTAATCACCCCACGGAACCGTTTCTTCCAACTGCCGGAAATGGCACGCCAGGCCAGACTGAAACTTCAGGAAATCAGAGAACGGGAAAACCGTGAACTGAAATTTGAAGGCGGAACGCTGGTATGGAACTATGAGGCAGACCGCCTGCAAATCCTGTTTGACAATATTCCGGATGACCAGAGGCGCAAGGAACTGAAATCATACGGTTTCAAATGGTCGCCGAGATACCAGGCATGGCAACGGCAACTTACACAGAATGCCGTATATGCAGTCAAAAGAGTGTTGAACCTTCAAAACCTATAAGACATGAAAGACCGATTGAAATATGTAATCGATTCCCGATACTTCGACGGAACATGCCTGACAAGTATGAGTGACGGATTCCATAATGACTATGGTGGGGAAACAATCGAAGAACTGCGCATACGGGAAAACAATCCCTATCTGAAAGCAGTAACACCTTCTGATATAGACAAGAAGCTGCGGCTATACAATCAGTCCCTGTCCGAACCGTTCAAGGAAATCACCGAAGAAGACTACTATGACCTGCTGGATGTACTGCCACCCTTACGCATGAGACAAAACTCGTTCTTTGTGGGAGAACCGTATTACGGAAATATGTACTCTTTCTGCTTCACCCGTCAAGGAAGATATTTCAAGGGCCTACGCTCTGTACTTACCTCGCAATCCGAACTGGACAGTCAGATAGACCGTCACATGGAAATCATCAACCGGAAAGCCGTGATCTCAAAAGAGGAAACAAGCAAAACAATCAGCGGAGCCAGACTCATTCCCTATTATTTTTCACTGGACGGAAAACATCCCGTATTCATCTGCAACCTTGTCATCCAATCAGATTCCAGTCAAGCAAGGACGGACATGGCGAATACCCTGAAAAGTCTTCGCTGGAACCATTATCAGTTCTATAAAGGAAAAGGGCATTACGAAACTCCGGACGAACTGATAGACCATGTATCAGGAAAGAAGCTCACCCTTGTTTCTGACGGACATTTCTTTCAATATCCTCCCGGCAGGGAATCCGCAACTTTCATCGGACACATCAAGGAGACATCAGAGGAATTTCTTTTCCGGATCTATGACCGTGAATATTTCCTGTATCTCCTAAAAAGATTGAGAACTGTGAAAAAGGAGTCCGCACAGGAACAAATAAATATCAAATCATAACATTCGGGGGAATGCGGTAGAATAACTGCCGTATTCCCTCATAAAAACAATACAAGTATGAACAAATCAAACACTCTATACTGGAAAACAGCCACAGATCCGGCTGAGCGCATTGAGGTCAGACTCGTCCTTAACAGTTATATCGACAATGACAATCTGTATGTAGGACTTGAATCCCGGTCTAAGGAGAATCCGGAATGCTGGGAATCCTACACGGACATCACCGTCAACCTCAATTCCCTTCCCCCGTTCCATGCCTATGTGGACAACCGGGACTGCAACAGACACGTACATGATTTCCTGACCAGTAACAGAATAGCGGAGTCTGTCGGATTTGAATATCAGGGATTCAGAATGTTCCGCTTCAATCCTGACAGGTTGAAGGAACTCGCACCCGAACAGTTCAAGACAATCAGCGCCAAACTGCCACCACAGGATGACATGATAAAGGACATCATCTATCAGGAAAGACAATTCCCTTTGAGAACTGTTCAAGACATTCACGGAATATATCTTGTTTCAAGCAAGGAACTGGAAGAATCTCTGATCGAAGGAGTACGAAACCTGGATGCTGCGGCAAATGAACTGCTGGATGGCATCTGCCTGTTCTGCTCCACACAGGAACTGCGCTATCTTACGGATGCAGAACTGATAGAAACAATCTACGCACAATAAAAAGGAGGAACAAATATGAAAACCGGAGACATTGTATTTCTGAGACGTCCCTATAAGGGATACCGTGCCGTCGAACTGATGGAAAGACTGGAATGCCGCTGGCTGGTCAGGATTGTCGAGAGCGGTCTTGAACTGGAGGTATATGAAGATGAACTTATATCAGAATTTTAATACGGACAAAGTGTTATGGAAAAATATCAGTTTGCATTCCATTCGGAAATA
>OIOY01000261.1_pt1 | contig 13606 bp, 8 predicted proteins | sample 1585671 | NCBI WGS metagenome assembly OIOY01 (sample SAMN02674697, study PRJEB24791) | human gut metagenome, SKBSTL033 | isolation source: stool | host: Homo sapiens | place: USA
GCCTGCGACCCCCACGGCAATCTGTGCAAGGAGTATGTGGACGGCACCACCGTGATCCGCAGCTACCGCGAGTCGCCCCACACCGACCTTGCCGACACGGTCAAGACCTGCTGCCGGTATCTGGTAGATCTGTTGGAGCACCGCCGCAACATCCGCCCCGCATACCGCAAGCTGCCGCTGATCCTGGGCGGCGAGCAGAGCGTCTCCGCCGATGAGCCGGTGCGCTCCATCAACCAGTACATGGACGAGATGGAGAAAGATCCCCGCATTCTCAGTGCCAGCTGGCATGTGGGCTACATCCGTCACGACACGGACGTAGCAGGCTGCGGCGTCGTGGTGGTGCCAAACTCCGAGGCTGATCAGGACTACGCCGAGCAGAAGGTTGACGAACTGGCCGCTTATGTGTGGGAGCGCCGCCATGAGTTCCACTACACCGGCCTGACGCAGGAACCGGAAGAGGCCATTCAGTCCGCGCTGAACTGCCCGGGCAAGCCGGTGTTCCTCACCGACTCCGGTGACAACACCACCAGCGGCTCTGTGGGTGCCAATACATGGGTGCTGCGGCAGGTCATGGCGTTGCCGGATACCAAGGGCAAGAACTTCTTGTTCGGCTGCATCACCGACCCGGCTGTAGTGGCACAGCTGGCCGATGTTCCGGAGGGCACAAAGACGCATATCCGTCTGGGCATGGATCTGGACGAGCTGTCCCGCCCGGTAGAGCTGGACGTGACCGTGAAGCACAATGGTCGTCTGGAAGGCTTTATGGGCTATGAGGGAGATTACGGTGCCTGCGTGCTGGTGTCGGTAGAGGGCTACCCCATTGATATCATCGTAGCCGAGGCGAGCCATGCTGTGGTGGAGCTGCATCAGTTCGAAGCAGCCGGTGCCCACTGCGCGGACTACGGCGTGGTGATCGTAAAACAGGGCTACATCTTCCCGGAGCTGAAGGAGCTTGGCGCGCTGTGCGTGATGTCCCTGACCGATGGCGCTACCCTGCAGGATACCCGCCGCCTGCCCTTCAAGCGCATCATGCGCCCCATGTTCCCGGTGGACGATATTTAAAAAACAAAACGAGAGCTTATCAAAGAAAGGACTTGTACAGTATGGAAAAGCAGAAATTTCTCTGGGGCAGTGCAACTGCCGCATATCAGTGTGAAGGCGCTTGGGATGAGGACGGCAAAGGTCTGGGCGAGTGGGATGTATTCTCCCACGGCAACCCGCTGAACCTGAACGGTGCCACCGGCGATGTCTCCTGTGACTTCTATCACCACTACAAAGAGGACATCGACATGATGGCTGCCGGCAAGCAGAACACCTACCGCTTCTCCATTGCATGGGACCGTATCCTGCCCAACGGCCGGGGTGAGGTGAACCCCAAGGGCATTGAGTTCTACAACAATGTGATCGACTACTGCCTGGAAAAGGGCATCGAGCCAAATGTCACCCTGTTCCACTACGATCTGCCCAATGTCCTTGCGGAAGAAGGCGGCTGGGAGAACCGCTCCATCGTGGACGACTTTGAAGCCTATGCCAAGGTCTGCTTTGAGGCCTTTGGCGACCGGGTCAAGCTGTGGAGCACCATCAACGAGCCCAAGTACTACGCCTACTGCACCAATATGGTGGGCAACTATCCCCCGAACCACAAGCTGGACTTTGACCGCTACTTTAAGCAGATGTACTACGAAGTGCTGGCCAGTGCCAAGACGGTGGCCCTGTACCACTCCATGGGTCTGAAGGGTCAGATCGGCATCGTGCACGACAGCAGCAACGTGGAGATCGCGCCGGGCACCAAAGAACCGGGAAAGGTCCGCCTGCTGGGCGACCTGTTCTATAACCGCCTGATCCTGGACACCTCCATCAAGGGCGAGCTGCCCGGCGAGCTGATCCCTCTGCTGCGGGAGAACGGCATTGAGAACGACTATATCAAGCTGGACGATGCCCTGATCTTTGCCAAGGGCAAGGTGGATTACATCGGCATGAACGTTTACAACCGCATGTACCTGACCGACTGGTCGGAGGGCGAGACCGAGGTGTTCCACAACAACCGCGGCGCAGGCTCCAAGGCCAAGGAGGGTATGCGCATCAAGGGCTGGTACGAGACCGCCATTGCCCCCGACACCAAGCGCAACCTCTGGGGCCGCGAGATCTACCCCAAGTGCATGTACAACACCCTGATGGAGATCCGGGAGCGCTACGGTGACATCCCGGTGTACATCACCGAGAACGGCCATGGCTGCTACGAGACCCCGGACGAGAACGGCTATGTGCAGGACGATGACCGCATCGAAATGATGCAGGGCTACATCGACTATATGCTTAAGGCCAAAAAAGAGGGCTGCAATGTGCTGGGCTACTATGCATGGTCTACCATGGATTTGTACAGCTGGGTCAATGGCTACGAAAAGCGCTACGGCTTTGTGCGTGTGGACTTTGACCATGACAACAAGCGTACCCCCAAAAAGAGCTATTACTGGTTCAAGAATTTGATCGAGGAATACCAGAAAACCGAAGAAGCGGGAGAGTAATATGAGAGCCACAGGAGACGGCTCCCCCAAAAAGCCGTGACGTATCCGCCATGGCGTGGATGTGGTGCTGGACTTCATTGCCGGCTGCGTCTCGCCGGTGATCCCGGTGCTACTGGTTCACTGGCGGCATGATATGGGCGAGCGACACCTTTGGTACATGGGCCGTAGGCCTGTACGCCATTATTACCCCGGGACTGTGTGCCTTGCTAGGGTATATCGACCCGGATGGCAGCCTGACCAATTTGTTGCTGACACTGAGTCCGGAACTGGTGCTGATATTCCATCTGGACTTTACTACCCTGCGGGAAGATACTTGGGTTAGTATGCTTCTGCTGGGGCACTGCATGGGCTGGTTTTTGCCAGTAACCATGCGGCTTTCGCCGCACCAGCGCATGAAAAAAGCGGCCTGTCCGGTTGCGGATTGATGGTGGAAACGGTACAATAAAAGGAGAAACAACAATGAAAATCTTGGTCGGCGAATTTATCACGGAGTCCAATGCGAACATCCCGCAGAAATGCGAGATCAGCAATTACAAGATGCTTTTTGGTGATGACTGCATTCAGGCACTGCATGTGGCCGATGTGTTTGAGCAGGCCGGTTTTGAACTGATCCCCTCGGTGGTGGCGGATGCCGGTGCTGCGGGCGTGATCAAAAAAGATACCTTTGATTACATCGAATCTTGCTTCGTGCGGACGGTCAAAGAGCACATCCACGAGATCGATGGTATGTTCCTGATGCTGCACGGTGCCAGCGAGGTGGAGGGCATTGGTTCCGGCGACCACCACATTCTGGCTGAGATCCGCAAGGTGGTAGGGCCGTACCTGCCCATCTTTGTGGTGTGTGACCCCCACGGCAATCTGTGCAAGGAATATGCCGAGGCCACCACTCTGATCCGCAGCTACCGCGAATCACCCCACACCGACAGCATTGCCACCATGCGCAAGGTAGCCGCCATGCTGTGCGACTTTATGAAAGACCGCCAGAACATCCACTCGGTATATCGCAAGCTGCCCCTGATCCTGGGCGGCGAGCAGAGCGTTTCCGGTGACGAGCCAGTGCGATCCATCAACGAGTATATGGACAAGCTGGAACAGGATCCCCATATCCGCAGTGTGAGCTGGCATGTGGGTTACATCCGCCATGACACGCCGGTGGCTGGCTGCGGCATCGTTGTGGTGCCCCAGACCGAAGCCGACCTGCCCTATGCAGAGGAAGCCGCCGACTGGCTGGCTGTCTACGTCTGGAGCAAACGCCGTGAGTTCCACTACACCGGCCTGACAGCTGCTCCAGACAAGGCTTTGCGGATGGCACTGGAGTTTGAGGGCAAGCCTGCTTTCATCACTGACTCTGGCGACAATGTAACCAGCGGTGCCACCGGCTGGAATACCTACATCCTGCGGCAGGTGTTGGTGGAGAAGGAACTGAAAAAGAAGATCCTGTTTGCCAACATCTGCGACCCCGTTGCCTACCAGAAGCTGGCGCAGCTGGAGATCGGCGCAAAGGCCTGCCTGCATCTGGGTGTGAATCACGATGAGATGTCCCACTCGGTGGAGCTGGATGTGACGGTGAAGGCAAAGGGCACTCTGCGCGGCTACCTGCACCATCCCCACGATGCCGTGTATGGCTATTCGGTGGCGGTGTCGGTGGACGGCCTGCCACTGGATATCAATGTGGCAAGTACCCGCCAGACCATGTGCGAAGAGCACCAGTTCGTGGGGGCTGGACTGGACTGGGACGCATACGATGTGATTGTGGTCAAGCAGGGCTATATCTTTCCGGAGCTGAAGGAAAAGGCTGCGTTCTCGGTCATGTCCCTGACGCAGGGAGCTACCCCGCAGGATACCCGGATCATTCCCTTCAAGCAGATCATGCGCCCCATGTACCCCATTGACAAAATCTGAAACCGGCCGCAGGCCAAATACAAGAAATCAATAACGAGAGGTGTAAGAAAATGAAACAGTACGATATCCGCTTGGCCAAGGTGCCGCAGCCGCCCAAGGACTGTACTGGAGAGCCGGTCATGCTGACGGATGCCACTATCCAGGAACGTCTGGACAAGGTTCTGCGGGGCATGAAGTCCCGCGGTTTTGAGCAACTGGTGGTGTACGGTGACGCCGAACACTGCGGTAATTTCCAGTACCTGATGGGATATTTTACCCGCTTTGAAGAGTCTCTGCTGGTTCTGGACGCCGACGGCACGGCTCACTTTGTGCTGGGCAATGAGAATCTGAACAAGGCGTCCAAAGCCCGTATCCCGGGGCAGGCCGTGCATGTTTCACTGTTCTCACTGCCCAACCAGCCCAACCGTGCTGACAAGCCCCTGCGCACTCTGTTGGAGGAGGCAGGCATTGCGCCGGGCCGCCGCATCGGCATTGCAGGATGGAAGCATTTTACCAGCCCGGTGGAGAAAAACGAAAAACTGTTTGACATCCCGGCCTTTATTCTGGATGCCATCCGTGCCATTACCGGCGGCGACGAGAACCTGTTCAATGCCGGAGATCTGTTCCTTGGCGATGGCGGTGCCCGTACCACTAACAACGCTAACGAGATCGCCCATTACGAATATGGCGCTGCACTGGCTTCAGACGGTGTGCTGGATGCTATGGATCTTCTGGCTCCCGGTGTGCCGGAGACCGCACTGGGCGCTCAGCTCAACCGGCAGGGCCAGCACAACAGCATCGTGACCATTGCCGCCAGCGGCCCGCGCTTCATCAAGGGCAATATGTTCCCCACCCAGAACACGGTCAAGGTGGGCGATACCATTTCGCTGACCGTCGGCTATTCGGGCGGCTCCTCCAGCCGCGCAGCCTATGCAGTGCACGACGCTTCGGAGCTGCCGCAGGGCGCTCAGGATTATGTGGAAAAGGTAGCGGCTCCCTACTTTGCTGCCTATACCCGCTGGCTGGAGGAGATCCATGTGGGCATGACCGGCGGTGAGATGTTCGACAAGGTGGAAGAAATTCTGCCCCGTGCAACCTACGGCTGGTCGCTCTGCCCTGGCCATCTGGTGGCCGAGGAAGAATGGCTCTGCTCTCCGATCTATGAGCACTCCGCAGAGGTTCTGCGCAGCGGCATGATGCTGCAGATCGATATCATTCCCTCGGTGCCGGGCTACGGCGGCAGCTGTGCCGAGAGCACCGTGGTGCTGGCCGATGAGACTCTGAAGGAGCAGATCTGCCAGCAGTACCCGGAGATGTGGCAGCGGATGCAGGTGCGTCGGCAGTATATCATCCAGCAGCTTGGCATTCAGCTTTCGGAAGATGTACTGCCCATGTGCGGCACAGTGGCTTATCTGCGGCCCTACCTGCTGGAAAAGGACATGGCATTTGTGAGCCGCTGAGTCCATAAACATCCATGGATGTCTCTGAATACTCTATAATTTTGGCACCCGCCCAGCCTGCAATCAAAAATCCCCGCAAATAATTGCGCGAGAGCTTGAAAAAACGTGAATAAAGAGCACAAATAAAGTATAACAAACCGCCCCGGTTTCCGTAACAGGAAGCCGGGGCAGTTTTTGCGTTGGGTAGCTTGAGCGAGCGACAAGGGGCTGTTGCAAAATAGCCCCAACGAAAAAATGAGATAGACTTCCCCAAAAGGGGTTGCCTATCTCATTTTTTGTTGTAAACTGAAACTGCAATGAACCAGATACAACATGAACAGTATACAGGAAAGGGCGGCATATATCAACAGCTGACCCTGCCAATAAGCGAAAATATTTTAATAGATGAACATGAACCGGTGTATGTAGCCAACGCCCAGCTTGAGGAACTTCCGGCGCTTCTTGATGCGAGGGAGAACCAATATCTCTACCGAATTGTTTCTCCTCTGCATTGCTTTTGACCTCCAGAAGTTCTTTTCCAAATTGCAACGCGGAAAGAGAAAATCTCATCTTTTTCCCCTCAAAAAAGAGTAGAATTTTTTGGAACTGAAAATGTAAAAAGCTGAGCACCTGCTTTTTCACAGAGGCTCAGCTTTGCTATACCTTTTTCTCTGAATTTATGACAAAGTTTTCAACTTTTGGGCTGTTTCAGGCACTCTTTGCTGAAGTTTTCAACGTCTTTCGCTTTTGCTATTTTGCAACAGCCCCTTTTTTGCGTCTTGTTTTGTAAGCGGAAAGAAGGTACAATAATAGAAAAGAAAGCGTATATCAGTCGAATAAGGTGGTAGGCCTATGAAGTTTTTTGAAGCGGTTCCAAGCGAACTTTTCTCGCCGCTGGCTTCACCCAACCGTATTTTATATGCGGATGCACTGGACGTACTGTACGCAGCATACCAAGAAAACCTGAAAATACGGGAAGATGTCTTGTATTCCATGCTACGCGGCAGGCTGGAACAGGAACTGGCGGATGCTACGTTTGAAGATGAAGACATTGACGAAGAGGAACTGAGGGATATCTCTGGCCGCGCTCGTTTTTTGATCCGCAAGCTGTGTAGTAAGGGGTGGTTTGAGAAAGAACGCGGGGACGACTTTGAAGAGTATATCACGATTCCTAATTACAGCAGCCGTTTGCTGGAATTATTCCACCAACTCTGCGATGATAGCCCGGCTCGTGGGTATTCCTATGTGTTCGGAACTTTCTCGGTCTTAAAGACTGCCGACGATAGCAACAATGCTTACGAGAAAATGACGGCGCTTTACAGTGCCTACGATAACACAACGGCGCTGATTAGCTTGTTGCAAATGGTCTATCATAATGTGAAGCATTATTTTCAGACGCAGATCGATATGCAGGATGTCAACCAGGTGCTGGCTGCACACTTTAACGACTTCGGACAAAAGGTTGTGGAGGCATATATCCGTCCGCTGAAAATCAAAGATTCAGTGCCGAAGTATCGTGTGCCCATTCAGTCTGTGCTTAGGCGCTGGGAAGAGGATGATACCTTGCTGATTGCGATGGCAAATGAAGCATTGCGTGATAAGCGGGGCAAGACATTGGAAGACTGCCGTGCCGATCTGCTGAGGAAAATTTTCTGGATCGAAGAACGCTATGACAATTTAGAGAAGGACTATCTTGAAGAAATTGATACGCAGGTCCGGCGCTATACCAGGGCAGCAACACAGAAAATAGAGAACCTGACGAACCGAGATCAAAGCGTGCGCGGTAATTTGAATGTTTTGCTGACGGCACTGTCCAGAAACCGCAGGGCGTCTGAGCTGGTGGACCAGATACAACCGGTATTTCAATTGTATGAGCAGTCTTTTTTGTCAGAAAAAAGTCTGTGGTACCGTAAGCGCCCCGAAAAACGGACAAAAACCGCGTCGGTGCTGATACAAGATGATCAGGCACCGAATACAGAAGAACAGGTCAGAGCGGCACAGTTACTGCAATCGAAATATGGCCGGGCAGCAGTAAATGCTTACGTGCAGGGATGGCTGGGAGACGCTGACATTCGTTGCTCGGAGGAGCTCTCGCTTGAAGAGGACAAGGATTATATCATGAGTTTGCTGGCAATCCTTGGAAGCAAAGATGCATCTGCCGGTTATGTGGTCCAGGAACTCGATGGCATTTTTTGCAAAAATGGCTATTCGATCCCGCAAATGCAGATCCGGAGGAAGGAGAAGAAGCCGTGAATTTTGATTTTGTTACCAATGCAACGGCAAAAGAACTGGAACAATTCAAATCTGTCTGCAATCAGCTGCTCAGCCGCACATACATTGTGCGAACCATCTACCAGCCGGGAAAAGGCAGGGTGGATAACCCAGATTATCTTTTTCTATCACGGCACTATGAGGCTGTACAGGAGTACCTGAGCCTGCTGGACTGGGATTTGCGCAGGGATGAACTGAACGGATACTTTTATGTGTTGAACACAGACGAGGCTAACCGTTGCAACCTCAATAAAAAAGAAACGGCGATTTTGCTGGCATTACGGCTGATCTACGAAGAAAATATGGAGCGTTTGGGTTTGGAGCAGGATGCCGTGTGTACTGTGCGGGATGTTCTGGAAAAAGTGGTGACCGACTATCCCGTTTTTCCGGCTAAGCCGAATATGGAAGAGGTCAAACGCGCGTTTACGGTAATGGAAAACCATTCTGTGATTCAAAGACTGGAAGGAAAATTCAACCAGGGCAGCTGCAGGATCGCAATATTGCCCACCATTCTCTCTGCGGTCTCCAGCGAAAAGCTGAACTTGGTGGTGTCTGTTTTGAAAAAGGAGGAAACAGATGAAGAAGCTGAAGAAGATCCTGCTGATCAACTGGCTCTATTTCAGTAAGGAACTGATTGAAGTGGGCGACATCAATTTTCTGACAGGCAAGAACGGCGCCGGAAAGTCAACGGTCATCGATGCACTGCAGATCGTACTGCTGGGCGAGACCAACGCCCGCAACTTTAATCAGGCGGCCAACGAAAAATCGCAGCGCACATTGGAAGGCTACCTGCGCGCCGACATGGATGATAACAGCCCGTATTCCCGTCGTGGTAAGGACTTTTCCACCTATATTGTCTGCGAATTTCAGGATGAGATGGAGGGCAGCAGCTTTGTGACGGGCGTTACCTTTGACTGCCGCAGCGATGGAAGTTACCGTGATACATTCTTTATTTACACGGGGACACTGCCGAAAAATTGCTTTATTGAGCAGGGCGAGGCAATGGAGACTTCTGCACTTCGCCGTTTTTTGAAGCAGAACTATGCACGGGCAGAATTTTACGATACTCAAAAAGAGTATCGCCACAACATGCTTGCAAAGTGGAACGTCCACAACGAGCAGGTCTTACGGATGATGAAGAAGGCTGTTTCGTTCCGGCCAATTGTGGATATCCAAAAATTTATTACGGAGAACATCTGCGATATTCCGGATAAACCCAATATTGAGCTGATGCAGCAAAACATCCGGGATTATAAACGGCACGAATTGCTGGCGCAGCGTCAGCAGGAAAAGCTGGATGCGCTGCAGCAAATCAGCAGGCTGTATCAGGAGATGAACCAAGCCATAGACCGCTGCCAGATCCAGAAGTTTCTGGTACGGTGGGCCGAAAAAGAAGCTGCGCAGACAGAGATCGACCAGAGGGAATTGGAACGAACTGAATGCAAGGAGAACCTTGCAAATGTGAATGAGCAACGGGAGGAGCTTGAGCGGCAGATCGAACAGAAAGAAACGCGCCGCAGTGAGCTGGAGCTGGCCTGCAGGCAGAGCAACGTTTTCCAGGAGGAAGAGCGTCTGCTCAACACGGAAAAGGCTCTGAGAGATGAGCAGAAAAAGCTGGAACAGGGTCTGCAAAATCTTGAAGTGGAGATTAAGCGGGAAGCACGGCATTTGCAGAGATTCTGTGGGGAGATACAAGAACTGGAACCGGAAGAACTTCTCATACCGGTGCAGGAAGCGGCGAACACTGCGCAGAAAGCATATGCTGTATTTACTGGTGACGAGAAGGAATTGTTTGCCTGGCCTGCGGAGTTGTTTGAAACGGGGCAGCAGGCAGCGGCCGAATTGTCGGATGCTGTCCGCAGTGCGGCTCATAAAACAGAGGACCGCATTGCAGAGCTGAAGAAACAAGCCGACCAGAAAAGTGCGGTGCTTGCAAATCTGCGCAGGAACATCAAAGATTATCCCCATGGGCTTCTGCTGTTCAAAGACCGGCTGGAAAAGGATCTGGCGGGCAAAACAGGGCATGCGGTTCCCGTTTATATTCTGGCAGATGTGCTGGAAATGGCGGATGAGCGCTGGCGTGGAGCGGTAGAAGGCTACCTAAATAACCAGAAATATTATCTGCTGGTGGAGCCGGGACACTATCAGGAAGCACTTAATATTTACGACCGGCTGAAGAAGGAAGCAGAGTACCGTGCGTTTGGTCTGGTAGATATCGGAAAACTGCGGGAAAAAGAGACGCTTCGGCCGCTGCCCGGCAGTCTGGCAGAAAAGGTGGAGACAGAAAACAAGCTGGCACGCAGCTATGTGGACTATCTTCTGGGTCGGGTGATATGCTGCGACACGGCAGAACAGTTGCGCTGCTATAGGACGGCAATCACGGCGGAAGGAATGCTGTATCAGGGTTATGTGGCCCGCGCACTTCGGAAGGACCGGATGGAAGATGCTTTCATCGGGCGGCGTGCGGTACAGCTCCGCATCGACCATCTGGAAAAGGAATTGGCCTGTCTGCAGGAGGAGCAGCGGCATTGGCAGCCGCTCCAAAAACAGCTAGCCTGCCTGCAGGACCCGCTTTTTACTCAAAGATTTGTCCGAATCGATGTGGCGCAAAAGCAGGAGGACTACCAGCGCGTCCAGACGATCACCAAGGAAATCGCAGAAGTCAAAAATCAGCTTTCCCAGCTGAATCTGTTCTGGTTGGATGAGCAGCGGCAGATCATTGAGCATCTGAAAGAAGAGATCCTTGCACTTAACAAGGAAAAAGATGCGAAAAATGTGCAAAGGGGCAATCTGGAAAGCCGCATCCACCAGCTGGAATATGAGATCTTGCCGGAAAAATATCAGCGGTATGAGGCCATCGAAGATGGTTTGAAAGAAGGATTCACGGAGGAATACCGAGAAACCATCGGTGTTCCCCGCTATCGGCAGGAGCTTGTCCGCTTGAAAAAGGCAGATGTCATCCGCAAGAACTTCGGCGACAGTTTGGCGCAGAGCACAAAGGCAATGGACGGGGCTCAGAAGAAACTGTTTGCAGCACGCAGAGAATATGCAGAACGGTTCAAACCCTGTGCATTCCAGATCGAGGTGATGGATAACACCGAATACGAGGAAGAACGGCGTACTCTGCAGGAAAGCGAGCTGCCCCGATACAAAGAAAAGATCCGGGCGGCACGGGAAAGTGCAATGGAGCAATTCCAGAACGATTTCCTTGCCAAACTGAAATCCAGCATCGATCAGGTGCAAGAACAGGTGCACAACCTGAACAAGGCCCTGCGCCAGGCACAATTTGGCACAGACAAGTACCAATTTCGCGTAGGGCCAAACCCGGATTATCTGGATTACTATAACATGATCACGTCAGATGAACTGATGGAAGGCGAATCCGGTCTATTCGCACTGCCCTTTCAGCAAAAATACGGCCCACTGATCGAAAAACTGTTCAGTCAGATCACAATGGCAGACGATACGCAGCTCAATACCCGAAAACAGAGCGAACTACAGGAGAATATCGTCCGCTATACAGACTTCCGGACGTATCTGAAGTTTGATTTGGAAACGACCGACCAGAACGGTTCCAAGCAGCTGCTTTCTCAAACACTGAATATGAAGTCCGGCGGTGAAACACAGACACCGTTCTATATTGCAGTGCTGGCATCATTTGCTCAGCTGTACCGTGTGAACGATGCCACCCGCTTTGGCAACACGGTGCGTCTTGTGGTATTTGATGAGGCCTTTAATAAAATGGACAGTGACCGGATCACCGAGAGCGTACGCCTGCTCCGAAAGATGGGGCTACAGGCGATCATTTGCACGCCGCCGGATAAGGTTTCGGACATTATGCCCATTGCTGACCGGACGCTTCTGGTGGACAAGACTGGGTATCGGATGCACATCATTCCCTTTGGAAAGGAGATGCAGAATGAAGGAAGCGCAAGTGATCCTGAACCGGCTGCTGGATAAGTTTGAAAACAGCAAGCATCTTTCCGAACCTAATGTTTCCAGACGCCGGGTAATGCTGCGCATTGATAAAAGGGAATTGCCGGAGTATCAATACGAAGATGCGGTGGTTCGGGATGCATACAATGCTGCGGCACGGGAGCTGGAGCAGCAGGCTTTGGTGCGTCTGGAATGGGCGAGAAAGCAGAGCGTTCTCTCCTGCATCGTGCTGGATCTGGAACGGGTCGCACAGTGCTATGAATGCGCCGACAGAGTGCATCCGCAAAAAAGGGCGGAAGAGGTCGAACGTCTTATTACGCAAAAGTTGGAGGGCAATCCTGTTTCATGGATCGCAGCATGGCGGGATGCTGTATGCACTCAGGCACGGAACAGCATGAGAGTGCCGACTTTTTGTAGAGAGAACGACCATTTGTTGCAGGACCTGCTGCTTACATTCCAGCGGTACGCAGAGCTGTCCGGCAGTGTGACGATGCGTGCATTCAGCAGCCAGTGCTTCCACGACACCAAATATTTTGAGCGAAATGTGCGTGAACTGTTTCTCGGCATTGCACGTAAGTATAATATCCAACTGGCGGCGGCCTGTACGGAAGCGGAACTTGGCGAACGGGATCAGCTTTCATTTCTGGGAATCTATGCCCGTCCAGAACTCTACGAGCTTTCGGGCGATTGCACGATTTTGCTGCAAAAGGGTGAACTTCGACTCAGCGCAGCAGAACCTTATGGCGTAGCTTTGCCCAGTACGCTTATGTCAGAGATTGTGGATATTGACCTGAAAAACAACTGCTGCATTACCTTTATCGAAAATAAAACAAACTATGATGAATATTTGCTGGTGGAAAAACAGCCGGAAGAACTTGTTGTTTATCACGGTGGCTTTCTGAGTCCGCAGAAGAAAAAACTTTTTGAAAAACTGGCCGCTGTGGCAGGAAAAAACATGCAAATACGATTCTGGGCAGATATTGATCTGGGCGGTTTTTGTATGTTCGAAAACCTGCAAATGGTGTTCCCACAACTTGAGCCCATGCGTATGGAAGGACTCTTTGTGGAACAGTACCACAAAAACGGACTGAATCGGCCGGAGCAGTATTTGCAAAAGTTGCAGGAAGAGCGGAATGCGGGAAGACATCCGCTGTTTGCCGATGCAATCGATAAGATTTTGCAATACGGGGTCACAATCGAACAGGAAATATTTCTGGAGTAGGATCTGTACGAAGATAAAAACGCTTGTTGACCTATAAAAACGTATTATCATTCTTCCCCAACGCTCTGTAATTTTGGCACCCGCTCAGGCTGCTATCAAGAATCCCCGCAAGTGATTGCGTGAGCGCTTGAAAAAGCACCAATAAAACAAACGAACCGCCCCGGTTTCCGCAATGGAAGCCGGGGCGGTTTTTTATACAAAAAAGAAATCATTTTTTTGTAGCTTTGATGAATTGGCGCAGAGTCATTGACAGCAGAAGGGCAGAAGCGTATCTTTGAAACAGAAAACGGAACCGGGCTATAAATAGCATGTTTCTTTACCTTGCGAGGACA
>OIOY01000286.1_pt1 | contig 12540 bp, 10 predicted proteins | sample 1585671 | NCBI WGS metagenome assembly OIOY01 (sample SAMN02674697, study PRJEB24791) | human gut metagenome, SKBSTL033 | isolation source: stool | host: Homo sapiens | place: USA
TCAACTCGGTCTACGTCTTTGATGACCGGGTCGTACTCAATTTCAACTTCACGGACGATGCCAAGACGGTTACCCGTGAAGAGGTTTTAGGTTCGAGTGCTGTGGACAATGCTCCACCACGAGTCCCCAGACCTTTTGGTCTGGGGACTCGTGGTGGGCGGTACAGGACTCGAACTATTTCTCCCCGGATACAGGCAGAAAACGAACAAAGGCAGGGTACCACCCTGAGGGTGGTATCCTGCCTTTTGAATCTTTGTGTGGAAAACCTGCTTACAGCAGCGGGATGCCTGCCTTGGCGCAGGCTTCGCGGGTGGCTGCGTCCCAGACGCTGGCCTGCACTTCGCCAATGTGGGCGCTGCCCAGCAGCAGCATGCACAGGCGGCTCTGGCCGATGCCGCCGCCGATGGTGTAGGGCAGCTCACCGTTCAGCACAGCCTTGTGGAAGGGCAGCTTGCGGCGGTCGTCGCAGCCTGCGGCGGTGAGCTGGCGGTCCATGCTCTCGGGGCTGACGCGGATGCCCATGCTGCTCAGCTCGTAGCTGCACTGCAGAGGCTCGTTCCAGAACAGCAGGTCGCCGTTCAGATCCCAGTCGTCATAGTCGGGGGCACGGCCGTCATGGGGCTTACCGCTCTTCAGCGGAGCGCCGATCTTCATCAGGAAGGTGGTGCCGTGCTCCTTCACAAAGGCGTTCTCACGCTCCTTCGGGGTCAGGTCCGGGTACTGGTCCTCCAGCTCCTGCGTGGTGATGAAGGTGACGTTGGGGCTGTGCAGCGGCAGCTCCTGCAGCTGGGGGAACATGGCGTGCAGGTTCATCTCGGTGGCGCAGACAGCGGACACGATGGAGCGCACCACGCTCTTGAGGTAAGCCTCGTTGCGGTCTTCCAGACGGATCACCTTTTCCCAGTCCCACTGATCCACATAGATGGAGTGCAGGTTGTCCAGATCTTCGTCGCGGCGGATCGCGTTCATATCGCAGTACAGGCCCTTGCCCACACGGAAATCGTAGTCCTTCAGGGCCTTGCGCTTCCACTTTGCCAGTGACTGCACCACCTGTGCCTCAATGCCGCTTTCCTTGATATCAAAGGTGACCTTGCGCTCGACACCGTTCAGGTCGTCGTTCAGACCGGTGGATGCTTCCAGAAACAGCGGAGCAGACACGCGGTACAGGTTCAGTGTGGCGCACAGGGTGTCGGCAAACAGACGTTTGACCGTACCAATGGCGCGCTGCGTGTCGTACAGGTTCAGCGCGGGCGTATAGTTTGCCGGGATGATGGTTTTGCTCATAACAAAATACCCCTCTTCTGTTGGATTCTGGCCCTGATTTCCCAGTACAGGGCACGGCTTTTGAACCGGAAAATACTTGTTTCATTATGGCATATTTTTTTAAGAAAGTAAAGTGAGAAGGCAAAAAAAGAGACCGCCGGTAAGGCAGTCCCGTTTCCGCAGTGAGAAGGGCGGCTTTGCATCAGCCGAAAAGCCCCTTCAGCAGGATCAGCAGCACTTTTACAAAATCGCCGGTGCCCAGCAGCTTGTGCAGAGAGATCAGAGTAGATAACATGAATGTTTTGCTCCTTTTTTTGCAATTTCGGGCCAAAATGCCCGGCATGCATGGAATACGGCTGGGCAGAGCAGCAGATTGCAGGAAAAAATTGGGAGAAAACAAAACGGCACCCGTGCCGCTGCAAAAGCAGTACGGGTGCCGGAAGATCAATTGGTTTTCAACAGCTTCAGCGCTTTACGTTGAAAGCTGCCATGCCGGGGTAAACGGCGCTGCCGCCCAGCTGCTCCTCAATGCGCAGCAGCTGGTTGTACTTTGCAACACGCTCGGTACGGCTGGGAGCACCGGTCTTGATCTGGCAGGTGTTCAGCGCCACGGCCAGATCGGCAATGGTGGTGTCCTCGGTCTCGCCGGAGCGGTGAGAGCTGATGGCGGTGTAACCGGCCTTGTGGGCCATCTTGATGGCCTCCAGCGTCTCGGAAACAGAACCGATCTGGTTCAGCTTGATCAGGATCGCGTTGCCTGCACCCAGCCCGATGCCCTTGGCCAGACGCTCGGTGTTGGTCACAAAGAGGTCGTCGCCCACCAGCTGGACCTTGCCGCCCAACTCGCGGGTCATCTCCTGCCAGCCTTCCCAGTCCTCTTCATCCAGGCCGTCCTCGATGGAGATGATGGGGTACTTTTCCACCAGACTCTTCCAGTGTGCGATCAGCTCGCTGGAGGTGAACTCGGTGCCGGCCTTGGGCAGCTTGTAGAAGCCCTTGCCCTTGGGGCTCTTCCACTCGGAGGACGCGGCATCCATAGCCAGCATGAAGTCCTTGCCGGGCACGTAACCGGCCTTTTCGATGGCGGCCAGAATGGTCTCAATGGTCTCCTCGTCGCTGGACAGATTGGGGGCAAAGCCGCCCTCATCGCCCACGGAGGTAGCCAGCCCCTTGGCCTTCAGGATGGAAGCCAGAGCGTGGAAGACCTCCGCGCACCAGCGCAAAGCTTCCTTGAAGGAGGGCGCGCCCACGGGCATGATCATGAACTCCTGCGTATCCACGGTGTTGGTGGCGTGTGCGCCGCCGTTCAGAATGTTCATCATGGGCACGGGCAGACGGTTGCCGTTTACGCCGCCCAGAAAGCGGTACAGCGGCATATCCAGAGAAGCAGCGGCTGCACGGCAGGCGGCAATGGACACGGCCAGAATGGCGTTTGCGCCCAGATTGGATTTATCTTTGGTGCCGTCGGCCTTGATCATGGCAGCGTCGATGGCGTAGATGTCGGAGGCATCCATGCCCACAACAGCATCAGCAATGACGGTGTTGATGTTCTCAACAGCCTTGGTCACGCCCTTGCCCAGATAGCGGCCCTTGTCGCCGTCCCGCAGCTCCAGAGCTTCAAACTCACCAGTGGATGCGCCGGAAGGTGCGCAGCCGCGTGCCACAGTGCCGTCGGCCAGAGTGATCTCCGCTTCCACGGTGGGGTTGCCGCGGGAGTCCAGGATCTCGCGGCCTACAACAGATTCAATTTCCAGATCGTTCATCTCGAAAACCTCCTGAATATCATTTCCTTCCCTGTGCTGCCCGGGGCGGGCAGACGGGTGACGGCCAATTATGATAGTTATGTCTAACTAACCAATAGTATCCTACCACGCTTTCCGGCCCGGTGCAAGAGCCGATGCGCATGTTTGTGGATGTAAACTTTTTAAGGGGCAAAAAACGGCAGCTGATGGGGCAGAACATTCCGGCAAAGCAGGAAACAGCTGGTCTTTACAGTCTGCCCACTGGCAGCAGCGGGGATGCATCATACTTATCATATTAATTTCATATGGCAGATATACTAAAATTTTTCTTTACTTTTTGTCAGGACGACTCTATACTGTTTTTGGTTTTAATATGTTTCTTTATGGTAGATAGAGGAGGATTTTCTATATGAATAAGGATCTGACGGTCGGCAAGCCGTCACAGGTTTTGTGGCAGTTCTGCCTGCCCATGTTCGGCAGCATCATCTTCCAGCAGCTGTACAACATTGCCGACAGCCTTGTTGCAGGCAAGTTCATCGGCGAGAATGCACTGGCTGCTGTGGGCAACAGCTACGAGATCACCCTGATCTTCATTGCATTTGCCTTTGGCTGCAACATTGGCTGCTCGGTCATCGTGTCCCGCTACTTTGGCGCAAAGGACTACGATGAGATGAAGACTTCGGTCTACACTTCCCTGATCGGCTCTGCCGTGCTGTGCGCCGTGCTGATGCTGATCGGCCTTGTGGGCTGCCACAGCCTGCTGGAGCTCATCAACACCCCGGAGGAGATCCTTGCAGATTCTTCGCTGTATCTGGATATCTACGTGCTGGGCCTGCCCTTCATGTTCTTCTACAACATCGCCACCGGCATCTTCTCCGCTCTGGGCGACAGCAAAACGCCCTTCTATTTTCTGGCAGTCTCGTCCCTGTCCAACATCGGCGTGGACATCCTGTTCGTGGCCGGTCTCAAGATGGGCGTAGCCGGTGTGGCATGGGCCACCTTCCTGTGTCAGGGTGTGAGCTGCGTGCTGGCCATGGTGGTGGTGTTCCGCCGCATCAGCGCCTTCAAGTCCACCCACAAGGTGGTGCTCTTCTCCTGGAACATGCTGGGCAAGGTAGCCATGGTCGCCATCCCCAGCATCCTGCAGCAGAGCTTCGTCTCTGTGGGCAACATCATCCTGCAGAGCGTCATCAACACCTTTGGTGCCAGTGTCATTGCAGGCTACTCTGCAGCCGTCAAGCTGAACAACATGGTCATCACTTCCTTTACCACGCTGGGCAACGGCATCTCCAACTACACCTCCCAGAACATGGGCGCGGGCAAGATGGACCGTGTGCACAAGGGCTTTGGCGCAGGCCGCAATCTGGTGTGGATTATCTGCGTGCCCATCGTGCTCCTGTACTTCTTCTTCGGCCGCTTCCTGCTGCTGCTGTTCATGAATGACCCGCAGGGTCCGGCCATCGACACCGGTATGCTGTTCCTGCGCATCCTGTCTCCCTTCTATTTTGTGGTGTCGCTCAAGCTGGTCACTGACGGCATCCTGCGCGGCTGCGGCATGATGGTGCGCTTTATGATCGCCACCTTCTCCGACCTAATCCTGCGCGTGGGCATCGCCATTGTGCTGAGCAGCACTGCTCTGGGCAGCACGGGCATCTGGATGGCATGGCCCGTGGGCTGGTGCATCGGCACCGGCCTGTCGCTGGTGTTCTACTTCACCGCCATCCGCAAGGTCCTTGCAGAGTCTCCGGCCAAAGCGGAAGCAGAGGGCAAAGCTGCCGAGGCACGTGCAGAGGCCGAGTTCGCCGCAGATGCCGAAATGGAGACCCTGTAACCCTTTTGCCACTTGTGAATTGTGTTCACCTGACACACAAACAAAATGAAGCAATTGAAATAGTGCACAAAACAGACCCACTGTTTTTGGCTATTTTGGCAACAAAATCCACAAAATGCCCCTGAAAGTATGGACGGTTTGTGAATTGCGGATTTTGGCTCACAGGTCTATAATATTGATAACGAAGCAAGGTCGCTTTGAGGGAAAGAGGGCCTTGCTTCCGTTTTTATACTGAAGCACGAATGCTCCTAAGGAGGATATTCACTATGAAAAAGATGATTTCTCGTCGTAATTTCTTGGCCGCTGCAGGTGTTGTTGCTGCAGCCGGCGTTCTGACTGCATGCGGCGGTTCTTCCAACAGCACTGCTGCTTCCGCCTCTACCGCAGCTTCTGGTGCCGCTGCTTCCGGCGACACCATCAAGGTGGGCGTTCTTGGACCTCTGACCGGTGATGTTTCCGTTTACGGTCAGGCCGTTGTCAACGGCGCTACCCTGTACCTGAAGCAGGTCAACGAAAAGGGCGGCATCAACGGCAAGCAGCTGGAGATCATCGCCATGGATGAGCAGGGCGATGCAACTCAGGCTGTTACCTGCTTCACCAAGATGTGCGATCAGGGCATCACCGCTCTGGTGGGCGATGTTACCACCACCCCGACTCTGGCAATTGCTGCCGAGAGTGCAGACTACAACATGCCCATGGTCACCGCTTCCGCTACCGCTGAGGCTGTCACCTACGATGCCGAGACCGACACCGTGAACGAGAATGTGTTCCGCGCAACCTTCACCGACCCGTTCCAGGGCATCAAGATGGCTGACTACGCTTACCAGCGGTTGGGCTACACCAAGGCAGCCGTCATCTTCCAGAAGGGCGCTGACTACAACGAGGGTCTGGCAGAGAACTTCGTCAACGAGTTCGAGAGCCTGGGCGGCACCATCGTCGATCAGGAGACCTACTCTGAGGGCGATGTGGACTACAAGACCCAGCTGACCACCATTCTGGGCAAGGCTCCCGAAGTGGTGTTCTGCCCCAACTACTATCAGGAAGTCGGTCAGATCCTGGCTCAGGCTGAGAGCATCGGTCTGGCAGTTCCCTTCCTGGGCGGCGACGGCTGGGATGGTCTGGAAGGCTACGCAACTGCCGACCAGCTGAAGGATGCCTACTTCTGCGCAAACTACGCAAAGGGCTCCAACCCTGACTTTGAGGATGCCTACAAGGCTGAGTACGGTGAGGAGTACCCCAACGGCTTCGCTCCTCTGGGCTACGATGCTGCCATGACCGTTGTCTACGGCATTCAGGCTGCTGAGGATGCCGGCCTGACCGCTGGTGATGACGACTATAAGCAGGCCGTCATCGATGCTATCGCAGGCGGCACCATTGATGGCATCACCGGCACCTTCACCTTTGATGAGCACCACAACCCCGTCAAGCAGACCGCTATCCTGTGCTTCGACGGTGCAACCCCCGTTCTGAAGGAAATGTTCTGATCTGCTTTGATCCTGCGCACCGGTGTGCGGCATGAAGGCAGTACTCAGAAATAAATGACCCATTGCGGAGACCGCCGGAACAGGTTTTGCTCGGCTGTCTCCGCTTTTTTGGTAAAAAAGTGCATCCCAAAAGGCGGGTCCTCCGCCGCAAAGAAAGGAAGTATCAGTCCATGACAGTGTTTTTTAGCCAGCTGATCAACGGCCTGTCCCTTGGCAGCATCTATGCACTGATCGCACTGGGTTACAGCATGGTGTACGGCATCATCCTGCTGCTGAACTTTGCCCATGGCGATGTCATTATGGTTGGTGCGTACATGTCCTGGTTCGTGATGAATCAGCTGGGCCTTGGCCCGGTCACCGCTGTGTGCGCCACCATCATCACCTGCACGCTGCTGGGCGTTGTGATCGAGAAGATTGCCTACACCCCGCTGCGCAACGCACCCCGTATCTCCCTGCTGATCACGGCAATCGGCGTGTCCTTCTTCCTGGAGTACACTGCAGAGCTGATCCTTGGTTCCGGTGCAAAGGTCATTCCGGCCTACTACACCAACCAGACCTTCCACATCGGCTCCGTGCCGCTGGGTCTCACCTCTGTCATCACCCTGCTGGTCACGGTGCTGTCCATGCTGGTGCTCACCTTCCTTGTGCAGAAGACCAAGCTCGGCAAGGCCATGCGTGCCGTGTCTGAGGATATGGACGCTGCCCGCCTGATGGGCATTAACGTCAACAGCACCATTTCCTTTACCTTTGCGGTGGGCTCCGCACTGGCCGGTATCGGCTCGGTGCTGTACTGCTGCAGCTACCCGCAGGCGACCCCCACCATGGGCTCCATGCTTGGCCTGAAGGCCTTCGTTGCAGCCGTTCTGGGCGGCATCGGCTCCATCCCCGGTGCCATGATCGGCGGCATCGCCATCGGCCTGTGTGAGTGCTTTGTTTCCGCCATCGGCCTTTCCGCATGGAAGGATGCCGTCACGTTTGCGATCCTGATCATCGTGCTGCTGGTCAAGCCCACCGGCTTCCTTGGCCGCAAGGTTCAGGAAAAGGTGTAAGGAGGGCATGAAGATGAATACCAAACGCAAAACGCTCAAAATGCCCGTGCGCTACCTGATGAACGCCGTGCTGGTGGCTCTGCTGTTCGTGGGCCTGTCCTTCCTCACCCAGAACGTGCTGTCCACCTACCAGAACAAGGTGCTTCTCACCGTGGGCATCAACATCATTCTGGCTGTCTCGCTGAACGTTGCCACCGGTTATCTGGGCCAGCTGCCGCTGGGCCACGCCGGTTTCATGGCCGTGGGTGCTTACACCTGTGCCCTGTTCACGAAATACAGCAATCTGCCCTCCGGTGTCGCTTTTGTCGTGGGTCTGGTGCTGGCCTGCATCGTGGCGGGCCTGTTCGGCGTGCTGATCGGCATTCCTGCTCTGCGCCTGACCGGTGATTATCTGGCCATCCTGACGCTGGGCTTTGGCGAGATCATCCGCATCACCCTGAACAACATCGATGATGTGCTGGGCTTCAAGCTGTTCTACGGCTCCAAGGGCCTGAAGAACATCCCCAAATACTCCAACTTTGCCAACGTGTTCCTGTGCGTGGTCATCACCTGCTTCCTCATCCACGCCATGATGAAGAGCCGCCACGGCCGTGCCGTGCTGGCCATCCGCGATAACGAGATCGCTGCCGAAAGCTGCGGCATCCAGACTACTTATTATAAGGTCATGGCCTTTGCATTCTCCGCCGCCTTTGCCGGTCTGGCCGGCGGCCTGTACGCCTGCTATCTGGGCGTTCTGGACCCCTCCACCTTCGGCTTCATGAAGTCCATCGAAATTCTGGTCATGGTGGTTCTGGGCGGCATGGGCTCCATGCTGGGCTCTATCCTGTCCGCGACCGTGCTTACCATCCTGCCCGAGGCGACCCGCAGCTTTGACAGCTACCGCATGGTAGTCTACTCACTGGTGCTGGTTCTCATGATGATCTTCCGTCCGGGCGGCCTGCTTGGCAGCTACGACTTCTCCATGAGCCGCATTGTGGAAAAGATCATGAACGGCGAACTGTTCCAGAAGAAAGCAAAGGAGGGCAAAGACCATGAGTGAATACCAGACTAAGCTGCACAGTGTGCCCTCCGGCGGCTTTTTGACCGACCGCGACATGGACAAAAAGCCCATTCTGGACGTGCGTGAGCTGGGCATCGACTTCGGTGGTCTGACCGCCGTGGATGGCTTCAACCTGATGATCGGCCGCAACGAGATCACCGGTCTGATCGGCCCCAACGGTGCCGGTAAGACCACCGTGTTCAACCTGCTGACCAACGTCTACCAGCCCACCCGCGGCTCCATCCTGATCGATGGTATGCCCACCGCCGGCAAAAAGACCTATCAGGTCAACCGCATGGGCGTGGCCCGTACCTTCCAGAACATCCGCCTGTTCAAGGAACTGAGCGTGATCGATAACATCAAGGTGGGCCTGCACGAGTCCATGAAGTACAATCTGGCATCTTCGCTGATCCGCCTGCCCAACTACTGGAAGGAAGAGAAGAAGTGCACCGAGCGTGCTCTGGAGCTGCTGGATATCTTCCACATGGCAGACCTCGCCAATGTGCAGGCAGGCAGCCTGCCCTACGGCGCACAGCGCCGTCTGGAGATCATGCGTGCACTGGCCACCAGCCCGAAGCTGCTGCTGCTGGATGAGCCCGCTGCTGGTATGAACCCCTCTGAGACGGCCGAGCTGACCGAGACCATCCGCCGCATCCGCGACGAGTTCAACATCGCCGTGCTGCTGATCGAGCACGATATGAGCCTGGTCATGGGCATCTGCGAGGGCATTGCCGTGCTGAACTTCGGCCGCATCATCGCCAAGGGCACGCCGGATGAGATCCGCAACAACCCGCAGGTCATCGAAGCCTATCTGGGCAAGAAGGAGGGCTAAGCCATGGCTGATACGTTACTGAAAGTTGATAACATCAACGTCTATTACGGCAACATCCACGCCGTCAAGGACATCTCCTTCGAGGTGGATCAGGGCGAGATCGTCACCCTGATCGGTGCCAACGGTGCTGGCAAATCCACCACCCTGAAGACCATTTCCGGCCTGCTGAAGCCCAAGACCGGCGACATCCTGTACAAGGGCAGCAGCATCAAGGGCATGCGCGCCCACAAGATTGTGGAAGCAGGCCTTGCCCATGTGCCGGAAGGCCGTCATGTGTTCCTGCACATGACCGTGGAAGAAAATCTGGACATGGGTGCATACACCCAGCCTGCTTCCACCATTGCACCCAACAAGGAAAAGGTGTTTGAGCTGTTTCCCCGCCTGAAGGAGCGCCGCAAGCAGCTGGCCGGTACCATGTCCGGCGGTGAGCAGCAGATGCTGGCTATGGGCCGTGCACTGATGAGCAACGCTTCCATGCTGATGCTGGACGAGCCTTCCATGGGCCTTTCGCCGCTGCTGGTGCAGGAGATCTTCGACATCATCCAGAACGTGCACAAGGAAGGCATGACCATCCTGCTGGTGGAGCAGAACGCACAGATGGCTCTTTCCGTGGCAGACCGTGCCTACGTCCTTGAGACGGGCCGTGTGGTCATGGAGGGCACCGGTGCTGAACTGCTGACCAACGAGCGCGTGCGCAGCGCCTATCTGGGCGGCTAAGCAAAAAATCGTATAAGAAAAGGGGCTGTTGCACATGCAACAGCCCCTTTTTTGCAGTATTAGTTATGCCAGCAGAGACATGATATTTGCGGTAATCAGGCCGCCTGCCGTGCCAATGACGTAGCCCATCAGAGCCATCAGAACGCCAACAGGCACCAGAGCGCCGCTGTAGGCACCAGCCAGAATGGGAGCGGATGCGGAACCGCCGATGTTTGCCAGAGATGCAACACCGCAGGTGAACATATCCAGATGGAAGATCTTTGCCAGCAGCACCAGAATGATGCCGTGGATGGCCAGGATCATAAAGCCAGCCAGGATCCATGCGGGTGCATCGGTCAGCTCCAGGAAGCTTGCGCGGGAGGCAAGCAATGCCACCACGGAGTACAGCAGCAGGTTGGACAGCTCGGTGCTGCCTGCCATGCGGCCCACGGGGGTGACAGCGCCGATCAGGCCGGACAACGTGATGAGCAGGACGGTCCAGGTGGCCTTGTCCAGGAAGGGCATTGCGCCGTTCAGGGCTGCGCCGATATCCTGACCGAAGGCGGAGATCACCAGAGCCAGACCCAGCAGGAAGATCAGGTTGACAAAGCTGGCCTTATCCTCGTTGCCCTTTGCGTCCTCTTCCAGACGGCGGGACACTTCATCCAGCGTGGTGGTGTCGGCCTTGACCCACTTGTTGAACTTGGGAGCAAGGTTGATGGCCCACAGCAGGAACATGACCCAGATGGAGTAGTCGATGGAGTCCACCACCAGTGCGTAGGCCATGTCAGCTTCGCCGATGTCCAGCGCAGCCTGCACGGCGATCATGTTGCCGGAGCCGCCCATCCAGCTGCCGCACAGAGCGCCCAGTGCCTTCCATGCTTCGGAGCCAAGGGGCCCCTTCATGATGGCGAAGGTGGCAATGAAGGCCAACGAGATGGAGACGGAAGCGGCAAAGAAGCCGCCCAGCATCTTGGGACCCAGCTTGATGATCTTGCGGATGTCGCAGCGCAGCAGCATCAGGAAGATCATTGCATACAGCAGGTTGTTTTTCAGCACGGAGTAGGCAGGCTTGGTGGCCTCCATGTCCCATGCACCCAGCGTGCAGAGAATCATGGTAATGAGGTACAGCAGAACGATAGGTGGTGCATAGTCGAAGAATTTCGACTTCGTGTAGCGTTGCAGCCACACCAGCAGTGCGGCAATGAACACCAGCACGGCGATGTAGGTGAAACCGTTTGTGATCATGAACCCAATCCCCTTTCTTTTTGTGCAATTTTTTGCGGACAATTGTCTTTACAATATCGACAATTTCGTATACAATACTACCATAGATTTCATAATCTGGCAATATTTTTTTATCGAAAGGGGTAGGTTTTTGCATGAAAATCACGGAAGTACGTCTCGGTCTGATCTCCGTGCCGCTGCGCGTGCCTTTTAAGACGGCCCTGCGCTCGGTCAGCAGCGTGGAGGATGTGATCGTAGAGATCCACACCGACACCGGCGCTGTGGGTTATGGTGAGGCACCTCCCACCGGTGTGATCACCGGCGACACCACCGGTGCCATCATCGGTGCCATCCGCGACCATATCGCAAAGACCATCATCGGCCGCGATGTGGACGACTTTGAAGACCTGATGATCGCACTGAATGCCTGCATCCAGAAGAACACCAGCGCCAAGGCTGCTGTGGATATGGCCCTGTGGGATCTGTACGGCCAGCTGTACAAAATCCCTGTGTACAAGCTGATGGGCGGCGCAAAGAAGTCCATCGTCACCGACATCACCATCAGCGTCAACGACCCCGAAGAGATGGTGCGCGATGCCCTGAACGCCATCGACCGCGGCTACGACTGCCTGAAGGTCAAGGTGGGCAAAGAGCCGGAAAAGGATATTGCACGCCTGAGCGCCATCCGCGGTGCTGTGCCCAAGGAGACCTGCATCCGCATCGATGCAAATCAGGGCTGGACCCCCAAGGAAGCTGTGCGCATCCTGAACGGAATGCAGGAGAAGGGCCTTGATCTCGAATTCGTGGAGCAGCCGGTCAAGGCCCACGATTTTGAAGGCCTGAAGTATGTTACCGAGCGCTCCTATGTGCCGGTGCTGGCCGACGAGAGCGTGTTCTCCCCGCAGGACGCACTGACCATCATGCAGATGGGAGCCGCAGACCTCGTGAACATCAAGCTGATGAAGTGCGGCGGCCTGTACAACGCCCTCAAGATCGCATCCGCTGCCGAGGTGTACGGCGTGGAGTGCATGATCGGCTGTATGCTGGAAGCCAAGATCAGCGTGAATGCCGCCGTGCATCTGGCCTGCGCAAAGCAGATCATCACCCGCGTGGATTTGGACGGCCCCGTGCTGTGCAGTGAGGACCCCATCCTCGGCGGTGCAGTGTTCAACGAAAAAGACATCACTGTTTCCAACGAGCCGGGCCTTGGCATCAAGGGCATTGAGCCGGGCAAGATCAAGTATTTGGACTGATATGCCGTAAAAAATACGCCGTGCAGCAATGCAGGGGCTTCATAAAACAGTATTTGCAAAAGCTCCCGCAATGGGGAAGATTTGGCGTGACTTCGGTCACGCCTTTTCTTTTGCTTCCAGTTCA
>OIOY01000321.1_pt1 | contig 10922 bp, 9 predicted proteins | sample 1585671 | NCBI WGS metagenome assembly OIOY01 (sample SAMN02674697, study PRJEB24791) | human gut metagenome, SKBSTL033 | isolation source: stool | host: Homo sapiens | place: USA
AAACCGGACTCCACCAGCTTGATCAGGCCGTCAACAGCAGCCTGCTCATCAGCGCCGTCAGCGATGATGCGGATGGTGGTACCGCCCACGATGCCCAGAGACAGAACGCCCAGCAGGCTCTTTGCGTTCACGCGGCGTTCTTCCTTCTCGACCCAGATGGAAGACTTGAACTCGTTAGCCTTCTGGATGAAGAAGGTAGCCGGACGAGCGTGCAGACCAACCTGATTTTCAACGGTAACTTCTTTCACGTACATAGTAAAGCGCTCCTATCTAATATCGTTTTGGGTATAGAATCTGTATCCTGTGCCTGTTGCGTTACGATTATTTTAGCGCAAGTCGAAACGGTTGTACAGCCCCCCGGCGCATTTTTGGCGGTTTCTCCAATGAAAAGCGGCCCATTTTTCATTATTTATACAAAGATAATAAAATTATTCCCCGAAGGTTAGAGGGTAGATACAAAAGTTTTCAACATTTTTTCGACCATCGGGCAATATCTCGGCCGTTTTTGTGCGTTTCCAGCACCATACCCTCCGGTCCGAGCATCCATTTTCGTGCCTTTTTCGCTGTCCGATGCACCTGCAGCTGCCGCCCGGAGTTACTTCTGTGCGCTGCCCTCGTACCGCATCCAGACCAGCGCGCACTTTTTCACCACAGCCGGATATTGCTCCGGCGTGAACTCCAGCTCAGTGCCGCTGGTCAGCTTCCAGCCCATGCGGGTGTAAAGCGCTATGGCGCGGGTGTTGGTGTTCAGCACGCTCAGCACCGGGTGCTCGTGCTCGCTGAGCTTTCTGCGGGCAAAGTCCAGCATCTTCATGCCAATGCCCCTGCCGCGGGCTTTTTCAGTGACGAACAGATGTTCGATGTGCCCCACCTTGTGGTTGATGCTCACGATGCCGTCCGGCACATCCTTGGTGGTGTGCAGGTAGCACACCCAGCCTGCGGCCTTTTCCTGCCGCAGCTGCAAAAGATATTCTTCCTCGTTGAGGCTGGCACAGTATTCCGGGGTCCAGTTCTCGGCACAGGTGGTGCGGCGTCCCTCCACAAAGATGCGGGCGGCAGCAGCAAACTGCTCGTCGGTCTTGACAAGGCGCATGTTCTCGCCGCGCTTCCACTTGGGCAGCTCGGTCACAGGGTGGGTCTCACACCACTTCTCGTACAGCTCCGGGCGGCGCAGGCGGGTGCGCTCCCGGCTCTGTTCCCCGCGCCATGCATCGATCTTCTGGTGGTCGCCGCCCAGCAGCACCTGCGGCACGGCGCGGCCTTCCCACACCTCGGGACGGGTGTACTGGGGATACTCCAGCAGGCCGTCCCAGTAGCTTTCTTCCTCGTAGCCCTTCTGCTCAGCCAGCACGCCGGGCTTCAGGCGCAGCACACTGTCCGCCACCACAAGGCTGGCCAGCTCGCCGCCGGTGAGGATGTAGTCACCGATGGAGATCTCTTCGTCCGCAAAAGCATCGATCACACGCTCGTCGATGCCCTCATAGTGGCCGCATACCAGTGTCAGGTTATCGTACTGGGCCAGCCGCTTTGCGTGCTCCTCGGTGTAGCGCTGGCCGCCTGCCGTCAGGAACACGATATGCGGGGCCGGACGGCCCTGTGAAGCCACTTCCTGCTGCACAGCACGCAGGCAGTCTGCGATGGGCTGAGCGTACAGCACCATGCCGCAGCCGCCGCCGTAGGGGTAATCGTCGGTCTGCTTCTGTTTGTTCAGGGTGTAGTCCCGGATCTGGTGGCAGTGGGTCTCAATAAAGCCCTTCTTTGCCGCGCGCCCGATGATGCTGGCATCCAGCACCTGCTGGCACATTTCCGGGAACAGGGTCACGATGTCCACACGCATTCCCATGGCTCACTCTTCCTCCCGTTCGCTGTCAAAGTCATCGTCCAGCAGGCCCGGAATGGGGGTGACGAGGAGATAGCCCTCCGGCGGGTTGCGCTCTTTCAGAAAAGCATCCACGCCCGGGAACATGTATTCCTTGCCGTTCGGTGCTTTGACGGTGTAGATATCCTGTGCACCGGGGTGATCCACGCTGGTCACAACGCCGTACACCCTGCCGGTGTCGGCATCCCGCACTTCGCACCCGATCAGGTCGGCCACATACCAGCGGCCTGCGGGCAGGGTGGCATCATTGCGGTCAAAGTAGAACACCTGCCCCCGCAGCGCACGGGCAGCATCCATATCGTCCACGCCTTCCAGCTGCAGCAGAGCCATCTGGCCCTGTGCGCGGATGGACACGATCTTATAGGCCCTGCCGCCCTGTGCCGAGGGGTACAGCCTGCCCACCTTTTTCAGAAAGTTGACGCCGTCGCACCAAAGCTCCAGCTTCATTTCGCCGCGCACGCCGTGGGTGGTCACGACCTTGCCCGCTTCCAGATATTGCTGCATAATCTTGCTCCTATAATCAAAAAGGCCCCTTGCCGCAAGGGCAAAGGGCCTGTAGGGTGCTCAGTCGATCTCAACAAGGACCTTTTCATCGACCCGCACAGCAGCCGCGCGCATCACCACACGAATGGCTTTTGCGATCCGGCCCTGCTTGCCGATGACACGGCCCATATCTCCCTCTGCCACGCTCAGGTGGTAGACGATGGTGCCGTCCTCGCGAGGCTCGTCCACCGTGACCTTAACGGCTTCCTTATCCTCCACGAGACCGCGGGCAACTGCCAGCAACAGCTCCTGCATGAGTCAGCCCTCCTACTTACAGAACGTTGGACTTCTTCAGCAGGACACGAACGGTATCGGTGGGCTGTGCGCCGTTAGCGATCCACTGCTTTGCCTTCTCAGCGTCGATCTTGATCTCGGAAGGCTCCTTGTTGGGATCGTAGGTGCCGATCTCTTCGATGAAACGGCCGTCACGGGGGAAGCGGCTGTCAGCAACAACAACACGATAGAAGGGAGCCTTCTTGGCGCCAACGCGGCGCAGACGAATCTTAACTGCCATGGTAAATATCCTCCAAAAATTGTTTTGTGCGGCCCTTGCGGGCGCATGTTGATTATATTGTACAAACCCGCAAGGGGGTTGTATCACAAAAATTATTTCAGTCCGCGGAAGGCATTGGGGTTGCCCATCATGCCGCCCAGGCGGCGGGCAAAGCCCTTGGGGCTTTTCTTGAACTGCTTCATCATCTTCTGCATCATTTCAAACTGCTTGAGCAGCTTGTTCACGTCGGCCACGGTGGTACCGCTGCCGGCCGCGATGCGGCGCTTGCGCTTGGGGTTGATGATGGAGGGCTTCTCGCGTTCTTCCTTGGTCATGGAATAGATCATGGCCTCGATGCGGTCGAATGCCTTTTCATCGACCTGACTGGGATCGATGCCGCTGCCGCCGGGCAGCATGCTCAGCATCGCGCCTGCACCGCCCATCTTGCGGATCTGTGCGAACTGGTCCAGCATGTCGTTCATGTCGAACTTGTTCTCCATCATCCGCTTGGCGGTCTCTTCGGCAGCCTTTTCGTCGGCCGTCTCCTGCGCGCGCTCGATCAAGCTCAGCACATCGCCCATGCCCAGAATGCGGCTTGCCATGCGGTCGGGATGGAACACATCCAGATCGTCCAGCTTTTCGCCGGTGCCCTGGAACTTGATGGGCTTGCCGGTAACGGCCAGCACTGAAAGTGCCGCACCGCCGCGGGTATCGCCATCGGTCTTGGTGAGGATGATGCCGTCGATGCCTACCTTCTCGTTGAAGGTCTTGGCAACGTTCACAGCGTCCTGACCGGCCATGGCATCCACCACCAGCAGGGTCTCGTCCACAGGAACGGCTTCCTTGATGTCCACCAACTCCTGCATGAGCACATCGTCGATCTGCAGACGACCGGCGGTATCCAGGATCACGATGTCATTGCCGTAATCCTTGGCGTGTGCCAGCGCCTTCTTTGCAATTTCCGGCGGCTTTGCGCCCGGCAGCGTGAACACCGGTGCGCCCGCCTGTTTGCCCACCACCTGCAGCTGATCGATGGCCGCAGGGCGGTAAATATCGCAGGCCACCAGCATAGGGCGGCGGCCCTGTTTGATAAAGTACTTTGCCAGCTTTGCGGCGTGGGTGGTTTTACCGTTGCCCTGCAGGCCGCAGAGCATGATGATCGTCTGGCCCTTGTTCTTGATGTTCAGGCGGGCCGCCTCGCTGCCGCCCATCAGGGCAACCAGCTCTTCGTTGACGATCTTGACCACCTGCTGTGCCGGGGTCAGGCTTTCCATGACCTCCTGACCCATGGCGCGCTCGGACACCTTTGCACAGAAGTCCTTGGCAACCTTGTAGTTGACATCGGCTTCCAGCAGGGCCATGCGCACCTCACGCATCGCGGCCTTGATATCTGCCTCGGTCAGCTTGCCGTGACCGCGCAGCTTTTTGAACACACCGGCAAGGCGGTCGGTAAGGGATTCAAATGCCATTGTACGGTGCTCCTTTCACAGGTTTCAGCTCTCGTTTGCTTCGTCGATGGAGCGGATGAGCTTTAACATTTTGGTCAGCTGGTGTTCGTACTCGGTGGTGGTCAGGCCCTGCGGGCCGGTGCACTCGAACCGTGCATCGATCACCATTTGCTCCAGCTCTTCCAGCTTCTGCTGCACGCGGCGGTAACGCGCCGCAAAGCCGACCTTTTCCTCCAGCTCCTTCAGCGCGTTCTCGCCATGCTTGATGGCATCCCGCGCACCCTGACGGGTGATGCCGAAGTTCTCGCCGATCTCGCTCAGCGAAAGGTCATCGTTGTAATACTGGCGCAGCATTTCGCGCTGTTTCTCGGTGAGCACCTCACCGTAAAAGTCCAGCAGATAGCCCATTTCCAGATCTTTTGCCATCCTCTGATCCCCCGGTTTTGTGCCTGTACTTTCGAGAAGTGATGTAAAGTTCATTTGCTTTACGGATGAAGTATAGCAGATGCACCGCATCCTGTCAAGAGCCTTTCGGAGATTTTTCCAGAAAATCCGCCAAAAATTCGCCGTTTTTGCTAAAACGCATCTTGACGCGCGCAGTCCTTTTGCGTTAGGATAATATTGTTGTATCCCATGAAAGGAGGGTCTTCGTGCCGATCTACCCCAATTTTTACCAGACGCTCAGCGCCTGCCCCATCGTGGAGCTGCGCGGCTATGCTGCCGCCTGCGGGCTGAAGGGACGGCTGTATGCCTATCTGGACTTTGCAGGCCCCACCGGCACGGCCCGGGACGGCCTTGCCGAAGGGATGCTGGCCCTTGCCATTGAAAAAAAGAAGCTGATCTCCGGTCAGCCCATCATTGAAGCGGCCTCCGGCCCGTTTGCCGCTGCGCTCACGCTGGCGGGCCTGACCGCCGGTCACCCGGTGGTTCTGGTGATGCCGGAGGATGCCCCCGCCCTGCGGCAGGAGACCCTGCTGCGGCTGGGTGCGCAGATCCGCCACAGCCCGGCCCGCAGCGGTGTGAACGGTGCCCGCCGTCTGGCGGCACAGACCGCCGCCGCCAACGGCTGGTACTACATGGACTGGCTTGCCAACGATGATAACCCGGAGTACCACCGCCGCGTTACCGGCCCTGCCATTGTGCAGAGCATCGCGCGGGAGGGCAAAAGCGCTGTGGACGCTATCGTGATCGGCGTGGGCAGTGGCGGCACCGTGACCGGCGTAGGCGAGACCATCAAGGCATGGACGAACGATGTGCGCATCGCCGCCGTGGAGCCTTACGAATCGCAGGCGCTGGGCGGCGGCCTGACCGGCCCCCACGGCATCAGTGATTTGGGCTACGGCTTTGTGCCGGAAAACTTCAACGCCTATGTGGTGGACAACGTGGTGGCGGTGAACACCACCGATGCGCAGCGGGCCGCGCAAAAGGTGCTGCGCACCGATGCCATCCCGGCTTCGGTGGCATCCGGTGCCGTTTTGCAGGCGGCCGCACAGCTCATCCATGTAGGTGCCAGCCGCTCTGCCCTTGCCATCCTGCCCGGACGGCAGATCGTAAATACGTTATAAGGAGAAATCATAGAGTTCCCATGACAAACGACATGACAAAGGGAGCCATTACACCGCTCCTGATCCGTTTTACTATTCCGCTGGTACTTGGCAACCTGTTCCAGCTCACCTACAACGCCGCCGACAGCATCATCGTGGGCAAGTTCGTGGGCGAGGAAGCTCTTGCCGCCGTCGGCACCTCCAACCCGCTCATGACTCTGGCCATCCTGTTTATCAACGGCATGTGTCTGGGTGCCGGCATTCTTGTCAGTACCGCATTCGGTGCCGGTAATACCCAGCTGATGGAGCGTCAGGTGTCCACCACCGCCATTGCAGGCACCGTGTTCTCGCTGGCATTCTCGGCGCTGTGCGTCATTCTGGCCACGCCCCTGCTGCAGCTGATGCAGGTGCCCGCCGATATCCTGCCCATTGCGGCCAGCTACCTGCGCATCGTGTTTGCAGGCCTGATCTTCACCTTCTTCTATAACTTCCTTGCCGCCACCATGCGTGCACTGGGCGACAGCAAGAGTGCCCTGTATTTCCTGATGATCAGCTCTGTGCTGAACATCGGCGGCGACCTGTTCTTTGTGCAGGTGCTGAACTGGGGCAGCAACGGCTGCGCCCTTTCCACCGTGGTCAGCGAAGCACTGTGCTGCGTGCTGTGCGTACTGTACATCCGCTGGAAGGTGCCCATCCTGCAGCTGGGCAGGCGTTGGCTGGTGTTTGACGGCAAGCTGCTGCGCAAAACGGTCAGCTACGGCTGGGCCAGCGCCATGCAGCAAGCCACCGTGCAGCTTGGCAAGATCGCGGTGCAGGCCATCGTGAACACCATGGGTGTCAACGCCATGGCCGCCTTTACCGCTGCTTCCCGCATTGACGACTTTGCCTATACCCCGCAGCAGAACATCGGCCACGCCATGACCACCCTCATGGCGCAGAACCGGGGTGCCGGCAAGCACGACCGTGTGAAGCAGGGCTTCCGCTGCGGTATGCGCATCGAGGCCGCTTACGGCGTTCTGATCGCCGTTGTATGCTTTTCCGGTGCGCCCTTTATCATGAAGCTGTTCGTCACCGACCCGGAGGTCGTCCATCTGGGCGTGCGCTTCCTGCGCACGGTTTCCCTGTTCTACCTGATGCCCGCAGCCACCAATGGCATTCAGGGCTTCTTCCGCGGCATTGGCGATCTGAAGGTCACGCTGGTGTCCAGCACCTTCAACATGGTGTTCCGTGTGGCGGCAGCTGCGGTGTTCGTGCTGGTGTGGAAAATGGAGATCGAAGCTCTGCCTTACAGCTATGCGGTGGGCTGGGTCGTCATGCTGCTCTACGAGCTGCCCATGCTGGTTCGGTATCTGCGCAGCCATGGAGACGAATTATAATCGTTTTATTTGATTTGTGATACGAAAAAGGCTCTGCATCGCAAGGATGCAGAGCCTTTTTTCGTATTAAACTTACTTGCGGCTTGCCAGCAGATTCTCGATCTTCTTCAGCGGATCGATGATGCTGGAAACAGACATGTCGTGGTTCAGAGCCACCACAAAGTAGGCAGCGTACTTGGAAACATCCACATCCACATACCAGTCGCGGGTGAGCAGCTCAGGCATCCGGTAGGTCAGGTTGGTGCCCACAACATAGGTCAGCTTGCCCTCGGCCACAGCCTTGTCGAACTTCTCCAGACCGCTGGTGAACAGGGGGAAGGTGGCGTTGGCGATGATGTTGGCAGCGCCGCGCTCCTTCAGGTTGCTGGCGACCTCCAGCATGCTCTCGCCGGAAGCAATGATGTCGTCTGCGATAAAGACGGTCTTGCCTTCCACGCTCTCGCCCAGATACTCGTGGGCCACGATGGGGTTACGGCCATTGACCACGCGGGTGTAATCGCGGCGCTTGTAGAACATACCCAGATTGCAGCCCAGCACGCTGGAGAAGTACATGTTGCGGTTCATGGCGCCCTCGTCCGGGCTGACCACAGTAAACTTGCTCTTATCAAAGGAGAGGTCCGGGTCCTTCTTCAGCAGGCTCTTCAGCACCTGATAGGTGGGCATTGCGTTATCAAAGCTCATCAGCGGCACAGCGTTCTGCACGCGGGGGTCATGAGCATCAAAAGTGATGATGTTGCGCACACCCATGGTCTGCAGCTCCTGCAGGGCCACAGCGCAGTCCAGACTTTCGCGCACCACACGGCGATGCTGACGGCCGCCGTACAGGCTGGGCATAATAACCGACACACGGTGTGCCTTGCCGGCCACTGCCTGGATCAGGCGCTTCAGGTTGGCGAAGTGATCGTCCGGAGACATGTGGTTCTCGTAGTTGAACAGCTTGTAGGTCACACTGTAGTTGCCGGGATCGACCACGATGAAGATATCGTCGCCGCGCACCGACTCCTTCACCAGACCCTTGGCATCGCCACTCTGGAAGCGGGGGCAGTCGCAAGGAATAATGAAGGTCTCTTTGTCAATTCCGGCAGCCTTGGCCCAGCGGACCAGATGCTTGTCGATCAGGCCGGTCAGTTCCTCTGCACCGGGGCAGGAAATCAGCCGCATATCTGCCACGCTGGGCTGCTCAAAGAACGACTTCGGGGAAATTTCAATAGACATAGTCATAACTCCTTATTGCTGTTTACGATCCGTATCATGCACACAAGAGCGCATATCTGGTTTTATTTTATCACATTTCGTCGATTCTGCCATATCAATTTGTTTCATGTCAGGATTTTCTGCGCCTTGCACAGCTGTTTTTCTTTTTTCTCAAAGAGAATGTGTGTTTTCGACAAAAAGACAGCCGATTCTTTGCCATTTCGCAAATTTCGGCTGATTTCCGTGGAAAAGTAAGACTTTTCTTTGTCTGAGCAGTCTGCCGGGATCGCTCTTCCGGGAGATAAAAATGCAGTGTGCCGGCAGCGGAGATTCTGCTGTTTTCGCTCGTTCGCCCTCCCCGGCAGAGCCGCAAAAACAAAGGCATCTGCAGCAAATTTGCTGAGCTTCAGAAGCTCAGCAGCGATCGTTGCAGATGCCTTCTTATTTTATATGATTGCGATAGGTGCTTTGTGTTCCGCTTACAGAGCAGCAACCGCAGCCTTCAGGGCATCCACGCGGTCGGTGTTCTCCCACTTCACGCCCAGATCCTCGCGGCCCATGTGGCCGTATGCGGCCAGCTTGCGGTAGATGGGCTTGCGCAGGTCGAGTTCGCGGATGATGGCGGCGGGGGTCAGGTCGAACACCTTTTCCACAGCCTGCTCGATCTTCTCATCCGAGACGGTGCCGGTGCCGAAGGTGTCCACCATGATGGACACAGGCTTTGCCACGCCGATGGCATACGCCACCTGCACCTCGCACTGCTTGGCAAGACCTGCAGCCACAATGTTCTTTGCCACCCAGCGGGTCGCATAGGCAGCGCTGCGGTCCACCTTGCTGGGGTCCTTGCCGGAGAAGGCGCCGCCGCCGTGACGGGCATAGCCGCCGTAGGTGTCCACGATGATCTTGCGGCCGGTCAGGCCGGTGTCACCCTGCGGGCCGCCCACAACGAAGCGGCCGGTGGGGTTGATGTAATACTTGGTGTTCTCGTCCAGCAGCTCAGCGGGGATGGTGGGCTTGATGACCAGCTCGATCATGTCCTTGCGGATCTGCTCCAGGCTGGCCTCGGGGCCGTGCTGGGTGGAGAGGACCACCGCGTCCACCCGGACGGGCTTGTTGTTCTCGTCATACTCCACGGTGACCTGACTCTTGCCGTCGGGCCGCATATAGGGCACCTGGCCGCTCTTGCGGACCTCCGCCATGCGCTTGCACAGCTTCTGTGCCAGGGACAGGGGCAGGGGCATCAGTTCCGGCGTCTCGTCGCAGGCGAAACCGAACATCATGCCCTGGTCGCCCGCGCCAATGAGGTCGTCCTGGTCAGCGGCGCCGTTTTTCGTCTCAAGGGATTCGTTCACGCCCATTGCAATGTCCGGGGACTGCATGTCGATGGAGGTCAGCACCGCACAGGTCGCACCGTTGAAGCCCGCATCCGGAGAATCGTAACCGATCTCTTTGATGACTTTACGCGCAATCGCATCGATGTCCACATAGCACTCGGTGGAAATCTCGCCCATCACGTGCACCATACCGGTCGTCGCCGTCACTTCGCAAGCTACATGCGCGGCCGGGTCTTTCGCCATGATATCGTCGAGAATTGCATCGGAAATCTGGTCGCAAACCTTGTCCGGGTGGCCTTCGGTCACGGATTCAGATGTAAAAAGATGTTTGTTATTCATGTTTTGCTCCTTTACTCTTTTCACTCACAGCCCCCACAAGGAATTTTCGGAAAAAAAGAACCGCTCAAAAGATGAGCGGTTCAAAATCCTCATCTTTCGGCATTGCCATGCCGCAGGAATTAGCACCTTGCAAAATGCAGGTTGCCGGACATCAAAGGGCCTGTTCCCTCCGTCACTCTTGATAAGGGCATATTCATTTTTGACTGTAAAAAAGTATAACACAGTTTTTCGCAAATAGCAAGGGAAAAAACCGCAGAAAATCCCGGTTTTATACCGACAAATTCCGGCATATCATACGACTTTGCCGTTGATGACCGGCTCCAGCTTTTTATATACCAGAATCGTGATAACCGCACTGATGAGCCCCTTGCAGAACGTAAACGGCAAGTTAAAGATCAAAAGCGCCTGCCACAACTCCTGCACGGACGGATTGATTGCCTGATACATGCCCATAATGGCCTCCATCGGCATCACATTCGTGTAGATCGGGTAAATGATGAACAGATTCGAGAAGAATCCCAGCACTGCCATCAAAAGCGCGCCAACAACAGAGCCCACAATCGCGCCGCCGTAATTGCGGTGGTGGCGGTAAATCAGCCCCGCCGGCACCACAAACGCAGAACCGATAATGAAGTTCGAGAGCTCACCCACACCGCCGGTGATGGTCTGCGAAAGCAGCACAAGGTTTTTCACAAAGCAAACGGCAACGCCGCTCACCGGCCCAAGCGTAAACGCCGCGATCAGTGCCGGCAGCTCGGAAAAGTCGAGCGAA
>OIOY01000325.1_pt1 | contig 10738 bp, 11 predicted proteins | sample 1585671 | NCBI WGS metagenome assembly OIOY01 (sample SAMN02674697, study PRJEB24791) | human gut metagenome, SKBSTL033 | isolation source: stool | host: Homo sapiens | place: USA
CCTGCCGCTGATACCGTCTGGATTGTGCATTCCCTTTCTTTTTGTTCCCTTTAATTAGCCATGAACTGTTTCATACCCTGGCTTTTGGAAGCAGGGTTGTCCTGGCCGTAACCTTCCAGAAGGTTGATAACGCCCCAGATACCAAGACCTGCGCCCAGGGCCACTACGAGAGTCTGCAAAACACCAACTGCACTGTTGAAAAATTCCATAAAATAATCCTCCTAAAAAATGTTTTTGATTTTGGGTTAAGTCGTTGCGTCAATCTCGTACACATCGAAGGTGTCCGTGGGTTTTACCACGGCACGCTGCTTCTTCATGTACCGTTCCATGTCAAAGACATTTTTAGGGTCGGCGTCGGCCGTGTATCTGTAATTCGGATGCCGGGTGAGGTCGTACTTGTCCGAAAGAAACGGGCGCACGCCCCGCAGCATGAAGATACACTTGCCGCCGTCCATCACTGCCAATTCGTCCTGGGTCATCAACTCCTTTCCTAATTTCTGATAACTGAGGCCATGGGAAACCTGACTGCCCCGGTTTTCGGACTGGTTATAGAGATCAATGGTCTCTTTCCCCAGCAGTTCCGAAATTTCCTTGAGCGTGGATTTCTCTTTGCCTCCCAAAAACAAGGTGCTGTCACAGTTACCGACGATGGTATCTGCCGCGTCCTTGTAGATGGTCTTTAACTGGCTCTGCGACTGCAAAATAATAGAAGCCGATATCTCACGGCTTCGGATGGTGGCAATCAGCTTATCGAAGTTCGGTATCTGGCCGATGTTGGCAAACTCGTCCAGGATCAGACGGACATGGACAGGCAGCCGCCCGCCGTAGAAGTCATCCGCCTTGTCGCAGAGCAGATTGAAAAGCTGACTATACATGAGGGCGGCCACGAAATTGAAAGTGTTGTCCGTATCCGAAAGGATCACAAACAGCGCCGTCTTTTGGTCGCCCAGGGTATCCAGTTCCAGTTCGTCATATTCCATCAGGTCCCGCAGCTCCTTGATATCGAAGGGAGCAAGCCGGGCACCACAGGAAATGAGAATGGATTTTAAGGTCTTGCCGCTGGCGAGCTTGTATTTCTTATACTGCCTCACGGCGAAGTGCTGGGGGCTGCGGTGTTCCAGCCCGTCAAACATATAGTCCACCGCGTTTTTGAAGGTTTCGTCATCCTCCCGGACTTCCATGCTGTTTATCATTTCCACCAGCGTATTCATGTTGCGTTCTTCCTCCGGCCCCTCAAAGACGATGTAGGACACAAGGGCGCAGTACAAGAGGGTTTCTGCTTTTGTCCAGAACTCGTCGCCCTCCTTGCCGTCGCCTTTGGTGTTGGCAATCAGGGCGGTAACAAATTTCAAAACATCGCTTTCTGTCTTGATATAGGCCAGCGGATTGTAGTGCATGGATTTTGAAAAGTCGATACTGTTGAACACCCGCACCCTGTATTTCTCCCGTTGCAGAAACCGCCCGCACTGGTCGAGAGTGCCGCCCTTCGGGTCTACCACCACATACGAGGAATGGGCTTGAAGGAGCTGCGGGGTCAACCAGAACCTTGTCTTTCCCGAGCCGGACGATCCGATGACACAGGCGTTTAGGTTCCGGGCATTGGCGGGTATCTTCGGACGGGTGTTCATGGTAAGGAACTCCGTCCCGGTCAGAATGACATTGTTCTGAAATTTAGGGTCAACAAATGGCTTTATATCTTCCTTTGTTCCAAAGCGGGCGGTGCCGTACTCCGCATCCCGCCGGAATTTTTTCGCCTGCCTGATCTTTGACTGTATCAGCAGATACATCCCAGCCGCACCGGCAAGGCCCACCAGCAGGTCAATACCTCCCAGCCCCGGCCAGTAGGTTTCAAAGGCTTTGGGGAAGGTATCGAGCATCCCCATGAGCTTTGTCCCGAAGTCTGTGCCGGGGGCGATCCGGTAGGCCGTCCCGATTTTGGAGAAAAACCAGAACACAAAGAGGTACGGCAGGTTTGGGAGCACATATTTTCTGATCTTGTCACTCAACGTCCGTCCTTCACCGCCTCTCTGGTCCGCTGCTTTTCCTTTGCCTGCGTCCTGATCTGCTCCGTGAATTTCCGAAGCTGGCCGAGGATGGAAGCCTTGTCCTGCTCTTTGTTCAGCACCTTTGCGCTGTACTTCTGGAAGGCCGCCGTGATAGCGTCCGCCTGATTGGCTTTGAAAAACAGTAGGTAATGACCGGGGCTCACTTTATGGAAAGCGTAGTCCACATGGAACTCCTTTGCGATCCGGTCAAAATCCTTTGGGGCTCCCACATAGGGCATGGCGCTTTTGCCGCCATAGTGGTTCATCAGCTTTTTTACACTCTGGCGTCCCTGCGGGGTCAGCGCCTTCCGGTGGTGCTTTTGCAGCGCCCGCGCTACCTTCCCAAGAGCGGCAGCCAGCACTTTTCCCGTGAGCTTCGTTGTCCTGATCGAAAGGGCAACCGTTTTTTGGTTTACTTCTTCCTGCATAAAACCTCCTTTCCGTCGGGGTTCCCGCTATCCGGGAGGCCCCCGTACAATCTCGGGGAACAGAAAACCTCGGGCCAATGTGGCCCGAGGCTTACCGCTCGGCATCTCTGCCGGACGGAGCTTTCTTTTCCGGCTCCGTCTGGACTTTTTCGCCCTGTTCCCGCATGGTCTGCAAGATAGAGGGCTTCTTTTGAAGCTGGGAGGGCTTTTCGCCGGACAGCGGCTTGATACATTCCAGTCGGTCAGCCGCCCGGATGGCGTTGTCCGTGAGCTGCCTCTGCCATGCGCCTACGCTGGGAGCCCAGCGAAAGCCGCTGCTTTTCAGCTCGGCCCGAGTGTCCGCGTCAGGCTTTCCATCAAAGAACACCTGCAAGCGATTGTCCTCCCGGTTCATCTCCACACGGCCCCCGTCGAACTCCCAGCCGGAAAACTCCCGTTGCGCCTGTTTGGAAAGCTGTTCGATACGGGCCTTTACCCGGCGGATCTCTGCATTGTTGTTGGTAAGCTGGTAGCTTTCAAAGGGCCTCGGATCGCTCCGCCAGCTTGACGCCATGCTTGCTTTCAGCTTTTCGATCTGGTCCGGCACCAGCAGCGCACAGCCATCCAGCTTGCCATGCTTGCGGTAATAGGCGTTGACCTCCTTCATAATGAGCTGGGAGCGTTCCAGCCCGTCCAGCTTCTTCTGGAGCTTTTCAATCGCTGCCGGGTCATCGGCGCTGATCCCGCCCATGCCGGTACTGCGTATCTTATCCAACAGCCCTTGAATATGCCGCCATTCCTCCATGTTGCTGTCCCGCGCCCGGTTCTGTTTTTCCTTCTTTCCCACCGGGAAATTGGAAGGCCCGGCGATCAGCACAGAGGGAACCCTCGCGTCAATGGCAAAGCCTTGGTTCATGTTTTCGGCCAGCTTGCGGGCGTAGGTGTCTAACAGATGGTCGATCTTCTCATGGTACATGGGGTCCACCCGGGATTTCTGCTGTTCCGCTATGGCGGCGGCCTTGTCCACCATTGCCCGGTATTCCGCCGTTGCGCTCCCTTCCTTGTAGTCGGAAAAGCTGTTCATTTCTTTTGCCCGGCGGGCGGCTCCTTCATTGATAGGGTAATAGTTGATGGTATGCACCTCCTTTATGCTTCGGGCCATGCTGGCCCGAAGTCTTACCGTTCTTCATGAGAAGGCCCCGCCTTGTCCTTTTTCGGAGCGGGTGGGGCTTCTTGAAACCGTTTGAGTGTAGCGAGAATGGAGTGGACAGGCTCGGCCTTTTCAGGATAGGCAAATATCCGGTGTTCCGGCGGAATGTCCTGCGGCCCGTGGTAATACTCCTTGAAGCCCTCCGGGACTGCCGACACATACCCACCGGGAGCGAATACGCCGCCCTCGTTGATACGCACATCCCGTCCGTATGCCTCATAATCGAAGTAGTTCTGAATATGCTCCGGTATGTCGATAGTCCCAAGCTCGTCGGCGTAAAGACGGCCCAGCCCTTCATCATCAGAAATATCCGGGTAAAAGCGGTAAAGGTCAAGGTTCTGCGTCAGGTTTATCAAATCCTTCACGCTCCTTGTGTGGTTTCCCAAGACAAGAGCGGCTTCAAAGGTTTCCAGTCCGCCCTTATCCCGTACTTCCAGCAGGGCGTGGCCCAGCTCGTTCAGCTCGTCGATGTTCTCACATTCGTAGAGATGATCGTAGAGCCCCAGCACATCACTGTCAAAGCTGGTAAAGAACACTTCGCTGTACCGTTTCCCGTCTATCCCGATTTTGGCAAGGGCGGCCTGCAACTCCTGTGTCGTCATGGGGAAATGTACCGTTGTCCCTACCTCAATCCCCATTAAGGGGTATAGGGCTGTATTGGTTATATAGGCTTCAAACATGGGCTCATTCCTCCTTTCCGGCCCGGTCAGCCAGCACCTCATAAATCCCGGCCATAATGTAATCGGCGCAAGGGAGGGCAATCGCATTTCCCAGCGCCTTGTAGCGTTGCAGAGGCCGAATCTCCACGCCGTCCGCCCCGTACTTTGTCCAGCCCTCTGGCAGCCCCATCAGCCGTTCGCTTTCTGTTTCCGTCAGAAAACGGATACAGCCGCCCTCCGGGTCGCCCTCATACCAGAAGGCAAAGGGCGTTACATCACTGGCTAAAAGAGTGGGAAAAGGGTCAGTTGGTAATCCGAAGCTGTTTCGGAAGGCCGTTTCTTCCTGCCTTTTTGCCGCTCCCCGCATACGGAAGCACTGAAATGGGTGGATGACTGGTATCTGCCGCCCTGTTTCAAAAGAAGCTGTTCGATCTCCTTCGGCGGCGGCCCGCCCGCCCTCTCCGCAAGGCGGAGGAAGTGGGAGCATTGGACGGGGCTTAAATAGTATGTCTGCGGCACGTCTGCCTCCAAAATCCGCCACGACGAAAATCCGCTGCCTTCGTGCCAGCCTTCGGGAGCCTGCCCAATACTGGGCGTCCATGAGCCGCCAGCACACATCAGGCGTTCCCCCTCGCACCATTCCGGCGTTTCCCCATCTTCCCGAAGGAGGCATTGGAACTTCGGTGTCCGAGAAGGCGGATAGGACGGCTCTAAAGTCCATCCGGTCATTTGTAGAAAACGCTCCCATGACGTTTTCCCAAACAGCGATAGCTGGATATAGGTTATCAGTAGCATCCCTCATTTCCTGTATGATACGAAACGCCTGATAGAACAGGCTTGATTTTGCCCCGGCAAGGCCGGAGCGGTTGCCGATCAGAGAAAGGTTCTGACAGGGGGAACCGAAGGTAATTACATGAACCGGCGGGATTTTCCCGCCGTCCACCTTCGTAATATCCCCCAAATGCACCATGTCGGGAAAGTGCCTTTTGGTTATGGAGATGGGCGCTTTTTCAATCTCACTGGCCCATACCGGACGGATACCGCACCGAGAAGCAGCCAGAGGGAACACGCCAATCCCGTCGAAAAGGCTTCCCAGCTTAATGTCCGGCATGGCCCGGGGTGCCGTGTCCCTTCACGGCAAGCACCCCTTCCAGTGTGGTCGCCGCAATGCCCAGCCGCCCGGCAACCGCAATATCGTTTTTCACATCCTCGTCCACAACGCTGCCGCAGACGATCAGGGTATGGGAGCGCCGCAGCATATCCCGGCGCATATCAATCCCGGCCTTATGTTCCTCGGGAACGCTGTCATTCAAAAACAGCGGCAGGTACAAGAGCGGGCAGATCGGGGAAAAGCCCGCCTCATAAGCAAGGCGGCAGTAGTGGGCCGCCAGCTCCATATCAACATCCGGCTCGCCGCTCCATGCGGCGGTCAGGTATGCTAAAGGTCGTTTCATTGGTTGAGCCTCCATTTCTGTTTTGGTTTAGGGAAAAGCAAGAGTTCGCCCAACCCCTCCGCCCCTTCCCCCGGGAAGGGGAACGGCTCTGGAGAATTTATATCCCCGTCGCTTGATCGGGAAAAAGCATAACCGGGAGAAATCCGTCAAGGGTGCCTCTGGCACCGCCTGCGGCGGCGCTGCCCTTGACTGATTTTCCCGGCTATGCTACGGAATAACTGGCGACGGGGAATAATTTATATCTCCAGAGCTTCGGGGCGCGGGGCAGAGCCCCGCAATCCTCGGGCCACGTTGACCCGAAGTTTGGGCTTACTTTTCCTGTTCGTTTTTCTTCTCCGGCTTTTCGTGTTCCTTCTGCTGACCCTTCCAGTCGTCCAGCAGCTTGATGATCTGGTCCTTCATTTCCCTCGGCGTAGTTTCCTTGCCGAAATACTTGCTCAGTTCCGCACCTGTCAAAATCACTTTGTCTACCTCCTTTTTGTCCTCCATCATAATGCCGTCGATCACATCCCCGTTGAGCAGCTTCTTTTCGTCCAGCTCACGCATACGCTTTGCCTGCGCCTGTGAAGGCGAGGACTGCTGGCTGTCAATGGCGACGGCGATATAGTTCTGGTTCTTCTTGCCGATATAGGAAAGCTCCACCGCCGTAGTAAAACCCAGCTTTTTTTCATCCATCAGCTTCATCAGGTCTGGAACCAGCTCATTGAGACGGATATACCGCTGCACCTGCTTGACCGCCATCTTATTGCGCTCGGCTACAATTTCGTTGGAGCGTTTTCCTGCGTCCTTCGGGTCAATCTGGCCCGAAGTGCGGGAGCCCTGGTGCTTGATGGCCTCAAGCTGCATTTTCAAGGCTTTGGCCCGCTCACTGGGGAGGATTTCTTCACGCTGGTTGAGATTGTCCTCGACCATCTGCGTGATGGCTTCATCGTCCGTCAGATTGCGAACAATACAGGGCATATCCGCATATCCGGCAAGCTCGCTGGCCTTCTGGCGGCGGTGGCCGGACACGATCTCATAGCCGCCATCCTCACGGGGACGGACGATAGCGGGCTGGGTCACGCCCTTGTCCTTGACGCTGGACACCATAGCCCGCATTTCTTCATCATCCCGAACCTCAAAGGGATGGTTCTTGAAGGCGTGGAGCTCGTTCAGCTTGATATAGACGATCTGTTCCTTGCCCCGGCGTGGTGCATCCTTCGGTTTTTCGGGTTCCTTCGGAGCGGGAGCGGCCTGTACCGTTGGCGCCGTTTTTTTCTCCGGTTCCTTTTTGACCGCATTTTCCGGTTTCTGTGCGGGAGCTTCGGGCTTCGGGGTTGCGGCCTTGTCCTTATCTGCTTTCGGGGGACGGCCCCGGCGCTTCGGCTGTTCCGGCTCTTTGGGTTTTTCCTCCGCTTTCTTCGGAGCCTCCGGCTGCTTTTCCGGTTTTTCCGTTTTTGCCGGGGCAGGCTTTTCCCCGCTGGGAGCTGCCGCCCGTTCCTCGACCTTCTTTTCCTTCATAATTTCAGCGAAGTTATAGACGGAAACCTGCGGGTTCTTTACCTCCGGTTTCGTCTTTTTTTCCGGCTCCGGAGAAACGGAAACCTTCTCCGGCTCTTTTGGGGGAGCGGGAGGCGTTTCCTTGCCCGGCCCGCTATCCGTTACCGGCTGTTCCGGCGTTTTTGTGGTTTTATCATCTGCCATAAGCATTTACCTCCTGTTTTTTGGCATGAAAAAAGAGGCTCAACTTTTCAGTCAAGCCCCCGTGGGAAGTTCCTCCTTTCTCCGCCATGATACAAAAATACCGCCCGTAGTCTCGTTTGGGCGGTACTTTGTGTAAGATTGGCAGTCCATTATTAAGTTTTTTATTATGTTCCCTTTGTACACCGTTGCAAGCAGAGCCACAAGACAATCGTTGTTTTCTGCCCGAAGTACAAATCCAAAAGAGGTGCAAAAAGCATTAAAAATCGCCGTGAATATGATGACAGCGGTTAATTTAATATAGCGATACTTGTTTTCAATAAAAAAACGATACAAAAGAAAGAATTACCGATTTGGGCACCAAATCAATACAGAAACAGAGGTGTAAAGCAAAGATAAATCGGTGATTAAAACCAAAATGGAGAGCAGCCGTATAAATATATAAATAAATATATAACTTTTACTTTCCGATAAAGAGAATTTATTAAGAAGGGATATATTATGATTCAAAACAAAGTTTACACAAGAGAAGAAATGAGAGAGGAACACATCATTACCTCCGACTACAAATTTATTGACAAAGAGGGCGAATACTTCGCAAAGTTAATAATGCGAGCAGAGGCAAGTCGAAATATGATGCGACTTTTTCTTCGGCTAAGTGACGGAAGAAAAATAATCACACCGGTATTTTGGTGGCAGAGTTACCTTGGCTTTTATGAGATAGATAACGGAACAAATTTAAGATTGACTTATGAGAAAAACCATAAGGGTATTTCCCTCAAAAAAGTTGAAATATTAAAGGAGGCAGAAAAATGATAAAAAACATAAGTATAGATTTGCTTGTTCCTTTTGAAAATCATCCGTTTAAGGAAAGAAGCGGAATTGAGCAGCAAGAATTAACAGAAAGCATAAAAGAAAACGGATTGCTTGAACCGATAATAGTTCGTTCTTTTCCGGCGGGTAAATATGAAATTATCAGCGGACACAGACGAGTTGAGGCGTGCAAGGAATTGGGGATAACCGAAATACCCGCAATAATCGAAGAACTCACAAAAGACGAGGCGATTGTGCAAATGGTGGATTCAAACATACATCGTGAACATATTTTACCGAGCGAAAAAGCCTTTGCATACAAAATGAAATCTGAGGCTTTGAAGCATCAAGGTAAGACTTATGGACAAGTCGTCCACAAGTCAAGAGATAACATATCCGACACCGAAAGCGGCAGAAATGTTCAGCGATATATCCGCCTGACATACTTAATACCCGAATTACTTAAACTTGTTGATGAGGAAAGGATAGCCTTTACTCCTGCGGTGGAAATTTCATATCTGTCGGAATATGAACAGCAAATATTGCTTGAACAAATAGAATTTACCGACGCAACACCGTCATTATCGCAGGCACAGCGATTAAGAAAATTCAGTAAAGACAGTAACTTTTTCGTTGATACGGTTTTCGCCGTTCTCAATGAAGAAAAGCCAAATCAAAAAGAGCAAGTGCGAATATCTGCCGACAAGCTTCGTGATGTTTTGCCAAAGGGTATGGATAAACAAAAGACCGAAGATTTCATAATTAAAGCTTGCGAGCATTACAGAAAATATTTAATCCGACAGCGTGAGAGGGAGAGATGATATGAAAAAGCAAATAGTAAATTTCAGCTTGGGTACAGGCGAATATATGATAAACGGAGTAAGATATATCGTTTGCGGCAAATTTGAGGATTTTAACATTAAAAAATATAGCGACAGCAATCATTTGAATAACAGATTGAAAAAATATCTCACGGGCGGTTTCGCAGAATTGTCTGTTGACAGCATCAATGATAAAATGACAGATGAATATGATTGTTCGACTGTCGGAAAGGAGGATTAAATGCAGTCGAAAAACAAAAATCAAATAGGGATAACGGCTCTTTATTGTCGTTTATCCCGTGATGACGGAACGGAAAGCGAGAGTAACTCCATAGGCAATCAAAAGAAGCTGTTATCACAAAAAGCAAAAGAAATGGGTTTAACGGATACAAAATATTATGTGGATGACGGATATACCGGAACAAATTTCAACCGTCCCGGATTTCAACAGCTTATCGACGATATTGAAATCGGACTTGTTTCTGCCGTAATGGTTAAAGATTTATCCCGCCTGGGTCGTGATTATGTTTCGGTAGGTAATTATACCGACAGCTATTTTCCCGAACATAATGTTCGTTTTATCGCCGTGAACGACGCCATTGACAGCGATGAGGGAGAAAGCGAAATTGCACCGTTCAAGAATATCTTAAACGAAATGTATGCAAGAGACATTTCAAAAAAGATTCGTTCATCCCACAGGCTCAGAGGCAGTATGGGAGAGCCGCTATCGCAACCGCCTTACGGATATATGAAATCTCCGGAAAACAAAAAGAAATGGATAATTGACCCGGAAGCCGCAACCGTTGTGAAAAGCATATTCAAAATGTGCCTCGACGGTAAAGGCAACGAAACCATTGCAAGAGAATTGCAGGAAAACAAAGTGCTTATTCCTATGGCTTATTGGCGGTCCAAAGGACTGAACAGAGGCGGAAAGAAAACACAAACCAATCCGTACAAATGGTGTAAGACAACTATTCAAAAAATTCTTTCTCAACAAGAGTATTGCGGAGATATTATCAATTTCAAAACATATTCCAAGTCATTTAAAAACAAAACAAGATATGAAAACTCCAAAGAGAATTGGGCTGTATTCAAGGATGTTAATGAGCCGATAATCGACCGAGAAACATTTGAAACCGTACAGAAGTTTATTTCAAAAACAAAGCGTCGGACTCCGAAAAAAGAAAATGGCGAACGGAGTATATTTAACGGATTGATATATTGCGGAGATTGCCACAGTAAAATGAGATACCACACAAGCACTTCGAATAAAGAAATTCACTATTTCACTTGTTCCGACAACAAAGTTGATTATCGTGGAAAGTGTCCGGGAAGACATTATGTCAGAGCAGACGCCCTTGAAGAAGTTGTTAAACTCGAATTAAGGCGACTTGTTAAAATGTTGGAAATTGACGAGTCATATTTTGCACAACTGATTTTGCGGAAAAATGACGAAGAAAGAGAAAAAGACAAAAAATTTTTAGAGTCGGAACTGCAAAAAGCTATTGCTCGCAGCAGTACGGTATCGCAACTTTATGAAAAGCTATATGAGGATAATGTTATCGGAAAAGTCAGCGATGAGTGGTTTGTTGAGTTATCTCATAAATACGAAAAAGAGCGTATGGACTTAAAAGCCAAAATTGCGGATA
>OIOY01000335.1_pt1 | contig 10598 bp, 10 predicted proteins | sample 1585671 | NCBI WGS metagenome assembly OIOY01 (sample SAMN02674697, study PRJEB24791) | human gut metagenome, SKBSTL033 | isolation source: stool | host: Homo sapiens | place: USA
TACGAGAAACGGGCGCATGACACCAAGTCCACGGAGGACTCCATCTGTTGCCATCTTGATACCCATAAAAATGAAAAAGAAGCCAAGCCATCTCATGTAATCCCCAGATACCTGATATGCCAGGGCCGTTCCGTCTTTACCCAGGAATAATGAGGAAATCTGAGTATGCAGTGTTTCAATAACTATGAAAGCGAGAACTGCAAAGCATGCATCTAATAACAATGCCGCACGATAACCTTTTTTGATTCGTGAGGTTTTCTTTGCACCAAGATTCTGGGAAACATACGGCGAAACCGCATTGCCGATGGATACAAAGATCAATGAAAAAACATTTTCCACCCTCATCGTTGTTGCATACCCGGCGAGTGCCTGTGTACCGAAAGGATTTACCACTGCCTGCACAATCATCATACCGATGGACACTGTGGACTGCTGTAAAACCGACGGCACCGCAATGCGAAGCATGGAATACAGCTCCTGCCGTTCAAACCTGTTAAAGGGGCTTTTATATTGCTGCATCCGTGCAAAGAAAATCAAAAACGAAAACACTGCGGAAATTCCCTGTGCAATCAGGGTTGCAATAGCCGCACCGAACACACCGAGACCTAGCCCGGCTACCATCCAAAAATCCATTAAAATATTCAGGATGGACGAAAAAATCAGCAGTCCTAGCGGAATTTTGGATTCGCCGATTGAGGTAAACATAGTAGAAAGAATGTTATACATAAACAGAAACGGAAAGCCCACAAAATAGACCCGCAGATACAGTACTGCATCATCCAGTATGTCGGCAGGGGTTTGCAGTCCACTCATCATCGAGTTGGCGAAGAAAAAGCCAAAAACACCAAGGACTATACTTAGAAGCAAAAAGCTAATCAAAGAGGTTGACACGATTGTTTTCATTTTGCCATACTCCCTGGCTCCGAAATAACGGCTCACAAGCACACCGGCTCCGACACCGGCTCCCAGTGCCACACAAATGAACACATTGGTCAATGCTGCACATGCACCGACAGCTGCAAGTGCGGAAGAACCAACAAACTGGCCGACAATAATAGAGTCGGCCATATTGTATATTTGCTGAAAAAAACTTCCAAGAATCATTGGCATTGCAAAAACAGTCAACGCTTTGAGGGGCGTATCGGTTATCAAATACTCATCTTTCGACATTATCATATTCCTCCATGGTATCTTGTATCGTGGTATTGTCCACCAGTAATTTAACCCATAAGAGGTCAAAATGGGCTTGTCCACCAGTAATTTGACCACTATAAACCCATAAATTTCCGTTCAAATTCCATCAAAACCGAACAGGCCAGACAGAATTTTGGGCATAGAAAAAGCCCGGAAATAACGTATTTCCAGGCTTTTTTAGCATTATTAAGCTGTAGATTAGCGCTTGCTGAACTGAGGTGCGCGACGAGCGGCTTTGAGGCCGTATTGAAATTCTTTGATTGCCGTTTTTCCTTGATATTCCGGGCTTTTCCGGCTTTCTGCCTCTCAGTTATCCGGTGTGCGGACCATAAAAAACGGCCTTTTTTCATTCAGCGACAGGCTGATGAAACGCACCATTTACTACCCCAAACAACTCCTCTGGTTTATTGTACTTCACTTTTGCATAAATGTCCATAGTTGTTTTGCTGTTTTCATGTCCGGCAAGGTATTGTACTGTCTTTGGATCAACGCCCGCATAGAGAAGATTGGTGATGTAAGTGTGCCGTAGCTGATGGGGTGTCACATCGAAGTCCAGCGTATATTTGATTTTGGGTTGATTCTTCTGGGTCATACCCAGCGTTGGAGTAACCGTATATTTGACACTCTCCCCATTTACATACTTATAATAGTTCCGGGGCTTGGTGGAACGAACAACTACATACTGCCACACTCTTTGAAACTGCGAAGCAGCCAGCGGCTCTCCTTTGCTGTCAGCGATCACATAATCTGATATGGAATTTTCTTTCGCTTCTCTCAGACAATCCACCAAACACTTCGGTATCGGAATATCCCTTTTTGCTGCCGGAGTTTTTAGCACCGTAGAAATCACGGGTCTGTTATGCTCTGTACGCCATGCCCGTCTCACCGATAGATAAGGTGTATCCTCGTCCAGAAATACACAATCCCATTGCAGTGCAAGAATTTCTTCCCGACGCAGACCGGAATACAAACCGAGCATAATAAACAAATATGGAGGAAGTCCCTTGACTGTATCCAGAAGCACAGCTACCTGCTGATCTGTCAATGCCTCCTTCTTTTTTGTCGGTTTTCCGCCTTTACCGGATATTCCTGCACAGGGGTTGTGTTCAAGGATTTTGTTTCGCTCTGCCGTATAAAAAATGCACTTGAGCAGCATATTGACCTTATTATATAAGCCTTCCGATTTCTTTGACAATGGAACAAGCGCCAGCCGAATATCGTCAGCGGTCACTTCTTCCATATACATCTCTCCCAGAGGTTTTATGATATAGTTTGTCATATCCCTCGTATAACCTCTGAGTGTAGACGCAGACACCTTTGCCGACTGCATCAGCAGCCACTTCTCTCCATACTCGGCTACTGTCGGGTGCTGCCGGTGAAAGATAATTTCTTCCACCTGCTTCCGGGCCTCTAACTGCTTCTCATACAATTCTTCACAAGTAGCGGCATACAAACTCAACTCTTTGCCATCTGCATCCATAATCCTGGTTCTGTAATACTGGATTCCTTTCAATGTAATGGTCCCGTACTTCGGGATCTGTGTTTTCTTTTTTGCCATCTTTGATCGTCCTTTCTTGATAATGTGTAGTCTCCGTATCTACACTCTCTTTTTATCAGAAAGCCTCGATTTAATCAAAGATACGGCTGAGGTAAAACAAAGAGCGAGACATCCTTGCCTCGCTCCTGCTTTACTTCCTAATTTTATTATTACTGGGCAGCATCCCAGCTTGCAAACGCGCAGCTCATTGATCTGACCAGCTCATCCGGCCTGTTATACTTAACCTTTGCATAGATGTCCATGGTAATCTTGCTGCTTTCATGGCCTGCCAGGTATTGAACCGTTTTGGGATCTACCGACGCATGAATAAGGTTGGTGATGTAAGTATGCCGCAACTGATGGGGTGTTACCTCAAAGTCCAGGCTGTAAACCACTTTTCCGTTATGAGCGGCCTTTTCTCCCAAGACAGGTGTGACAGTATGCTTTACTCTTTTTCCATCTTCATACCGATAATAGCTTCGTTCCTTGACCGTTCTCGTAACAATATACTGCCACAGCCGCTTAAACTGCGTATAGGACAGCGGTTCGCCATCCCGGTTTGAAACCACATACTCCGAAGTCGAAGTTTCCTTTGCCTCTTTCAAACACTCAGCCAAACAAACAGGAAGGGGGATATTTCTCTCCGCAGCCTTGGTTTTCAATTCATCTGAGATCACCGGTCTGTTGTGTTCTGTATGCCATGCCCGCCTTACCGTCAGATATGGAGTATCTGTATCCAGATATACCGAATCCCATTGCAGAGCAAGAATTTCTTCCCGGCGCAGACCCGCATACAAACCGATCATGACAAAGACATAAGGCGGCAAATCTCGGATAGCATCCAAAAGGCGCTCTGCCTGTTCATCTGTCAAAGCCTGACGATCCTCTTGGGGAACACCGCCACCTTTTGTTGTCAGATAAACCGTCGGGTTATGGTCAATGATCCTGCTTTCCATCGCTGCGCGAAAGATAGACTTGTAAAGGATCACCACAGATTTATAAACCGATGCGGATTTCTTGGAAACCGGAACAAGGGCAAGCTGAATATCATCCAGGCTAACCTCTCCCATCCGTTTATCTCCCAATTCCGCTATAATATGCCGCCTGACCTTTGAGGTGTAATCCGTCAAAGTAGTAGCTCGTACATGAACCGACTGCATCAGCAGCCACTTTTCACAATACTCTGCAACTGTGGGCGTTTTCCGATGAAAAGTAGCATTCTCAATCTGTTCCAATGCAAGCGTTTCTTTGTTATATAGTTCTTCAGGTGTTTTTGCGTAGAGAGCTACGAGCTTTCCATTCGCATCTTTGATTCTGGTCCTATAATATAGGACACCTCTTTTCATAACTGTGCCATATTGGGGAAGCATTATTTTTCTATTTGCCAATTCCTCCACCTCCTAAGAATAGTCTCCAGCGCTGTACCTTTGTTTTATCAAACATCTCTGATTCCATCAAGGATACGGACCGGCTCACGATCTTCCGCTTCGAGGCTTACGGTAAGTTGTGCTTCTCTCAACAGGCTTTGCCCTGTGCGTACATTTTGCGATATACTCCTGAAGACCCGCCGCAGTAAAATACACACAGCCATTCTGAACATACTGCACATAAGAGATCAAGCCGTTGTTACGAGCGGCATCCAGCGTTGCGATGCTGATTCCTAAGATTTCAGCAGCTTCTTTTCGTGTAATGAGCTTTTCCATAGACCATATTCCCTCCAATCTGTCAAGGTTATCATCGTGCTTTCAAAATCACATGAATACGCTGGCAGCCGAAACTGCCAGCGCATGGTATCTGATTTTGAATAGAAAACGACCAACAAAAAAAGTAATCGCTTCCTATTTTAATATGACTCAATTCTCGTCACATTTGCCACGCAACCCTGACGATGGGAACATAGCAGGTCTCCGCTGGCGCGGTTGTCATAACTCCGCAGCGTCGTTTTACTCGTGCGCCGCAGGGTTCCCCCCAAGTCTTTAGGAGGCCGTGAGGAAGTATCTTTAAGCCCCCGTGCAGTCCTCGCGCCGGATCTGCCACCATCCGTTTTGTGGAATCGTAGATCGCTCCAAAGCAGCTTTGTTCATCACCTCCCTGACTGCTCTATCTTCGCGGCGTTCCACACTCGCTCGTACACGGGTTATGTACCTGTTATGCTGTCTATGAAATTGTCAAAGTGCTGTTGAAGGGGGAAAACTTGTCCTTCTTATTAACTCTGACAAAAAGAGCAAAAAACGAGCGCACCAAACGAAACTTTTTCAAAAATACTTTGCCAGCTGCTTCAGACCACGCCGGATGCTGTCACGGACACGGCTTGGGTCTACATCCTCCGATGCCGCAATCTCGCTCACGCGCATACCCAGGTAATACCGGGCATAGATCCGCTTAGCCTGCTTCTCCGGCAGAGCCATCACAGCGGCATAAAGCTGTTCCCGTAGCTGCTTTTCCTCCAGAAGCATTTCCGGTGTCTGGGGCTTCATCAGAATCGCATTTTCAATGCCGTTGTCACAGTCCAGGGAGTAATACGCCTTATAGCGATACATCCTCCGGTCATAAGCAGCTTCCGCACGATCAGCGGCACGGATTGTCTCCAGCACATCTTCTGTTACTTCTACAAAGTAATCATTTTTATAAACATCGGGATATAAGTCCCTAAGATTGACTTTCTTCATTATGTACCTCCATTTCGATTCACGGGCGATTGACGAGTGAATCGAAAGGAGGCGGGGATCGGCAGCGACATACTTCGGGAGCTTTCCTGAAAAATCGACAATAAAAAACGCCAGCTCCCCGCAATGGGAAACTGGCGCGACAAAAACACCTACTATTTTGCTGATTTAGATGGAACGATAATGCCGATAGGAAGTCATACCTCCCCGGAGGAGGGGCAAGACTTTTTTTAATTGGTGCAGCTCATGGGTGCTGTGAATGACGAAAATTGACATGGCGGTATCCTCCTATATACCGCCCTCCTGATTGCATAAGTATCGTCGGAAAAGCAAAAAGAAACGGCGGCTCTGATTTTCTCAAAGCCGCCGATCCATAGGCGCGTGGAATGTGTCTGCTTCACGACGGCTTTTTTTCTTTTGCCGTCGTGCGGCAGATTAGATAGATTATTTTCCTTTTTTCTTTTTATCATCAAGAGATTTTTTCAAAATATCTTGATGAATACGTTCTTGCAACCTATCAGGGTCAGATAAGTTAATGTTTTAGGCAACATTGGTCAAAGTACATTTTATCAATTTATCTAAATCATCATTCGTGTCCGATTACCTCCTTATGCCACTTGATGTTTACAGTAGGAACGAACTGCAAGAAACAAGAAAATTGGAACTTCAATCGCTGCGGAAATTAAAATTATATGCGGTGTCCAAAAACTCATTCCACCAATATGCAAGTAGTTAAAATTGATAAGCTGATACAGGAAATTGTTCTGCATCCCAATTCCAGCAGAGGGGAGAATGGCAGAGATCCAATTTACGCCTAATGCTGTGTAAGCAAAAAACGGGACAAGGATTACAACAATAGAGATCAGCAACACCGATAGTGCATCTTTGCACTTAGCGGATAGGAAAAGTGTGCAGCAAATGCAACTCACAATAGACAGCAACCCCGCCAGAGCAAGGTAAATTTGTAGTTGACCCAAATTGATATTAGGCAGGTTGATAATGGAAAACAGCATTTGCATAGATGTTTCCAAACAATTTGTACCAAATGCTAAGTTTGAGATCAGTAGGTGCAGAGTAATCCCAATAGCAAATGTCACGACCGAAATCGCACAAGATGCCAGTATTCTGCTAACTGCTAGTTTCAACCGACCATGCTTTGTACAGCGCAAGATGCTATCGGCTCCGCTCTGATACTCACCAGAAAAAGCAGGAGCAGTAATGGCAACACACAAAATCGCCAGAACCATGATATAAAGTTCAATGTAATCAAAAGCATCTCTGGAAAGCCCCGCATAAAGCTGGAATGGCGTATCAACCTCGGCATACTTGTCTATGCTCTGTTGCTGCGCTTTTGGATGGTTTCGCTGCTCATTTTTCATAACATCTGATAAATGGGTAACGCAACGCTGATAATAGTTTTGTGCGACATCTTCTGGATCAATATCCATAAGGTCAGCTCCAATTCCAGTCAGCGGATCAGCATACAGTTCCGGTAACGCTTTGAGTAATGGGCGAATAGGTACAATCTGTTTAATGCTGACAGAAACCGGGAATGTATCACTCTCCAGAGGACCATATTCGTTTATCAAACTTTGATAAATTCTCAAAGCCTCACTCACTTTTTCTGGAGTAACTTCGCCATTTATAGCAGAATATAAATCACGCTTAAATTCGATTGCCTCCATACCATCAAGTTCTGTTTTTGTTCCATCTGGGTTTGGACGATTTATGGACTCAAAAGCAATCGGCAGATATGCCATAACAACAGACATAACCAGAGCCACAGCAATTAAGATAAGTGTGCGTCGTGATTTCAGGACACGCTTTACTTCTAAACAAAATAAACGCATATTATTTTTCCTCCCTTTCGACATCTTCTTGTGGAAACAACCATAAATACAAATCTTCCAAACGCGGCTCCGCAAGAATGGAACCCTCTACTTCGGAGTGCTCTGCAAGATAACGAATAGATATTTGATTATTGTCCTCGCCTCGCTGATTGATAATCCTCAGACGCATTTCATAGTCCATCATCTTATGAGCAGGAATCGCACAGCTCCATACTTTCCCCTCAATCTGTTTTACCAAATCGCTTGTTGTTCCCACATCAATAATCTTTCCAGCTTTCATAATCGCATTACGAGTTGCAATATATTCAATATCAGAAACAATATGCGTAGAAATCAACACAATACGGTCATGGGAAAATTCCGAAATGAAGTTTCTAAACCGTACTCTTTCTCCAGGGTCAAGTCCTGCTGTTGGCTCATCCATAACAAGAATTTTAGGGTCATTCAGCATGGCCTGTGCAATTCCTACACGACGTTTCATACCACCAGATAGTTGTGCAATTTTTTTTCGCTTCACATCAGAAAGGGTAAGAATATCCAACAGATAGTTGATTTTCTTTGTGGTTTCTCTGAGCGGCACATCCTTTAGTGCAGCAACATATTCCAGATAGTCTTTGACCGTAAAATCGCGGGAATAGCCAAAATCTTGTGGCAAAAAGCCAAAGATATTGCGATAATCTGCTCCCATTTTATGAATGTCTTTCCCATCCAAAGATATACGACCACTACTAGGTGTCATAATGTCTGCAAGTATTCGCATGAGAGTGGTTTTTCCAGCCCCATTTGCCCCCAATAATCCCCATACGCCAGTTGTTAATGTAAGGCTGACATCATCGACTGCAGTTTTATCTTTGAACTGTTTGCTGATGTGTTCAATCTTTAATTCCATAGGTGTACTCCTTTCTCTTAAACAAAAAACTGTCCTTGTTCAGTAACTATTGTACCGAACAAGGGCAGAACAATCTCAAAGATTGTGTAGGAAAATTCCTAAGCAATTCCTAAGATTATGTTCTATTTTTCCTAAGCTGAAATAGGCAACACAATCACAAAGGAAATAGTTTCGTTTTTACTGGAAGCAGTAATCGTACCGCCATGCAGATGTATGATTTCTTCGGCAATCGAAAGCCCCAATCCTGCACCGCCTGTATCAGAAAGCCGGGCTTCATCCAAACGGCTGAATTTTTCAAATATGCTGTCAAGCTGCTCCGGCGCAATTGTCTTTCCATGATTTTCAAAAATGATTTGAATATTACGGTCAGATCTCTTTGCTGATATTCTGATTTCTGTTTTGGGGTAGCTATATGCAGCCGCATTTCTCAAAAGGTTGCTGAATACTCTTGCCAACTTTTCAGGATCGCCTGTTACAGACAAATCATCATCCGCTTTGAAAACCGCCGTATTGCCGTTGGCGGACAGCGTTGGGTATATTTCGTCAATTACCTGTGCAATTAGACAGTGTAAATCTACGTTTTCCCTTTTCAGTACAACTGTATGTGCGTTGTATTTTGTGATCTCAAACAGTTCGTTGATAAGTTTTTCAAGACGATCAGCCTTATCAAGTGCCACCTTGATATACTTTTCCTTTTGCCCTTCAGGCATATCCGGAGCCTCATGAAGCAAACTCAAATAACCGATTACCGTTGTCAATGGGGTTCGTATGTCATGGGCCAGATACATGATGATTTCATTCTTTTTATTCTCGGCTTGTTTTGCCGCCTGTTTACTTAATAGAACAGACATTTTGATTTGGTTTAGCTGGTTTTCCAACTCTTTAAGTGGTTCTGATAAAGCCACCGCATGATCATTCTGTTCATAAACAGTTTGTGTTGCGGAAATTACCTCGTCCAAATATCCCCACGGTTTTTTCCAGAAATAATTAAAAATGCAAACAAAACCTATTATCAAGTAGATAATGAGAATCGCATCAATACGCAAATAGAGCCACGATAAGATACTGTTATTGAATTTTGAAAAAATGTAATCCAGCAGGATAACCAGTCCAAATCCCACTACAGTATATAGAACCAATGACAGGTACAAGCGCACACTAAGCCGCTTTTCCGTAGTCGTTCTTTTATTCAATATGGCGTACCTCCTATCAATTCAAAAACAAAATAAGTGCCAAAAATCCAACAACAACGACACTTACAATAACAGCCAGAATGAAAAATAGTTTATCTGCTGTTTCTCTGTTTTTAAGCAATCGAGCCATCATACCATATAGAGCAAGTCCTAAAAGACCACCCATAAAATTTGTAATCAGATCTGTGATGTCAGACCGTCCGATTGCTAAAACATATTGAGCCACTTCCAACAGCAGGCTTGTTCCAGCAATAATAATCAGTTTACCATGAAACCGACATTTAGGCAGAAGCATTTGCAGATATATACCCATCGGGACGAAAATCAAAAGATTTTCAAACACTTCTTTTAGGTGAAATACTGTTCCAATTTCCTTGTCGTAATAAAACGGGATGAGATTTATGCTTCTTACTGTGTCTAAATCATTGATATTGAATTGCAACTTGAATAATATTATCCAAACCAAAAGTGCCAGATAAATCAAAAAAAGAACTGACACCAAAAATTTTTGCTTTCCTTTCATGTGTTCTCCTTTCAAATTTTATAGCCGACTCCCCAAATTGTTTTAATGTATTTTGGAGCATCAGAAGTATCTTTTAACTTTTCGCGCAAATGCCGGATATGCACTGTGATAGTGCTACTGTTTTTGGAATAATATTCATCTTTCCATACTGCATGAAATAAATCTTCAATACTCACAACCGTTCCGGCATTTTCCAACAAAACATTAAGAATTGAAAACTCGGTCGGAGTCAGTGACACATTTTCACCATCCAATAGGCATTCATGAGTCTGTGTGTTCAAACGTAATTTATTGTATGAAAGTTCCAGCTGTATTTTTGCTACGCTTGTGGCAGGAGAGTATTTTTTGTAACGTCGCAGCTGTGCTTTCACTCTAGCAACTACTTCCAAAGGCCGAAACGGTTTTGTCACATAATCATCTGCTCCTAATGTCAGCCCTGTAATCTTATCCGTTTCCTCAATTTTAGCTGTCAGCATAATAATGGGATAAGTATATTTTTCACGAATAAGCTGGCACAAAGAAAAGCCATTCATATCTGGGAGCATGACATCCAGAATGGCAAGGTCAATATCTTCGTTTTCAATGCAGGGTATTGCATCCTTAGCACAATAATATTTATAAACAACGTAGTTTTCATTTTGAAGATAGACTTCTAACAGATTTGCTATATCCCGTTCATCGTCTACCACCAACACTTTTTCAGACATATATTTCAACTCCTTTTTGACTTTATATTTGATTAAGTA
>OIOY01000354.1_pt1 | contig 10107 bp, 7 predicted proteins | sample 1585671 | NCBI WGS metagenome assembly OIOY01 (sample SAMN02674697, study PRJEB24791) | human gut metagenome, SKBSTL033 | isolation source: stool | host: Homo sapiens | place: USA
AACCAAAACTCTCAAACAAGTGAGTTAATATTGGAACATAGAACTGGACACCCTAGTAAATACAACAAATGGATATCTGATTACGAGCTTATCAACGCCCGGTATCAGACCAGAAAATTCGAGATAGCCAATAGCTTATGGACGAGGGACTATCATGTTGGTGAGGATAATCATCTGAACACCGATATCAATTTGCCCGACAAACATTATCACAACGACCAGCATTTTAATTTGGATACCAACAACCGCTTCTTGTCGGAATATCTCTCAGCCGACTGTTCGCTCAACGACAGCAACTCTATCGGTGGCTCTTATCGATACTATGGCATGTTGAATGGCAGGACGAATAGTGCTAGCCAACAGGATGTATTTCTGAATGGTGTGGCACAGGGTAGCATTGGGCAGAATAAGGTTGCAAAGCCTCACCTTGGTTCACATGAGGCAGAAATTTATTATGTGGGAAAGATAGGACAGGTAGGTATCGATTTCAATGCCACATACTATACGGTCAATAACAGACGTAGTGACGAGAGTATTGAAAGCAGCAAGGAGTTGGGCAATCAGGAGGTACACTCAAGCAATCGTCAGAATAGCGATATGTGGGCAGGCAAGTTGGTTGTGAATATTCCTCTGTGGAAAGGAAATGTTTCTTTAGGAACAGAGCTGTCGAAGACCGACTCTCATGGAACGTTCCTGAATGAAGAGCAGTTGGTGCCATCTACAGAGACGGATATCCATGAAAGAAATGTTGCTGGCTTTGCACAATATGGACTGTCCCTCAGCAAGTGGACCATTGGTCTTGGTGTGCGTTACGAGAATATCATTCGCGACTATTTCTCTGGTGGAGTCAAGCAGGATGATGTGAGCAGAAGATACAGCAACTTCTTTCCTAACCTCAGCATATCATGGAACAAAGGTAACTGGAATTGGCAGTTGAATGTCAACGAGAAAATAAATCGTCCAAGTTATCGACAGTTAGGCAACTTTATGCAGTTTGACAACCGTTTCCTTTATGAAGGCGGAAATCCTACCTTGCAACCGGAGAAGGTGTTCAATGTTGAGGCAATGATGACATATAAGTGGCTGAATGTTTCCACAGGGTATAAATATCTGATGGATGTGATAGAGTGGACCAAGTATATCTATCCTGGAAAGGAATTTGCTTATAGTACGTCGTTGAATTTCGACCATAAGCAGCTGCTTTATGCTTCTGTCAATGTTTCGCCAAAGCTTGGCATCTTCCGTCCTACGTGGGGATTCTATTATAAACAGCAGTTCTTCGATACCAGGAAGTATGGTGCCAGCAAGGCATTAAGCAGACCTTTGCTGTTGTGCTTGCTCGACAATAATTTCGCTCTTTCAGAAACCATGAACGCGGCTATCAGCCTGAATGCAGCAACCCCCAATGCAGATGGATTTCTTATGATGAAGAGTAATTACAGCGTCGATCTGCGGTTCGACAAGTCGTTTGCCAATCGCACATGGATCATTTATCTTTCTGCAAATGACATCTTCAAGACTACAAAGGAACGTTGGACGATGTACGGACAGGGTTCGGGTACCATGAAAGACTGCTACAACTATACTCGTAGCATCTCCTTGCAGGTTACGTATAATTTCAATGCCAAGCGCAGTAAGTATAAGGGTACGGGTGCTGGTAATGAAGAAAAGAGCCGCTTGTAGTTTTTGTTAGAAAGAAACTCTTTTAATAAACAATGAATATATGACAATCGGTCAAGCGAAGGCAAAACCTTATTGGTTTGCTCTTTGCTTGACCGATGTTTTTTACTTCTCTTCTGTTAGATACTCCTTTATTTGTTGTGCTCTAAGCGGTTTTTATCTCTACTTCGTTCTCTCATATACTAAGATTTTATCACGTTCTACTGATTCCTGTGCAAAAGGGAGTAAGGTTCCTTCTGATACCAAATCAACTTTTCTACCTAAGAGTTCTTCCAAATCACTCCACATGCCGAAGAATTTTAAACCAATAGGTTTGCTCTTGTCCAAAGAAACCATAATATCGACATCGCTATCCTTCGTTTCTTCCCCTCTGGAGAAAGAACCGAACAGCCAGGCTTTCAGTACGGGTTGGGTGCTGAAATAATGGCGTAAAGCTTCTATGATGGCTCGTTTACCCATAATATAATGATGTTGTTTCTTGGTGCAAAGATACACTTTTTATTCGAAAGAGTAAGCTTTTATCTAGTTTTTTATTACCTTTGCATCGGTTTTTCCAAAAAAAAATAGAAGATTTCTTCATTTTAGGGGTAATTGATTTCAGGAAAGCTTGTATATAAGAGTAGAAACAAGAAGAAAATGACGTGATGACAGAAGAAAATGAACAGCGGATGGAACGGCTGTTCCACGACCATTACGAGCAGATGTATCGCTTCGCCTTTGCCTTGCTCCATGATAATGAGGAGGCGAGGGATGTGGTGAGCGATGTGTTCTCCAGATTGTGGGATAAACAGCTGGTTCCAGACCGGGCTTACCTGATGCGGAGCGTGAAGAATGCCTGCATCAATCTTATAGCCAGAAAGAAAAGAGATGAACGACTGAAACGGCTTCTTCCTCTCTCGGAAGAGAAATTGACGGAGGAAGAACCTTCTCGTCTGGAAGAGCGATGGCAGGCTGCGGTGGATTGCATTGACCATGACCTGACCGACCAGACTTCTTCCGTCATCCGATTGTGCTATCGGGAAGGAATGTCGTATAAGGATACGGCGGAGGAGCTGGGCATCAGCGTCTCGGCAGTGAACAAGCATATAGTGAAAGGTTTGCGAACGCTCAGAGAAAAGTTGAAAGGAAAATAGCATAACCATGATTCTATTGTCTGAAGACGTCCTTACAATGGAACCCTAAAATGAAGAAAGGAAAAGAAAATGAAACATGAATTATCTGACATAAATCCTCAGAAAATGGATTCTCAGAAATGGGATATGCTTCTCAATCTCCTGGAGCATCCCGAAAAGTATTCCGAACCCCAAAAGGATGAACTTCTGGGCGATAAGGAAGTGAACGAACTCTATCAACAGCTGATAGAGACCCGACAGTCTCTGGATTTCGCCATGTCGAAGGAAAAGATGAAGATGCCTTCGATTGATGCAGAATGGGAGAAGCTGAAAGAAGAAAAGCAGCAGAAAGAAGAGATGAGTCAGAATGCAGAAACCCAGCAAACTGCCAAGCTGTTTTCTCTCTGGAGTCCGATGAGAAAGGTGGCTGCCGTTGCAGCCGTCCTTGTTGTCTCCGGCATCACCTTTGCAGCCATTCATCTGGTAACCCGTTCTCATCAGCCATCAGATAACAGCAATACTGAACTCGTGGCATCCCAAAAGGATTCTATCCAGCAGGTTTCTGCTCCTCAGAAATCCAACATAGAAGAAAAGACAGATTCTGCAAGTCTTGCCCAGCTCCCATTGGTTTACGAAAACGCTGAGCTTCAGAATATCCTTACTCCTATTGCCGGGCATTTCCATCTCCAGGTAACTTATCAGAACGAGTCGGCTCGCCATATCCGTCTCTTCCTGCAACTGGAGAAGAACATGAGTCTGGATGATATCATCGAACTGTTGAATCATTTCGAGAAAGTGAATATTCGTCATGAAGGTCAAACTTTAATCGTGGAATAAGATGAAAAGATTAAGATATATCATGCTGCTGGCAGGTTTGATGAGCCTTTCTCTTCAGACCATCTATGCCCAACGCATCACCCGCAGCTTCCGCAACACTTCTATGTCAGAAGCACTCACCATCCTTGCCAAGAGCACCAAGGATTATCGTATCAACTTTATGTATGATGAACTGGAAGATTTCACGGTTACCACAAGTATCGTGAAGCGAACCGCTCCGGATGCCATCCGCCAGATTATGGGCTTCTATCCGATGAAGATGACGATAGATGGCGAAAACATTTTTGTGGAGTGTACGCAGAAGACTCCCACCAAGATGATAGGTCGCATTGTAGATGCGCATCATCGCCCTGTAGATTTCGCCAATGTAGCCCTGCTGAATGTTCGTGATTCTTCATTGATAAATGGCGGTGTGACGAATGAGAACGGCCAGTTCGTGATTCCCTGCGGAGCCAGAAAGGCGATAGTAAGAGTTAGTTGCGTGGGCTATATTACGACAAGCAATACATATAATACAGGTAAGATTGGTTCAATTACTCTGAAGGAGGCAACGATGAACCTGCAGAAGGTGATAGTAAAGGCGGTTCGCCCTCGTACCAAGTTGACCCATGGTGGATTCCAGACCCAGGTTCAGGGTACATTGTTGAGCGATGTAGGTATGGTTTCCGACTTATTGAAACAGATTCCTCGTGTAAGAGTGAACGCCGATGGAGGTTGTAGCGTATTCGGAAAAGGTACTCCTGAGATTTATATCAATGGCAGAAAAGTTACCGATACCAAGGAATTGCAGCATCTCTCTTCTAAGGAAGTGAAAAGTGTGGATGTCATTACCAATCCTGGTGCACAATATAGTGCCGAGGTGGGGTCTGTTATTCGCATACATACCATCAAAAAACAGGGAACGGGTTTGAGTGGCAGTCTCTATTCCAAGTATTCCTTTGTCGAAAAGAATAATTGGATAGAGAATTTAAATCTCAATTATCGCATGGGTGGCTTGGATATCTTCTCGCTCTTGGCATGGAATGATACCTATCGTCATCTTTCTCAAACTACGGAGACCACGATTATGGGTAATCAGCATCAGGTAAACTTGGCGATGCCCTATTCAGGAACGTTGCGTTCCCATAATCCATACGGAAAATGGGGAATGAACTACCAGATAGATGATAACAATTCATTTGGTGTCTTCTATAGTGTCTATAATAATACCTATGAATATTTTAATCTGCAGTCAGACTATGAGGTGAAGGAAGATGGGAAGCATGCAGGCAAAGTGAAGTATGATGACGATGAAAGTAGTACGATTCAAGGTCCTGTTCATGAGGCGGATGCCTACTATGAGGGAAAACTGGGCAAGATGAGTGTGAATCTGAACGCTACCGCTCTTTGGTCTTCTGATAAGACTTATCAAGATGCCGTAGAAATGAGTGAGGAACTTGGCTCACGTGATGTGAACAGTATAACAAGAAACAAACGCCGCATGTTGGCTGGTAAGTTGGAATTGGGTTATCCTCTTTCTGAAAAAGTAAATCTCAATGTTGGAACAGAATATACCAATAGTCATGTTCATAATTTCTATCAGAACGAACAGGAGTATATCGCCACTTCTGACAGTAGGATAGAAGAGCAAAACTTTGCTGCATTTGCCAATATCGATCTGGCTATAGGCAATCATATTGGCTTACAGGCTGGAGCAAGATATGAGCATGTAAGTCATGACTGCTCTGAACGGGAGATGAGTAGGACATACGATAATGTGTTTCCTACATTCTCTCTTGGTTATCAGAAGGGGAAACTTCAGATGGAGTGGAGTGCATCGATGAAAACTCAGCGTCCTTCTTATGATGTCCTTTCCGGTTTTACCAGATATGACAACCGTTATATTTACGAGGGTGGCAATCCTTCCTTGCTTCCTACCAATATATATAATTTAGGATGGGATGTTCAGTATGGTTGGTTAGGATTTTCTGCCAATTATGGTTATAACAAACATGCTATCACCACTCTTGAAATGCTATATGATACAACCTCAGATATTCTGCTTAGTAAGCCCTATAATATAGATTATTTACAAGTGATGGACTTATCTTTAGTGGCAACTCCTGTGTTTGGTTTCTGGCATCCGATGTGGGAGTTGGATTTTGAACAACAGTTTGTGAATGGTGAGAAGTATGGTTATCATGGTAATCTCCGCAAGCCTTAATTCTCTGTTCGGTTGAACAACTGGTTTTCCTTGAATCACGATTGGTCGGCTAATGTAGATTATTTCATATCTTCATCTCATAGTTCTGGCTTCTCAGAAGTGGGTAGTGTCAGTGCTTTGAATCTTTCTGTCAAGAAGATGTTCCTAAAGAAAAGTCTTAGCATTCAGTTGGAGGCAAACGATCTCTTCCATGGTCTGAACGATAATCAGAAGTCATTTGCCACATGTATGTCTATGTTCAAGAAGTGCAAGATGAATTCTCGTTCTTTTGCTCTGACGGTAACTTATAACTTCAATGCCACCAAGAGCAAGTATAAGGGTACGGGTGCTGGTAATGCAGAAAAGAGCAGATTATAGTTTCAATTTAACAGGATTTTTTCCTCTGTTTCTTTGCCATCTCCATCTTTTTCCTTAATTTTGCAGCGGAAACTCTATAATAGATATTTGTAATGGCAATAAGAATGAAGATGAAACAGAAAAAGATAGGCATCGCTTCGGCTCTGGGCCTGGTGGTGCTCGTGATGCTGGGACTGTATGGTGCCAGCAACTATATGCTCAATTATTCGCTCAACTATCCGAAGGAGGAGAGAATGACGGCTGAGCATTGGAAGAACAGAATGAAAAACGAGTGCCCCTGGATGATTGGCTGGATGGACTCTGTGTATCAGCACCATTGCGTGAAGGATACCTTTGTCACGATGCCGTCGGGCTACAAGGCACATGCCATCTATCTCTATGCACCGAAAACTACGGAAAAGACAGCCGTGGTGGTGCATGGCTATCAGGTGCGCTCCGAGGGAATGCTGCACATCGCCTATCTCTATAATCACGATATGGGGTATAATGTGCTCCTGCCAGATCTGTATGGACATGGAGAGAGCGAGGGCGATCATATCCAGATGGGATGGAAGGATAGATGGGATGTGATCAGATGGTCGGAAATCGCCAATGAGATTTTTAAAGTGAAGAGTGAAGAACAAAGAGTGAAAAATGAAGAACGAAGAGTGATGAATACCCGTCAGGTGATTCACGGCATTTCGATGGGTGCGGCAACCACGATGGCAGTTTCGGGAGAGAAGACTCCCGATTACGTGAAGTGCTTTGTGGAGGACTGCGGCTATACCAGCGTATGGGATGAGTTTGCAGCTCAGCTCAAAGACCAGTTTGGCTTGCCTGCCTTCCCGCTGATGAATACCACTTCAGCTCTTTGCCAGCATCGCTACGGCTGGTCGTTTGCCGAGGCTCAGCAGATAGAGCAGGTTCGCAAGAGCACCAAACCGATGCTCTTTATCCATGGCGATAAGGATGCCTTCGTGCCCTACGCCATGCTGCATCCCCTTTACGAGGCAAAGACGAAGGGCAGAAAAGCTATCTTCATCGCCAAAGGCTCCGTTCATGCTATGGCATATCGCGACCATCACGAGGAATACACCCGCATCGTGAAAGACTTTGTATCGAAAGAGGAATAGGCTATTCTCCGATATGTTGTCCCACCACATATCCCGTGGTCCAGGCTGCCTGCAGATTGAAGCCGCCGGTGATGGCATCAATGTCGAGCACTTCGCCGGCAAAGAAGAGGTGAGGGCATACCTTGCTCTCCAGGGTATGCAGGTCGATGTTGCTGAGGCTGATACCGCCACAGGTAACAAACTCCTCCTTGAAGGCTCCCTTGCCGTTTACCTGATAGAGGTCGTTGGTGAGGGTTTCTATCAGCAGATTGCAACCCTTCTTTCCCATTTCGCTCCATTTCTTTTCGGGTGCATATCCCATTTTCTGAATCAGGAAGAGCCAGAAGCGGGATGGGAGATTGTAAGGGCGGATGCTAGCTAGCTGCTTTTGCGGGTTGGCGATGATGATGCCCTGGATGTTCTCTTCCACCAGCGAGCGGTTGCTCTCGTGTACCCAGTTCACGGAAATTTTGATCTGATAGTTGTTCTCGTGCAGATGGCGGGCTGCATGGGATGAGAGTTTCAGCACGGCAGGACCGCTCATGCCCCAATGGGTGATGAGGAGCGGACCCTCAGCCTTCAGCTTGGTGCCCGGAATGCTGGTATATACAGGATCTACCACCGTGCCCATCAGATTTTTGAAAGCCTTGTCGGCAATGTTAAAGGTGAAGAGCGATGGGATAGGCTGCTCTATCGCATGTCCTAAATCAGAGAGATGCTTGAAGTTCTCTATCTTCGGATGACCGCCCGTGGTGATGGCTACCCGGTGGAAGGCAATCTGCCTGATTTCGGAAACGGGATGAGAGACAGAAGATGCACCCGATAGATTTCCCTTTCCTTTTGAAATTTTGAAATCCAGGAGCAGGCGCTCATCCTCCAGTTCGGTGATGGCGGTGAGCTGATGATTGCATTGTATCTTCACGCCCAGTCGCTTGGCGGTATTCACCAGGCAGTTAATGATGCTGTGTGAATCCTGCGTTTGCGGAAACACACACTGGTCTTCCTGTGTAACCAGAGGCACGCCGTTCTCCTCAAACCAGTCGAAGGCATGCTGGTAGTCGAATCTCTTGAAGAGTCGTTTCATCAGTTTATGTCCGCGAGGGTACGCCTGTTTCAGGTCGGAAATCTCGTCAAAGGAATTGGTAAGATTGCATCTTCCTCCTCCCGTGATTTCCACCTTGGCGAGAACCTTCGAATTCTTCTCGAAAATCGTGATGTCGGCGTGAGGGAAGTTGCGCTTGGCCTCTATCGCCGCAAAGAATCCTGCGGCACCCCCACCAATAATTGCAATATGTAGTGATTGTGGCATATCGTATTTTTGGTTGATTAGGGTGCAAAGGTACTGCTTTTCTTTGATAAAAGAAAAAAAGTTCTCCTTTTTCTTTTGCAGATACGATAGATTTTTGTAACTTTGCGCAAAAATCATAGTATATCAAGTATCAAATAGATTTATGGCAAAAAGAGAATATGTTGAGGCCAACAAGCGTTGGCTGGAGGAAAAGGCAAAGGAGGAGGGCGTTATGGCGCTGCCTCGTGGTATATATTATAAGGTGTTGAAGCAGGGAGACCCGAAGGGAGCACAGCCTAGCCGACGCAGCATCGTGACGGCTCATTATACCGGTTGGACCATCAATGGCAAGAAGTTTGATTCCAGCCGTGGCGGCACGCCATTCGCCATGCGGTTGAGCGACTTGATTGATGGCTGGATTGTTGCCATGCAGCAGATGCACGTGGGCGACCAGTGGGAACTTTACATCCCAGCCGAAATGGGCTACGGCAAGTTCTCGCAGCCGGGCATCCCAGGCGGTTCTACCCTGATATTCGAAGTAGAACTGCTGGGTGTGGGATAACCCGGATACTTGAAATTATAAAGATCATTAAGACAAGAGAGTCTTGTCCGGCTATAGTCGGTTCAATTCATCTTCCGCACTGTTCATGCCGTTGTATCTTCCCTTGCGCTTGTTGAATTTCCAGGTTACGGTCAACTTGTAGCTCCATAGCTTGTAATCCTCAGTCTGGGAGAAGTCAACGGCATGCTCGTGGGTTCGCTCCTTGAAGAGCTGCTGATGGAAGAGGTCGTTGGCACTGAAGGCAACCTGTAATCTGCCGTCCATCCACGATTTGTTGGCACCAAGACTCCAGTTCTGAGTGGGGCTGAACTTCGTTTTGCCTACTTGTCCTCCGTTGTCAAAACTGTAGGAGAGTGACAGCTGATAGTCGTTTGGTAGCGTGAAGTAATTGTCAAACGATGCATTCCAAGTTGCTCCGTTGTAACTGATTAGCTCTCCATGATCATTTACGGAGAAGCGCTGATAAGTGATGCTTGCATTGACATTCGGACGCCAGCAGCCGAAGACGTGACCCCAGTTGAGATAGGCCATGTATTTCTGCATCTTGTTGAAGTTCATGAATGTACTCACGTATCTCACGGGCTTGTCCTCCGGCACTTCATGAATGTACATGATGGAGTGGTCGGTACGGGTGTATCTCAGCATTCCCATGAAATCTTTCCACTGCACGGAGTAGGTCAGACGATAGGTGTTGACAGGCTGCAGCTTCGGATTGCTGATCTGATACTGAAAGCGCGAGATATAGTAGATGTTCCCACTGAGCTGACTGAAAGAAGGTCGGGCGGTGGTAGTTCGGAAGCTGAGCGAGTGATGCCACGATGGTTCGTTGAGAGAGATACCGAACGATGGAAACCATTGGTCGTAATGACGCTCCATATTGTCGGGAGATTCCTCCGACAGATTGGTGTATCGGGATGTGAGATGCTCGTATCGGATGCCTACCCACCAGGTCCATTTGCCAACTCCACCCTGATATT
>OIOY01000384.1_pt1 | contig 9546 bp, 7 predicted proteins | sample 1585671 | NCBI WGS metagenome assembly OIOY01 (sample SAMN02674697, study PRJEB24791) | human gut metagenome, SKBSTL033 | isolation source: stool | host: Homo sapiens | place: USA
CGCCGAAATTCTTGTGAATTGACTGTAAAAGTGATAAGATACTTGTTAGTATAGGCTGAAAGTGCTAAGAACATTATCACTTCCGCCGCAACGCTAAGGCAAAGCGAGGGAATCCCCGTTGGAACAACTGATCGACTTTCACGCACCGGAAGTGCAGGCGGTGCTGGATATACTTCTAAAAGACCACTCCACCGGTAAAAACATCATCTGGGCCACCGATCCGCCGGAGGAACTGCAAACGGTGATGTACGAACCGGTGACGGATAGATCGCAGATCACCACCCAGCAGCTCGGGCTGACCCACTACGAGGTGGTGCTGCCCCGGATGATGAAGCAGACCGACACCCAGCAGCAGCGCACCCGCAAAAAGGGCGAAGTATTCTCGCCCGCATGGGTCTGCAACAAGATGAACAACGCACTGGATGCCGACTGGTTCCGTGGGCTGGGGGCAGAGGAGACCGCTGGGCAGTTCACGGTGGAGCTGCCCCAAGGCTGGCAGACGGTGGAAACGCCGGTGCAGTTCCCGGTTTGTAAGGGCAGGACTCCGGCATGGGTGCAGTATGTGCAGAGCCGCCGCTTGGAGGTGACCTGCGGCGAAGCACCTTTTCTGGCGTCCCGGTACGATGCCGCCACCGGCGAGATGATCCCGGTAGCCCGGCGCATTGGTATTCTGGACCGCAAACTGCGTGTGGTAAGCGAGAACGCCGCCACGGAGGAAGAATGGCTCAAGTTTGCCACCCATGCGGTGCAGTCCACCTACGGCTACGAGTATCAGGGCGATAATCTTTTGCTGGCACGGGTCAACCTGCTGCTGACCTATGCAGAGCATCTGCAAGCCCGCTGGCAGCGCAAACCCACAAAAGAAGAGTTACAGCCTATCGCTACCATCATCAGCTGGAACCTGTGGCAAATGGACGGCTTGCACCTCTCTGTGCCCAGCGGCAAGCCCCAGCCGGAGGCAGAACAGCTTGATCTCTTTTCCATGTTCGGGGCGGCAGAGCTGCAGCCGCCTACGGTATCCTGTAAAGTAAAAAACTGGCGCAAGGGCAGCCATGGAACCGCCCAGAACTTTGAAACCATTCAGGAAGGGAGTACCAGCATGAAGTTTGATTATGTCATCGGAAACCCGCCGTATCAGGATGAAACCCTTGGCGATAATGGGACGTATGCGCCACCGGTCTATAATCTCTTTATGGATGAAACCTATAAAGTGGCAGATAAAGTAGAACTGATTCACCCAGCACGTTTTTTGTTCAATGCGGGCTCTACACCAAAAGCATGGAATCAGAAAATGTTAGAGGATACGCATTTCAAAGTCCTGTTTTATGAAACCGATAGTAGCCGGTTGTTTTCCAATACGGATATTAAAGGCGGTATTGTGATTTCTTATCATAACAAGTCTGAAGAATACGGAGCAATCGAAATTTTTACGCCATACGATGAACTCAACAGCATTTTGAGAAAGGTACGACAAAGCAAACGGTTTAAGAGCTTTAGCTCAATTATTGTGACAAGTTATGCGTATCATTTTCTTGAAACGCTCTATGATGAAAACCCTGAGTTAAAGGGGTCTCTGAGCAAAGGACATGAGTATGATTTGAAATCGAATGTTTTTGAGAAGATGGCAGAAGCATTTAGCGAGGTTGAGCCGATAGATGGAAAACGATACATTCGCATTTTAGGACGAATCAATAATGAACGTTGCTACAAATATATTCGAGAAGATTATGTAAACAACGTGAGCAATTTGCATTCCTACAAAGTGTTCCTTCCGGGAGCTACCGGCACAGGACAGTTTGGAGAAACAATAGCAGCACCGTTCATCGGACTTCCGGGTGATGGTTCAACGGAAACCTTTATGGGAATTGGACAATTTGAGAAAAAAGAAGAAGCTGACAATGCGGTAAAATACATAAAAACAAAATTCGCTCGTGCAATGTACGGCATTTTGAAAAGGACACAGGCGAATACTCCCGGAAAATGGCAATGGGGTCCCCTTCAAGATTTTACCGACCATTCCGATATTGATTGGAGCAAGTCGGTGGCGGAAATCGACCGGCAGCTTTACCGCAAATACGACCTGACCGCGGACGAGATCGAATTTATTGAGACCCATGTAAAGGAGATGGCATAATGGCTGGTATTACGCTGCACACTGCCCGGCAGGTAGTGCCCATGATCTACGCCTATACCACCCCGGAAATTGCCCGGCACAACGGCTGGACGAAGATCGGCTACACCGAGCAGTCAGTGGACAAACGCCTGAAACAGCAGACCCACACTGCCGATGTGCTGTACCATGAGGAGTGGCGGGGCAATGCCGTCTACGATGACGGCAGCGGCGAGGTGTTCACCGACCACGATTTCCACGCCTATCTCCGCAAGCTCCGGGTGGAGAACGACCGCAAAAACGAGTGGTTCCATCTGGATGGGGAGCAGTCCCGGCGGTATTTTCAGGATTTCCGCATGAACCGGGGCAGGGTAAAGCTGGATGCCGCCATCCCCTACACCCTGCGGAAGGAGCAGGCAGAGGCCGTGGCACAGACCAAAGCCTATTGTCAGAGCCACCCCGGCGGGGAGTTTTTGTGGAACGCCAAGCCCCGCTTTGGCAAGACCCTCTCCGTCTATGATTTCTGCAAGCAGGTGGATGCACAGACAGTGCTTATCGTCACCAACCGCCCCGTCATTGCCAATAGCTGGTACAGTGACTATGTGCGCTTTCTGGACAGAGAGTCCGGCTATCTCTTCGTCAGCCATGTGGATGCCCTTGCCGGGCAGCCCCATGTGCTGGACGAGCAGGGCTATCTGGATGCCGCCGCACAGGGCGAGGAGGTGTATAAGCGCATTGAGTTCGTCAGCCTGCAGGACATGAAAGGCTCGAAATATTTCGGCGGCGAGTACGACAAGCTGCGCCACCTGACCGAGCTGAACTGGGATGTGCTGGTCATCGACGAAGCCCACGAAGGCGTGGACACCTACAAGACCGACCTTGCCTTTGACCGCATCCGCCGCAAGTTCACGCTGCACCTGTCTGGCACCCCCTTCAAGGCGCTGGCGAACGATAAGTTTGCCGGGGATGCCATCTTCAACTGGACCTACGCCGACGAGCAGGCCGCCAAGCGGAACTGGCAGGGCGCACCGGGGCAGCAGAACCCCTACGCAAACCTCCCCATGCTCAACCTCTACACCTACCAGATGTCCGAGATCATTCGGGATGAGATCCGGCAGGGCGTGGAGATCGACGGCGAAACGCAGGAATTTGCCTTTGATCTGAACGAGTTCTTTAAAGTAAAGCCCAGCGGCAGCTTTGAGCACGAGGCCGAGGTGGACCGCTTTCTGGATGCCATGACCACCCAGAACAAATTTCCGTTTTCCACCCCGGAACTGCGCGCCGAACTGAAGCACACCTTCTGGCTGCTGAACCGGGTGGACAGTGCCAGAGCACTGGCGAAAAAGCTGCAGGCGCACCCGGTATTCCGGGACTATGAGGTGATCCTTGCCGCCGGTGACGGCAAGCTGGACGACACGGACGAGAACCAGAAAAGCTTTGACCGGGTGAAAGCCGCCATCGCCCACCACGAAAAGACCATCACCCTGTCCGTGGGGCAGCTCACCACCGGTGTCACCATCCCGGAATGGTCGGCGGTGCTGATGCTCTCCAACCTGAAAAGCCCGGCGCTGTATATGCAGGCGGCGTTCCGTGCCCAGAACCCCTGTCTTTTCCACGAAAACGGCACCTTCCGCCGCAAAGAGAACGCCTATGTGTTCGATTTTGACCCCGCCCGCACCCTGCTGATCTACGAGCGGTTCGCCAACGACCTTTCACAGGACACCGCCAGCGGCAAGGGCGACACCGAGGAGCGCAAGGCGCACATCCAGAATCTGCTCAACTTCTTCCCGGTCATCGGCGAGGACGAGGAAGGGGAGATGATCCCGCTGGATGCAGAAAAAGTCCTCAGCATCCCCCGGAAGATCAAGTCCAAGGAAGTAGTGCGGATGGGTTTCCAGAGCAATTTTTTGTTCCAGAACATTTCCAACGTGTTCAGTGCGCCGCAGGAGGTGCTGGATATTCTGCAAAACTTCCAGCCCATCAGCGAGGCAAAAGCAAAGCCCATCCAGATCACCCCGGACACCGGCGTAGACCTTTCCCTGAACGACAAGGGCGAGGTGGACTTGGACGAGGGCTACGTCATCGGCAAGGCAGCGGATGTGTTCGGGGCGAAAATCTACGAGAGCACCCCGGCGCTGGACACCGCCCTGCAAGACCTGACCGATGCCCCGGCGAAAGAGGAGCATCTGGAACCCCTGAAAAAGAGCATCACCAAGGAGATCATCACCCCTATGGTGGAGCAGGCAAAACAGGAGTATGGGCGGGACCTGAAGCTGTCCGACCAGAAGCGGTTCGAGAGCGCCGCCAAAGCCAAGATGGACGTGGCGGTGAACAAGGTGGTGGACAACTACCGCATCGACCAGAGCCAGTTGGAGACCCAGCGCACCCAGCAACTGCAAAGCTGCACCACCGTCCAGCAGCGCCAGCAGGTGAACCGGGAATTTGACGCAAAGCAGCAGCAGAGCACCGCCTTCCTGATGGAAAATCTGCAATCCACCATCCAGCAGACGGCGCAGGAAATGCAGCAGACCATCGTGCGCACCGTGGAGACCAACCAGAAGGAGCAGGAGAAAAAGGGCTACGAGGACACCGTCCGTGACCATCTGCGGGGCTTCTCCCGCACCATCCCATCCTTCCTCATGGCCTACGGCGACGAGAACGTGACACTGGCGAACTTTGACCAGATCATCCCGGACAAGGTCTTTCAGGAGGTCACCAGCATCACGCTGGAGCAGTTCCGCTTTTTGCGGGACGGCGGCCCCTACCTCAACCAAGCCACCGGACAGGAGGAGCACTTTGCGGGTCATCTGTTCGACCCGGTAGTGTTTGACGATTCGGTGAAGGAGTTTTTGAACCTGAAGGTCAAGCTGGCAGATTACTTTGACGAGAGCCGCACCGAGGATATCTTCGACTACATCCCGCCCCAGAAAACCAACCAGATCTTCACCCCCAAGTGGGTGGTGAGAAAGATGGTGGATTTGTTAGAGCAGGAAAACCCCGGCTGCTTCGATGACCCCGGCAAGACCTTCCTGGACCCCTACATGAAGTCCGGCCTGTACATTACGGAAATCGTCAAGCGCCTTTACCGCAGCGAGAAGATGCGGCAAATCTTCCCGGACGATAACGCCCGGCTGGAACATATCTTTGCTAAACAGGTCTATGGGCTTGCGCCCACTGAGATCATTTACCGCATTGCCATCAGCTACATTTTGGGTTTTGCAAAGGATCACGGCATCACCGCCCACCATATCCGTCAGGCGGATACGCTGGAATTTGCCAAGGCGGGCACCATGGAAAGGGAACTGGATAAGATTTTCAGAGATTGACCAATAGAATACGGCATAAAACCAAAGGCGGCTGTCTGCATGGGTGCAGATGGCTGCCTTTTTGTGCTATACGATTACGAAAACGGACGAATTTGTCAGTTCTCGTTACATCGGAGCCGGACGAGCTGTCCGTTCGGGATTGTTTGCCCGGAGCAAGAGTGCAGAGGTGCGGGTCGCCAGTGGCGACCTCAAAAGGCCGCAGGCATTTTGAAGCACCGACCGAGCCGACAGGCGAGACCGCAGCCCTTTGAAGGGAGTCAAGGGGGAACGCCTTGCCCAGTGATATGATGCTGTGCGTCATATCCTACTGGGTATTATCTGGCGCAAAATGGCGGCAGATCCAGCAGCTCCGCTGCTGCGTTCTCCCCGCCAAGCTGTTGAAACGGAGGGATGTCTATCTGAAGCTGACACGACACAACGGACGAGCCGGAGCACACGGCACTTACAACCCCAAGCACAATGACCGCAGTTTCAACCTTGCTAACAGTGAGCACATCGACCCGGAACGAGCCAAGGGCAACATCTACTGGGACTGCTTTCACGGCTTCCGTTCGACCATCGCCCCACAAGACCCGGATGATCTGGCCGTGACCTTCTCGGATGTGGAACGGCAATTCTATGAAACGCACTATGCAGCTTTTGTTGAAGGCCAGAATGCCCGCAACGCCAAAATCCGGCATACAGAGCGCAACCGCTCCATTCCCGACCTGCTGTCCAGTCGCAAGACCTGCCCGGAAGAAACTATCTACCAGCTGGGAACGCTGGATGAACACGCTTCGGCAGAGGACTTGCTGAACATCGTCACCGAGTTCATTGACGAGTTCAAGGCAAGGTTCGGAGACCATGTTCATGTGCTGGACTGGGCACTGCATCTGGACGAAAGCACACCCCACATCCACGAGCGCCATGTATTCGACTGCGAGAACAAGTACGGCGAGATCGCTCCTCAGCAGGAAAAGGCACTGGAAGCGTTGAGTTTCGACCTGCCCGACCCGGACAAGCCCCTCAGTCGCCGCAACAACCGCAAGATCACCTTTGATGCCGCCTGCCGGAAGATGCTGTTTGAAATCGCCAAACGGCATGGACTGGAATTGGAGGAAGAAGCGGAGTACGGCAACCGCAAATATCTGGAAAAGCAGGACTTCATCCTTGCCAAGCAAAAAGAACAGCTTGCCGCCCAGCAGAGCAAGCTGGATGAACTGACCCTGAAAGTTTCGGACATGGAGACCCTGCTGGAGGATGTTTCGGCTGCGGCCTATGACAAGGCGGTGGAGGTCGTGACGGACGTAGTGCGCACCGAGACCCGCAAAGAAGATATGCGGATGATCGAGGACACGAAGAAGTGGGTGTTGTCGCCAGAGAGAAAGGCTCCCAAGGTTACACGGGAGTACACTGCCAAACATCTGGACACTGTGCTGGACAAGTTTCTCAAGACCATGCAAACCACCACTACCCGCTTGCAGGAGAAGCTGCTGAAGCCGGAAGTCCGGCAGAAGGGCAAGGAGCAGGTCAAGGAGAAAGCACGGGATTCCGTTCTGCAACTGCTGAGCCGCTTGCAGGCAGAACAGGCGCAAAACAAACCAGCGGCACAACCCCGCACACAGGAGGGGCACTCGGAAATCTGAACCTCATCGGGAGAGTTCGGAGCAGAAAGCTGGCACTTTCTGCCCCGGCACCCGGTTACAAGGATATGGAGGTGCAAGTGAAAGAAGTTTGCGTTTGCGAAGCAATGAAGTCCCCAGTGGGGACTTTAAGCAACGGAACGGTCTTGCGTCAGCAAGATGGAGGGACTAAGTCCCGACAAGTTCCGATTTGGCAAAAGAGTAATCTGACCTTGGAGGAAGCGGCGGCTTACTCTGGGATCGGTATCAATAAACTGCGGTCAATGACCGATAGCGATGAATGCAAGTTCGTCCTTTGGAACGGAACCAAACGGCTGATCAAACGCCGTAAGCTGGACGAATATCTGGACAAGGCATTCTCGATCTGATGCGGTGTAGAAAATTGACCGTTTGATGTTGCAGGGAGTCTTGCGTCATGGTATACTCATGGCGTAAGGCTCCTTTTCAACATTCTGTGAATGAAAAGGAGAGTTTATATGCAAAGACGTAAAGATAATAAAGGCCGTGTTTTGAAGGATGGCGAGGTCTACCGCAAGAGCGACGGGCTGTATATGTACCGTTGGACTGCGAAAAACGGAAAACGCCATACCATCTATGATGCAACCTTGGAGGGGCTGCGCGAAAAGGAAGAGAAGATCCAGCACGATTTGGCAGAGGGCATCCGCATCCCGGAGTGCAGCCTGACCCTGAATGACCTGTTTGAACTGTGGCGTAAGAACAAGGTGGGCTTGAAAGAGCATACCTTCGCCAATTACGTTTATATGTACAATCGGTTCGTCCGGGATGAGATCGGCATGATGAAGCTCAAGGACATTCGCAAGTCGGATATCCGCAGCTACTACAATGGCATCGTCCGCAACGGCAAGATGGCGTTGAACACGCTGGAAACCATCCAGAATGTTCTCCATCAGGTCTTTGCGGTGGCTGTGGACGATGAGTACATCCGTGTGAATCCCACGGATGGTGTCCTGACGGCTATTAAAGCCGCTCACCAGTACGAAACGCCCAAACGTCACGCTCTGACCCTGCCCCAGCAGCAGGCATTTCTGAATTTCATCAAGAAAACGCCGAAGTTCCAGCACTGGCTCTCGATGTTCACCTTCATGCTGGGTACCGGATGCCGCATCTCGGAAACGGTTGGCCTGTGCTGGGGTGACATCGACTTCGAGAGTGGGTTTATCACCATCCAGCACAATCTGGTGTACCATGACCACGAGGTGGGCGGCTGCTACTTCACTATGTCCACACCCAAGACTGCCGCAGGTAAGCGGGCAATTCCGATCTTGCCCGAAGTGCGGAAGGCACTGGAGCAGGAGCGCACCAACCAGCAGGAACTGGAATTGGTGTGCGAATACGAGATCGACGGAATCTCAGACTTCGTATTCCTGAACCGTTTCGGCCAGCCGCAGAACCCGCAGACGGTCAACCGCGCCATCAAGCGCATCAGCGTGGCATACAACGAAGCCGAGCTGGAAAAGGCCGAAAAGGAAAAACGGGAGCCGCAGCTGCTGCCGCCTTTCTCCTGCCATAATCTCCGGCACACGTTCTGCACCCGGCTGTGCGAAAATGAGACCAACCTGAAGATCATTCAGGACATCATGGGACACCGGGACATCAGCACCACGATGGAGATTTACGCGGAAGCCACCAAGGAAGCCAAAGCCCATTCCTTTGCAAATCTGAACGGTAAACTGGGCATTTCGGTCTGAAATCTACTACACCAACTACTACACCACTTTTACACCAAATTGCCGGTAAGTTGTGGAGAGTTGCGTAGGGTGACGTACGGGAGCAGGAAAAAGGAAGCCGCATGGATAGGCTTATAAAGGAAAATAAAGCCATTTGTGAGCCTTCCTTGACCTGTCCCCACGATGAAGCCGATTGAACAGTGAACTACAAGGAAATCAACATAGAAACGAAAGATTTGACTTCTGATTTTCTTGCAAAAACTGTGTCATCCCCGTTTTGACATCAATTTGACAGCAAAATCCTGAAGAATCACGTCCCGTTATGAAGCGTGACGGATTTCAGACAAAACGCACAAGGCTTGAACAAAGCTGTAAGAGCACTTCTTGGAATCATCTGAGAAGTGCTCTTTTTGTTTGCTCCTGCGGCCAACTTCTGTCAGACAGTTACAAAAAACGGAGGATAAATTTATGAAAACCGACTACAAGCCTATCAAATCCATGAAAGAAGTCCCCGACCAGCTTCGCAAGCTGCGCCGCCAGTTCCTGCGTTACCAGCAGGCAGAGATCGTATACAGCCTTTCTCACAAGAAGCTGCTGGAGCTTGCCAGCGATGCCGGGGCGATCTACCGCTTTGACAGCACGGTGCTTATCAACCGGGAGATTTTTGATGCCTATTTGGAACGCTTCCATTGTCTATGATGATAAGTGCATCGGCACAAATCGGGGCTTTCACAATGTAGACGTTGACCTGTTTTTACCCATTGATGTTCCAAGTCCGTGGGATTAAAAAATAAGAATCA
>OIOY01000428.1_pt1 | contig 8655 bp, 8 predicted proteins | sample 1585671 | NCBI WGS metagenome assembly OIOY01 (sample SAMN02674697, study PRJEB24791) | human gut metagenome, SKBSTL033 | isolation source: stool | host: Homo sapiens | place: USA
GCATCAGGGTTTCCCCCATTGTGCAATATTCCCCACTGCTGCCTCCCGTAGGAGTTTGGGCCGTGTCTCAGTCCCAATGTGGCCGGTCACCCTCTCAGGTCGGCTATGGATCGTCGCCTTGGTGGGCCGTTACCTCACCAACTAGCTAATCCAACGCGGGTCCATCTTATACCACCGGAGTTTTTCACACCGGACCATGCGGTCCTGTGCGCTTATGCGGTATTAGCAGTCATTTCTGACTGTTATCCCCCTGTATAAGGCAGGTTACCCACGCGTTACTCACCCGTCCGCCACTAGAAACAAACTAAATCTGCCGAAGCTTCAATAAAAGGTTTCCCGTTCGACTTGCATGTGTTAAGCACGCCGCCAGCGTTCATCCTGAGCCAGGATCAAACTCTCTGATAAAATGTTTGATTCGTTTACTCAAGACAACCGTTTGGCTATCTCTCGTTTTTACTGCTTTTGGTTTGTTTAAACCGTTCTTTAAATGTAAAGAAATTTTCGAGAATCGTATGTGTTTCACTGTTTAGTTATCAAGGTTTGTTGTGTCTGTCTCTCAGACAGCTCGTTTATTTTATCTCATCTCTTTTTGTTTGTCAAGCACTTTTTTAAGTTTTTTTCAAACATTTTTGAGTTAAGATTTTGTTGTCGTTTCGTTGACGACTTGGATACTTTATCATATCTTCTGTCTTTTGTCAACTGTGAATTTCATTTTTCTGAAATTCTTTTTAATTGTTTGTTTTTTGAAAACAATTATTTGCAACAGCTCAGTTATAATACCACAGTTTCCACCGTTTGGCAAGAGGTTTTTGCAAAAAAATCTGGATTTTTGCAAAAAAGTCGTTTTTTACGAAAAAACTCCCCCAGTCTGCTTACGCAGACAGCCCCCTCGGAGATGGGGCCTTTGGCAGTACGGACAACTTTCCGGTTTTGCCAAGGGCTCCCTCTCTGAGGGAGCTGGCATCGCGCAGCGATGACTGAAGGAGTCTTACTTTATCACTCGATCAGGCCGTTCAGCAGGGACAGGCACTTGCGGCTGTGCAGCTTGCGGATCGCCTTTGCCTCGATCTGGCGCACACGCTCACGGGTAACGCCAAAGTCACGGCCAACCTCTTCCAGCGTACGGGGACGGCCATCGTCCAGACCAAAGCGCAGGCGGATGACCTTCTCTTCACGAGGGGTCAGGCTCTTGAGAGCCAGATTGATCTGCTGTGCCACCATGGCGCGGTCTGCGGCCTTGCCAGGGGCTTCGGCGTTTTCGTCTGCGACGAAATCGCCCAGAGAGGAATCTTCTTCCTCACCCACGGGGCTTTCCAGACTTGCCGGCTCCTGTGCCATGCGCTGGATCTCGCGCACACGCTCCACGCTCATATCCATGGCCTTTGCCAACTCTTCCGGGGTCGGCTCGTGGCCGTTCTGGTACACCAGCTGGTTGGTGGCCTGACGCATCCGGTTGATGGTCTCCACCATGTGCACCGGAATGCGGATGGTACGGGCCTGATCCGCAATGGCACGGGTGATGGCCTGACGGATCCACCAGGTTGCATAGGTGGAGAAGCGGAAGCCGCGGTCACAGTCGAACTTCTCGGCAGCCTTGATCAGGCCGATGTTGCCCTCCTGGATCAGATCCAGGAATGCCAGATTGTGGCCCACATGCTTTTTGGCAATGGACACCACCAGACGCAGGTTTGCTTCGCTCAGGCTGCGGCGGGCGTTCAGGCCATCGCGGCGGGTCTTGAGCAGCTCAGCGCGCTTTTCGTCGCTCAGGGGGCCGTTCTCCACAGCCTCCATAGCTTCCTCTTCGGCAGCCTTTTCCTCGGCATCCTCGCTGGGCTTCTCGTTGCCCTCCTCGTCCAGATCTTCGGTATAGCTGCGGCTGTTCTCATCCTCTTCAAACGAGAAACGGGCGCTGTTCTTTTTGATGTACTCCGGCCCGCCGTACTTCTGGCGGTCGGCCTGCAGGATGTGCGCCGCCTCGGCACCGGCATGGATGCGGCGGCTCAGCTCCACCTCCTGCTCCGCGCTCAGCAGCGGGATCTGGCCGATCTGCTTGAGGTAGTTCTTAACGGGGTCGTCCAGCAGTTCGTCCATGGCAGCCTTCAGGTCTGCAGGGTTCTCCTCGCTCTGCTCTTCCTCGTCCTCGCTGATGCCCATATCATCGTTGTTGTTCTCGGCATTCTCGACCTCGGCCATGATGCTGTCCACATCCAGCGTAGGCTCTGCATCCTCTTCCAGAACCTTGATGCCGCGTTCTTCCAGAAGGGTGTAGAGCGTTTCCTCATCCATTCTGCACTGTGCAGCCAGCGCCTTGGCCTCCTTGGCCGAAATGGTGCCTTCGCCTTTCGTCAACAGTTCCTTTAAAGTCATGCCCATTTTGCTCTCTCCTTCTTGCTCCGGGGATGCTCCCGCCGGGGGAAATCCTGTAATAAAGTGTTCCTGCGCATCAGATCACAAGTCCTCCGTTCACGCCGAACACCTGACCGGTGATGTAGCCCGCACCCTCGCCGGCAAGGAACACCAGCAGCTGCGCCACTTCGTCTGCGCTGCCAAGACGGCCCACAGGGGTCTCTTCGGCCAGCGCGGCCTTATCCTCGGCGGTGAATGCTGCCATCATATCGGTATCAATGACCCCGGGCGCAACACAGTTCACTGTGATGCCGCTTGGGCCTTCTTCTTTGGCCAAAGCCTTGGTCAGGCCGATCAGGCCTGCCTTTGCTGCAGAGTAATGCACCTCGCAGCTGCCGCCGGTCTGGCCCCACATGCTGCTCACGGTCAGGATGCGTCCGGCCTTGCGGCGGATCATACCCGGCAACGCCAGCTGACACAGGTGGAACGCACCGGTCAGGTTCACGTCCAGCATATGCTGCCACTCTTCCGGGGTGATGTCGGTGAACAGCTTCTGCTGGGCGATGCCCGCATTGCTCACCAGCACATCCACACGGCCCAGTGCCTGTTCTGCGGTGCGGAACGCAAGCTCGCAGCTGGCGCGGGACGCCACATCGCACTGCACGGCGGTGATGCCGGGCAGCTGTTTTTCCAGCTCTGCAGCGGCTTTGGCATTGCTGTGGTACAGCACCGCCACGCGGTAGCCCGCCGCATAGAACGCCCGGGCCGCAGCGGCACCAATGCCGCGGTCGCCGCCGGAGATCAGCACACAGCGGCCATTGGCTGCTGCCTGCACGGTAGGTGCCGGTGTTTTCTCCGGCTCTTCCTGCACAGGCTCCGGCATTTCCGGCTGCGGCGCAGGCTGGGGCTTTTCCAGCACCATCACCCGGGTGGGTTCGTCCACCACGGGTGCTGCCGCCTTTGGCTTTGGCGGTACGGGCGGCTCCTGTGCAGCCTGTTCCGGCTGCGGCTCCTCACCCGACAGATTGAACGTCAGTTCAAATTCATCTTCGTACAAGAGTATAGTCCTCCTGTCGTGATCTCTGCACTGCAAAGGTATGCCGTGCAGGAGATGTCTGTGCGGCCCATCGCCGTCCGTTCAGCGTCCATTTCTTATCCGGTCAAAGTCCGGTGCTCGGCGCGGCAGACAGCTGCATAAGATGGGTTTCGACAAAACACCATTAAATAATATAGCACAATTTGCCGAAAAAAGAAAGTGGAAGCCGCCTACTTTTTCACGCAGCTTCCACTTTTTTACGGTTTCTTCATATTCCATGCCGGTCATACAGGCGGTTTCCACTTCGGCCGGGCCGCAAGCCGTGCCCGCAGATCCTTGAAAAACGCCTGCAACAGCTCCTGTGCTTCCTCTGCGCGCAGCCCCTGCTCTACCACCGGGTGGTGGTTGAAGGGCATTGCAAACAGGTCAGTCACACTGCCGCAGCAGCCCGCCTTAGTGTCTGCCGCGCCGTATACCACCCGCCGGATACGGCTGTTGATGATGGCCCCGGCGCACATGGGGCACGGCTCCAGCGTGACGAACAGCTCGCACTCCCACAGCCGCCAGCCGCCCAGCTTTTTGCAGGCGGCATCAATGGCCAGCAGCTCTGCATGATGCAGGGCGTTTTTTTCGGTCTCGCGGGTGTTGTGGGCGGCAGCTACCACTTCGCCGTTGCGGGCCACCACGGCCCCCACCGGCACCTCGCCCAGTGCAGCCGCCTTGCGGGCTTCTTCCAGCGCAAGGCCCATCAGTTCAGAATCGGTCATAGGTTCCCCTTTATCCTGCTGCAAAAACCAGCAGATTATTCAATGTATGCAAAAGCATCCCCGGCCATACCCTGCCGGTGCGTTCACGAAGTGCGCCCAGCACAAGGCCGCAGCCAAGCGCCCACGCCATGCCCGCCGGGGTGCCGTGCTGCACCGCAAACAGTACCGCCTGCAGCGCCGCGGCCTGCCATCTGCCCAAGGGCTGCGCCAGCTGCTGGATGACCCCGCGGAACACCAGTTCCTCCACGACAGGTGCAGCGATGCAGTGGTACACAAAACTCAGCGCCCGCACATCCCACGCCGGGGCAGGCAGAAATGCCAGCACTTTTCCTGCCAGCAGGTAGGCCAGTGCGCAGCCGAACGCAGCCAGCAGCGCCCTTGTTTTTGCCTTTTGCTCCATGGCCTGCCCTCCCTGCCGTGCGGTTCTCAGCGCCTATCTTATCATAAGCAGCGGCTTTTACGCAAGTATTTTGCGCTGGGACGAAGCAATTTTCGCTCAGGTAATTGACTTTTCCCTGTGGATTCTGGTATAATGTTTCCCGACGTTTTGTTGCAAAGCGTCGGGAAACATGACTTGAATTTGTTTTTACCGGAAATCCGGAGGTATTTTATGATCCGTATTCTCACCGATTCTGCGTCCGACATCCTGCCCGCCGAAGCCGAGCAGCTGGGCGTGACCGTGATTCCTCTGAACGTGACGCTGGAGGATGGCAGCATCCTGCGGGATGGCATCGACATGACCCCAACCGAGTACTATGCCCATCTGGCCAGCTGCCGCAAGCTGCCCACCACCAGCCAGCCCAGCCCGGAGCTGTTCGAGAAGTTCTATCTGGAAGCCGCTGCCGCCGGGGACGAAGTGCTTGGCATCTTCCTGTCCCACGAGCTGTCCGGCACATGGCAGTGCGCAAAGCTGGCCGCAGACCTCGCCAATGTAGACAACGTGCTGTTTGTGGACAGTGCCACCGTGTGTCTGGGTGAATCGCTGCTGGTGCGTCTGGCCGTGCAGCTGCGTGACGCAGGCAAGACGCTGGTGCAGATCGCCACCGATCTGGAGCACGCCAAGGAGCACCTGCATCTGGTTGCCGCCATCGACGATCTGAAGTATCTGCGCAAGGGTGGCCGTCTGCCTGCCGCTGTGGCCGTCGCGGGCGGGATGCTGGGCATCAAGCCCCTCATCACCATCAAGGACGGTAAGGTAGCCATGGCCGGTAAGGCCCGCGGCCTGCCCGGTGCCTATGTGGCCCTGTTCAAGAAGATCGAAGAGCTGGGCGGCATCAGCCCGGACTTTGCCGCTGTTGCCGGTTATTCTTCCAGCCTGCGGGAAGTGCAGCCCATCGAGAACTACTTCCGTGAAAATCTGCACATGGGCGAACCGCTGGTGCGCCAGATCGGCTGCGTCATCGGCACCCACGCAGGCCCCGGTGCATTTGGTCTGGCATTCTTTGACAAAGGGCTGGTGCTGGAATAAGCGACCACCGAAAAAAGATCATCCGAGCAAAGTCGGGCAGCCTGCGGGCTGCCCGACTTGTTTTTTTGCAGCGGGAAACGGGCGCAAACTCCCTCAGTCAAAACCTGACGGTTTTGCCAGCTCCCTCGGAGAGGGAGCCTCTGGCGCGCCCGGCGCTCACAGCACTGCGTCCGAGATGAGCTTGCCCAGCAGCAGCACCAGCACCACCAGCATCATAGGACGGATGAAGCGCGCACCCTTTTTCAGGGCGAAATGGGACCCCAGCAGGTTGCCCAGAATGTTGCTGACGGCGCAGGGGATGCCGATGTGGAACACCACCAGACCGTTCATCAGATAGGTGAACAGGCTGGCGTAGTTACTGGCAAGATTCAGCACCTTGCCGTTGCCGTTGGCGGTGCGCAGGTCAAAGCCCATCAGGGTGGTAAAGGCAATGATGGCAAAGGTGCCGGTGCCCGGGCCCACGATGCCGTCGTACAGGCCGATGCCCAAGCCGATGCCCAGCGCCAGCAGGATCTTTTTCAGGTTCAGGGTGCCGTCGTCCCGGTTCTGGTCCGGCAGGTCGCGCTGCCACAAAATGACCACTGCCGCCACTGGCAGGATGAGGAACATCATGGTGCGCAGCAGTTCATCGCTGAGCAGCAGCACGATATGTGCCCCCAGGGCACTGCCCGCAAAGCTGCCAATGGCTGCAAGGATGCCCACCTTCAGGTTCATTGCACCGTTTTTGAAAAAGTTGGCTGTGGCAAAAGTGGTGCCGCAGGCGGCGCTGAATTTGTTGGTAGCATAGGTGTAGTGGGGCGGAAGCCCGGCAAACAGATAGGCCGGCAGGCTGATAAGACCGCCGCCTCCGGCTGCCGAATCCACAAAGCCTGCAAAGCCCGTCATCAGAACGAGAAACGCCATCATCCATGGCGAGAGCGTGATACCCATTGTTATAATTCCTTTTATTTTTCCAATTTTGTTCTTTGGGAGAACGTGCGTCTCAGGACAGGGACAGTCGGCCCTCACAGGCCAGCACCTGATCCAGGATCATCCGCGAGACGCGGGCACCGTACACCATGGCGGGGTGTTCATTGTACTCGATGATATCGTGAAAATCCTTGTTCATCAGCACGATGACATACTCGCCGTAGGGGGTGTGGACGATGCCGCCGTCGTTGCGGCAGGCGTTCATGCTGCCGCTCTTGCTGGCCACCCAGATCAGCTCCGGCGCTCCGGTCTCCTCGCAGTCGAGGTAATACTGCGGGAAGTCGTGGGTCAGCATGGTGTTGTAGTGCTGCTGGCGGAAGATGGCCAGCATCTCGGCACTGGCCTCGGCGCTGACGAGGGTGCCCTTGGCCACCTGCGCAAACAGGGAGGCGTAATCCCGGGGCGTGGTGGTGCCCAGCTTCTCATAGCGGTCAAAGTGGAGGGGGTTGTGGAGCACGGTGTGGGCAAAGCCCAGCTCTTTGATGCAGGCGTTGATGGTATCCAGCCCCAGATAATCAATGACCATGTTGGTGGCGATGTTATCCGAGCAAATGATCATCATGGTAGCCGTGTCTTTCACCTTGAGCTTTGCTCCCACGCCCAGAGCCCGGAGCATTCCGGAGCCGTCCACAAAGTGCTCCGGTCGATACTCGATCTCCTCGGTCAGGCTGGCCTTGCCCCGGCTGGCCTGTAAATACAGCACCGCCAGGATATAGGCCTTGATGGTGGAGGCCGTTTCAAACTCCTCGTCGGCTCCCATCTCCACGGTGTGGCCCTGCAGGTCGTCCACAAAAACGCTCATCCTGCCCTGATAGGAATACAGTTCGGCGTCGATGCGCTTTTCCAGTGTCATGTTCTTGTCCATTGCGGTACGCTCCCGTCTGTTTTACAGGTTGTGCTCAAAGAAATCCCGGGCATTGCGCCAGAAGATGCGCTCCACCTCGTCCTCGGTGAAGCCCTCGCGGCGGAGCGCCTCGGCCAGCAGGGGCAGCTTGGAGCAGTCGTCCATCTCCAGCTCGCCGCCGATGCCGTCAAAATCGCTGCCCAGACCAATGATCTCAATGCCGCCCACTTTCTTAAAGTGCGCCGCGTGCTTTGCCATCAGGGCCGTGGTGCTGCGGCAGAGCTTTTCTTCGGGCTGGTTGTCGAGGAAGCCGCTGCAGTAGTTCAGACCCACGAGGCCGCCCTTGTTGGCGAGGGCGCGGATCATCTCGTCGGTGAGATTGCGGCAGTGGGGCGCGAGGGCGCGGCAGTTGGAGTGGCTGGCCGCAAAGGGGCGGGTGGAGTGCTCGACAATGTCCCAGAAGCCCTTGTCGGACAGGTGGCTCACGTCCGCAATGAGATGCAGCCGCTCCATCTCGGCCAGGAACTCGAAGCCCTTCTCCTTCAAGCCCGTCTCGGTGTTGGGGGCGCAGGGCCAGATGTTGTGGCCCCCGCCGGGGACGACGTTGGGGCTGGCAAGCTCGTTTTCGTGGTTCCAGGTCAGGGTCATCATCCGGACGCCCAGCTCATGCATGAGCCGCAGCACGCCCAGGCTGCCCTTGCAGCAGCCGCCCTCTTCAATGGTCAGCATTCCGCTGATCTTGCCCGCCTCCGCATTCTTGCGGAGATCCTCCGGCTGATACACCGGCGCGATAAAATCGCTGTACTTTGCCATGATCCGCTTGAAGATGTCGATCTCCTCCAGCGCCGCCACCAGCGGGTCCTGCCCCGGGCGGGCCAGGTTGACAAAGGCTGCAAAGCACTGCAGCATGTAGTCACCTTTTTGCAGCTTTTTCAGGTCGATCTGTAAATCGTTTTCCGCAAAGCTCTTGGGCTGGCCTGCCTCCTCGGCATACCGCAGCTCACTGAGCGTGTCGCAATGTAAATCAAAGACTTTCATAATATCCGCCTTCCGTTCTCAAAAGATACTTCCCACCGCATTCAGGCACTTGACCAGGTCTTCCCGGTAGAGCGGGTCCGCCGGGTCCAGACTGTTGAGCACCACACCGCCGCTGACCGCGGCTCCCGTGGAGTGGATATACCGCCCGCCGCCAAGGTAGAGCGCTACATGCCCCGGGAAGAAGAGG
>OIOY01000449.1_pt1 | contig 8317 bp, 6 predicted proteins | sample 1585671 | NCBI WGS metagenome assembly OIOY01 (sample SAMN02674697, study PRJEB24791) | human gut metagenome, SKBSTL033 | isolation source: stool | host: Homo sapiens | place: USA
CCCCCTCGAGCGGCCTTGGAAACGATTGCCTTACTATTATAGCACGATTCCGACAGAATGCAAGAGGAAAAATAAAGTTTTTAGCATACAAAAAGTCCCCTGCACTTTCATGCAGAGGACTTTAACGGTTTTACCTTACGCCGTCAGGCCATCAGTGGATGAACACAGGACCCAGCGGGTTGGTGATGGGGCTGACGTAGCCGCCCAGCAGCTTGGGGATCGCCAGGCTGATGTCGGGGATGAAGGTCAGCAGCAGCAGTGCAACGAACATGCACAGGTAGAACGGCAGAGTCGCCTTGACGACCTTTTCCATCGGGCGCTTTGCAACGGCAGAGCCGATGAACAGCACAGCGCCGACAGGAGGAGTCAGCAGGCCAATGCCGCAGTTCAGAACCACGATGATACCGAACTGGATGGGATCGATGCCGATGGAGGTTGCGATGGGCAGCAGGATGGGAGTAGCGATCAGGATGATGGGAGCCATATCCATGATGCAGCCCAGAACCAAGATGATCAGGTCGATCAGCAGAGCGATGATGTAGGGGTTATCGGTGACGCTGGTGATGGCATTTGCAGCCAGATCCGGCACATGCAGCATGGTCAGGCAGTTGCCGAAGACTGCAGAGGTGGCGATCAGGATCAGCACGATGGACAGAGTGTTCACGCACTCATCCAGTGCATGCCAGACACCCTTCCAGTCCAGACCCTTGTAGACGAACACCGACACGAACAGAGAGTAGATAACTGCAATAGCTGCAGACTCGGTAGCGGTGAACACACCGCCAACAACGCCGAACACAACGATAATAACAGCGGCCAGTGCCCAGATGGAAGTGCCCAGCTGTTTAACGAAGCCCTTGATGCTGAACGGAGAGCCCTTGGGGTAATTCTCCTTGACCGAGATGATGTAGGAACCGATCATCAGGACGATGGCCAGCAGAGCACCGGGCAGATAACCTGCCAGGAACAGGCTGCCGACCGAGATGCCGCCGGCAGTGGTGGCATAAATGACCATGTTGTGGCTCGGAGGAACCAGCAGACCCTCGCAGGAGGAGGTGATGGTAACAGCAGTGGAGAAGTCGGCATCGTAGCCCTGATCGACCATCATGGGGATCATGATGGAGCCGATGGAAGCGGTATCTGCAGATGCAGAACCGGAAATACCGCCGAAGAAGTAGGAAGCAACGATGTTGACCATTGCCATGCCGCCGCGCATCCAGCCCACGCAGGCATCAGCCAGAGCGATCAGCTTTTCAGAAATGCCGCCGGAGCCCATGAGCACACCCATGGTGATGAAGAACGGCACAGCCATCAGGCTGAAGGAAGAGATGCCCTTGACCATCAGACGGCAGACATCGGTCAGTGCCTGACCCTGCACCATCATGCACAGCACGCTGGAAAGACCAACGGCGTATGCAATGGGGAAACGCAGGAAGATCATTACAAAGAAGCTGACAAGAAGGACAATGATTGCCAGTGTCTGAACTGTCATATTACACTTCCTCCTTTACAAAAATGCTCTTGATGTGGTTGTACAGTGCCTCGATCTCGAAGATGATCATGGCAACACCGGCCAGCGGCACCGGGAAGTACATCCAGAAGCGGCTCAGCCAGGGCATGGACACGTAGAAGCCGCGGCCGCCCAGAGTGGTGGCATAGTTCCAGCCGACCACCATCATGATGACACCCAGAATACACACGGCAAGATCGGCCAGAATATCCAGCACCTTGACGGCGGTTTTGGGCAGATACACGTCAAACGCAGTCATGCGGATATGGGCACCGCGGCGGATGGCCAGAGCAGCACTCAGCACGGCCATGTAGCTCATGCAGGTCAGCACAACTTCTTCCGACCATGCCGGGTCCGGGATGAACGAGACGTAACGACCGATGACCGACATGGTAGTGATGAGGATATCTGCGATCAGCAGCAGCTTGCAGATAAACAGGACCACTTTGTAGGTGATGTCGTACACCGGCTTGATCTTATCCAAAGTGGTAAAGATTTTCGGCATATGAATTCCTCCATATAAAAAGCCCGGCAGGTCTGCGGGCGTATCCCGTAGTCCCCCGCCGGGCTATATACTATCTCAGAACAGGAAAGGCTTTTTCAATTATGCCTTCATGTCCAGCAGCTGCTGATACAGCTCAGCCTGATCGGAGGTGTTCTCGCTGATGACCTTAGCGCAAGCCTCCTGCCAGGGAGCCTTATCGGGGACATCGATGACGTTGCAGCCGGAAGACTTCAGCTCGTCGAGGACCTTGTTCTCAGCGGTCTCGGACAGGTCAGCGTTGAAGGCCTGCGTATCCGCAGCAGCCTCCATGACGGCAGCCTGCTGGTTCTCGGTCAGCTTGCCCCATGCGTTATCAGTGATAACAGCCTGAACAGCGCCCAGAGTGTGGCCGTCCAGGATCAGGTTGTTGGCAACCTCGGGGAATGCATTGGACTTGTAGTTTGCGATGGGCTGCTCAGCACCATCCACAACGCCGGTCTGCAGTGCGCTGTACAGCTCACCGAAGGAAACGACGGTGGGGTTAGCGCCCAGACCCTCGACCAGGCCGTTCATGACGGGGTCGTTGGACACGCGCAGCTTCAGGCCCTTGAAATCATCAATGCCGGAAACAGGGTTGACCGTGAAGAAGTGACGGAAGCCCTCTTCGCCGTAGAAGACACCACGAACGGGCAGGCCCAGCTCCTGAGGCTCGTTCAGGAACTCAGGTGCCAGATCGCTGTTGGCGAAGTTCCAGAAGTGTGCGCGGTTCTCGAAGGTGAAGGGGATGGACAGCAACTTGGACTTGTTGCAGCCGTAGCTGGTCAGTGCAAAAGCGGAGATACGGCTCATATCGATGGAGGTAGAACCGCCCAGGATTGCGTCCAGAACGTCGTTCTCAGAACCCAGAACGCCGGAAGCCTGCACGTCGATGACGACGGAACCGCCGGTCAGCTCCTCGACCTTCTCCTTGAAGTGGGTAGCGGTCTGACCAACGATGGTATCCAGCGGGTTGACCTCGGCGTAGACCAGAGTCACCTTGGGATCGTTTGCAGCAGCAGTAGCATCACCAGCAGCAGAAGCTGCGGTGGAAGAAGCTGCGGTAGAGGTGGAAGCAGCAGCAGAATTGCTGGAGCCACCACATGCGGTCAGAGCCAGAGCAGCGGCGGAAACACCGGCTGCTGCCAGAAAGCTGCGACGAGTGATCTTTTTCATAATAAATCGTCCTCCTTAAATCTCCCGAACAGCACGGTCTGCACAGGACCCGCATGCCGTTCATTTACTGTACACACTTTAGCAAATTTTTTTAAACGAAACAAGGGCTTTCAAAAAATGTCCTGTTTTTTGAAAAAATGTCAGAATTTCTTTTGTGAAAAATGCCAAGTGCTTTGCTTTTTGTTTGTGCACCTTCGCCTAACAGATGGATACATTTCTGTATTCCAGATAGAAGCAAAGCGCTGGATGCCCTTCCCTTTGGGGTTCAGAGCACACAGCGCTTTGCCGGTTCTTTATTCTGTTTTCCTGATTTCTTTGCCCATCTTTTCCGGGCTTTGCTGTGGGGCTTATGCCTGCCGGATGCGGGCGATCAATTCGCCCTGCTGGGCAAACCGATCATACATCGGCTGCACAGCAGCACGGAACCTTGCCTTTTCTTCTTCGTCCAGCTCTGTCACCTCAATGCCTGCTGCACGCAGATCACTTTCCGATTCCGCCTCCTGCTGCGCCCAGAGCCTGCGCTCCACCTTGGCGCTCTCCCGGGCACACAGGCGGATGATCTCCGGGTAGCGCTCGTCCAGTGCGGCCAGCTTTTCCATCACAGCAGGGCTTGCAAGCTGCACCTCCGGCACGCGGGTATGCTCATCCTTTAAAAAGTAAGGTGCCACCTCGTAGTGACCCATGGCTTCGTAGCTGGGCCAGTTGTTCTCTGCGCCATCGATCTCACCGTTGTGCAGGGCGGCATACACCTTGCTGTACACCACCTTTACCGGCTTTGCGCCGAGGTCGGTGATCATTTCGCTCATCATGTCCGATTCCTGCACGCGGATGGACAGGCCTTGCAGATCCGCAAGGCCTGTCACCTTCTGCCGGGTGTAGATGCTGCGCACACCGGCATCGAACCATGACAGTCCCGTCAGCTCCAGCGACTCCAGCGTGGAGAGGAACTCGTCGCCGATGGTCCCATCCAGCACGCGCCACATCTGGTCAGCGTCGGTGTAAAGGTACGGCAGCTGCAATACGCTCAGCGCCGGCTCGTACTCTGCCAGCTGGCTGAGGGACACACGGGAGAAATCAATGCCGCCAAACTGCATCTGCTGGATCACGCTCTGTTCCGCGCCCAGCTCTCCCCCGCTGTACACCAGCACTTTCACGCGGCCATCGGTGCGCTGGGCCACAAGATCCGCAAAGGCCAGCGCCGCCTGCGTAGTAGGATAATCCTCCGGCTGGTTCTCCGCATAGCGCAGGATCAGCTCTGCCCCCGGCTCGTCCTGTACCGGCTGGTGACCGCAGCCGGCCATTGGCAGGGTCAGCACCGCCGCGCCGAACAGGGCGATCAGCATCTGGCGGCGGGTCACAGGCGGGCCTCCCGTGCAGCCTTGGCCGCTTCCCTGCGGTACTGGGTGGGGGTCATGCCGGTGCGTTTTTTAAAGGTGCGGGCAAAATAGCTGGAATCCTCGTAGCCCACCATGGAAGCCACCTCTGCTGCCGAACGGAACGGGTCGGTAAGCAGCTCCTTGGCAGCGTTGATCCGCAGTTCGGTCAGGCAGTCCAGAAAGTTCATCTTCTGGTACTTCTTGAACTGTGCCGAGAGATACGCCGGGCTGATATGCAGGATCTCGCTCACACTGTCCAGCGAGAGGTCGAACATATAGTTATCCTCCATATACTTGCGCACATGGGCCATGACCAGTGCATTGCGGTCGTTCTCCCCTGCTTCGGCGGCTTCATCCTCCGGGTCAGCTTCCGGCTCCGGTTCCACCGGAGCCAGCTCTGCAAGGCGGCGGCCCGCCTCGATCTGACGGATGGCCTTGCGGATGGAAGCTTCCACTTCGTCCGGGTTCACCGGCTTGAGCAGATAATCGCAGGCACCCAGATGCATGGCCTCGTGGGCGTACTGGAACAGACTGTAGGCCGTAACAAAGATCACCTTGCACTCCGGGCGCTGTTCCAGCACGGCGCGGGCTGCATCCAGACCGTTCATACCGGGCATCTCAATGTCCATCAGGATCAGGTCTGCGCCCCACAGCACCGCCGTATCCGCTGCCTTGCGGCCGTTCTCGGCAGTCTCGATGGTCACTTCGTGCTCAAAGCGGCGGGCCACGATGTCCGCCAGCGTTTCCCGTTCCAGTGCTTCATCATCCGCGATCAACAGACGAATCATTCCTCAAACTCCTCCTCATTCTCCACCAATGGCAGATACAGCACCACCGCCGTACCGCGTCCCGGATGGGACCGTATCACAAAGCGGCTGTTCCGATCCAGCAGACGCAGGCGGGCCGCAACATTATAAATGCCGATATGCTCCCAGCGCTCACCGGGCTGGCTGAGCGCCCCGCGCAGCTGTCGTAATTGATCCAGCTGGATGCCCACGCCGTTATCCACCACGCGGATGCACAGCAGTCCCTTCTCCCGCAGAGGGTTCACGCGGATGCGCACCACACCGCCCTCCTCTTTGGGGCAGATGCCGTGCTTGAAGGCATTTTCCACGATGGGCTGTAAAATAAAGGACGGCACCATGGTCTCGGTAAGATCCAGCGAATCGGAAATGCGCCACTCCATACGCACCCGCTCACCAAAGCGGACATGGTAGATGGAGTAATATTCATCCACGATGCGCACCTCACGGGAGAGCGGCACCTGTTCATCGTTGCTCATCAGGCTGTAGCGCAGCAGGTGCGAAAGCGCCATGATGAGCGCCTGCGTACGGTAGGCCGTCTCGGTGCCGGCGGTCTGCTGGATCACATTCAGGGTGTTGAACAGAAAGTGCGGGTCGATCTGGCTGCGCAGCTGCTGCAGCCGGCTGCGCTCCATGCGGTTCTGCAGCTCCAGTGCTTCGGTCTTCTGGCGGTGCAGCTCCCGCTCGATCTCGTTTTTCTCCTGCAGGGTGGTCACCTGCTGGGCCATGGAGTGCTTCATGATGTTGAAGGACTCGGCCAGCTGAGCGATCTCCGGCTGCTTGGGCAGCGGGATGTCCGGGGTGTCGAACTCACTTTTGCCAATGGCGCGGGAGGCAGCGATCATCTGCTGCACCGGCGTGAGCAGACGCATGACCATCAAACCGGTAACGCAGCCCAGCGCCACGCACAGCGCCACCACCACCGTCTGCAGCATGGTGATGCGCTCGTTCAGGGCCGAGATGGTGGTGTAGGTGGTCTGGGAATCCTGAATGGCGGTTTCCAGCAATTGCAGGGTGTACTGGCTCAGGTAATCGCCGCAGGGCACCACCTTTGCATAATACAGCTGGGAAGCTGCGGCATCGTTGCCGCTGAGCAGGTCGTTTTCCAGCTCATCCAGCAGGCCGGTGTAGGTCTGATAGACCGTATCCACTGCGCTGTAGAGCACCCGCTGCTCATCGCTGACGCTTTCCAGACTGTTCAGGCTGGTACCGATGCGCCAGAGCCATGCGTTGCAGGTGGAAGATGCCGACTGCAGCCGGTCAATGATCTCCTCCGGCTCGCTGTTCTCCCAGCGGTAGTTCTCCAGCACGGAAATAGAGCTTTCCACACCGCCCTGAAAGCGGCTGATGGCGTTGAAGCAGCCCATCTGCGCGTCCTGTACTGCCTGCACTGCTCTGGACTGGTAGCCATTGAGCGTGAGCTGCATGGCAAAGGCCGCAAAAAATGCTGCCAGACACAAGCCCATGCGCTGCTTGAGGGTGATCTGCCGCTTGCGGTGCTGCAAAGCCTGCCGCCTCCTTTCGTTTGGTAACGATTTATTGTACCACGCTTTGGGCCGGATTGGCAAGGTTTGCATGTTTTTCTCTTGCCTAAACCGCGCAATTGTGGTACGATGCCTGTAAATACAAAGGAGGCGACTTTATGTCCCAGACCATCTCCGTTTCCACCACCATGGGTGAGCAGGGCTTCCGCGATTTTGCCGTGTTCGATGCATTCCATCACCGCAAAGCATGGCTGCGTCCCGCTGTTTTTGCCGCCATCATGCTGGCTTTTGCCGCCGTCTGCCTTTCGCAGCTGGGCAAGCGCCCGGGTGCCGGGCTGCTGGCTGCTGTGCTTGCCATTGTGGGCATCGGCCTGCCGGTGAGCTACTTTTACTCGTTCTTCCGCAGCGTTTCCCGGCAGATCAAACAGATGCACCTGCCGCGTGCCTTCTACCGTGTGGAGCTGGCCGACACCGGCATTGCTGTGTGGATGTACGGCCAGCAGGACAAGCCCGAACCCACCAGCCGCCACGCATGGGACAGCTTTTACTGCGCCTACCGCACGGACAATGCGGTGTACCTCTACGTAGAAAAAGAGAAAGCTTACTTACTGAACGACCGCATGGAAGTGGTGTGGAAGTTTTTGGCCGGCATCCTGCCAAAGGAAAAGCTGCATGACTGCCGAAAAGCATAAGATCCAGCATATATACAGGCAAAAAGAACTGCTGATGAGATATCAGCAGTTCTTTTTTGTATATAAAAAACCCACGCTGCGGCAAAGCAAAGCGCAGCGCGGGTGCGAAGATAGCTTATGTTATTGCGTCAGCCGATCAGCGGGCAAGCGTATACTTGTGCAGAGTCTTGCGCACAGCGCCGGGGCCTGCAAACAGCTCCTTGGCCATTGCCTCGATCTTCTCGCCCAGACCAACGGCATACAGATCCACGCCGAACACGTCAACACGGCTGTACAGCTTCTTCAGGCAGCTGAAGTCCTGCTCGCCTTCCTTGACCTCCAGCGGAGCAACGATGGCCTGCAGCTCAGCCAGCAGCGGATCGGTGGAAGGCTCAAAAGCCTGACCGTTGTCATCGATGCCCTTCAGGTAGCGGGCGTAGCCTGCCAGCACCAGCGGGATCAGGATCAGGTTGCTCTTGTCCAGACCGCGTGCCTCGTAGGCCTTGATGGTCTCACCAAAGCGGATGGCCAGCTTCTGGGAGGTATCGGTTGCAATACGCTGGGGAGCATCCGGCATGAAGGGGTTGGGCAGGCGGCGGTTGATGACAGCGCCGATGAACTCATAGGGGTTCAGCACGCCGGGATCGACCACGACGGGCATTGCCTCGATGTAGCCGATCTTCTGGATGAAGGCACGCAGGTCTTCATCGGCCATCTCGGCGGAGATGAGGGTGTAACCCAGCATGCAGCCATAGATGGACATTGCAGTGTGCAGCG
>OIOY01000469.1_pt1 | contig 7987 bp, 4 predicted proteins | sample 1585671 | NCBI WGS metagenome assembly OIOY01 (sample SAMN02674697, study PRJEB24791) | human gut metagenome, SKBSTL033 | isolation source: stool | host: Homo sapiens | place: USA
GTGGTCAGCGTTTCGGAGAAATGGAAGTTTGGGCGCTTGAAGCATTCGGCGCAGCGCATATCTTGCAGGAAATCCTGACTATCAAGTCTGATGACGTTGTTGGACGTTCTAAGGCTTACGAAGCAATTGTGAAAGGTGATCCGATGCCACAACCGGGTATCCCTGAATCTCTGAATGTATTATTGCACGAGTTGAGAGGACTTGGTTTGAGTTTCACTCTGGATTAATTCAATAACAATAAAGAAGTAGGTGGGCTACGGCCCGTCTACTTTATCTATTGATAACTCTTTATAAATAAATAATATGGCCTTTAGAAAAGAAAACAAGATAAAGAGTAACTTTTCAAAAATAACCATCGGTCTGGCTTCCCCTGAAGAGATTCTTGAGAACTCTAGTGGTGAAGTTTTAAAACCGGAAACGATTAATTATCGTACGTACAAACCTGAGCGTGACGGTCTTTTCTGTGAGCGTATTTTCGGTCCTATCAAGGACTATGAATGCCATTGCGGTAAATACAAGCGTATTCGTTATAAAGGTATTGTCTGCGATCGTTGCGGGGTAGAAGTTACAGAGAAAAAAGTACGTCGTGAACGTATGGGACACATTCATTTGGTTGTACCTGTTGCTCATATCTGGTATTTTCGTTCCCTGCCCAATAAAATCGGTTACTTGTTAGGCTTGCCGACCAAGAAACTGGATTCTATTATCTATTACGAACGTTATGTCGTGATTCAGCCGGGTTGTGTAGACACTATTGCTGAATTGGACTTGCTTTCGGAAGAAGAATATTTGCAGATTCTGGATAACCTGCCAAAGGAAAACCAGATGTTGGAAGATACGGATCCGAATAAGTTCATCGCAAAGATCGGTGCTGAAGCCATCTATGATTTGTTGGCTCGTCTGGACCTAGATTCTTTGTCTTACGAATTGCGCCATCGTGCAAGCACAGACGGTTCGCAACAGCGTAAGAACGAAGCATTGAAACGTTTACAGGTTGTTGAGTCCTTCCGTGCATCCAGAGGGCGTAACAAACCGGAATGGATGATCGTGAAGGTTGTACCTGTTATCCCTCCAGAACTGCGTCCGTTGGTTCCGTTGGATGGTGGCCGTTTCGCTACTTCCGATTTGAATGATTTGTATCGTCGTGTTATTATCCGTAATAACCGTCTGAAACGATTAATCGATATTAAAGCTCCCGAAGTTATTTTACGTAATGAAAAACGTATGCTTCAGGAAGCTGTGGATTCTTTGTTTGATAACTCTCGTAAATCGAGTGCTGTTAAGACAGATGCTAACCGTCCGTTGAAGTCTCTCTCCGACAGTTTGAAAGGTAAACAAGGTCGTTTCCGTCAGAACCTGTTGGGTAAACGTGTTGACTATTCGGCCCGTTCGGTTATCGTTGTAGGTCCTGAATTGAAGATGCATGAATGTGGTCTGCCAAAGAATATGGCAGCCGAACTTTATAAGCCTTTCGTGATCCGTAAATTGATTGAACGCGGTATCGTAAAAACGGTTAAGTCTGCTAAGAAGATCGTCGACCGTAAGGAGCCGGTGGTTTGGGATATTTTGGAATACGTAATGAAAGGACATCCGGTATTGCTGAACCGTGCACCGACACTGCACCGTTTGGGTATTCAGGCATTCCAGCCAAAGTTGATCGAAGGTAAAGCTATTCAGTTGCACCCGTTGGCATGTACGGCATTCAACGCCGACTTCGACGGTGACCAGATGGCAGTGCATCTGCCTCTGGGCGAGGATGCCTGCCGTGAGGCCAAGATGCTGATGCTGGCTTCCGGCAACCTGCTGAAGCCCTCTGACGGCGCACCTGTTACCGTGCCTACGCAGGATATGATCCTGGGCAGCTACTACCTGACCACCGTTCGTGAAAATGACGAGGGCGCAGGCAAGGTGTTCCGCGATGAGAACGAAGCCCTGATGGCTTATGCAGAGCACATCGTTACCCTGCACGCACCCATCAAGGTGCGCCGCACCATGACCATTGACGGCGTGGAGCGCACCGGTCTGGTGGAAGCCACCGTCGGCCGCATCATCTTCAATAATCCTGTTCCTCAGAATCTGGGTTATATCGACCGTACTGATCCCGAGCACTGGCTGGAGTACGAGGTCAGCTTCCGCGTGACCAAGAAGACTCTGCCCGACATCATTTCCCGCTGCATGACCCGCAACGGCACCCGCAAGTGTGCAAAGATGCTGGATGCCATCAAGGCGCAGGGCTACAAGTACTCCACTCTGTCTGCGATCTCCGTCGCTGTGTGCGACGCTGTGATCCCGCCGCAGAAGCAGGAACTGATCGCTGAGGCTGACCAGCAGATCGCAAAGGTCGGCAGGCTGTTCAACCGCGGCCTGATCTCCGACAACGAGCGTTACAACCAGACCATCGCCATCTGGCAGGCTACCACCGATAAGGTCTCCAAGGCTCTGGCAGACAACCTGCCCAAGGATAATGAGATCTATATGATGGCAGACTCCGGTGCTCGTGGTTCTATGAACCAGATCAAGCAGCTGGCCGGCATGCGCGGCCTGCTGGCAAACACCGCCGGCCACACCATCGAGATGCCCATTCGTGCCAACTACCGTGAAGGTCTGAATATTCTGGAATATTTCGTTTCTGCCCGTGGTGCCCGTAAGGGTCTGGCCGATACCGCTCTGCGTACCGCTGACTCCGGTTACCTGACCCGCCGCATGGTCGATGTCTCTCAGGATGTTATCGTGCGCGAGATCGACTGCGGCACCACCGACGGCCTGTGGGTCTCTGAGATCCACGAGGGCAAGGAGAAGATCGAGAGCTTCCGTGAGCGTTTGATCGGCCGCTTTGCTGTGGGCGATGTGGTCAACCCCGTTACCGGCGAGGTGATCGTGCCGGAAGGCAAGATGATCGACCTGTACGATGCAAACGAGATCGAGGCTGCTGGCATTACCAAGCTGAAGATCCGCAGCCTGCTGACCTGCCGTGCAAAGACCGGTGTCTGCGCACGCTGCTACGGTTCCGATATGGCAAACGGCGAGCCGGTCCGTCTGGGCGAGTCTGTCGGCGTTATCGCCGCAGAGTCCATCGGCGAGCCTGGTACTCAGCTGACCATGCGTACCTTCCATACCGGCGGTATCGCATCTGCTGAAGATATCACGCAGGGTCTTCCCCGTGTTGAAGAGCTGTTCGAGAGCCGCCGTCCCAAGAGCATGGCCATCATGAGCGAGATCTCTGGTGTCGTTTCTCAGGACGATACCAAGAAGAATGTCGTTATCAAGGTGACCGGCAAGGACGAGAACGGTGCCGAGGTCGTAAAGAGCTACTCCATCCCGTTCACCCAGCATTCCCGCGTGATGCCGGGTGACCGTGTGGAGAAGGGCGACATCATCACCCGTGAAGGTGTTCTGTATCCGCAGGATATTCTGGCAATCAAGGGTCTGGAGGATGTCCAGAACTACCTGATCAACGAAGTTCAGAAGGTCTACCGTCTGCAGGGCGTTGAGATCAACGATAAGCATATCGAAGTCATCGTCCGTCAGATGTGCCGCAAGGTGCGCGTGACTGATTCCGGTTCTTCCAACCTGATCGGCGGTGCACTGGCAAGCCGTCTGGAAGTGGAGAGCATCAACGCCGATCTGCAGCAGCGCATCGACGCTGGTGAAGAGGGCCTGAAGCTGGTTGAGTACCAGCAGGTGCTGCTGGGCATCACCAAGGCTGCTCTGGCAAACGACTCCTTCCTGTCCGCTGCATCCTTCCAGGAGACCACCCGCGTGCTGACCGAAGCTGCCATCAAGGGCAAGGTCGACCCGCTGGCCGGCCTGAAGGAGAACGTCATCATTGGTAAGCTGATCCCCGCAGGTACCGGTCTGCCGGAAGTCCGTGAGGATCTGAAGAACCGTGAGGCTGAGCGCGATGCTGAGATCGCTGCCGAACAGGCAGCTGCTGTACAGTAAGCAAAGCTCCTTCTTCTGAAATAAAACAATGGACCGCTCTGTGGGCATCCGCCTGCAGGGCGGTTTTTATATGCCCGGAAAAGCGGAAACAGGGGAGAAAACCGTGCGTTTTGCGTCGAAAAAATGCTGAAAGAAAAAATCTGGAATAAATGCAAAAAACTTTGCAAAAACTGTTGACATCCGCCTGTAAAGCGAGTATTATATAACTGTTGCGCATCCCTCATGGGGATAGTGCGGCAAAAAAGTCGGAAAAAAGTCCGATGTGCATTATTAAGAAAGGAGAAACAAAATGCCTACTTTTAACCAGCTTGTACGCAAGGGCCGTCAGGTTCTGGCTACCAAGAGCACCGCTCCCGCACTGCTGAAGAGCTACAATTCTCAGAAGAAACAGTATTCTGATCTGAACAGCCCCCAGAAGCGTGGTGTCTGCACTGCTGTTCGTACCATGACCCCCAAGAAGCCCAACTCTGCTCTGCGTAAGGTTGCTCGTGTCCGCCTCACGAATGGTATCGAGGTCACCTCTTACATTCCCGGTATCGGCCATAACCTGCAGGAGCACTCCGTCGTGCTGATCCGTGGCGGTCGTGTTAAGGACCTGCCCGGTGTGCGTTACCACATCATCCGTGGTACCCTGGATACTCAGGGTGTGGCAGGCCGTAATCAGGCCCGCTCCAAGTACGGCGCAAAGCGTCCTAAGGCCGGTGCTGCAAAGAAGTAATTGAGGAACGAACCGCCATAAACGGCTTTCCATTATATAAATAACAAGTCCGCAGAAACGTGCGGAGGGCAACAGTTTATGTAAGGTCAGCTCTTTGTGACACAACGGGAGTTTTATTACTTTCGAGTACCGATGATATCATTCTGTGAAGGAGGGAAGAAAGATGCCTAGAAGAGGTAACATTGCTAAGCGCGATGTCTTAGCTGATCCTATTTACAATTCCAAGATGGTCACTCGTCTGGTCAACAGCGTTATGCTGGATGGCAAGAAGGGCGTCGCTCAGAAGATCGTTTACGAAGCTTTCTCCATGATTCAGGAGAAGACCGGCAACGATCCTCTGGAGACTTTCGAGAAGGCGATGGAGAACATCATGCCCAGCCTCGAGTGCAAGACCCGCCGCGTTGGCGGTGCTAACTACCAGGTCCCTCTGGAAGTCAGCCCGGCTCGCCGCGAGACCCTGGGTCTGCGCTGGCTGACTGCCTACAGCCGCAGCCGTGGTGAGAAGACCATGGCTCAGCGTCTGGCTGCTGAAATCATGGATGCTGCCAACAACACTGGTAACGCCGTGAAGAAGCGCGAGGATACCCACAAGATGGCCGAGGCCAACAAGGCTTTCGCTCATTTCCGTTATTGATCTGTTCTGTAGGAGGTTAATTTCATGGCTACTCCCAGAGAAGTTTCTCTTCAGATGACGAGAAATATCGGCATTATGGCCCACATCGATGCTGGTAAGACCACCACTACCGAGCGTATTCTGTACTACACCGGCATCAACCACAAGATCGGCGAGGTTCACGACGGCGGCGCTACCATGGACTGGATGGTTCAGGAGCAGGAGCGTGGTATCACCATCACTTCCGCTGCTACCACCTGCTACTGGAGCCACTCTGAAACCCAGAAGGATCCGGTTGCATTCAAAAAGAACCGTCACCGCATCAACATCATCGACACCCCGGGCCACGTGGACTTCACCGTTGAGGTCCAGCGTTCCCTGCGCGTGCTGGACGGTTCTGTGACCGTTCTGGCTGCAAAGGGCGGTGTTGAGCCGCAGTCTGAGACCGTTTGGCGTCAGGCTGACGAGTACAAGGTTCCCCGTATGGTGTACGTCAACAAGATGGACACCATGGGTGCTGACTTCTTCCGCTGCATCAAGATGCTGCACGATCGTCTGCACGCCAACGGCGTGGCCATCCAGCTGCCTATCGGTCAGGAGGATACCTTCCGCGGTATCGTTGACCTGGTCGATATGAACGCTGAGGTCTACTACGACGACATGGGCAACGACATGCGCACTGAGCCCATCCCCGAGGATATGCGTGAGCAGGCCGAGGAGTACCACAACATTCTGATCGAGGCTGTTGCTGAGAACGACGAAGAGCTGATGGAGAAGTACCTCGAGGGCGAGGAGATCACCAAGGCTGAGCTGAAAGCCGCTATCCGCAAGGAGACCATCGCTAACACGCTGGTTCCCGTTGTCTGTGGTTCTTCCTACAAGAACCGCGGCGTGCAGAAGCTGCTGGACGCTATCGTTGACTATATGCCCGCTCCTACCGATGTCCCTGACATCAAGGGCGTGAATCCCGAGACTGAGGAAGAGGAGACCCGTCCGTCTTCTGACGACGCTCCCTTCGCAGCTCTGGCCTTCAAGATCGCTACCGACCCGTTCGTTGGTAAGCTGGCATACTTCCGTGTTTACTCCGGTAAGGTTGAGGCAGGTACCACTGTCTACAACTCCGTGAAGGACAGCAAGGAGCGTATGGGCCGCATCCTGCAGATGCATTCTAACCACCGCAAGGATATCGACTGCTGCTACGCAGGTGATATCGCTGCTGTTGTTGGTCTGAAGAACACCACTACCGGTGACACTCTGTGTGATGAGAATCATCCCATCATTCTGGAGTCCATGAAGTTCCCCGAGCCTGTTATCCGCGTTGCCATCGAGCCTAAGACCAAGGCCGGCAACGAGAAGATGGGCATCGCGCTGGCAAAGCTGGCCGAAGAGGATCCGACCTTCAAGACCTACACTGACGAAGAGACCGGTCAGACCATCATCGCCGGTATGGGCGAGCTGCACCTGGAGATCATCGTTGACCGTCTGCTGCGTGAGTTCAAGGTTGAAGCAAACGTGGGTGCACCTCAGGTTGCTTACCGTGAGACCATCCGCAAAGAGGCCAACCAGGAGACCAAGTACGCACGTCAGTCCGGTGGTAAGGGCCAGTACGGTCATGTTAAGATCAAGATCGAGCCCAACGAGCCCGGCAAGGGTTACGAGTTCGTCAACGCCATCGTTGGCGGTGCCATCCCGAAGGAATACATCCCGGCTATCGACAACGGTATCCAGGGTGCTATGAAGTCCGGTGTTCTGGCTGGCTATCCTGTCGTTGATGTCAAGGTTACCCTGTGGGATGGTTCTTATCATGAGGTCGACTCCTCTGAAATGGCCTTCTCCATTGCTGGTTCTATGGCGTTCAAGGATGCTATGCGCAAGGCTGATCCTATCATCACTGAGCCTATCATGAAGGTTGCAGTTATCGTTCCCGATGAGTATCTGGGCGATGTTATCGGCGACTTGAATGCACGCCGTGGTCAGATCCAGGGCATGGAAGCTATGGCTGGTACTCAGCGCGTCAATGCATTTGTGCCTCTGGCTCAGATGTTCGGCTACGCTACCGACCTGCGTTCCAAGACCCAGGGCCGTGGCCAGTATGTCATGGAGCCGTCTCACTACGAGCCGGTGCCCAAGAACATTGCTGACCAGATCATCGCTGGCCGCACCAAGGGCTGATTCCTGAAAAATGGATAAAGATTTTGCCGGGGTAGTGTAACCTCGGCAAAATTTCCTGTAAAAGCACTTGATTTTACAGGGCAAATTTAGTAGAATAGCCTTGCAATGCAATGTCTGCATCTTGCAGGGTTGTTGTAACCAAATATCAAAACCTAAATTAAGGGAGGATATTCCAATGGCTGAAAAGGCAAAGTTCGACCGTTCTAAGCCGCATGTGAACATCGGCACCATCGGTCACGTTGACCACGGCAAGACCACTCTGACCGCCGCTATCACCAAGTACCTGGCTCTGAAGGGCGACGCAGACTTCATGGATTATGCCAACATCGATAAGGCTCCTGAGGAGCGTGCTCGTGGTATCACGATCAACTCCGCTCACGTTGAGTATCAGACCGACGCTCGTCACTATGCTCACGTTGACTGCCCGGGCCATGCTGACTACGTTAAGAACATGATCACTGGTGCTGCTCAGATGGACGGCGCTATTCTGGTCGTTGCTGCTACCGATGGTCCCATGCCCCAGACCCGTGAGCACATCCTGC
>OIOY01000470.1_pt1 | contig 7974 bp, 5 predicted proteins | sample 1585671 | NCBI WGS metagenome assembly OIOY01 (sample SAMN02674697, study PRJEB24791) | human gut metagenome, SKBSTL033 | isolation source: stool | host: Homo sapiens | place: USA
TATCGCATGACTTCGTTCCTCGGACGTGCCAATTATAACTACGCAGACAGATATTATCTCGGTCTCAGCTATCGTACTGACGGAAGTTCACGTCTGGCAAGAGAAAACCGTTGGGGAAGTTTCTGGTCGGTTTCTGGAGCATGGAGATTCATAGACGAAAGTTTCCTAAATCCCGTCAAGAGTGTATTGACAGATGGAAAGCTCCGTGTGTCATACGGCGTAAACGGAACGCAACCTTCAGACTATTACGCTTATATGAATCTTTATAAATATGGAATCATATACAATGGACAGTCAGGAATGTCAATCGTCGGAATTGCAAACCCAGACCTGAAATGGGAAAAGAACAAAACATGGAATATCGGTCTCGACCTTTCATTCATTGACCGTATCTCTGTAACATTCGACTACTATCAGCGTAAAACCAGCGACCTTATATACGACCTCCCCGTATCACAAGTTGGCGGATATTATGATGGCAATTATGGATATACCACTCCGCAAAACATCGGTTCACTGAAGAACTCCGGTTTTGAGTTGACCATTACATCAACCAATTTCAGAAACAAGGATTTCACGTGGACCACTTCTCTGAACATGGCACACAACAGCAACAAACTGACCAAATTGGATGGCCAGCAGAATTTTCATCATCAGTAACCTTTACAGTCAAATTACTTATTGTCTTATTACCACCATCGAAAGTTCCCATGAATGTTTTGGTTGTACCGATAGGAGTCCAAGCAACATTTTTCATATCAACATCAGAAGTCAACTTCACTGTATAACCAGAGAATTGGTTATTATTGGTGTTAGTTTCAGTTGACAACCACTTAAGACCATCTACTGAATAGAGATAATAAGTCTTGGTTGCAGCATCGTACTTCACACCATTAGTTACCTCTTCAAATTCAGGATAATTATAATCATCATCAAATCTCTCATCAATAACGATATTGAACTGAATATCTCCTGTCAAAAGCTTGCCAAGAATATTTGTTCTCCAGTTGCGCTGTACAGGAACTGAGTGCAAACCTTCATCGAAAACGATGTCTTCACCACCTGACTTGAATGTGAACTGCAATCCATCTGCTTCTAAAGTAGTTCTGTCAGCATCAGTTAAGATATAACTCATAGAGAGATACTTGTAATTTTCATCTTCATCGATAGTACCGTTACGGTCTACATCGACCTTCAAAACCTCATTTGCATTTGCGGGAATTGCTGCAAAATCATATTCAACAGCCTGTTCACCGCTCACTGTACCATCAAGCAAGTTGATAGAAGTAGCTGCATTCTTGATAACGACCTTAGATTCAGAAATTGTAATACCCGATGCGACAGCAGCATTCCAATCAGCCTCAGTTACACCCACATTGATTTGAGCGAATGGACGCTTCAATACAACATCAATCTTTGCATTACCTGTTACCTTGAAAGTCTCTGCCTTGAAGAATGCATCACGAGTTTCATCGTTATTGTTATCGTTCTCGTCATTCTGATAATCTACAGCAACTTTCAGTCCATCGGTTTCTGCAGTTACGGTATAAGCCTTACATTCGTTGTCCTGCGCCCAGAATACAGCTGTGTACTCCTGACCTTTAGCCAATGTAACTTCCACATTATCTTCCTTGCTTCCATTAGGGAATGCATTTTCTTTTTTAAGCAGACCAGCAGTTGAACCATTGATAGTTGTAATCAATTTTCCGTGTGCATCAAAAATAGCATAATAAAGCAAATCTGCACCTGTACCATCACTGATAGCACGGGTAGCGATACCACCTTCGGCAGCAAGTGAGAACGTCACCTGAGCCTCATTTCCTGACTGAACTACATCCAGTTCGTCATTCGAACACGATGTTGCGAGCAACATACCAGCTGCTGCGAACATACCTAAGAATAATTTCTTGTTCATCTTTGGAAAATTTAATTGTTATACAAATAGTTATCTTGATTTTCTTGTTTCTTAATGTTTGCCACATCCCTTGTGAATGTCGCACCCATTGTCGAGGGCTGTTCTGCCTATGCAGAACCGAGTATTATCATCAATCTGTCGTTGCCTGCTGATGCAGGGTAAAGGTCTCGGAACTGTTCCTCACCTTTGCGGTGTTAGCTTGTTTGTTCTTTTCTGTTCGGCTTTTAACTCGTTATTAGGGTTATACTTATATTGAAAATCTCTTATTCTGTTGGTGTGAAATTTCCTGCGATGTTGCTTCTTTGGTTTGCCTCTATCTCTACCTGTGGAAATTCTACCGTTTTGCTGTTATTGCCATCAGTCAAAGTCAATTTGGCAGAAATGTTTGTGGCTGTGGTCGGAGCAAACACATATCCCATAGCGAGGTAGTTATATTCCGTACCATCAGCCGAGAATGTCTCAGTTGTGGTCTCGCTGAAATTCCAAGTAAATTCGGCATTTCCGCTTACTGTGTTCGTGAATGGATAGAATGTGTTTGGGACTGCCTTTGCAGTAAATGTGGATTGCATCGGTGTTCCTGTAGTACCCACATTGATTTGAGCCAATGGACGGACAAGTTCAACGGGGTAACTGCAATCTCCTGTAATGGTAATATCTTCTATTGTGGCGAAGAATGCGTCTGCAGCTTCTGCTTGGGCAAATGTTATCGGATCAGGCAGGCCATTCATTTCAATGGCGGTAAGTTTTGTTATATCGTATATGCTCTGATTGCCATCATAATAGTACGCCCAAAATACAAAACTGTATGTCTGCTCCTGAGCCAATGTAAGTTGCACATCTATCGAAGTACCGTTTATCGGGAACGATTGGCGGTCTATTTCATAATAGTTCCAACTGCCACCGCTGTTGGTATGCACATCGGCAACACCCTTTTTGAATATGCCGACCACAAGGGTATTTACTTGTTCCGCCTTGCCGAATGAACGGGTACGGGTATCCGTTGGAAGTGTGGCGGTGAAACTCACCTGAACATCGCCCACATCGTGCAATTCATCCGAACAGGATAGTATGCCTACTATAGTCAAGGCAAGCATTGCCAATATCTGTATGTTATGTAGTAGATTCTTCATTATGTCTATCTGTTAGGGGAAAATAAGGTTATGGTCTCCGTCAAAGTCGGGATTGATGGTAACACCTCCCGATGCCTCCGACATCAGGAACATACCCGTCATTATGGTATGGTGGCTACGTTTGAGCGGTACCTCTATCGGCTCGGTCAAGGAGAGTTGTGTACCCTCATTGTCATAGATACCTATCTGCACGGTTACAGCCGACTTCTTGCCGTTCACAAACACATAGTCAAATCCCATCGTTGCCTCCGATTCAGAGAGCTTTCTCAATGTGGATTCAAACATCACTCCCGTAGAGGAGTCCACAGGCTTGTCGGTATTCATACTGTAAGCATCGGGCATAAATCCCACGTAGTAGAACACTACCTTGTAGTCCTCGATGTTTACGGCTCTTGTTGGGGTATCATCTGTTGATGCAGCCTTGTTTCCGTTGGCTTTTGAAGCGACACGGACAGATTCCTTGTCTATAAACTCCACCACATCATTGGTAACAAACTCAAATTTGGCAAGAGGACGCTGCATCGCAATATCCAATGTATCGGGCAAATGCTCCATAATATCCGCTACAAGGGAAATGTTGTTTGAGCCTCGGAAGGCATCCCGATAGTCATTGTTGCCCTTATGGTCGCCTTGCAATCTGATTTCCGCAAAATTGTCGGCATTGTGGAAATGGCTGTCACCGCTTGTCTGCACCAAGTCTGACCATACCATCACATTGTAGTTGCCAGGCAAGAGGTCGAGCGTGACTTCGTGGTCATAGCCCTCTGATATATCTTTCGTGAATACGAACTCCTGTGTATAATCTGATGTGGTACGCATTTTCTCTGACACGGGATAGGTGCGGACAATGTATCGTATCTTGCCATAATCACGATGATTGTCGTATGTCTCTCCATATCCCTGCTCAATGACCTCTGCACCATCGTACAGGTGTTCCCATTCGGTCATATCCGTTTCATAATTGAGGCGAAGATGCATTTTTACAAACTCCGGCGTTTCAGGCCATTCGTGAACATCACAAGCCGAAAGAAGCAATATCGGCAGGCACATAATAAAGTATAGAATCTTTCTCATCGCTTGCCTCCTTTCTTCTTTAAGTCAAACGAATAGGAGAACGATACCGCTGCTTGGTCGATACCCCAGTAGGTCTTCTTGATGCTCTCTATCATCAGACCGTCTTTTGTGCGTGGGGTATTGTGAAACTTGTCGTAGTGATTTGAATATACTCCTGCTCCGAGAGAGAACTCCACCCTCCAACGGCTGTTTTTGCTGATGGGCAGACGATAACCGATGCTCACACCGCCACCGATGGCAGGTGTCTCACGGTTATGGTCTTGGTAACGGTAATCGCCATCAAAAGCAAAATTGTAGTATGCCAGTCCGAAGTGTACTCCTGCGAAGAATCCGTCATTCTCTTCCGACAGCCAATAGCGGAACTCAGGCTGCACGGCGAAAGTGCGGAACTTGATGGTTGATTTGAAATAGTCCCAAGCCGAGTAATAGACAGGAAGCGTAAACGACCAATGCTTTGCCAAATCTACTTCTGCGGCAACATTGGCGATAGCCATCCCCAAGCCTATGGCATTGGTTTTCAAATGGAGTTTGCGGCTCCATTCCTCCACTTCGGGAATAACCGTTTCTATAATAGCCGTTGTGTCGGGCACAATTTCAACGGCTTCAATTATAGGCTCTACCTTAATGGTATCAGGCACGATTACAGGCACTTGTATGGGTGGCAACTCTTTCTTGTAGGTTACGAATACCGCACACGCATTTCTCATCTGCTCGAAGAAGAGATTGTTCATCTGCTGCCATACCTTACCACCGTCCAATGCTCTCAATTTTACGATACGGTTGTCGATATGCGTATTCGGGTGATGATAATCCACCAATCGGGCTTCTTCCTCCAAGATGGCAATTACTTCATCCTTACGGATAAGTCCCGAATCCTCAATCTGCGATTTGAGATAATCCCACGGGATATAGCTGTCATTATAGGTAATAAGGCTGTCGGGAATGTCCACCTCACTGCGAATGAACTTTTCAAGTGCCGATAGACGGCCTTGTGCCAACTTACGGTTGAGTTGATAACTGCCTTCGGGAGAAGCTGCTCCGCAGAAGGATACTTCAATGATATTGATTGTACTGTCTTGGCGTATAGTTCGTAGGAACTCCAACATCTCCTGCATACGGACGGCATTATCCGAATAGGCGGAGTCTATGACAGTACTGTTCACACGGAAGTCAATACAGATTTCCGTGTGTCTCTCTTGCGAATGCGCAATACCTACACCAAACAGCAAGAGAATCAGTGTTATACAATATTTCTTAATGCGCATAAATCAGAATAATAGGTCACTTCTCTTTGGAAGAGTGATTTATGCGACATACTGCTATTGATTACGAGTAGGTTATTTGAACAGTCACGACATAATTTGCTCAACAATCCACATTGCCACTAAACAAAATCTGAATCGAGCATAACATTTTTTAGTGTAAATTGGTGCTATTTGCCGAAAAATGTGTAATTTTGCATCGGTAATCATTTCTCTTCCAAAGAGATAAGTTCTCTCTTCCAAAGAGACCTTTCATTCGCTCAACAATCTATTCTGCTCTGCACCTTCAACATCAGCCTTATTCTTTTGGCTCTTACGGCTTATTGTGTCTTGACTTTATAATTTCAGGAGTATATTTATAGAGATATTTACGGAAAGAATGGATGTTAAGTCCAAATCGTTCAGCAATATCCTTCATCGTATCTGTGCCGTTTTTCAGACATTCGATAGCAGCCGCATATTTATCTGCCGTCTTTTGTTTCCTAAGTATCTGCTTGCGTTCCGTCTTACGATGAAGCAATTCAGGGTGCTTGCTCTTTATGTAAGCTCTGAAATATTCATTGTAGCCACACTCGTCCATCACGGCATGGATAGTGGCGTTCCCTGATTTCAACATTTCTACCCCTTCAGCAAACATCTGTTCACTGGATACAAGCAACGAATTATGCTTTTCGATGGCTTCGGGATAGTTACGGCGTATAAAACCGCCTACACTATTATAGGTAAGTCCCAACCGTTTGGCAATGGATTTCAAGGACTCGGAAGTGGTTGCATAGATGCGTAGCGCCTCCGCATACTTTTCTGCACTACGATTGGAAACGACCTTACCGTCAGATGTCCTTATCATTCCACGGGCTGTAACCAATTCGGGATGATGCTCCCTGAGATACATCCTGAATGTTTCGGGATTCAGTCCGAATTCCGCTGCGACCTTTGCCGTTGGCAAATCGGTATTCTGTAATCTTTCGATTGCATTGGCATATTTCTCAGCAGAAGATTTCTTATAACGTTTGGTTTGCTCCAATGCCATACCTTCGTCAAAGCCACGTCTAAGAACCATCAGTTCGGGATACCAAGTTCTCAAGTGGTAGCGGAAGCCACCGAGAGTTACCCCAACAATACGTACTATATCCTTTACATCCCTCGATGTTGTACGATACAGGTCTATAGCCTTCTCATATTTTTCAAGAGTTTCACGGTCTGGCTCACATACAGTCCAATTTCCGTTACGCATACCTCTGACCTTTTGACCTGTTGCACGGATACGTTTCTCCTCCCTATTACGGGTAATTTGTGGGTAATAGGCTAAGATGTGTTCTCGCAAACCCGTGTAGGATACATTACAAGCCTCTGCAACCTCTTCAATGGTTTTATCGGATGATTGCAACATCTCAATGGCAGTAGCATACTCTTCCTTGCTCCACTTGCGTGCTCCATATTGCAGATTGACGGTTATTCCTATCCGTCTGCGTTCCTGTTCTCTGCGTGGTACGATATCGGGGTAATGTCTGCGAAGTTGGCTTGCCAAAGAGGAACAATCTACGTTGAAGATACGTGCTATCTGGGATATATTGTATTCAATATACTCCATACTGTCGCAAGCGTCAATGGCATCCTTGTATTTGTAATGGGCGGCAGTAGTTTGACCTTTCTTTCCTCTAAGTTTGACATTCTTAAATTCTGTAAGATTATGTCGTTTGAGGATTAGGTCACGGTGATGAGTGGAGAGGTAAGAACTGAACGCGGAAAAGCCGACCCCAGTCTGCTCACATATTTGTTTTATGGAAAGACCGGTCTCTACATAGAGGGTAATTGCATCGCTATACTTTTCTCTGGTTTCGTTTCTAATTCCTCGTTGCTCTTTCAACTGTTGGTTGCCATTTTTATGGGTTACTTAATTGGGGTAGGCAATCGTCAGGTTTGCAAGTTCTTAATTCTATATAAAGAAGCTAAAGAGTAAACCTCTCTTGATAAGAGCAATTCATATTGTAGGTCTATTCTATGAATGAGTCTATTAGCAGGTTGATACATTGGAATTTGCTCAACAATAGACCTGTGGAGCAAAACAAAATGAAAATCAACCTGCTTTTTTAATTCCTTTTTTGGTTCCGATTATATTATTCTTCGTAAATTTGCAACGGTAATCATTTCTCTTATCAAGAGATTTTCTCGTTCGCTCAACACTCCTTCACTCATAGAGATTTCAATATCATACTGTTCGCCTTGTCGATGGCTACGGTATCCAATGATGCAAGGTAGATGCGTGTGGTGGCTTCCGAGTCGTGTCCCATACCCTCACTGATAACCGAGAGCGGAACATTCTTGCTCTTGGCAATACTCGCCCAAGCGTGACGGGCAACATACAGAGTGAGCGAAACGGATAATCCCAACTCTTTACCGATGATTTTCAGGCAACGGTTGATATTATGGGCTGCATAGATATATTGCTTGCGCTCGTCAATATCGCCGAAAGGCTTGATGATAGGCAAAAGGTAATTGGATTGCGAAGTATCGTACTTATCCACAATCTCCTGCATACATTTCTCCCATTTGATGAAGAGTAGCTGCCCCGTCTTGCGTCTGCGATAGGATA
>OIOY01000471.1_pt1 | contig 7961 bp, 6 predicted proteins | sample 1585671 | NCBI WGS metagenome assembly OIOY01 (sample SAMN02674697, study PRJEB24791) | human gut metagenome, SKBSTL033 | isolation source: stool | host: Homo sapiens | place: USA
CGAACACACCGTTCATAAGGTTTTCCCAATCGTCGGTATATGCCATGGTTTGCCCTCCGTTTTTGTCGTTTTCTTCCAGTATAGTGTACCCGGACAGGTTTTGCAATTCCCTCTTGCAAAAAAGACCGCCGGTGTTTACACTTATATCTGATAGGAAATCTGCAAGAAGGAATGAAGAAACTATGACCGTCAAAACGCCCGCCGAACTGAAAACGCTGTACGAGAGCATCTCCTTTGACCTTCAAACCACCTACACCGGCCCGCTGGGGCAGGAATATGCTGTTTCCGGCACCCATCTGCGCCTGTGGGCACCCACGGCGCAGAGGGTGGAGGTCAGCCTTTACCGCAAAGGCAGCGGCGGTGAGCCCATAGGCACTCTGCCGCTGGAGCGGGGGCAGCAGGGGGTGTGGAGCATCTATCTGCCCGGCGACCAGCACGGACGATACTATACCTATACGGTCACAGTGGATGGCATTTCGCGCCAGACCGGCGACCCTTACGCCCGCGCTGCCGGTGTGAACGGCACCCGCAGCATGATCGTAGATCTTGCCCGCACCGCCCCCTCCGGGTGGGAGCGGGATGTGCGTCCGGTCATCCCGCCGGAGCAGCGCGCGGTGTGGGAGGTGAGCGTGCGCGACTTCTCGCAGGACGCTGCCAGCGGCGTGCGCCCGGCATGGCGGGGCAAGTTCATGGCCTTTACCCAGCAGGGCACCACCCTGCACGGGGACGGCATCCACCCCACCTGCCTGAACTACCTCCGGCGTCTGGGCGTGAAGTATGTGCAGCTGATGCCCATTTTTGACTTTGGCAGCGTGGACGAGGCAAAGCCGCTGCTGCGGCAGTACAACTGGGGCTATGACCCCACCAACTACAATGTGCCCGAAGGCAGCTATTCCACCGACCCCACCCGCGGCGAGGTGCGCATCCGGGAGTGCAGGGAAATGATCGCAGCCCTGCACGCGGCGGGCATCGGTGTGGTGATGGATGTGGTGTATAACCACATGTACCGCAATGAGAACCCGCTGAACGACACCGTGCCCTGCTACTTTTTCCGCCAGAACGAGGACGGCAGCTTTTCCAACGGCAGCGGCTGCGGCAACGAATTTGCCAGCGAGCGGCCCATGGCCCGGCGGTATATGATCGATTCCATCCTCTACTGGGCGCAGGAATACCACATCGACGGCTTCCGGTTCGACCTGATGGGTCTGTACGACGTGGAGACCATCAACGCGGTGCGCGCCGCGCTGGATACGCTGCCCGGCGGGCGGGATATCCTGATGTACGGCGAGCCGTGGCAGGGCGGCGACAGCCAGCTGCACCGGTACGAGGCCAACAAGGCGAATCTGGCCATGCTGAACGAGCGCATCGGCATCTTCTGCGACGACACCCGCGACACCATCAAGGGCGGCTGCTTCAACGCCCGGGAGCCGGGCTATGTGGAGGGCAGGCCCGGCAGCTTCTGGGACATCGGCGGCGCGGTGGCGGCATGGTGCCGCAGCGACCGTCTGCCGCCCCACGCGCCCAGCCAGATCGTGAGCTATGTTTCCGCCCACGACAACTTCACCCTGTGGGACAAGCTGCTGCTGGTGCGGTACGAAAAGCCGGAGTTCACGGCGGCAGACAGCACAGCCCTTGCCCAGAACCGGCTGGCGGCGGGCATTTACCTGACCAGCTTCGGACTGCCTTTCCTGCAGGCGGGCGAGGAGTTTGCCCGCACCAAAAAAGGGAAGTGCAACAGCTACCGCTCTTCGCCTGCGCTGAACCGGCTGGACTGGGAGCGGGCCGAAAAATACCATGCACTGGTGGACTACTACCGCGGCCTGCTGGCGCTGCGGGCAAGGTTTCCGCGGCTTTCCAGCACCGACCCCCACGCGCCGGATGCCCTGTACTTTTTCTCACTGGAGCAGCCGCTGGTGGGCTGGCAGCTGCCCGCCCAGTGGGGCGACGGCGCAGCATGGCAGGCGCTGTGCGTGTTCTATAACCCCACCGAGATCAGCAAGGTCGTGCCGCTGCCGGTTGGGCGCTGGCAGATGCTGAGCGACGGCATCTCGTCCAGCCTGTGGCGCGGCCCGGCAAGAGTGTATGAGCACGAGGCCGTACTGATGCCTTACAGCGCTACTATCTTTGGACAGATATAAAAACAGGAGCGGATGGAAAACTCTCATCCGCTCCTGTTTTCTATTTTGCTCAGCTGTTGGAAGCCGTCTTTTCGCCCAGTGTCACATTGACCGTCTGCATCTGGCCGTCGCGTGCAATGGTGATGGAGAGGGTGTCGCCTGCTGCGTGCTTCTGCATCAAGGTGCCAAGGTCGTCCTTGGAGGCGATCTCGGTGCCGTCCACGCTCACGATGCGGTCACCGGCCTGCAGGCCTGCCTTTTCGGCAGGGCCGCCCTTGACCACCTCCACAACGTAAACGCCGTAGGCATTCACGCCCAGTTGAGAAGCAGTCTGTGCGTCGGTCACGGCCAGATAGGTGATGCCCAAATAAGGCCGTCCGGTCACATAGCCGTTCTCCAGCAGTTCCTGTGCCACCTTGATGGCATCGTTGATGGGGATGGCAAAGCCCAGACCCTCTGCATCGCTGGAAGAGGATTTTGCATTCACAATGCCGACCAGCTCACCGTTCATATTGAACAGGCCGCCGCCGGAGTTGCCGGGGCTGACCGAAGCATCCATCTGGATCAGGGACATGGTGTTCACAGAGCTGCTGCCCTGAATGGTGACGCTGCGGTTCAAAGCGCTGATCATGCCGCCGGTCACGGTGCCGCCCAGCTCACCCAGCGGGTTGCCCACAGCCATCACGCTCTGGCCCACCTTCAGGCTGTCGCTGTTGCCCACGGTGGCGGGGGTCAGGCCGTCAGCATCGATCTTGATGACCGCGATATCGCTGGTGGTATCTTCGCCCACGAGGGTGGCGGTGTAGTCCTTGTCACCAATGGTAACGGTGATGGTGGAAGCGCCGTCCACCACATGTGCACAGGTGAGGATGTAGCCGTCCGAGCTGATGATCACGCCGCTGCCGGCACCGCTCTCCACCTGATTCTGGCCGTACCACGACCACTGAGAGTAGACCACCTGCTCCGTAGTGATGACCACCACGCTGGGGCTGACCAGATCAGCCACCTGTTCAGTGGTCAGGCTGCTGCCGCTGCTGGATGCTGCGGTGATGGAACTATCCGAACCGGATGCACTGTCGGCCGTAGAGGAAGGTGCCACCTGCTGAATGACCACCTTGCCGCTGCCGCCAAACTTTGCCCCCACAAAGCCGCCCGCAAAGCCCATGGCTGCGGCCAGCACCAGCGCCACGGCGCTGCGTGCAACGCGCTTGCCATTAAACTTTTTCTTCTTTTTAGGGGGCTGCGCGTCCTGCGGCTGTACTGGATGTACCGGCGGCGTTGCACCGCCTGCGCCGTTGTCTGTCTGCGGGGCGGTGTAAGCGGTCTCCGGTTCCGGCTGCGGGTCGTTGTACTGGTTGGCGGTGTTCATGCCGCTGCTGCCCACATTGGGATAACCGGTATCTCCGCTTTCGTTTTTATCCTGAGAGGAATAATCATATTCCCATTTGTTCTCATTGTCCATGCTGATACTTCCTTTCCGTAAGGGATACGTCCACAGGAGCCCTGTTCCTTTGAACTGCTCCTATTGTAACCGTCAATTGTGAAAATCAATCGCGCGCGCCGTGAAGAAACTGTGAAATAAAGACGCGCTTTCCGCCCTTGACAGCGGCCTTTGCGCTTGCTATTGTAAAAGCGTAAATTCAGGAGGAACACACCATGGAACTGCACCGCACAGACGAGGGCTTTGCCCTCTATAAGGAAAAAACACAGATCGGCTTCTGCGCGCTCACGCCCGCCGCAAAGGGGGCTGCCATCACCGCGTTTGGCATCGAACCGCAGTGGCGGCGCAAAGGCTACGGCTCCTATCTATTAAAAGAAGCTTTGCGCGCCTACGCCGGATACGACCGCGAAACGGCTACCGTATTTACCGCCCCGCTGCCCGCCGATGCCGCAGAGCTTGCGTTCTGGGCAAAGTTCGGCTTTGCGGCAGAAGACAGGCAGCTGGTGCGCCGCCGCACGCCGGACCTGACCGCCGTCAAGTTCGTGCAGGACTTTCTGGCCGCGCGGCTGGCACAGCCGCGCCTTTGCATCGATGCTACCTGCGGCAACGGCGGCGACACGGCCTTCCTGTGCGGCATCACCGCGCCGGAAGGAAAGGTAGTCGGCTTTGACGTGCAGGAAGCTGCCATTGCATCCACCCGGAAGCATCTGGAGCAGCTGGGCGTGCCTGCCGCCCGGTATGAGCTGCACTGCCAAAGCCACGCAGACCTTTTACAGATTGTGCAGCCCGGCACGGCAGATGCGGTGATGTTCAACTTTGGCTGGCTGCCCGGGGCCGACCACGCAGTGTTCTCCACCGCGCAGAGCAGCATCCCCGCCCTGCAGGCGGCTTTGGAAGCCGTGCGCCCCGGCGGCGTGGTGAGCGCCATCCTCTACAGCGGGCAGGTCATCGGCACGGATGAAAAGCAGACGGTGCTGGAATATCTCCGGGCACTTCCGCTCAAAAGTTTTACCGTTCTGGTGTGTGATTTTGCCAACTGGGCCGAAACCGCCCCTCTGCCCTGCATCATCCTGAAAAAATAACGAAAACACTTGCATTATGGAGCGTTTTCGGATAAAATAGGGTACGTATGTGTAAAAACGAACTCCTTCAGTCTCGCATTCGCTCGACAGCTCCCTCTGGGAGGGAGCCTTTGACGCTGCGGGAAGGCAAAAGCCTCCCTCCTTGAGAAAGACTTTCCCCGGTCGGGGGAAGATGTCACGCAAGTGACAAAAAGGGGAGCAGTGGCATCGCGCAGCGATGACGGAAGGAGTTATTTTACTGTTTCTGTTTCAGCTTAGTCTTTGCCAGCCGCGCCGCAAGGTTGATGGCCAGCACCAGCACCAGCAGCACCGCGCCGATGCCCCATGCGGAATCAAAATCGCCGTCCTCAAAGGCACGCAGGTACAGCAGCACCGACAGGGTGGCACCGTTGGAAGTGTAGGCTTTGGCCACGCTCTTGGCAATGACCTCTGCGGCACCGGCGGTGAAAAGCAGGGCGGCACTTTCGCCCACGATGCGGCCCACAGCCAGAATGCAGCCGGTCACGATGCCGTCGATGCTGCAGGGCAGCACGATGGTGCGGATGATGTGCCACTTGCCTGCACCCAAGCCCATGGCACCCTCACGGTAGCCCTGCGGCACCGTCTTGAGGGATTCCTGCGTGGTGCGGATGATGGTGGGCAGGTTCATGACTACCAGCGTGAGCGAACCGGACAGCAGACAGGTCTGGAAGCCCAGTGCCTGACTGAACACCAGCATACCCACCAGACCGTAGATGATGCTGGGGATGCCCGCCAGCGTCTCGTTGGTGAACTCGATGACCTCGATGAGCCGCCGGTTGGAGGCATACTCGGTCAGGTAGACCGACGCGCCCACGCCCAGCGGCAGTACGATCAGTAATGTCAGTACAATGACATACAGTGTGTTGAGGATGGCAGGCAGGATGCCGTCGGTCTTTTTCAGCACACTGGCGGTGGTGGAAAGGAACTTCCAGCTGATGTGGGGGATGCCCCGCACCAGCACCATGCCGATGATACCGGCCACCAGCACCATCACCAGCACGGCGCTGGCCCAGACCAGTGCGGTCATGACCCGGTTCCATATCTGACGGGAAGGCGAAAGGCCCTTATTCATCGCGGCTTCCTCCCTTCAGCACAACGTTCAGCACAACATTGATGATCATGATAAAGACGAACAGCACCAGCGCGATGCTGAACAGCGCCTGCCGCTGCAGACCGCCGGCATAGCTCATCTCCTTGGCGATGGCGGTGGTCAGGAAGGTGACGCTGCGGAAGGGGCTGTCCGGCATGTTGGGGCTGTTGCCTGCCACCATCATCACCGCCATGGCCTCACCGATGGCACGGCCGATGCCCAGCACAATGCCTGCGGCAATGCCGCTTTTGGCTGCCGGAATGCTGATCTTGAACCATGTTTCGGTGTCGGTGGCACCCAGTGCCAGACTGCCCTGCTCATACTCCGGCGGCACGGCGTTCAGTGCCGTGACCGACACGGACACGATGCTGGGCAAAATCATGATGGAAAGCACCACGATGGCGCTCAGCAGGCAGGCACCGGAAGCCTTTCCGAAGGTCTTTGCCACGGCGGGCACCAGCACCTGCATGCCCAGCAGGCCGAACACCACGCTGGGGATGCCGGACAGCAGCTCGATGGCGGTGACCACCACAGTGCGCAGCTTGGGGTCGGCGGCCTTGGAGAGGAACACCGCCGTCAGCAGGCCGATGGGCACACCGATGATGGCAGCGCCCAGCGTGCCGTAGATGCTGGACAGGATAAAGGGCAGGATGCCGAACAGCGGCTGGGCTGCCGTGGAGGCCCACTTTGTGCCGAACAGGAATTGAAACAGGCCGATCTTGTGGATGGCCGGCACGCCGGAGATCACCATGTACACCGAGATGAGCACCACGCAGCCCACCGCCAGCATACCGCACAGGAAGAAGATGAAGTTCATCACCGCTTCCAGCCATTCGGCGGGGGTGCGGGGCAGCTGGATGGGGCGGAGAAAAGAGGTTTTGTTATTCATAGCACGATCCTATAAAAAGCGCACCGACCCAGCCATCTCGGGCAGGCCGGTGCGGCAGGTGGTTTCATTTTTCAGCCTCCCTCCTAGAGGGAGGTGTCATCGCATCTGCGATGACGGAAGGAGTTTTCTTGCGGCAACTCCCTCAGTCACCTTCGGTGACAGCCCCCTCCCGGAGGGGGCCTTTCCCGTTTTTACTCGTTCACCGGCACAGCGCCTGCGGTGCGGATGAGGTCGGCAGCGTCCTTGCTGGTGGCAAAGTCCACAAAGGCCTGTGCCTGCTCAGACAGGGTCACGCTCTTGTTGGTGACGAACACGAAGGGACGCTGGATCTTGTAGCTGCCGTCCTTCACGGTGTCCTCGCTGCACTCCACACCCTCCACAGTGACCATGGCGACGGTGTCGCCCACAGCGGACAGGGAAGCGTAGCCGACGGCCAGAGGATTGGCCTCCACAGCGCTGATGACAGCGCCGGTAGCGGTCAGCTCCTGTGCGTACTTGCAGCTGTCCTTCACGTCCACGATGCTCTCAAAGCCATCGCGGGTGCCGGAACCGGCCTCGCGGCCCACCAGAACGATCTCGCCGTCGTCGCCGCCCACATCCTTCCAGTTGGTGATCTCGCCGGTGAACATCTGCTTCAGCTGGTCCACGGTCAGGTCTGCCACCTTGCTGTCCTTGTTGACAATGATGGCGATGCCGTCCAGCGCCACGGTGGTGCCGTCCACATCCTTCTTCTCGTCGTCCTTCAGGGCGCGGGAGGACAGGCCGATGTCCAGCGTCTTATCGGTAGCACCGGTGATGCCTGCGCCGGAACCGGTGGGGTCGTAGCTGACGGTGACACCCGGCTCCACCTCGGCAAAGCCTTCGGTCAGGGCAGCGATGACGTTCTTCATGGAAGTAGAACCACCGGTCGCCACATTGCCGGAGAGGTCACCGGCTGCGGAAGTGGCCACAGAGGAAGCGGCCGTGCTGGAAACAGCGGCAGAAGAAGCAGTGGTGGAAGAAGCGGAGCCGCCGCAGGCGGACAGGGCAGCGGCGGCAGCCACAGCACCACAAACGGTCAGGAACGAACGGCGAGTGATCTTTTTCATCATGTTTTCCTCCGATTTTCTCAGTACAAATGTTTTCCAAATTCCGGGCACTTTTTCCGCCCGGGGTCTCTCATTGTGTTTTCCTTGGGAACACCATGATTGTACTCCAACCGCCACCCCGCCGCGACCATGACCACGCAAAATCGAAGTAAAGCTTTGCGCTATGGTTTTACGCCAATGTAACCGTTTGGTAAAGCCGCTTTGAAAATCATCGTCCTTGATTTTACATTTCC
>OIOY01000475.1_pt1 | contig 7886 bp, 6 predicted proteins | sample 1585671 | NCBI WGS metagenome assembly OIOY01 (sample SAMN02674697, study PRJEB24791) | human gut metagenome, SKBSTL033 | isolation source: stool | host: Homo sapiens | place: USA
TTTACGCTTTCCGGCAAAAAACTCGTCGAGTTGCCTTGCTGCTTTCTCAATTACTTCCGATGTACCTACCTCAAATTCGGAACACAGCATCCGTTTCAATCTCCGGTCTACATGATCACGATGTTTTTCTACCTGCCAGTCACATAAACATAGTTTGTCACCAAACGAACCGAGTAGCAGCAGGCCGCAGGGCGATTCGTAACGCTGTACTTTGATAATATTTTTCTCTTTCTTCATAATAAACTTATACTAATAATTTATGCTTCTCATACGATGGCCTCACCCAACGCAGATAAACACCAAGCGAAGCCAGACAACAACCGGCTCCCACTCCATAGGCCACAGCCAATCCGGCACAGGAAGCGATAAAACCGGCCGAAAGCATCCCGATACCGACACCCAAATCAAAAGAGGTCAGATAAGTAGAAGTCGCCGTTCCACGCATATTATGTGGAGCAACATTGACAAAGAGGCATTGGAAAGCCGGAACCCCTACTCCATACCCGATACCGATCATCAAGGCGCAGACAAAGAAAACCCAAGACTGGCGGACGGTTGCAAACACGGTAAACGTCACCAACAAGCAGACCGCAGAACAGACCGATACCCAATGAATCTTCCCATGATCGACCAGCCTACCGGAGACCAGCCGCGACGTCCCCACTCCTACCGCCATATAAATAAAGAAATAGCCAGGATTGGCCACTTCTATTTCCTTTCCGTACAAAACGACAAAAGAAGTAATCATCCCATAAGGAATTGCAACCAGGATATAAGCGAGCGCAGCCGGCAATGCCTTCACCAGGATAAAACGGTCGAGGGAAAAATGCGGCCGCGGAACCTTTTCTCGCTTCGGATAGCGGATCAGGCAGACAGAACCGACCCCGATAAAAGCAGCCATCCAACCAATAAAGACAACCGGATTAAACCCACCTTTCCCATAGATGCCATCATCGATGCCAACGGCAACCCCATCTTTGAGGCCGGCAACGTGAGCCCCATGTCCATCATGGATATCGTCAACGACAACGACAACTCCATCTACTACATCATCAAGGACCTGCCCGAGGACACCCGCGCTGCAGGCCGTGCCGCCGTCAAGAGCTTTGGCGTGAAGAGCCGCTTCATCCACTTTGAGTTCTTCCGCATGACCGAGAATCAGGCCAGCATGGGCAAAAAGGGCCAGATCGTGGCGCTGGAGGTCAACATGCGCCCTTGCGGCGGCTTTACCCCGGACATGATCAACTTTGCCCGCTCCACCAACGTGTATAAGATCTGGGCGGACATGATCGCCTTTGGCGGCACCGATATGCCGGTGGGCGAGCACTTCTACTGCCCGTTTGCAGGCCGCCGCGACGGCAAGCACTTTGTGTACAGCCACGAGCAGATCATGCAGAAGTACCAGCAGAACATGCGCATGGTGGACCGCATGCCGGACGCGCTGAGCGGCGCCATGGGCAACCAGATGTACGTTGCCACCTTCTCCACCCGCGAGGGCATGGAGCAGTTCTACGCCGACGTGCTGGCTACCACCGATGCCACGAATGCCGCAGCTCAGAAGGAACTGAGCAGCATTCTGGCTCTGGGCGAGCCGGAGACCACCCCGGCGGAAAAGCCCGCCGCTCCTGCCGCTAAAAAGGCACGCACCACAAAGAAAAAGTAAGAATACGCTCAAAAAGCCCCGGAATGGCGTGCCCGTTCCGGGGCTTTTCGTTGTCCCTTTCTGCAAAGTGTGCTATACTGTTGCCAGACATTTTATTGGGAACGAGGTACATCTATGAAAATTCCTGCAAACGGCTTTACCCACGCCGGCAAGTTCCACGCCGACGATGTGTTTGCCACTGCCCTGCTGCAAATTTTGCGCCCGGACATCAAGATCACCCGCGGCTTTGTGGTGCCGGATGATTTTGACGGCATCGTGTACGATGTGGGCTTTGGTATGTTCGACCACCATCAGGAGCCCCGGGAGTACCGCCCCAATGGCGTGCCCTATGCGGCCCTCGGCCTGCTGTGGCGGGTGCTCGGCCCCGGCCTTGTGGGTGAGCGTCAGGCCCGGCTTATTGACGAGAACTTCATCCAGCCGCTGGACCTGAACGACAACACCGGCGAGCAGAACAGCCTGTGCGATGCCATTGGCTTTTTTAACCCGGTGTGGGACTCCAAAGAGGATCAGGACACCTGCTTTTTCAAGGCGGTGGCCGTGGCAAAGCAGATCTTGGAAAACCAGATCGCCAGCGCCAACGCCGTGAACCGCGCCGACGAAAAGGTGCAGCAGGCTTACAAAAACTCCCGGGACGGCATCGTGGTGCTGCCCTGCTATCTGCCGTGGAAGAACGGCCTGTACAAGACGGACGCGTTGTTTGTGGTCTACCCCAGCCAGCGCGGCGGCTGGAGCGCCCAGTGCGTCACCGACCACAAGACCAAGCGTCCCAAGCTGCCCTTCCCCCAGAGCTGGGCCGGCCAGCCGCAGGAGGTCATTGAGCAGAAGAGCGGCATCCCTGGCATCAGCTTCTGCCACGCCAGCCGCTTCCTCATCACTGCCAAGGATAAGGAAACTGCCCTTGCCGCCTGCCGTCAGGTGTTAAAGAACAATGGCCGCATCTGAGCCGTGCGCCCGGCCAAAGCCCGCCTTTGTGTATATGGTGCGGTGTACCGGCGGTACGCTGTACACCGGCTGGACCACCGACCCTGCCGCCCGCCTGCGCGCACACCAGAGCGGACGCGGCGCAAAGTACACCCGTGCCAGAGGGGCCGGGGGTTTTGCCTATCTGGAACTGTGCGCGGATAAGCGCGCCGCCCTGCGGCGGGAGTATGCCCTCAAGCAGCTGCCCAAGGCCCAGAAGGAACTGCTGTGCGCCGCATGGACGGCGGCGGGCGGGCCCTTTGCCGGCGCATAAGGCCAAAACGAAACCCGGGACTCTTTCAGGGCCAGACGGCTCACGAAAGGGTCCCGGGCTTTTTGTTTTTGCGGTGTGAATTCTTTCCGTGTGCTGTAGTCCGCACATGCCTCCGGACAGGCTGCATGTGCCCCGAATATATACTGTGTAAATGCATAAAATATGAATATATTCTGCAAATAACGCATAAAGATGCAACATGAACGAAAAACGGGTGCCGGAAGCAAAAAAGGTTTGTATGGTTTTGTTATTGACGAAAAAACAGCGCGGCGTATAATAAAAGCATCAACCGAAACGCAACGGAAGAGGATGCGAAGGGAAAGTGCGCATCAGAAAACAAAAGTGTATTTTTATGAAAAAGGAGCGTCACCTATGAAAAAGGAAAACATCAAAAAAGTCGTTCTGGCATACTCCGGCGGTCTGGATACCTCCATCATCATTCCCTGGCTGAAGGAAAACTACAACAACTGCGAGGTCGTCGCTGTCTCCGGTGACGTGGGTCAGGGCACGGAGCTGGATGGTCTGGAAGAAAAGGCCAAGGCTACCGGCGCTTCCAAGCTGTACGTGCTGGACCTGAAGAAGGACTTTGTGGAGAACTACATCTTCCCCACCCTGAAGTTCGGCGCGAAGTACGAAGATTACCTGCTGGGCACCAGCTTTGCACGTCCGTGCATCGCAAAGGCTCTGGCGGATATCGCCATCAAGGAAGGTGCAGATGCCATCTGCCACGGCTGCACCGGCAAGGGCAACGATCAGGTGCGTTTTGAGCTGACCCTCAAGGCCCTGTGCCCGGATATGGCCATCATTGCTCCGTGGCGTGAGTGGGACATCAAGAGCCGTGACGAGGAGATCGATTACGCCGAGGCTCACCACATCCCCCTGAAGATCAACCGCGAGACCAACTATTCCAAGGACAAGAACCTGTGGCACCTGAGCCACGAGGGCCTCGATCTGGAAAGCCCCGCCAACGAGCCCCAGTACAACAAGCCCGGCTTCCTGGAGCTGGGCATCAGCCCCGAGCAGGCTCCCGATAAGCCCACCTATGTGACCATCCACTTTGAAAAGGGCATCCCCACCGCCGTGGACGGCAAGGAGATGGGCGCTGTGGAGCTGGTGGAATACCTGAACAAACTGGGCGGCGAGAACGGCATCGGCCTGCTGGATATCGTGGAGAACCGTCTGGTGGGCATGAAGAGCCGCGGTGTGTACGAGACCCCCGGCGGTGCCATCCTGTACAAGGCCATCAATGTGCTGGAGACCATCACTCTGGATAAGGAAAGCTCTCACTTCAAGGCTCAGCTGGCCCAGAAATACGCCGATATCGTCTACAACGGCCAGTGGTTCACCCCGCTGCGTGAGGCTCTGGACGCCTTTGCCGACAGTCTGGAAAAGACCGTCACCGGCGATGTGAAGCTCAAACTCTACAAGGGCAACATGATCAACGCCGGTGTCACCTCTCCCTACACCCTGTACGACGAGCAGACCGCTTCCTTCGGTGAGGACGAGGACTACAATCAGGCTGATGCCACCGGCTTCATCAACCTGTTCGGTCTGTCCATCAAGGAGCGCGCAAAGCTGTCCAAGAACTGGCCGGAGGTCAAGTAAGCAGCTATAACATCTTCCCTTTCGTGTGTTTTCACACTTTCACACGGAAGTTCCATCCAACCGGCATCGTTGCCGGCGGCACCGCCGCAGGAGCGTTTTCCCCTGCGGCGGCTTTGCCGTTTTTAGAAGAAATTGACGAACCCTCTCAGTCAAACCCTGACGGGTTTGCCAGCTCTCCCGAAGGGCGAGCTTTATGCGCAGTTCGGCAAAGCCGTTCTTCAAGTGGGGAAGCTCTTGCTTTTCGCAGGCAGAAGAAAAGCTCCCCCCTCGGGGGAGCTGGCACGGCGCAAGCCGTGACTGAGAGGGTTTGGACATAAAGTAAAGGATAAAACTATGGCAGAACAACTCTGGAAGGGCCGTTTTTCCAAGGCCGTGGATTCCCGCGTGAACGACTTCAACTCCTCCATCCGCTTCGACCAGCGCATGATCGCGCAGGATATGCGCGGCAGCGGCGTGCACGCCGCCATGCTGGCAAAGCAGGGCATCATCTCGGAAAAGGACTGTGAGGACATCCTCAACGGTCTGGCTTCCATCGCCGATGATCTGGCAGCCGGCAGGCTGGAGATCGACCCGGGTGCCGAGGATGTGCACACCTTTGTGGAGCAGACCCTCACCGCCCGCATCGGCGACGCCGGCAAGCGCCTGCACACCGGCCGCAGCCGCAACGATCAGGTGGCGCTGGATATCCGCCTGACCCTGCGGGACTACAGCCACACCCTGCAGGCCTACATTGTGGAGCTCATCAAGGTCATCTGCAAAAAGGCCGGTGAGAACACCACCGCCGTCATGCCCGGCTACACCCACCTGCAGCGGGCCCAGCCCATCACCTTTGGCCACGCCCTGATGGCCTATGCCTGGATGCTCCTGCGCGATCTGCAGCGCTTTGAGGACGCCACCGCCCGGATGGACGCCCAGTGCCCGCTGGGTTCCGGCGCCCTGGCCGGCACCACTTACCCGCTGGACCGCCAGTTCACCGCCGAGAAGCTGGGCTTTGCGGCTCCCTGCCCCAACAGCCTGGATGGCGTTTCTGACCGTGATTTCTGCATCGAGTTGGCCAACGCCATCTCCATCTGCATGATGCATCTCTCCCGCCTGTCCGAGGAGATCATCCTCTGGTGCAGCTGGGAGTTCAAGTTCATTGAGCTGGACGATGCCTTTACCACCGGCTCTTCCATCATGCCACAGAAGAAGAACCCCGATGTTACCGAGCTGATCCGCGGCAAGACCGGCCGCGTCTACGGCGACCTGAACACCCTTCTGGTGATGATGAAGGGCATTCCCCTCGCCTACAACAAGGACATGCAGGAAGATAAGGAAGCCATCTTTGACGCAGTGGACACCCTTGAGCTGTGCCTCAAGACCGTGACCCCCATGCTGGACACCATGAAGACCCTGCCGGCCAACATGCGCCGCGCCGCCGCCAAGGGCTTTATCAACGCCACCGACTGCGCCGACTACCTCACCAAGAAGGGGATGCCCTTCCGCGATGCCTACAAGCTGACCGGCTGCATGGTGTCCGACTGCATCGCAAAGGACAAGACCCTTGAAGAGCTGACCCTCGACGAGTTCAAGGGCTACAGCGCTCTGTTTGAGAACGATATCTACGATGCCATTGATCTGGTCAAGTGCTGCGAGGGCCGCACCAGCTACGGCGGCCCCAGCGAAGCCAGCGTGAACAACCAGATCGAGCTGGCCGCTGCACAGCTGGATGCGTGGGAGGAAAAGAACGCATGAGCGTGAAAGTTTTTATTGATGGCTCTTCCGGCACCACCGGCCTGCGCATTGCCGACCGTCTGGCACAACGCCCGGAGATTGAGCTGCTTTCCATTTCCGCAGAGGGCCGCAAGGATGTGAACGAGCGCGCGAAGGTGATCAACTCTGCCGACCTCGCCTTCCTCTGCCTGCCGGATGCCGCTTCCAAAGAGGTCATGCCTCTGCTGCGCCCGGACGTGAAGGTGCTGGACACCTCCACCGCCTTCCGCACCGATGCCGCATGGGACTACGGCTTCCCGGAGCTGGCGGGCCAGAAGGAAAAAATCAAAAATTCCTGCCGCGTGGCAGTGCCCGGCTGCTATGCCAGCGGCTTTATCAGCATTGCCCGCCCGCTGGTGGAGCTGGGCCTTGCACCGGCCGATTATCCCTTCAGCTGTACCGGCATCTCCGGCTACTCCGGCGGCGGCAAAAAGATGATCGCCGAGTACGAGAGCGCTGATCGCCCGGCGCACAGCAAGCTGGATGCACCCAAGAGCTACGGTCTGGGCCTTGCCCATAAGCACCTGCCGGAAATGCAGAAGATCAGCGGCCTTGCCCACACCCCCATGTTCGTGCCCGTGGTGTGCGATTACTACTGCGGCATGCAGGTGCTGGTGCCGCTGGATCTGACGCTGGCGGGCAGCACCGCCGAACAGGTGGCCGAGGGCATTGCGGCATATTACAAGGATGCTGCCACCGTCAAGGTGCACGCTCTGAACGAAGCCCTGCCGGAGAACGGCCTGTACTCCAATGCCATGGCCGGTACCGACCGCATGGAGCTGTACATGACCGTGAACGCTGCAGGCGACCAGATGATGCTGGTCTCCCTGTTTGATAATCTGGGCAAAGGCTCTTCCGGCGCGGCCGTCCAGTGCATGAACCTGATGCTGGGGCTGGAAGAGACCAAAGGGTTGGAATAAAAAAGAAAACCCTCTCAGTCACCTGACGGTGACAGCTCCCCCGAAGGGGAGAGCTTTTGGCAAAAGAGGGCAGGCTCGCCGCGCCCGCAATAAAACCTCGCCCTTCGGGAGAGGTGGACGCGAGCAGCGCGAGCGGACGGAGAGGGTTTGACGAACTATGATAAATTTTTTCAAGAAACACTGGGAAGTGCTGAGCTATCTGGTTTTCGGCGTGCTGTGCACCCTGCTGAACATTGTGCTGTATGCGCTGTTCAACAAGCTGTTTGGCTATACAGCCGCCAACAGCTGGGGCAATGTGCTGGATAACATCATCTGCATCCTGTTTGCCTACTGCACCAACCGCGCCTTTGTGTTCCGCAGCAAAACGCAGGGCAAGGCCATGGCGAGGGAATTTGGTGCATTCGTCACCTGTCGTCTGGGTACAATGCTGCTGGACACTGCAATTATGCTGGTGCTGGGCAATCTGCTGGCTGCGCAGGGTGCAGCGCTGATGGACGAGCTGATGCAGGGGGTGCTGAGTGTGGTGGCCCACTGGCTTGGCCCGGATACGGCCATCCAGATGGCAGCCTCCTATGCAGGCACACCGGCGGGGGTCACGGATGGCTCTGCCGCTATTGCCGTCATCGGCGGTGCAGACGGCCCCACGGCGATCTTCGTTACCAGCCGCTACAATGCGCAGGCACTGTGGGGCCTTGCCGTGAAGGTCTTTTCC
>OIOY01000480.1_pt1 | contig 7848 bp, 5 predicted proteins | sample 1585671 | NCBI WGS metagenome assembly OIOY01 (sample SAMN02674697, study PRJEB24791) | human gut metagenome, SKBSTL033 | isolation source: stool | host: Homo sapiens | place: USA
ATCTTTGAAGGGCAGGTTGTAGATCTCGCCGTGGTAGTTTGCCACCGGGCTGTTGGTGTAGCGGTTGAACTCTGCAAACTGGTTCACATACTGCCACACAGCCTTGTTGTTGGTGTGGAAGATATGTGCACCGTAGCGGTGGACGTTGATTCCCTCCACCGGCTCCGTGTAGATATTGCCTGCAATGTGGCTGCGCTTATCGATCACAAGGCACTTCTTGCCTGCCTTTTTTGCTTCCTGTGCAAAGACCGCGCCATAAAGGCCGGCACCAACGATCAGGTAATCGTACTGTTTCATGGGTGTGATCCTCTCTGTTCCGTTTATTTTCCTTCTACATCGCCCTTTTTCTGCGATGCATAGTATTTGTCGATGGCACCTTCGATGCGGGCACGGGCTGCTTCCGGCGTGATATGCTTGAGCTGTGCTGCTGCCATGGTCTGGTGGCCGCCGCCGCCCAAAGATTCCATGATCACCTGCACGTTCACGGCACCCAGACTGCGGGCCGAGATGTTCACGCCTGTGCCCACCTGCACTGCCACAAAGCTGGCATCCACGCCCTGAATGGTCAGCAGATCGTTTGCCGCCTGTGCAATGGCCACGCGGGCTTCCGGTGCCACCTCGCCGCTGACGGAGATCGCGCAATTTTTGTACATGCGTGCTTTTTCCACCAGATCTGCCTTGGCATTGTACTCCACCATGGTCACATCGAACAGCTGGCGCACCCGCTCCGTCTCCGCGCCATAGCGGCGCAGCGCAGCGGCAGCTTCAAAGGTACGCACACCGGTGTGCAGGGTAAAATCGCGGGTATCCAGCATGATGCCGGACAAAAGGCCCTCGGCCTCCACACGGTTGGGCTTGTCGTCGCGCTCGCCCACGTACTGCAAAAGCTCTGTGACCAGCTCACTGGCCGAGGAAGAATACGGCTCATGGCAGACCAGCGCCGGGTTCTCGATGTAGCCCACGCCCTTGCGGTGGTGGTCGATCACGGCTACCTTGCCGCATTTTTCCAGAATATCCTTGCTTTCCACAAGGCCCACCTGATATGTATCCACCACGATGCACAAGGTGCGCTTGGAGATGATGGGCAGTGCGTCCTTCGGGTCGATAAAGTCGTCCTTCTGGCCTGCACGGCACAATGCATCGATCAGGCTGCCTGCAAGGGTAGCGTCACGCCGCACCGCGATCACCGCCGGGACATCGCATATTTTGCAGATGCGCAGCACGCCCTCAGCGGAGCCGATGGCATCCAGATCGCTCATGCGGTGGCCCATGATGACCACATGGTCGGCTTCCTTGATCAGCTTTACCAGCTGATCGGCCACGATGCGGCTGCGCACCTTGCTGCGCTTTTCCACGCCGTGGCTCACGCCGCCGTAGAACGTAAAGCCGTCCGGTGTCATTTCAGCGGCCTGATCGCCGCCGCGGCCCTGCGCCATATCCAGCGCCTGCACGGCCATATCCTGGGCCTCCCGCAGAGTCTTGGCCCCGCGGCCAATGCCGATGGACAGCGAAAGGTTCACGCTGGGATCCAGCGCACGGATCTTGTCCAGCACGTCATAGCCGCGCTTGGCAAACTGCTCCATCTGGCGTTCTTCCACCACGGCGATGTAACGGCCGCTGGCCACCCGGCGCAGAAAACCGCTGCCCCGGCCGATCATATCCTCCAGCGTGCGGTTGATGCCTTCCAGCAGGCGGGCACGCTCGCTGTCCAGCATGTCACCAAACACATCGTCGTAGCCGTCCACCAGAAACACCAGATAGCCCGGACGGCTGGCTTTGTATTCCGCCTCCACCTTGCGCAGGGCGGTCTCCTCGTTCAGCACCAGCAGGGTCATGCTCTCCGCATCACCGGGCACCGTGGAGCTGTGTACGCTCCACATGCCGTCCGCGAGGGTCAGCAGCTGGCCCTCCTGCTTGCGGCACTGCTGCAGATCAAGGCCGGGCAGCACCTTCTGCACGCGGTTCACCAGCGCATCCTGCCCGTTCAACAGGCGGGTGCGGAACTGTGCATTGTACCACAGCACCGTCTCACCGGAAAGCAGCGCGGCCGGCTGAGAGAGCGGCTCCAGGCTGAACTTCAGCTTGGAGCCTTCAAAGCTGCCGCCGCACATCCACCGGGCCACCCACTTGCGCAGCTGGCAGCGGAACAGCACCACCACAACGCCCCACAGCACCACCAGTGCCAGCAGCGCCAGCCATGCCGTGGGCCGCTGGATCAGCAGCACCAGCACCAGCAGGCCGCACAGCACGGCCAGACTGGCGGTGAGCATCTCCAATGTCCATCTTGGTTTTTGTTTCATCAAATCTCCTGCCTTCCGCCGCATTCTTTGCGGCAGCGTGCCCGGATCAGACCTCCATCAGGATGGGAAGGATCATCGGGCTGCGCTTGGTGCGCCGATAGATATAACTGCTCAGTGCCTCGCGCACGCGGGTCTTGACGCTGTTCCAATCGCGCACATGTTCATCCACGCAGCGGTCCAGCGCATTTTCCACGATGCTCTGTGCACCGTCCATCAGGCTCTCGTTCTCGCGCACATACACAAAGCCACGGCTCACAAGGTCCGGGCCAGCCAGCACCTTGCCGGTCTTGCTGTCCACGGTGGCCACAATGATGACCAGACCGTCCTCGGACAGGTGCTTGCGGTCGCGCAGGACTACATTTCCCACATCGCCCACGCCCAGACCGTCCACCATGACGGCACCGGCCGTCACCGGCTCGCCCAGCTTCATCTCATCCTGACTGAGGATGACGTTGGAGCCATTCTCCGCAATGAGGATGTTGCTGGTGGGGATGCCGAGGCTTGCGGCGGTGAGGGCATGCTTTTTGAGCTGCTTGTACTCGCCGTGCACCGGCAGGAAATACTTGGGCTTCGTCAGGGTGAGCATGAGCTTCTGTTCTTCCTGACAGGCGTGGCCGGAAACATGCACATCGTACATGCTCTCGTAAATGACCTCTGCCCCCAGCAGCAGCAGACCATTGACGATTTTGGTCACGCTCTTCTCGTTGCCGGGAATGGGATTTGCCGAAATGATAATGAAGTCGCCGGGGCCCACGCGCACCTGACGGTGACTGCAGGATGCCATACGGGAAAGGGCACTCAAGGGTTCGCCCTGGCTGCCGGTGGTAATGAGCACTACCTGCTCCGGAGGATACTGGTTCAGCTCATCCACGCTGATGAGGGTGCCCTCCGGGATGTGCATATAGCCCAGCTCCTGCGCCATGGCGGTGTTGTTCACCATGCTGCGGCCGCTGAATGCCACCTTGCGGCCATCCTCCACAGCCAGATCGATGATCTGCTGCACGCGGTAGATGTTGGAAGCAAAGGTGGCAATGATGATCCGCTTGTTGCGGGCACGGGCGAACAGATTGCGCACGCCTGCAGCCACCTTCTGCTCGGTGGCGGTGAAGCCGGGACGCTCCGCGTTGGTGGAGTCGCTCAGCAGAGCCAGCACGCCCTTCTGGCCGTATTCAGACAGAGTAGCAAGGTCGGTGGGGCCGCAGGCCAGCGGGGTGTAGTCGATCTTGAAGTCGCCGGTCTGGATGATGGTGCCCGCCGGGCTGTCGATGGCAAAGGCCACCGCATCCGGGATGGAGTGGTTCACATGGATGGGCTCAATGGTAAAGCAGCCCAGCTTGATCTTCTGTCTGGGGGTGATCTCCACGAACTTGGTCCTGCCTGCCAGACCGAACTCCTCCAGCTTGTTGCGGATCAGGCCGCAGGTCAGGCGGGTGCCATAGATGGGCAGGTCAAGTTTCTGCAGCAGATACGGGATGCTGCCGATGTGGTCTTCGTGGCCGTGGGTGATGAGCAGGCCCTTGATCTTATCCTTGTTCTGCACCACAAAGGTGAAGTCCGGGATGACCATGTCCACGCCGTACATGTCGCTGTCCGGGAACACAAGGCCGCAGTCCACGATGATCATGTCGCCGTTGCACTCGTACACGGTCATGTTCTTGCCCACTTCGCCCAGACCACCCAGCGGGTAGATGTGGATGGGCACAGCGGCCTCTCTGGGCTGCTGCGGGCGGCGGGGCCGACGGTTATAATAAGGGCGGCGGGTGGTGCGGGGGCGCTTTTCGCCCGTCTGCGCGGCGGGTGCGCCGGTGCTCTGAGCAGCAGCTGCTGCCTTGCTGCGTGCGGAATTATTGGTATTTTCTTTCGACTGTGCCATTCTGACCTCCAAAATAATTACAGCGCAGGCCGTCCCCGCTTGTGGGAACAGCCGCGCTGTGCATGGGAAGCACCTTGAAAAATCGCATCGGCTTCCGTTGGATGCACCGTATAGAATTTATTTCTCAGCGTGTTTTTTGCAAACCGCTGCCTGTTCCGTAAGAGGTTTTGTGCCAGATAGGTCCATCTGCTCGATGCGACCGTGGCTTTTCTGTTGGAACGCCCGGGCACACGCCTGCGGTGCGCCCCTATACGCATTTTGTTAGGATAAGTATAGTATTTCCCGGCGTTTTTGTCAATTCCAAGGTTTGGCAGCTCCGGCACGGAATATACATTCGCACTTGACAGAAGCCGGAAAATAGCGCTAAATAGAAGCAACTCATTTTATAAGGAGAACCGCATGAAGCAGGTCGAAGTGTACACCGACGGCGCATGCAGCGGCAATCCCGGCCCGGGCGGCTGGGGTGCCGTGCTGCGCTACCGTTTTAACGGCAAAGTTTACGAAAAAGAGCTGAGCGGCGGCGACGACAGCACCACCAACAACCGCATGGAGCTGACAGCCTTTATCGAAGCACTGCGCCAGCTCAAGGAGCCGTGCGAGGTACGGCTGTGCTCCGACAGCCAGTATGTCATCAACGGGCTTCAGAAGGGCTGGGCCAAAAACTGGCAGCGCCGGGGCTGGAAAAAAGCAGATGGCTCCCCTGCCCTGAACCCGGATCTCTGGGCACAGGCACTGGAGCAGGAAGCCCGGCACAAGATCACCTATGTCTGGGTCAAGGGCCACGCAGGCCACCCGGAGAACGAACGCTGCGACCAGCTGGCCGTGGCCCAAAGCAAAGCACATGGCGGGAGGCAGGGAACATGAGCGACACATTTTTGCCCGGCAGTGGGTTCGACACCTACGAGAGTCAGGATAAGGTTCTGGTGCAGATGGACGGCAGCAGAGAATGCGCCGTAGCTGTGCGCATTTTACAGCAGCAGGGCTTTGCCGTGGCGGGCGCTGCCGTGCGGCTGGCAGCAGAACAGACCGCCGATGCGGAAAGCGCCAAAAAGGCAGCAGAGACCCTTGGCATCGAGTGCATCGTGCTGAACGCCGAAGCACTGGCCGGACAGGACGCAGACGTTCTGGGCGAAGGCGGCACGCCGCTGTTTGCCGCCCTGCTGACGGCTGCAGACAAGCTTGGGATGCAATATGTGGCAACCACTCACCGTGCCCGGGTGGAGACCGGTGCAGACGGCGTGCACACCGTCTGCCCGCCCGCAGGCACCGGCAGTGATGACAGCACGATTCTTGCAGCTCTGCCGCAGGAAACGCTGGCACGGCTGATCTTGCCGCTGGGCGATTTTGCCCCGGAAGATGTGGCGGAGATGGCCGAGGATTTTAAAGTTTAACCGTACGTTTCAAATGGCCTCCGTTGCACTCTGGCCATATTCAGCGGAAACATTATTTTTATATTAGAATTCCGGAAAATCTGCGGATTCTCCGGAATTCTTTTTTTACAGGCAAGGCCGCTGCGACACACGGCATCTGCTGTTTTTGCTTCCTGCGGAAACAGCCGCACGGCGGCAGAAATGCATTCTACGGTTCGGACCCCATTCCCGTGAAAATGAAAATCGGGAACATCCGCAGATGCTCCCGATTTTCGCATTATCAATATAATTTCCGCTGAATATGGCGCAGCACACGCGGAGCCATTCCAAATCGTTTTGTCAGTTCTGGGGATGCACGATATCGCGCCAATCCAGATCGCCGCGCTCCAAGCCGTGGATCAGTACCTCGGCAGTGGCAATGTTGGTGGCCATGGGGATGTTGTGCACATCGCACAGGCGCAGCAGTGTCATTTCGTTGGGTTCGCTGGGCTTTGCGTTGATGGGATCACGGAAGAACAGCAACAGGTCGATCTCATTGCAGGCGATGCGGGATGCGATCTGCTGGTCGCCGCCCTGCACACCGGCCAGAAAGCGCTGCACCTGTAAACCGGTAGCCTCGGCGATCAACTTACCGGTCGTACCGGTGGCCACCAATTTATGCTGGCTCAGGATACGGCAGTAAGCCGTACAAAACTGAACCATCAGCTCCTTTTTGGAGTCATGTGCAATGAGTGCGATCGTCATCCGTTACCCTCTCCTCTTTCTTCACGATGCGGACCCACTTGTAAAAAGTCCTTCGGTTGAAATGATATCACAAAATCCAATCTTTTACAACCGGTTTTTATACAAAACATTCAATTTTGTTTTCTTTTCAGGGATGTTTCCATTCAAAACCCCGCTGCAGTGCCCTTTCCCGTGTCGGTTTTGTCTCCCGTTTTCAGTTCTCCGGCGCAATGGCATCGGGGTTCTGCTCGGTGTCTGCGGCGGGCTGCTGCTCGTCCTGCACGGCAGGCTGGGCTTCCCCTTCTGCTGCCGTTTCCGGCGCAGCGGTGTCTGCGGCGGGTGTCATCTGTGCAGGCTGGGCTGCGGCATTGCCGGTGGTCTGGCCTGCAGCGGCCTGTGCTGGGTCAGTGGTCTGTGCCTGATCTTCCTGCTGGGCCTGCTCGGCTTCTTTTTCCGCTTCGGCCTGCTGGGCAAGGCTGCCATCCTTCAGGGCAAAATAGGCATTTGCAATGTCCACCACCAGATCACCGGTACGGGCACCATAGCCTCCGTACTCAATGCTAATGCCAATGGCGATCTGCGGATCATCCGCCGGGAGGTAAGCCACCATCATGGCGTTCAGATAGTGCTTACCGGGCGCATAGGTCTCGCTGCGCTGAGGTGTACCGGTCTTGCAGGCGATCGGCACCGGATAGCTGGAAATTTTGCCGCTGATGGTGCTGGGCACCTGCTTCATGCCCTGCCGCACCAGCTCAAAGGTGTTGCCGGTGCCTTCGATCACATCCATGACCTCGGGCTTGGTCTCGCTGAGCACCTCGCCGGTGTTGGTGTCCAGAATGGCCTTGACGAAATGGGTGCGGTAACGGGTGCCGTTGTTGGCCAGCGTTGCCGCGTAGGTAGCCAGCTGGATGGGCGAGACCACCGTGTTGCCCTGACCGATGGCGGCCTGCACATCCAGCGATGCCGTATAGTTGGAGTCGCTCTTGGTGGTCAGACGGCCCACGGCCTCGCTCACCTCCACACCGGTGCGCTGGCCAAGACCCAGCTTGTAGGCATAGGCGTCGTAGACGTCACTGGTCAGGCGGCGGCCCACATCGTAGAAGAAGATGTTGCAGCTCCATTTGATGGCCGTGATGACGTCGATGTTGCCCGAGTGGCCGTGGCGGGTGCACTTGGGGTGGTAATCCTGGAAGTAGTTGTACACGCCGTTGCAGTATACCGTGGAATACCGGTTGATGACGCCGGTGTCCAGCGCGGCAACGGCCACCGAGGGCTTATAGGTCGAGCCCGGGGTGTACAGGCCCTGCAGCGCCCGGTTGAACAGCGGCATCCCGGGGTCGGCGCTGTACTCGCTGTACTGGGTGGCGTAGAGGTTCTGGTCAAAGCTGGGGTAGTTGGCGGAGGCCAGCACGCTGCCGTCCTTGACATCCAGCACCACCACTGCGCCTGCATTGGCCCGGGCACCATCGGTGCCGTAGGCCCGGCTGATCATATCAATGTTTTTGCCCAGCGCCTGCTCCACCGCTTTCTGGAAATCGCTGTTGACGGTGAGCTGGACGGTATGGCCCGGCTCCGGCACCGT
>OIOY01000492.1_pt1 | contig 7721 bp, 7 predicted proteins | sample 1585671 | NCBI WGS metagenome assembly OIOY01 (sample SAMN02674697, study PRJEB24791) | human gut metagenome, SKBSTL033 | isolation source: stool | host: Homo sapiens | place: USA
TGTGGTACTGCTCCAGCCAGTACAGCGCGCTGGAGATCAGGAAGCTCTGCACCTCGCTGCGGCCGAAGTCGAACACCATGGTGCCCCACTCCTTATGTTCGCCGCGCTTCGGATTCGGGTCCTCGTAGCAGGCTTCGCCATCAAAGTTGTACAGGCCGAACTGATCCTTCGGGAAGTGAGCAGGCACCCAGTCCATGATCACACCAATGCCGGCGGCATGGAGCTTATCCACAAAGGCCATCAGGTCCTTGGGGGTGCCGTAGCGGCTGGTGGGTGCAAAATAGCCGGTGACCTGATAGCCCCAGCTGCCGTCAAACGGATATTCCATGACCGGCAGCAGTTCCACATGGGTATAGCCCATCTCTGTGATATACGGGATCAGCTCGTCTGCCAGCTCGGAATAATTGTAGGGCTTGCCGCCCTCCTTCATCTTCCAGCTGCCGGCGTGCATCTCGTAAATATTCATCGGGCTGTTGATCACATCAGCCTTTTTCTGTGCTGCCTGCCATGCATCATCGTGCCACGCAAAACCACTAATATCGTAGACCTTGCTGCCGTTGGACGGGCGGGTCTCGGCGTGGAACGCATAGGGATCGGCCTTATAGACCAGATCACCTGCGCGGGTGGTCACGCAGTATTTATAAACATCATATTCCTTCATGCCCGGGATGAACAATTCCCATACGGAATCGCCATCCACCTTGCGCATCGGGTGGCTGCCCGGCTTCCAGCTGTTAAAGTCGCCCACCACGCTGATGGCTACAGCATGGGGTGCCCACACGCGGAACACCACACCTGCTTCACCGGCACGCGTTTCCATGTGTGCGCCAAAGTAGCGGTATGCTTCACAGTTATTGCCCTGTTTGAACAGATACACCGGCAGGTCCGATGCATTGCTCTGGATCTTCTCCTCGGTCGGTTTCATAGACTGCTCCTCCCCGTACAGATGCACAAAGCGCACCTGTAGCTTTTTACCCTTTTATATTAAAGAATTTCGGTCTGTTTTTCAAGAGTTTCGCCGCATTTTACTGTAAAATTTACCATAATCTTTTCATTGATATTTTTCTCTTATATACATACCCGCTAAATTTTTACAAATTTTATGGTGAATCCTGCCAATCTGACAATAAAAAAGAGCCTCTGCGCACCCTCCCAAAGGGAAGGTGTACAGAAGCTCTCTGTTTCTGTTGAAAATTTTCAGTTCCGGTTTCCCCGGTTCTTTTCAGCCTGCTCAGTCCACCACGTAGACGTTCACCTGAATGGCTCCATTGATCACGCTCTCGGCGTAGGTCTCGTAGAACAGGTCCACAAGGATCTGGCCCTTCTGCACGGCAATGCCGGTATCGGTAGCCACCGCATAGCCGTACACGAACTTGCCGTCGGTGGAGGTGATATACAGCTTGGTGCCGTAGGGGATCACATCCGGGTCCACAGCCACAGTGCCGTAGCCCAGACCCAGACCGGAAGAACCCTTGCCGGTCTTGGAATAGTAGCCGGTGGCCTTGCCGGTGAGCACCTTGCTGTAAGAGGCGGGTGCATTGGTGGTGCCGTCCGGGCCGGTCAGCGGGGAGACCGGCGCGCCTGCGCCATAGGTCTTTACGATGTGGTTGGTCGGCTCCACAGTGGTGGTGGAATCCACCACGATGCTGTTTTCCAGCTCGCCGTCCACATAGCGGTCGCGGGTGGTGATCGTCTGCTGGCCTTCCGCACCATGGCGCACCGTGGTGGCGCGGCCGGTGTTGCGGAAATACAGGCTGGTGTAGACGTACTCGGTATCGTAGGGGATGGCCTGCGTCTCCACACGGTCGGTGTAGTCCACGCGGTGCACCGTGATGGTGGAACCTGCGCTCACCAGCTGGTCCAGAGCAGGCTCGGTGTAGTCGTCACCCTCCAGGGTGATACCGGCACGCTTCAGGGCATCCGCCACGGTGCCGAACACCATTTTGACGGGGTACTCCTGACCGTCGGCAGTGATGCTGACGGAGAATGCGCGCTCAATGTTCAGGGCGGCAAGGTTGCCGCTGTAGGCCGTGTAATAGACCTGATCGCCCTCTTCGGACTGGATGCCGGAAAGGTTCATGACCTGTGCAGGGTCGGTCTCGGAGGTGAGGATCACCTGCCGGGCACCATTGGAGTCTGTGACGTAGGTCAGCCGCAGATTCGCAGCGGTCACACTGAGTGTAGCCACAAGGCACACGACCATGACACAAAACGCCAGCACACGGGGAGAGACTGCATGCTTGCAGTCAGACAATGCTTTCTTCAATTTTACGGAAGCGATACGAGACAACTCCTCTCTTTTCAAAATTGGCTGCGGCTGCGGACATGTTTTTCATGCCCCGGCCGCCCGGACTGCAGGGCGGGCAGAAGCCATCTGGCCCCACAATCAAATACGATGCCCTCTTTTTGGTAAAATCGAGCATCGTATACAATTTGGACTCCGCTGCGGAGGGTGCAGTTACCCTCCCGGCCCGGACCCCATCTGCCCGCGCCGCGCCGTATATAAGACGGCTTTTTACTTCATCCAGATAAATTTTAAACGCTGCAACGTCTGTTGGTTCCGTTGAGCGGCTCTTATTTTACCAGTCCAATGGCCATTTGTCAAATCACCTTCTCATACTTTGTTAGTTTTTTGACGTTATTTTTTGTGCAACTTTAACATTGTTTTCTCCAAAATATTGTTTTTTCGGTTATTTCCTTCCGATTTTCGACCTGTTTTCTGGGGTGTTTTGTTCACGAATTTTTAACATTTATTTTGGACTTTTTGCACCGGAAACTGCACTTTTGGGTTCGTTTTCCCATGCGGCAAGCGGCCAAAAATCGCTGGTTTTCCGTACAAAGCCACCTCTTTTTCATCCCATTTTTCACCCACAAAGAACTGTGCGAATTACTCATGAAAAGCGCCTCCCGGCAAAATGCCGAAGCACAGAAATTTGTGCAGCAAAAGACCACACTGGCAGCTGCCGGGCAGCGGCTGTACAATCAAACAAAAAACAGAAAGGAAGGTTTTCAAGTGAACATCAAGATCATTCAAAGGCAGTGCGGCGGCACCGAATTTCTGTCCCAGCCGCACCGCCTGCACCTCGGTGCACAGAACGCTGCCGGTGTGGACGAGCTGTGCTTCACGCTGCCGGAAGCATGGGCCGGGTGCACCGTTGCGCTCTACCTGCGCCGCAGCGACGGCACCCTGCTGGCACCGGTCTCACTGGACACGCAGCACTGCGTCACCGTGGACCGCCGCCTGACCGGAAGCACCGGCGGACAGTGGATGCTGGCAGCCATCGATGCCAGCGGCTACGCCGCCTATACCCGGCCCGGCAGCTACGACACCTACGCCATCCTGCCCACCGACGGCGGCGCGGAAGAGCTGCCGCCCTCGCAGTATGAGCAGTTCGTGGCCCGCGTGCTGGAAAGCTCCAGCAGCGCCTCCACCGCCGCACAGCGTGCCGCAGCCAGTGCTGCAAGCACGGCGTCCAATGCGGCACAGGCCCAGACCGCGGCACAGCGCACCAGCGCCGACAGTGCCGCTGCATCCCGCTGTGCAGCCCGTGCCGAGGCTGCTGCCGCACGGGCAGAGGAGCTGGTGCCTACCGACGGTCAGGTAGTGAGCGTGAACGGCAAAAGCGGCATCGTAAAACTGACGGCGCAGGATGTGGGGGCGCTTCCCTGCCCGGCAGTTCCGGTCTCCGGCCAGCTGCTTCGGGTGCTGAGCGTGGACCCCAACACCGGGGCCGTGTTGACCGATACTGCCGCCATGCCGGATCTGTCGCCCTATCTGCGCAGCAGCACGGTGCCCACGGCTTCGGCCCCCGGCGCAGTGCGGGTGGACCCCGCCTGCGGCATCAACGTGCGCAGCGACGGAACCCTGATCATCGCACCAGCTGCCCGCGAACAGCTGGACAGCATGACGGATGCACTTCTGCCGCTGACCGCAGCCCTGCTGCCTTATGGCGTGAAGAAGGCTCTGACCACCGCCGCAGCCGCCGGGGAATGGACCGCTGCCGAAAAGGCAAACGCCCTGCGCACCTTCGGTGCCGATTTTTCTTCCTATTATACAAAGGAAGATGTCGATGCTCTGCTGGCCGCACCCAGCTCCGCTGCCTACCCGGTGGGCAGCATCTACCAGAGCACCGACCCCACCAGTCCCGCCGCCCTGTTTGGCGGCACATGGGAGCAGATCGCATCCGACCGCGTGCTGATGGGTGCCAGCAGAAGCCACGCGGCAGGCACAACAGTAAAGGCCGGACTGCCGAACATCACAGGCTCTTTTGTCGCGGATGTAAAAAAGGGTGAACATAAGGTATCCGGCGCATTCACTGCCGGCGATCTGATCGCATCTACGGGCGAATACAATTCCTTTTCTGATGTATATAAGTTCAGTCTGGATGCGTCCAAGTCTAATGCCATCTACGGCCGCAGCGCCACCGTGCAGCCTGCCGCCTACTATGTGCACATCTGGCGGCGCGTGGCCTGAGAAAGGAGGTTTTGAACCATGAAGATCATTGACGAGAACGGCGCAGCCATTGAAAACCCTGACCTGACGCTTGGGTATCTGGTGGACGACACCGAGCCAGTGGAGCACCCCGCCGTGGAAGGCGTGGAAGAAGTGAGCCACTACGAGACCGTAACGGAGTATCCCGGCGGCGGCAGGGATGTGCGGAAGGTCATCGACGTGCCGGGCGTGCCTGCGCAGGCCGCATGGACCGAACAGGTGCCGGTGCAGAGATACATCCGCTATACGGAAGAAGAATTGGCCGCGCGGGAAAAAGAGCGCCAGCAGGCCGAGGAAGCAGCCCGTCTGCCCGAGACGATTGCCAGCCTGACCTGCCAGCTGACCGACCTGCAGCTGGCCCTGTGTGAACTGTACGAAGGAGGTGGTGTGTAATGGCAAGGATCTATGCGGCCCTGATCCGCAAGGGCATCAAAACGCTGGAGGATGTGCCCGCCCGGCTGAGGGATGCCGTGGCAGCGCTGCTGCAGGAGGACGGCCATGCTTAACGTTTACTCCCGCGCAAGGGATGGCGAAACGCTGCTGAGCCGCAGCTTCCGCGCAAAGGAATTTGCCTGCAAAGACGGCACCGACCCTTTGTTTGTGGACAGCGAACTGGTGCAGGTGCTGCAGGCCATCCGTGACCATTTTGGCGTACCGGTGGTCATTACCAGCGGCTACCGCACCGCTGCACACAACAGGGCTGTGGGCGGGGCGGTTTACAGCCAGCATCAGTATGGCCGTGCCGCGGATATCCGGGTGTCCGGCGTGCCGGTGGAGCAGCTTGCCGCCTACGCCGAGACCCTGCTGCCCGGCACCGGCGGCATCGGCCGCTACCCCGCAAAAGGCTTTGTCCATGTGGATGTGCGCAAAGCAAAAAGCCGGTGGGTCGGGTAAAGGCGGTGAACGGAATGGAAACGATCTTATCCGCTGTCATTGCCGGGGCCGTGACCCTGATCGGCGTGCTGATTGCCAACAGCCGCAGTCAGGCCGTGACCGACACCAAGCTCGAAGAGCTGACCCGCGAGGTGCGTGAGCATAACAATTTTGCCCGCCGCGTACCGATTTTAGAAGAACAGATGAAGGTGGCCAACCACCGCATCGCTGACCTTGAACAAAATGAGAAAGTGAGGAATTGATATGAACTTTGGTAAAATTTCTGCCGCCACCATCGCCCGCACCGCTGTGCTGCTGCTTGCCCTGACCAATCAGGTGCTGAGCGCTCTGGGCAAACCTATGCTGCCCATTGAGAGCCAGACTGTGGAACAGCTGGTGACCGCCGGCATCACCACCGTGGCCGCGCTGATCAGCTGGTGGAACAACAACAGCTTCACCTCTGCAGCCATTCAGGCCGATGCCGAATACGCCCGCCTGAAGCAGAAAAGTGAGTGAGAAAGCCCTCGAAGCAGTGTATCAGTAGTACTTTTTGACTGAAAAGTATTACTGATGCAGTCGTCTTTCACAGCAGCCCCGGAAGGCACCCAGACAGCCTTTCCGGGGCTTTTTTGCTGCCCAGATGATTCGTTCACGCAGATTCAAGAACGTTTCGCGCAGGTTTCGATGACTTTCGCACTGAAATCATGTATAATCCGGGCAGAAGCAAATCGGAAAAGAGCAGTCAAGAGACTGTAAGCGGCCCCCTAACGCCCCAACGTAAAGGGACTGTTGCAAAATAGTCCCAACGAAAAAAAAGAGATAGGTTTCCCCGAAAGGGGGTGCCCATCTCATTTTTTGTTGTAAACTGAGGTTGTAAAAAAACAGATAGAACCCGCGTTCCGGGTGCATTGCAGCATACCAGAGCGTGGGTTCTCTTTGATCTATAAAGTTTAATCGTCGTCGCTGTCCAGCTTGAGCACAGCGGTAAAGGCTTCACTGGGCAGGGAAACGCTGCCCAGCTGACGCATCTTCTTTTTGCCTTCCTTCTGCTTTTCCAGCAGCTTCTTTTTGCGGGAGATGTCGCCGCCGTAGCATTTGGCAAGCACGTCCTTGCGCATGGCTTTGACCGTTTCACGGGCAATGATCTTGCCGCCGATGGCAGCCTGTACCGGGATCTCGAACAGGTTGCGGGGGATGTTATCCCGCAGCTTTTCGCAGATGCGGCGGCCCTTGGCATAGGCGTTATCGCGGAACACGATCATGGACAGCGCGTCCACAGGGTCGCCGTTGAGCAGGAAGTCCAGCTTGACAAGGTCGCTCTCGCGGTACTCCTTAAACTCGTAATCGTAGCTGGCGTAGCCGCGGCTCCGGCTCTTGATGGCGTCAAAGAAGTCGTAGACGATCTCACCCAGCGGCAGGGCGTAGTGGAGGTCCACACGGACGTCATCGAGGTATTTCATGTCAGCCAGCACGCCGCGCTTCTGCTGGCAGAGATCCATCAGGGCACCCACATACTCGTTGGGGGTGTAGAGGTGGACGTCCACAAAGGGCTCCTCCTGCTTGACGATGTTGGAGGGGTCGGGGTAGCTGGACGGGTTGTCGATCATCTCCACGGTGCCGTCGGTCAGGGTCAGGCGGTAGCGCACGCTGGGCGTGGTGGTGATGATGTCCAGATCGAACTCACGCTCCAGACGCTCGGTGATGATCTCCATGTGCAGCAGGCCAAGGAAGCCGCAGCGGAAACCGAAGCCCAGCGCGGCGCTGGTCTCCAGCTCAAAGGTGAGGGAGGCATCGTTCAGCTGCAGCTTTTCCAGTGCATCCTTCAGGTCGGGGTACTTGGCACCGTCGGCGGGGTAGATGCCGCAGAACACCATGGGCTTGACCTGACGGTAGCCGGGCAGTGCTTCGGCGGTGGGATTATTGGCCAGCGTGACGGTATCGCCCACGCGGGTGTCCTGCACGGTCTTGATGCTGGCGGTCAGATAGCCGACCTCACCAGCCTGCAACTGGTCACAGGGAGAAAGGTTGGTAGCACCCATGTGGCCCACTTCTACCAGCGTGAACTCCGCGCCGGTGGCCATCATGCGGATGGTATCGCCGGGCTTGACGGTACCCTCAAACACGCGGATGTAGACGATGACGCCCTTGTAGCTGTCATAAATGCTGTCAAAGATCAGGGCCTTGAGGGGGGCGTCCGGGTCGCCGGTGGGGGCGGGGATGTCGCTGACCACACGCTCCAGCACCTGATCGATGTTCAGGCCGGTCTTGGCCGAGACGCGGGGCGCGTCGAGGCAGGGCAGGCCGATGACATCCTCCACTTCCTGTGCAGATCGGAAGAGCACACGTCTGAACTCCA
>OIOY01000493.1_pt1 | contig 7716 bp, 5 predicted proteins | sample 1585671 | NCBI WGS metagenome assembly OIOY01 (sample SAMN02674697, study PRJEB24791) | human gut metagenome, SKBSTL033 | isolation source: stool | host: Homo sapiens | place: USA
CACGGCCTTGTAGATGCTGGCCGCGATGTCCTCGGTCTTTGCGCCCTGATTGATGAGGGGCTGCACGTCGCTCTTGGCGAAAACGCCGCAGCGGGATGCGATGGTGTATGTACGGGTGGCCTGTTCGGCCGCCTTGTTCATCTCATCGGCACTCATCTTGAGCAGCGTCGCCATCTGGTCGATGAAAGCGCCCGTGCCGCCGGCGCAGCTGCCGTTCATCCGGACTTCGGTGCCGTTGGTCAGGAACAGGATCTTTGCATCCTCACCGCCCAGCTCGATGACGCAGTCCGTCGCAGGGACGAACTTTTTGACCGCCACGCGGGTGGAGAACACCTCCTGCACGAAAGGCACGCCGCAGCTGTCGGCCAGACCCATGCCCGCCGAACCGGAAATGCTCAGCAGCGCCTTCTGACCGTGCAGCTGCTCAGCATCGATGCGGCGCAGCAGCTCCTGCGCCTTTTCCAGAATATGGCTGTAATGCCGTTCGTATGTAGAATACAGCAGCGCATCATGTTCATCCAGCACCACACACTTGATGGTGGTACTGCCGATGTCAAGACCTACTCTCACGTTGTTTTTCCTCCTAAGGACAAATGCCGGAGGCAAAGCCCCCGGTGGACGGCAAAATCAATTTCTTTGCCAAAAATTAGTTTGCTAACGAATCATTTTGTCAATTCGCATACAAATGTATTATAATCCAATTTTGCGGCACAATCAATCAGCGTCCTTTATTTTACACAGAAAAAATAGTATTTTCCGCTCAAAAAGTTAAACATTTTGTGAACTTGTCGCTTTTTATGCGGCTGCGCCGGTGTCTCGGCAAAGTTTTTTAACCTTTGCCAACAAAAAAGGACTGCCGCACAGGAGCATCTCCCCCCGCAGCAGTCCTTATTCATTATTATAATGCAATCATGCAGCATGCATCACAGCTCGTCCGGGTCGCCGCGCTCCGGCATGGTACGCAGCTCCCGCACCAGCATATTGCGCAGCTGGTACTGATGCTGCTGTGCCTGTGCCGTATCGCCGCCCGTATGCAGCTCTACCGTCGGCTCCGTTATGCGGTCGGTGCACAGCGGAATGGTCACCACTGCCTGTGTGCCCTTTTCCGGTGCGCGCTCCACCCGCAGGCCCCAGCCCATACGGCGGCAGCACTCGCGGCAGAGCAGCAGGCCCAGCTTTGCGCCGCCCAGAAAGCAGCGCCGGTTCTCCAGCCATGCATCCTCGCCTGCTTCCGGCAGGCCGCAGCCATTATCCATCACCGTCAGCTGCCAGAAGCTTTCGCTGCGGCGCAGCATCAGCCGCACTTTGCCGCCCGCACTGCAGGCCCGCAAGGCATTCGAGAGCAGATGCAGGCACAGCAGTTCTGCATCATTGCGGTCCGCCATGACCCGGCAGGCTGTCCAGCCGCCATAGTCCAGCGTCAGTTCCACCCCAAGCTGCGCCTGCACCATATCGGCCTGTGCGGCGACCTGCTGCAGCAGCTGGCACAGGTCCAGCGGATAGAGCCGCGGGTCTTCCTCGGTGCGCAGAAAATCCAGCAGCGACATTACTTCGTTCACAGTGCGGTCCAGCCTTGCCGACGCAGCGCTGATATCGTTCACCGCCTGCCGGGTCTGCTGGTCGGCACCCACATGCGCAAGGTGCTGGTCCAGATATTCGCAATTGCGTCCGATCAGGCCCAGTGCATGGAAGCATGCCTGTTCCACATCCTTCTGCGGGATCGCCTGCGCGGTCAGTGCACCCGCCTCGTTCTGCCGCATCTGCTCCATACCCTTGCGCCTCCTGTGTTTTATGCTCAGTCGTCCTTCTGACGCTGAAGATAATTCTTGACAGTGTAGATCAGTTTACCAGTGGTAGGTTTCTCGTCCGCAAATCCGCTTTCGTCCTTGAAGCGCAGCCACTTGGCCGAGGGCTTTGCTTCCAGCTGGTCGATCATACGCCGGATGCCGCTGTCCACAGCAGAGACCGACACATCGTACTGCTCGCTCACCGCCTGCAGGATCTCCTTGCGGATGGCCAGCTTCTGGCTGGTGCCGTACACCACGCCCACCGCACAGGAAAGATAGTTGCAGTTCACGTCCGGCAGCTGGATGCCCCAGCCCTCGTACAGTTCCTGACACTTGCGTTCCATGCGCTGGCTCTGCCGTCCCGGCAGGCGGTACAGCTCCCACAGCAGGTTCTTCAGTTCGGCATGGCCCACATAGCAGAATCCATCGCCCGATTCCAGACAAATGGCACTCGTATTCTGCCGCCTGCCCTCATCAAACAGAACAACATTCGGTTTGGGATCCATGCTGCGGATATTCATTAAAAACTCCAGCCCGCTCATATCTTCCAGCTGGCTGCAGAGGATCACAACATCAAACTGACGGCCCTGACGCAGCTGTTCCAGCAGACGGCCGCCGTTCTGGAAGCAGGTGCACTCCAACGCAGGGCTTTGCTCCTGCAGGTAGTTCTTTTCCACCCGCAGCTCCTTGCGGTCGTAGCTTCCAAGGGCGATCTGCAGCGTTTTTGCTGTGTGCTCACTCTCCACGCAACGCGCCGCCTTTCTGCCTGAGCTGTTCTGTATCGGTCAGTTCTTCTACCACATCCTGCCAGATCTCCGGCTGGACGCCATTCTCACACAGATAGCGCAGGATCCGGTAGCAGAACTCTGGCGCAGCTGCAATGTAGCAGCTTTGCATGTACTGCCGGTTCCCGGTACGGCAAAGCGTCAGGCAGCAGCCGTTTTCGTTGCCTGTATCCATTGAGTATACCAGCGTATATGCTTTCTGCAACCCGTCGATTGCCGAAAACTGACGGATCATAGGTGAAAATGTACGTTCCATAATTTTTCCTCCCTTGCTACAAGGTCCTGCGACGTTTTCAAGGCATTCCTTGTTTTTCTTATCTTATTTTAAAGAGCAGAGAGGGCTGGTTCAATCCTGAAAAAGCGTCTAAAAATGTCAAAATCACATTCGTTGCGTTTTTTTGTCGTGTTTTTCTGTTCTGCGACGCATTTTATTTTGTGCTTGCGGTTCATCGCAGATTTTTTGCGTCGTATTGGCAGTGTAATTCTGCTTTCGCGATGCTTTTCTGTTTTATCAGGATCTTCCGCTATTAAAATAGCACGACGGCGACGCAAATTCAACCTCCACGTCAATTTTTCCTTTATTTTCCTGTTTTTCTGCCTCAAAAGCCAAAAATACCGGTCCGGTCAAAATTTACGTTGAAATATACACAGTTTTTTCATATTATTTCGGTAAAATAGAAGTGTATAACGCCTTGCTGCGGGTCCTGTATCCGGGCAGTTTATTATAATGTACAGCGGCAGCGTTCCTGCGAGGATGCGCCGGAAAGGCTCACACATGCTCCAACTCAACCACATCAAGAAAGAATACAAAACCGGCGATCTGGTGCAGAAAGCACTGGATGATGTCAGCCTGAACCTGCGGGACAACGAATTCGTCGCCATTCTCGGCCCCAGCGGTTCCGGTAAGACCACCCTGCTGAACGTCATTGGCGGTCTGGACCGCTACGACAGCGGTGATCTGATCATCAACGGCATCTCCACCAAAAAATATACCGACCGCGACTGGGACTCTTACCGCAACCACACCATTGGCTTTGTGTTCCAGAGCTATAACCTCATCCCGCACCAGACCGTGCTTTCCAATGTGGAGCTGGCGCTGACCATCTCCGGCATTTCCGGTGCCGAGCGCCGCAACCGGGCCACCAAGGCGCTGGAGCAGGTAGGTCTGGGCGACCAGCTGCACAAGCACCCCAGCGAAATGTCCGGCGGCCAGATGCAGCGTGTGGCCATTGCCCGCGCACTGGTCAACAACCCCGACATCCTGCTGGCCGACGAGCCGACCGGCGCACTGGACAGCGACACCAGCATTCAGGTGATGGAGCTGCTGAAGGAGGTGGCCAAAGACCGCCTTGTGGTCATGGTCACCCATAACCCGGAGCTTGCAGAGCAGTATGCTACCCGCATCGTCCGCCTGCGGGACGGCGTAATCCAATCGGACACCGCACCGTTTGCGCCGGATGATTCCGCTCAGGTGCCGCCGGTGCACAAAAATCTGGGCCGTTCTTCCATGTCGCCGCTCACCGCTCTCGCGCTGAGCTTCAACAACCTGCTCACCAAAAAGACCCGCACCCTGCTCACCGCATTTGCGGGTTCCATCGGCATCATCGGCATTGCGCTCATCCTTTCGCTCTCGGCCGGTGTGAGCAATTATATCCAGGAGATGGAACGCTCCACCCTTTCGGAATATCCGCTGCAGATCTCGACCACCGGCGTAGACCTTGCCGCCCTGCTGGACCCGGGAAGCTACACCAGCGCCGTTGCCAACAACACCAATGTGGGCGCCACCAGCGCTTCTTCCACCCCGGAGGGCATGGTCACAGTGCGCGAACTGCTGAGCCAGCTGACCGAGGATAATTCCTCCGTCAATGACCTTGCCTCCCTGAAAAAATATCTGGACAGCGACGAGTGCACCATCTCGGAGGATGCTGCTTCCATCGAGTATTCCTACGGCATCGCACCGCTGATCTACCGCCAGAACAAGGACGGCACCGTGCGCCAGATCTTCCCGGACAGCAGCCTTTCTGCGCTGAACAACACCACCTCTGCCGCCGGCATCGTCTCTTCCATGACCAATCAGAGCGTGTTTACCGAGATGGCCGAAGAGCCTTCGCTGTACGAAGATCAGTACGATGTCAAGGCAGGCCGCTGGCCGGAAAGCTACAACGAGGCCGTTCTTGTGCTGAATTCGGATGGCAGCATCAGCGATTACGCTCTTTATATTCTGGGCATTGAGGACGACAGCGTGATGATGCGTTTTCTGCAGGAGTACGCAAAAAACAAGAACACACAGGCTCCCACCGGCTACGGCACCTACCCCTACGATACCTTTGTGGGCCTGAAATATAAGATCGTTACCAGCTCGGACTATTACGTTTATGACGAAGAACGCCAGATCTGGCGCAACCGCTCCGACGATGAAGCGTATGTGGAGCAGCTTGTGGAAAACAGTCCGGATCTGACCATCGTGGGCGTGGTGCAGCCCCGCGCAGATGCCAGCTCCACCATTCTGCCCATAGGCGTTGCCTATACCCATGCACTCACCTACTACGCCATCGACCATGCAGCCGAAAGTGAAGTGGTAAAGCAGCAGCTTGCCGACCCGGAAGTGAACGTGCTGACCGGCGAGCGCTTTGATGCCGACCAGCGCGAAACCGATCTTGACATTTCTTCCCTGTTCTCGGTGGATACCGATATGCTGAAGGATGCCTTCCAGTTCGATGCAAGCAAGCTGCAGTTTGACCTGAGCGGTGCATTTGATCTGCAGGATGGCAGCTTTGACTTTTCCTCCATCCTTGATCCGTCCGCATTCCAGCTGGATCTGAGCGATCTGGACCTGAGCGACATCGACATGAGCGATGTGGAGCTTCCGGACATGGACGCGCTGGATCTGAGCCAGCTGTTTGCCGATATGGACCTGTCCGTCTCGGAGGATGCGCTGCAGAGCCTGATGAAGAAGATCATGAATGGCTATAAGCGCTATATCATCAGCAACGGCATCTTGAATCTGGATAAGATTGGTTTCTCTTCCTATATGGAGAGCGACCAGTTCAAACAGCTTCTGTCCGAATCCATGGGCGACCTGCTGGACACCACCGGCCTGCAGGAGCAGTTCACCGCTTCGCTGCAGCAGAACCTGCAGGGCATCATGACGAGCTATCTGCAAAGCTACTCGGAACAGCTGAGCCAGAAGCTGGGCGAAGCTCTGCAGACCAAACTCACCGCTGCCATTCAGACCCAGATGAGCACCGTGATGCAGCAACTGATGACCCAGCTGACCACTCAGTTCAGCCAGCAGATCCAGTCCGCCATCCAGAACAACATCGCTCAGCTCAGCAGTCAAGTGGAAGATGCCCTGAAGATTGACCCCACCGTGTTCCAGAGTGCCGTGCAGGTGAACATGAGCACCGACGACCTTGTGGATCTGGTCAAGATGAACCTGCAGTCCAGCACCACCTCCTACAGCAGTGTTCTTGGTGCACTGGGCTATTCGGATTATGCCAAACCCGGCAGCATCTGGATCTACCCCAAGAGCTTTGAGGCCAAGAACCGCATCGTGGACAGCCTGAACGCCTACAACGCCGCCATGCGTGCGCAGGGCGAAGAGGACAAGGTGATCGTATTCTCGGATACGGTCGGCACTCTGATGAGCGCCGTGACCAAGATCGTGGATATGGTCAGCAATGTGCTGGTGGCCTTTGTTGCCATCTCGCTGGCGGTTTCTTCCATCATGATCGGTGTCATCACCTATATCAGCGTGCTGGAACGCCGCAAGGAAATCGGTATTCTGCGTGCCATCGGTGCATCCAAGCACAATGTCTCCGAGGTGTTCAATGCCGAAACCTTCATTATCGGAATGTGCTCCGGCGTGATCGGCGTGGGCCTGTGCCTGCTGCTGCTGATTCCCGGCAACATGCTCATCCACTCCATTGCAGGAACCACCAGCGTCACCGCTGTGCTGCCGCCCAAAGCTGCACTGGTCCTGATCGTTCTGGCTACCCTGCTCACGATCCTTGGCGGTCTGATTCCCGCCCGCAGCGCAGCCAAGTGCAACCCCGTCACCGCCCTGCGTTCTGAGTAATTTTCTTTCTCGACAAGCAAAAGGAGTCGCTGCATCACGCAGCGGCTCCTTTTTTGATGTCCGGTGCTTTATCTCAATTTCTCGTGTAATTCCTCATGCAGTTCCTCGCGCTCTTCCTTCAGTTCCTGCTTGAGAGTTCGGTCGATCTCCCGTGTCTCCTGCCGGATCTCAGCCAGATCCTTTTCGATCGCAGGGTTTTCTTCGATTTCTTCCCGGATGAACATGAGCGCAAAGCTTACCAGCAGCAGCCCGCAGGAGATCCAGATGGTCTTTCCTGCCAGCCGCGCTGCGCCCATGCTTCCAATACCGGCACCCACCGCGAACAACAGAATGATGCCAAAATAACGCATCATCCGATCCTTAACTTTCGGTTCATGGGTCTTGCACCAGATGCAGAATGCTTCCACACCGCTGCGCAGGTCACCAATGCACATGGTGCTGGCAAATGCATAGCCGTTCACCTTGCGGAACGTCTGTACCTGCATGGCGCAGGAGAACGAGACGACGGCGTTGGCCAGCAGGTTCAGCTCCTGCGGCAGAAAGCCCACGAGGAACAGCAGCAGCCCTTCACCCAGCACCACCAGCTGCCGCCAGTGGAGCGTGCGCATCTCCCGGAAGCGCTCCTGCATTTTTTCGGCGGTGAGCACCCCCAGCGCAAAGGCGCACAACGGCACCAGATAATGCAGCACCCGCTCCCAGTTGCCATCCATCAGGTTGGCGCTGAGCAGCACGATATTGCCGGTCTGGGCGTTGGCAAACACCTTGCCCCGGAACAGGTAGGTATAGGCGTCCTGCAGGCCGCCGGACAGTGAAAGGAACACGGCGGTGAGAAAGGATTCGGACATTTGCCCGTGATGACTTGTTTTCATACATACACCCTCTTTACGCACCCCATTATAATGCATTTTTGCGGCGCGGTTGATATCAGTTTTACATGCCGGATATGTATGCGGCACGCAGAGCCTCAAAACAGGGTGCAGAGTGCAGGCAGATCACACAAGCCCAGTCAGGGCCACCGCCAGCGGCAGGCTTTTTGCGGTGTGGGGCAGGGTTCGGTCACCACGCG
>OIOY01000503.1_pt1 | contig 7610 bp, 9 predicted proteins | sample 1585671 | NCBI WGS metagenome assembly OIOY01 (sample SAMN02674697, study PRJEB24791) | human gut metagenome, SKBSTL033 | isolation source: stool | host: Homo sapiens | place: USA
CTCCTATTACAGCGGCCGCGTGACGAGAATCATGGACTTCGGCGCGTTTGTGGAGATTGCCCCGGGCAAGGAAGGCCTTGTGCATATCTCTCAGCTCGACATCAAGCGCACGGAGAACGTCACGGATGTCGTCAATGTCGGTGATATCGTGAAGGTCAAGGTGCTTGAAATCGACGATAAGGGCAGACTGAACCTCTCCCGCCGCGAAGCGCTGATCGACCTTGACGGTGCCGTGCCGGAGAACGTCTTGCCGGAGAAGCAGCCGCGCCGTGAGCGCAGCGACCGCCCGCGTGGAGATCGTCCGCGCCGCGACAGAAACGACAGACACTAAGTTCGATAACGGGGGACAAGCCGAGGCTTGTCCCTTTTTGTTTTCTAAACCAGAAAGGCATGATAAACGTGGAAACGAAACTTGTTTTACTCGGTACGGGCACACCGAACGCCTGCCCGTGGGCGAGCGGCCCGGCTTCCGCCGTCGTTGTCGACGGCCATGCGTACCTCGTCGATTTTGGCCCCGGCGTCGTAAGACGCGCAGCGGAAGCGTACCGCCGCGGCGAAGATGCCCTTAGACCCGATCTGCTCGATACCGCGTTCTGTACGCATTTGCATACCGACCATACCGCCGGGTTTGCGGATCTCATTTTCACCCCGTGGGTGCTGGAACGGGAAAAACCGCTGGGGGTCTTTGGCCCGAAGGGAATCCGAAATATGGCGCAGCATCTGCTCTCTGCCTATGCGGTCGATATCGATTTTCGCCTGCACGGCTTTGAGCGCGCAAACGAAAACGGCTATAAGGTGGAAGCGACGGAGATTGAACCGGGCGTTATTTACGAAGACGAACGTGTTACCGTGGAGGCGTTCACCGTCAGCCACGGCACACTCGAAAGCTACGGCTATAAATTCACAACAAAAGACGGAAAGACCGTTGTCATCAGCGGCGATACCGCCCCGCTCGACATCGTCGCGGAAAAGGCCAAAAACTGCGATATTCTGCTGCACGAGGTCGAGTATGCCGCCGGCATTGCCGCGCGCGAACCGAAGTGGCAGAAATATCACCGCGAGGTGCATACGCTCAGCACGGACTTAGCTGAGGTTGCGAAAAAAGCGCAGCCGAAGCTGCTCGTCACCTACCACCGCATTTACCACATGAATACTCAGGATAACGCCATTGATGTCGAAGCCGAAACGCGCCGCCGCAGCGACCTCATTTTGCAGGAGATCCGCGATGCGGGCTACACGGGCAAGGTCGTAAACGGCGAAGACTTAGACGTTTTTAACGCCTGAGTTTTTGCAAAAAGGCTTTCTTTTTGCGTTGTTTCCATGTATAATGGAGCAGAAAAGAGAATGGGGAAAGGACGTTTTTGCCGCGAATTTGCGGTGAAAACAAATAAAATCATGGATTTAAATACAGTAAAAACCGTTGTGGTGAAAATCGGCACCTCAACCTTGACATACGAAAACGGCAAAATGAACCTGCGCCGCATCGATAAGCTCTGCCGCACGCTGTGCGACCTACAAAACGGCGGCCGTCGCATCGTGCTCGTTACGTCCGGCGCCATTGGCGTGGGCATGGGCAAGCTCGGATTGCCGGAGCGCCCGGACGACACCGCCAAAAAGCAGGCGCTTGCCGCCATCGGCCAGTGCGAGCTGATGTTTGCCTACGATAAATTCTTCGGCGAATATCATCAGAACGTCGCGCAGGTCTTGCTCACGGCAGATGTCACCTCGCAGCCCATCAGCCGCCGCAACGTGGAAAATACATTCCGTGAGCTGCTCGATATGAACGTCATTCCGATCGTCAACGAAAACGATACCGTTGCGGTCGATGAGCTCGAGGGTCGCAACTTCGGCGATAACGATACGCTTTCCGCCATCGTCGCCGGCATCATCAACGCAGACGTGCTGATGATTTTAACGGACATCGACGGCGTATACGACAAAAACCCGAAGGTCTACCCCGACGCAAAGCGTCTCAGCGTCATCGAGAAGATCGACGACGAGGTGCGTGCCATGGCGGGCGGGGCAGGCTCCGCACGCGGTACAGGCGGCATGGCGACGAAAATTCGCGCCGCAGAGATTGCAGGGCGTGCAAATATCCCGACATATATCCTCTCCGGCGAAGATCCGGAGAACCTCTATCGCATTTTCGACGGTGAGGACATCGGCACGGTGTTCATGCCGTAACTTACAGAAAGGAACACAACGCGTATGACAGAACTTCAAAAAATGGGTGCCGCAGCCCAAAAAGCCGCCGCCGTTCTGCGCACCGCGGGCGAAAAAAAGCGCACGGCATTAAACGCCGCCGCGGCTGCCCTGCGCGCGCGTCAGGCGGAAATTCTTGCCGCGAACGAAGAAGACCTTAAAGCCGCAAAAGAAAACGGCATGAGCGAAGCCATGCTTGACCGCTTGGCGCTCACGCCTGCCCGCATCGAGGGCATGGCAAAGGGCGTGGAAGACGTATCCGTCCAACGCGACCCCGTGGGCCGCATTTTAAGCGGCGAAACGAACCCCAAAGGGCTTAAAGTGGAAAAAATCACGGTGCCGATGGGTGTTATCGGCATCATTTACGAAGCTCGTCCGAACGTGACGAGCGACGCGGCTGCGCTGTGCCTTATGGCGGGCAGTGCCGTCATTTTGCGCGGCGGCAAGGAAGCGTTCCGCTCCAATAATGCCATTGCCGAGGTTCTGCGCGATGCGATAGAATCCGCCGACCTCCCGCGCGACAGCGTTCAGCTTGTACAGGATACCTCCCGCGCGTCCAGCGTGGAGCTCATGGGCATGACGGAGTACCTCGATTTGCTCATTCCGCGCGGCGGCGCAGGGCTTATCCGCGCCGTGGTGGAAAACGCCAAGGTACCGGTCATCGAGACCGGTGTCGGCAACTGCCACGTGTATGTCGACAAAGACGCAGACATCGAAATGGCGGCGAATATCATTTTCAACGCGAAAACCTCCCGTCCGTCCGTCTGCAACGCCATCGAAACGATCTTGGTGCACAAGGACATTGCCGAAGCGGCGCTGCCCGTCATCTCAAATAAGCTCAAAGAGAAAAACGTATAGCTGCGCGGTGATAAGCGCACATGCGAACTTCTGCCCGAAGCTAAACCTGCGACCGAAGCGGACTGGGCAACGGAATACCTCGATTATATCTTAGCCGTGCGCGTCGTAGACAGCCTTGACGCGGCTATCGCACACATTGCGCAGTATTCTACCGGCCACAGCGAGTGCATCGTCACCGAGAACCTCCGTGCGGCGGAGCGGTTTACGGCACAGGTCGATGCGGTGGCGGTCTATGTAAATGCGTCCACGCGCTTCACGGATGGCGGCGAGCTCGGGCTCGGCGCGGAGATCGGCATCTCCACGCAGAAACTGCACGCCAGAGGCCCCATGGGCTTAAATGAGCTCGTTTCCTACAAATTCATCATCCGCGGCGATGGTCAGATCAGATAAGCAGATAAAAGAGCGCGAACAAAAGCTCCGCACTGCCGCCTTCGTTGTAAAGCAAAAGGAGGAGTGCAAGCAAAAGCGTGCGCTCCTTGTCTTTTAGCAGCGTATCGAGAGGAGAAAGAGGTCTATTCGGAGCAGCCTGAAATTCCTTCGGTATTTCAGTTGACGTTTCCGCATTTCCCTGCGGCGATTCCTCCGTTGGCTTTTCCGGCGGGGGCGGCGCGTTATGCGCCGAGCGCCCCTGCATTTCCCGTGCGCGGCGCAAGGCTTCTTCCACGGCGCGTGCGTCCGGCATGTTACTCGGCATTTTACCCCGCCTTTCTCAAAGAATATTCTGTAAAACGCCGCTCTCTTTCAAAAGCGGCAAAAGGTGCAAGAGCTTCAAAATTTTCGAGGCTTCATCCAGCTTTTTCTGCCGTGCTTCGCCGAGCAAAGGGCGCAGCGCCGCAAGCAATCGCGTGGAGTCATCTTCGCGGTTCGCGCTTGCCAAAAGCGGCGCGGCGCGCAAAAGCATCGCCGTCATCGGATCGCTGTTGTTTAGAGTGTTCAGCAAATTGAGCGGCGCGGCGGCCGCCGGTTTTTGCTGCACCGGCGGCGTAGCTGGGGCAGGGGCTTGCGGCGGATTCATGCCAAGCGAGTTCATCACGCCCTGCAGCTGCGCCATGCTTTGCGGGTCGTTTAAAATGGATTGTACGGCTGCGGCCAGGTCTTCCACCGCCGCTCACCTCCTTTCTATTTTTTGCCGCCGAGAGCCTCAAATAGTTTCTGCGCGGCGGGTGTGGAAAGCAGCTTTTTCGCGGCCTCCGGGTCGCTTAAAACGCGGTTTAGCTGCGAAGCCGCCGCATTATTTTGACTGCCCGTAATGTTCTGCAGGTCGCCGTTTTCGGCGGCGGCGCGCAGCGCTTCCGGCGTGGTGTGTAGCCGTTTCGCCGCCAAAGCCAAAAGAGATTGCATTTCACGTTCGTTCATGGTAAACCCTCCCTTTAGGGAAACTTCCGTTTACAGTTTATGCGCGGCGCGAAAAAATGAGACCTCATCTGCGTTAAATTCAAAAGAAGGAGAATTTTTATGAAACTGCTGGTTTTTTCGGATTCCCACGGCATGCCGCTCTATATGCGCGAAACGCTCGAGAAGCACAGAGACGTGGATGCCGTCATTTTTCTCGGCGACGGGCAAAACGATTTTCAAATGATGCGCGCCCTGTTCCCGAATATCGCATTTTACTCCGTGCGCGGCAACTGTGACCTCGGCTGCGCAGACGTGCCGGTACGCGAAATTTTAGACCTTGACGGCGCTAAAATTTTCTGCACACACGGGCACCTTTACCATGTGAAATCAGGGCTCTATACCGTTGTGTGCGCCGCAAGGGAGGCGGGTGCGAATCTTTTGCTGTTCGGCCACACGCACGAGGTACTCGAGACCTACGACGACGGACTGTATATCTTAAACCCCGGCTCCTGCTCGGGCTTTCGCGCGACCTGCGGACTGGTTGATATTTCGCCCGCCGGGATACTAACAAATATTTTACACATAAATTGACATAGAGCGACGCAACTTGTCATTGACATTGCACAGATAAAATGGTAATCTAATTATAGCGTGTAGGTGCGGGTCATCCGCATTTAACATAAGGCAGATACGTTTTTTTCGCACTGCCGAAAATTTAAACCATGGAAGGAAGAATAGAGTATGACCGAGTATGAAAGATGGCTTAGCGTCGAACTGGACGATCCAGACTTGAAAGAAGAGCTGCTTTCCGTTAAGGATCAGCCCGAGGAGATAAACGACCGTTTTTACAGAGACCTTGCCTTCGGCACCGGCGGCCTTCGCGGTGTCATTGGCGCAGGCACGAATCGCATGAACGTCTACACGGTGCGCAAGGCGACACAGGGCCTTGCAAACTACCTGAATAAGCACAACACGGAGGGTAAGCCCCTTTCCGTTGCCATTGCACACGACAGCCGCAACAAGGGCGTGCTGTTCTCCAAAGAGTCCGCAGCGGTGCTCGCCGCAAACGGCATCAAGGCGTACCTCTACCCGCAACTCATGCCGACCCCGGCGCTGTCCTTCGCTGTGCGTCACCTGCACTGTGATGCAGGCATCTGCGTTACCGCAAGCCACAACCCGGCAAAGTACAACGGCTATAAGGCCTACGGCAACGACGGCTGCCAGGTAACGGAAGGCATGGCAGACGGCATCATGGCGGAGATCGAAGCGCTTGATATTTTCGCGGACGTGAAGAAAATCCCGTTTGAGGAGGCCCTCGCTTCCGGCAAGGCGGAATATATTGGCGAAGAGACCGTCAACGCGTTCATCGACGCGGTTTACGGCGTGAGCATTCTCGGTAAGCCGGCGGATAACCTCAAGCTCGTCTACACCCCGCTCAACGGCAGCGGCAAAATGTGCGTGCTGCGCATCCTCGACCGCATCGGCGTGAAGGACATCACCGTTGTGCCGGAGCAGAGCGAGCCGGACGGCAACTTCCCCACCTGCCCGTACCCGAACCCGGAAATCCGCGAAGCACTCCAGAAGGGCCTTGATCTCTGCAAGACCGTAAAGCCCGACCTGCTGCTCGCGACCGATCCGGACTGTGACCGCGTAGGCATCGCCGTCAACCAGCACGGCGAGTATGTGCTCATGACCGGCAACGAAGTGGGCATTCTGCTCCTGAACTTTATTGCACAGTGCAAAACGGAACTCGGCACCATGCCGAAGGACCCGGTCGCGGTCACGACGATTGTTTCCACCGATATGGTCAACGGCATCGCGAAGGATTACGGCATTGAAATTCGCCGTACCCTCACCGGCTTCAAGTATATCGGCGACCAGATTGCTTTGCTTGAGAGCGAAGGCCACCCGGAGCGCTACCTGCTCGGCTTTGAAGAGAGCTACGGCTACCTCTCCGGCGGCTATGTGCGCGATAAGGACGCCGTGGACGGCAGCATGATCATCTGCGAAATGGCTTCCTACTACAAAGAAAAGGGCATGACGCTCGTCGATGCCATCAATGTTCTGTACGAAAAGTATGGCTACTACAAGAATGCCCTGTGCAACTTCGCGTTTGAGGGCGAAGACGGCATGAAGAAGATGAATTCCATCATGGATTATCTGCGCCACAACGCTCCGGCAGAGATTGCCGGCTTCAAGGTCGTCGGCGACAGCGACTATCAGCTTTCCGTGCGCACAGAGGGCGCGGAGAAGACGGAGATCACGCTTCCGAAGTCCAACGTGCTCGAGTATCGTCTGGAGAACGGCAGCAAGCTCATCGTCCGCCCGTCCGGCACAGAGCCGAAGATCAAAATTTACCTCTCCGGCAAGGGTAAAACTGCCGCAGAGTCCGATGAGATCATCGCAAAAATGGAGAAAGCGGCAACCGAACTGCTCGGTCTGTAATTTCTACATAAGCTAAAAAAGGGCAGAGTTCCGGTTTTCTCCGGGGTTCTGCTCTTTTTGCGCAAAAAGATGTCCGCCAATGTCCTGTGATGTCCTCTTAGCTGTCGCTTTTTCGCTCACCTCAGCAAGAAAAGAAAATATGTTCGAGAAAACCGTTGCTTTTTTTCGACGGATTTAGTATAATAGAGGCAGTAAAAAAGAGTTTCACCTTTGGAAACCGCAGCCTTTTGAAAAAGGTTGGCGAAAACTTTAACCACGCTCGACGGAAACACAATCAATCAGGAACCATAACCCAAATTTCAAAAGAAGTGAGGATATAACCATGGCGAAGGAAAATAAAAGCCCCGTAAGCAAAAAAGTGGAGGACATCAAGCCCGAAGACAAGCGCAAAGCGCTTGAGACTGCGTTGACGCAGATTAAAAAGCAGTTCGGCGAGGGCGCTGTTATGCGCCTCGGCCAGAACAACGGCATGCACGTGGATGCGATCTCCACCGGCTCTCTTTCGCTGGACCTCGCGCTCGGTATCGGCGGTCTGCCGCGCGGCAGAATCATTGAAATCTACGGGCCGGAATCCTCCGGTAAGACCACGGTTGCGCTGCACAGCGTTGCAGAGGCGCAGAAGCTGGGCGGCACGGCTGCGTTTATCGACGCCGAGCACGCGCTCGACCCGGTTTACGCCAAGGCACTCGGCGTTGACATTGACAGCCTGCTGGTCTCCCAGCCGGACACCGGTGAGCAGGGTCTGGACATTGCAGAAGCGCTTGTACGCT
>OIOY01000511.1_pt1 | contig 7426 bp, 9 predicted proteins | sample 1585671 | NCBI WGS metagenome assembly OIOY01 (sample SAMN02674697, study PRJEB24791) | human gut metagenome, SKBSTL033 | isolation source: stool | host: Homo sapiens | place: USA
GGCGTGCGGCTTATCCCCGCCGCCGAGCTCACCGGCTACGACTTCGAGCGCAGCCACCGCGTCCATCTGCTGACCTTCTGGCCCGACCTCGACTGTCCTGCCCTGCGCCGGCACTGCGACATCATGCGCCAGCGCCGCAACGAGTGCGCTCTGCAGAGCTGCCGGGAGATCGAGGCGCTGTACCCCCAGTTCCGCACCGAGCAGGCGCTGGAATACGCGCAGGACAGCGGCGTCCTCTTCAAGAGCGGCATCATGCAGGCCCTGCATGAGCTTGGCCTGTGTGACGGGATCTATACCAGCCTGTACCACTATCTCTTCGGGTGGAACCCCCGGGGCATCGTGCTCCACTCGCCGGAATACCGCCCTGTGCGGGATGTACTGGCTACGGCCAAAGCAGCCGGGGCAGTCGTCGTTTTTGCTCACCCGACGGTCTACCAGAGTATGCCGCTGGTGCGGGAGCTGGTCAAAGAGGGGATGATCGATGGCATTGAGGTGGAGCACCCCCGCAACAGCCCGGAGGACAAAGCCGAGTGCGCCGTCCTCTGTGAACAGTACGGTCTCATCCACACCGGCGGCAGCGATTTCCATGGAGCCAACCACGGCCATCCAAACCCTGTGGGGGCCTGCATCACATCCGATGACCAGATCGCCCGCATTGAGGAGCTGGCCCACCAGAGAAAACAGCGATAATCGCTCGGAGAGTTGACTGTTTCTGTGAGTGAGCGGGAGTTTGCCAAAGCAAGTGTCCGGAGGGTGGGGCCCGACTGCCGCAGGCAGTTGGGAGGGGGATGGAATGCCCCTCACTTGCGTGGCAAAGCTCCCCGAGCGCCCTCCTGCAAAACAAAACGCCCGGAGCTCCCAAAAGAGTTCCAGGCGTTATGGCAGGGGTAGTAAGTTTCGAACTCACGGCACGCGGTTTTGGAGACCGCTGCTCTACCAGCTGAGCTATACCCCTATAGGCATTCGCTGAATGCTTTGTTATTATAGCCGATGCAAAGGCGAATGTCAAGCATTTCTTTCAAGATTCAGGCATTTTTCGTGCCGCAGCTGCAACAGCCTTCTTTTTTATCGGATGCAGGCAGCTGGCTGGAAAGCTGTTCCAGCGTTACGCTGTCGATATACTGGTTGATCACCTCATCAAGGCCGGTCCAGAAGGGCAGGGTGAAGCACTGCTCCCACATGGGGCACTCGTTGGTCTCGCTGCCAAGGCAGGGAATGGGTGCCACGCTGCCCTCAATGGCGCGCAGGATCTCGCCGGCGGTGTAGTCGGCAGGGGCTTTGGTCAGGCGGTAGCCGCCCTGACTGCCGCGCTCGCTTTTTACAAGGCCCACACGGGCCAGCGGGGTCACGATCTGCTCCAAATATTTCAGGCTCAGGTTCTGCCGCTCACTGATCTCCTTCAGGCTCACGGTGGTGCCCGGCGCATAACGTGCCAGCTCGGCCATCAGGCGCAGGGCATAACGGCTTTTGGTCGAAAATTTCATGGCGATCCTCTCCTTATTGCTTCCTATAGTATAGCACGTTGCTCGGATTTTGCAAAGGTATCCTCTTGTGCAAACAAAAAAGGTCTGTTATCATAGGATGGATAAGAGGATATTATAAGGAGTGAGAGTATGAGTGAGAAGATCACGGCTGCCGATGCCATCCGTCTGCTGGATGCACACGAGGCGGCTGCTGTAGATGTCCGGGAGCCGGACGAGTTTGCCGTGGGCCACATCCCCGGCGCAAAGCTGCTGCCACTGGGTCAGGTGCTGAGCCGTGCGGCTGAGGTGCTGCCGGATAAGAACGCTGTATGGCTGATCTACTGCCGCACCGGCCGCCGCAGTGCCGATGCCGTGCGCAAGCTGGAAAGCCTTGGCTACACCCGCCTGTACGATCTGGGCGGCATCCTGAGCTGGCCCTATGAGATTGAGGGCGACTTTGAAGGGCATTTTTAAAAAGAAAGAAGGATCACTCCATGTCGTTCCACGCAAAAGATTTTGCCGGCAGTCACTGCGGCTGCCGCTACCAGCAGGACTACCGCCCCACCTTGGGCCGCGACGGCAAAAAGGAATCCGGCACGCTGGAGGTCATCAAGTTCTATTACGATGGTGCCATCCGCTTTGAGCAGCACTGCTACGGCGAAGCCGCAACCTTCGTGTTCGGCGTATGGGCATCCGGCATGGACGAGGACGGCACCCTGCACTGGGTGCTGCCCGACCGCCGCAAGAGCTACTACGACGAGGCGTATCTGCCCAAAAAGCTGGACCGCGTGGACGAGACGGGCAATCTTTACTTTGACGGCAGCAATTTTCCGTGGAAGCTGGCGGACGATTTTGCCGAGGATAAGCGCTGGGGCTACCCCAAGTGGAAGGTGGTACTGGGAAAACTGACCGGAAAGGGCAAAAAAGGTGACTGAATCACGAAAATCCAGTATTCATATTGACATACTAGGGAATGATATGGTATAACTTATCCGTTGAAAGGATTCCGCATCTGCACAGGGCATTCAAGGCTCCCGCAGACGCGTTCAATAAGAAAGGATCATTCCTATGGAAAACATGGAAAAAGTGGTTTATCTGGATAATGCTGCCACCACTCCCTGTGCTCCCGAGGCACTGGAAATGATGGTCAAAGCCCTGAGCGGTGCCTGCGGCAACCCCAGCAGCCATTACAGTGTGGGCTATGAGGCTAAGGAATTCGTGGACACCGGTCGTGCGCAGGTGGCAAAGGCCATCAATGCAAGTCCGGCTGAGCTCTTCTTTACCAGCTGTGGCTCCGAGGCCGACAACTGGGCCGTAAAGGGCACCGCCTTCACCAAGGCACGCCAGAACAAAAAGCACCTCATCACCAGCGCTTTCGAGCACCATGCCATCATGCACAGCATGGCTGCACTGGAGCGCATGGGCTTTGAAGTGACCTATATCAAGCCCACCGCCGAGGGCTACATCCGTCCCGAGGACGTGGAAGCTGCCATCCGTCCCGATACCGCGCTGGTCAGCATCATGATGGCCAACAACGAGATCGGCACCATCCAGCCCATCAAGGAGATCGCCGAGGTCGCTCACAAGCACGGTGTGTGGATGCACACCGACGCGGTGCAGGCTGTGGGTGCCATCCCCGTGGATGTGAAGGAACTGGGCGTGGATATGCTGTCCATGAGCGCCCACAAGTTCAACGGCCCCAAGGGCATGGGTGCCCTGTATTGCCGCAAGGGCGTATGGCCCCAGAACCTGATCGATGGCGGCAGTCAGGAGGCCCGCCACCGTGCAGGCACCGAGAACGTGGCTGGTATTGCTGCCATGGGCAAGGCACTGGAGATCGCCACTGCGCATCTGGATGAGCGCATGGCCCACGAGAGCGAGCTGCGCGATTATGTCATTGACCGCGTCCTCAAGAACATCCCGGAAGCCCGCCTGAACGGCGGCCGCAGCCCCCGTCTGCCCAACAATGTGAACATCAGCTTCCCGGGTCTGGAAGGCGAGACCATCCTGCTGGATCTGGATATGCACGGCATCTGCGCCTCCACCGGCTCTGCCTGCAACTCCGACAGTCTGGACCCCAGCCACGTCCTGCTGAGCATCGGCGTGCCTGAGGAGATCGGCCACGGCTCCATGCGGTTCACCTTTGGCCCGCAGAACACCATGGAAGAAGCAAAATATCTGTGCGACGTGCTGGAGGAAGTGATTCCCCGCCGCCGTGCTATGAGTTGTATGTGGCTGCAGGGCCAGAACACGGCCCGCCAGTTCAGCCTGAAGGGAGAGCAGTAATTATGGCAAGCATGTATAGCGCAAAGGTCATGGAGCATTTTGCAAATCCGCACAATGTGGGTGAGATCCCCGACGCAAACGGCGTGGGCGAAGTGGGCAACCCCAAGTGCGGCGATATCATGCGCATGTACCTGAAGATCGAGAACAACGTGATCGTGGATGTCAAGTTCCTCACCTTCGGCTGCGGTGCCGCCATCGCCACCAGCAGCATGGCCACCGACCTCATCAAGGGCAAGACCATCGACGAGGCGCTCAAGCTGACCAACAAGGCCGTTGTGGAAGCTCTGGAAGGTCTGCCTCCCATCAAGGTGCACTGCTCTGTTCTGGCCGAGCAGGCCGTCAAGGCTGCTCTGTCCGACTACTACCGCCGTCAGGGCATCGATCCGGAACCCATCGTGGGTAAGCTCGAAGAGGACTGCGACCACTGCGAGAGCTGCGGCCACTGATCCCCGCATTATGGAAGCCTGCTATTGGACAATGTGCCCGATGGCAGGCTTCTTTTTTGTGGAAATGGGAATCCTTTACAGCATATTGAAAAATGATATAATAGAGAAAAGATTGTTGCCTTTTCAAAAAAGGAGGAAATATGAAAAAATGCAAACTTGCGGCGATGGCATGGTTAAGTGTATGTATTGTTCTGTTTACTTCCTGTGGCAATTCTGCGGGGGTGTCTGCTGGTTCCACTAGCGAGGTAAAAAGTACGGCTGTAAGCGAAAGCACAGCGGAAGAAAAACAGCCCTATGAGATACTTCGTGAGAAAGAAGATGAAACAAAACAGATTGCGGCAGACGAAGAACAGCAGGTAAAAGAACTTCAAGATGCGCTGAATGCAGTTAATTTCTATTATGAAGAATTTGACGGCGGTGATGCTCTGATGGGGGTAAGCCCCAATTGCGAAAATAACGAAAAACAGGGAAAAAGCTGCATTGTCCCAGTTATTTATGTTTTTGGTCCGTCGGTGGACCCAATAGCATGTATAGGGTTTGATTACATAGGTGATACGTATCTGGATATGGATACGGTGGAAATTGATACGGTTAACTATAGATATACCTATGGAAACACAACGTTTATAACTGATGTTCAGAAGGACAAGCTGACAATATCTCCGAATGGCGATGAAAAAACAGAAGAGGCTGCATTTCGCCTTGCGACAGAAGATGACTTGGATGCATTAGTGGATATTGTGGAATCGGATGAAGTTGGTCTGACATTCGCAAAATACAACACCGCAAAGCCGGTTTTCGTAGAATGCGAAATGCCGGAAGAAGATAGACAGGCTATCACAGATGTGTTGAATGCGTATTACCTGTATCTGAATGCCAGTGAGAAGGTGCGTGCAAAAGCACTTGCAGATATTTCGTATACAGAAGTTGAATCGTGAATAGGAGGAGATAAGAATGCGGAGAAAAATTTCAGCGATCCTTGTAACAGTGCTGATAATGCTGATGGTAATGCCAATGGGGGCTTTTGCGGCAGTGCCTTCGGTGCAGGAAGTGGAAACGCTGATTGCACAGATCGGGACAGTCACGCGCGAGAACCGCAGTGCAGTCGAAAAGGCTGTCAATGCTTATAACCAGTTAGACGATGCTTCTAAAGCGGGCGTGTCAAATTTTGATGTGCTGGCCGAAGCACAGCAGATTCTTGGCATCAAGGACGCGCTGGCGAAATTGAATGTCGAACACGATAGAGTAGAAAATAATTACACAATATCGGATTCTTATGTTGAGAGTACGCTGAATACAGGGCTATGTATGATTGCACCGAGCATTCGTGTTTATGGTGATAGAGACGAACTGGTTTTAATGATTTCTTTTGTCTATGTTGGAGATGAACTCCTAAATGCAAATAGGGTCATCGTGCGAGTAGGGGATAACAAATATACTTATAATCAAGATGCCTTTAGTGCGATCGGCCGAGATATTTGTAAAATCAATACGGGTAAACTCAAATGGGTGGAGGGTTTTGTAACAAGAGCAGAAGATTTCGATATTGAACTGCTGCGGGATGCATTAAGTTCACAGGAAGCAATTTTCCGATTTAGCGGATATCAGAACTATGACTATGTATTAACGCAGCAAAATCGTCAGGCTATCACGGATGTACTGAATGCCTACAATCTTATGTGCTCTGTCAGCCCGGACGTATTGCGCAAAGCGCTGGCATGACTTTTGAACTGTGAGAACAGGCCGTTTTGAAAAGTTGGCACTGTTGTATCCTATCCGATTTGTAATAAACTGACTATAAAATATCATAAGTTTATAAAAACACCCTGTTCACCTACTCGTTCACGAAAAATTCATATATTGTTCAGAATGAGTTCACCACTTTTCGGTATAAGTAGGGCAACACAGGCGCAAAGAGCGCCGAACTCCCACGGAAGCGGACGAAGAACAGGGCAAAGAACGGTTCACGGCACGCGCTGCAATGCAGGTGCGTCGGCCCCGGAAAACGTCCCGCCGCACAGGAAAGGAAACGAGTTAGTATGAAAATTGGTTTTTGGGAACTTGTCGTCATCGTGATCGTGGCGTTCGTGTTCATCGGCCCGGATCAGCTGCCCGTCTACGCAAAGAAGATCGGCAAGATGCTGCGTGAACTGAAAAAGTACACCGGCGCTGCTTCTGAGGAGATCCAGAAGAACGTTGTGGAGCCGCTGAATGAGATCCAAGCTCCCTTGAAGGAAGCTGTTGCCCCGCTGACCGATATCAAGAAGGATATCGACAACAGCGTCAAGGACGTGACCAAGAGCTTTACGGGCATTGGCAAGACCAGCAAGGAAGAAGCCGCCAAGGCCGAGCAGGCGGAGGAAGTGACCGAGCTGGAAGAGGTAGAGGAGCTGGAAGACACTGCCCCCGCCGCAAAGCCTGAGGAAAAGCCCGCCGAAGCGGCTCCTGCCACGGAAACCGCAGAAGAGAAATCCGCTGAGGAGCCCAAGGCAGAGGAGAAGCCGATAGAGGCCGCTCCCGAAGCCGCTCCTGCCGAAGCTGCAGAGCCTGCTGCCGCCCCGGCCGCGGAGGAAGCTGCCCCGGCTGAAGAAGCAAAGGTCTGAGCTGCCTTTGCCCCGTATCCCTCTATTTTGATGCACCCGCGCCTGCGGTTGCCGAATACATTGGAATCCGCCCGCCACACGGCGCGGCAAAAGTAAAAAGGAGATTTTTATTATGCGTATTGGTACAAACGAGCTGCTTATCATCCTGGTCGTTGCTCTGCTGATCTTTGGACCCAAGAACCTGCCGAAGCTGGGCAAGATGTTTGGCAAGACCATGAACAACTTCAAGAAGGGCATGGAAGAGGGCGAGGAGGAAGAGAACACCTCCAAGGCTGAGACCAAGACCGAGAAGAAAGACGACGAGGAGTAATTGTGGCTACAAACGTGAAGCGCAAAAAGAAAGCCGAAGTCATGCCTGACGACGGCAACATGACGCTGACGGGCCACCTGAAAGAGCTGCGCAACCGGCTGATCGTCTGCGCCGTGGTGTTCGTGGCGGCAGTCGTGGTCACGCTGGCTTACGCCGACCGCCTCATCGACCTGCTGACCGCCATGGGCCAGGGTTTCTACACCTTCGTGTCCATCGCCCCGCAGGAAAAGCTGATGCAGTATTTCCGCGTCTCCCTGCTGGCGGCTGTGGTCGTTACGGTGCCGGTGGCGCTGTATCAGGTGTACGCCTTTGCAAAGC
>OIOY01000516.1_pt1 | contig 7358 bp, 8 predicted proteins | sample 1585671 | NCBI WGS metagenome assembly OIOY01 (sample SAMN02674697, study PRJEB24791) | human gut metagenome, SKBSTL033 | isolation source: stool | host: Homo sapiens | place: USA
CCCTTAGCTCTCCCATAAATTTGATACGGAGTTATTAGCGAACCGTCTGCTTTTCGATACCATTTATTTTCATTCAATTTTTCCGCTATTTCTTTTGTCGTCATTGATCGTCCGACTTGGCGAAATAGTTTTTCCATCGCTTCATGCAGATACATAATGTTTATTTTTCTATTTCTCGTTTTAAAATAGCCACTAAGTTTTCGGGATGCCCAACTTGTTTCCACTGTTTCACAGGAGCTATCGCTATCACCTCCCAACCTTGAGCCCCCAATTTATTCAACACTTTAATGTCGGATCCCGCAATAGAATCGTTCTCCATATAAGCGAAAGTAAAAGATTTATATTCGAATTTCTTCATAGCTGATATATTTATTTCGATTCAACCAATCAATTTAACACACATAAATATAAAAAATATATAATTCAAACAACACGATCTGACCGTATAATCTATTTGCATCTCAAAATTTTCCGGCATTTGGATTTCTCGTCCGAAATCGCTATCTTTGTACTGTCATGCAAGGAGATACGGCGGCCGCGCAGGCGAAACGGGCAGGCGGGCGCAAGACCGTGCAGAATGACGGTAGGCGATGCGGGGACAGAAGCCGAAAAACCGTCGCAATTCGTTGATATACATCGGGCTTACATTCGTGCGGAAGCACCTTTATCCGCACAAAGCAACTTTCAAAAGGATGGATTTTTCGAATCCATCCTTTTTTATTTTTATATTCGATTGACAAATAAGAGAATAAAGCGATCGCCTTATTCTTTTCCAGGTTCGGCAATCAGTGTTTTCTTATTATGCAAAATCCCTTCGGAAAGAGCGAATTTAATTTTTTTCAGCATAAATTCACTTCTGAAACACCTTCCTATTTACATTATGATAAGACTATTCCGACAAAAAACAACACTATTCTTCGGAAACCCGTATACTACGAATCTATTTTAGATTTTCATCGGTTAGACTTAACCGATTGAGGAATAAACTTTTAGCGAATTATTTGAAAAGTGGCGGTAACGAGTTAGCAACCGTGCGAATTTCAGCGTTTTGCGTTGCTATGCTGTCAAATAACTCTTTCATCTGCAAATATAGGGATTTTTTTCGAAAGTACGAACTATCGGCGGCAGTTTTATAAAATCGACTGGCGAAAAAACAAATAGAATTTTCCAAAATAGCTTGGGATAAGCCATTAACGAAATACTTTCTTTTAAGAGCACAGTGGTTTACCCAATAAAATTATATACCTTTGTGACAAGTTAAAGAAGATGTCGCAATGAATCGGATAAAAGAAGCATTGATTGAGGCGGGGATTAGTCAAACTGAATTGGCTAAACGGCTTGGCAAAGGTTTTAATATGGTCAATCTATACGCCACGAACAGAGTGCAACCGCCTATACCCGTACTATACAGGATAGCGGAAATACTGAATGTGGATGTGCGTACACTTCTTGTACCTAACGAAATAAAAAAATAGACATATGGCAAATACTAATCTAAAAGAAGCTAAGGCGGCTAAGAATGATGAGTTCTATACGCAATTTCATGACATAGAGATTGAAATGAATGCCTATCTTGAATATGACCCGGACGTGTTTAGGGGAAAGACTGTATTGCTTCCTTGTGATGACCCCGAATGGAGCAACTTTACCCGATACTTTGCTGCCAAGTTTGATGAGTTAGGCTTGAAAAAACTGATTTCTACGAGTTATGCGCCGGATAGCAAAAAATACAAAACACCTTATCAGCCCTCTTTGTTTGAGCAAGAAGCGCCTCAATTCGACCCGTCCAAGGCACAGGTGAAAGGTAAGATATTCATCTTGGAACGAGACAAAAGCGGGGACGGACGTATCAATATTGATGACCTCGAATGGAAGTATATGGATGGTGACGGGGATTTCCGAAGCAAAGAAGTTACCGAACTTCGTAATGAAGCGGATTTTATCATCACCAATCCGCCGTTCTCCCTCTTTCGTGAGTTCTTGGCTTGGATTATGGAAGCCGGGAAGAAGTTTGCTGTAATAGGTAACATGAACGCAATCACTTATAAGGAGGTCTTTCCCTTGATAAAAGATAACAAAGTTTGGTTAGGTGCTACAAATTTTAATGTTGGAATGTATTTTTTTGTCCCTAAAGGATTTGTATATAAAGATTCATACAAGTTTATACGTGAAATGGATGGTAAAGCTGTAAATAGGGTTCCCGGGGTATGTTGGTATTCAAATATTGAGCATGGCCGTCGTCATGAGCCACTTGCACTGATGAGCATGGCAGACAACCTCCGCTTTTCCAAACACAAGGAACTGAAAGGCAAAACCGCCTATGACCGTTATGACAATTATGATGCCATTGAAGTGCCTTTTACGGATGCTATTCCGTCAGATTATGACGGTGTGATGGGCGTTCCTATTTCCTTTTTGGATAAGTATTGTCCGGAGCAATTTGAAATCTTAGGGATTAGTTTGGAACTTGGTATCAAAAAACCAGATAATCTTCCGAAAGAGAAACAAGGTGGTCCCGCTTTTTACATTAAGATGGGAACCGACTACAATCGAATGTATTGCAGATTAGCTATTAGGCGCAAACTTACGATTGATAATTAAAATGCGTTGATAGACCTTTTCTTGAATACCGTTTCTTGTGATTACTCCACTGGCATTTAAGTCGTATGTACCAGTCTTTCCGAACTTTTTCAAATAGGCTGTCTTGCATTCATAAGTGGTATAAACACGTGTTTTCATTGAATATAGGTCCTCGTTCTCGCACATCCCTAAGATTTCAAATGTCTGATTAGGATTCGGAAATATGGCGATACTCCATTTACAACCAAGTCTTTGTCATCGTTTCCTTTTCTAAACCTTAAGATTTCAACTTAAAAATAAAGACAAAAATATAATATTATGACACAACATAATACCATCAAGCTTTTTGAAGCTAAAAAAGTCCGTACCATTTGGGATGACAAAGAAGAAAAATGGTACTTTTCCATAGTGGATGTGGTGGCTGTCCTAACCGATAGCCCTAATCCTCGTAAGTATTGGAGTGTCTTGAAAACACGTTTAAAAAAAGAAGGGAGTGAGTTGACTACAAATTGTAGTCAACTGAAAATGAAATCGGCTGATGGAAAGATGTATTTAACCGATGTCGCAGATACTCAGCAGCTTCTCCGTTTGATTCAGTCTATTCCATCGCCCAAAGCAGAACCGTTCAAGCAATGGATGGCACAAGTGGCGACTGAACGTCTTAACCAAATGCAAGACCCCGAACTCTCTATCAATCAAGCGCTGGTGGACTATAAGCGGTTGGGGTATTCGGATAATTGGATTAATCAGCGTCTCAAATCCATAGAGATTCGTAAAGACCTCACGGATGAATGGAAGCGGCACGGATTGCAAGAGGGGGTACAGTTTGCTACGCTGACCGATATTATTTATCAGACTTGGAGTGACATGACCGCCAAGGAATATAAGCAGTTCAAAGGTCTGAAAAAAGAGAACTTACGTGACAATATGACCAATAAGGAATTGGTGCTAAATATGTTGGCGGAACTTTCCACCAAAGAAATATCTGAAAGTAAAAATCCGGAGACATTTCGGGAACACATGGATGTGGCGGAAGCCGGTGGTGAGATTGCCCGCAATGCCCGTATGGAGTTGGAAGCCAAGACGGGCAAGGCGGTCATCAGTCCGCTGAACGCCAAGACAGGCATTGCGCTCAATTCATCTCCGGAAGAAGAAGACACAAAAGAATAATCCTATAAAGTGAATCAATATCATGGAGACAACATTGCATACAGAATGGACTGTCGAAGACATCTGTAAAGGATTTACCTACAACGAATTGGAAGGTAAAGGTCTGTTTGGATTGGACGGGCGGCTCACTATCCAACCCGAGTATCAACGCCATTACATCTACAACGATGGGAAACGTGATGTATCGGTGATAGAATCCCTGCTGAAAGGCTATCCCATCGGACTAATCTATTTCAACCGGACTGTGGACGGACGATTTGAAGTACTTGACGGGCAGCAACGCATCACTTCTATCGGTCGGTTCGTTACAGGAAAATTCGCCATCAAGGATGAAGCGGATAACGTACAGTATTTCTCGGGATTGCCCGAAGAGCAGCAACAAAAGATTATGCAATCCTCTCTGCTGGTATATGAATGCGAGGGTGAAGAAAAGGAAATAAAGGAGTGGTTCAAGACCATCAATATTGTGGGCATTCCGCTCAAGGAGCAGGAATTGCTCAATGCCATCTATTCGGGCGAGTTCGTAAATGCAGCCAAGCGGGTGTTCAGTAATTCCCAAAATGCGGAAATACAGAAATGGAGTCATTATATCAAGGGAGATGTGAAACGGCAGGATTATCTGTCGGAAGCCCTCCGATGGATTTGCGACAGTAAGGGGATGAGCATTGATGCCTATATGAGCATACACCGTCACGAGCCTTCCACGGGAGAATTGGAAAGTTATTTCCGTTCTGTGATTGACTGGGTATCGGCTACCTTTACTATGGTAGAGCGTGACATGTGCGGCTTGGAATGGGGACGGCTGTATGAAACGTACCATGCCACCCCTTATAGCACCGTCCATGTCGCGGAACGGGTAAAAGCCTTGCAAGCGGATGAAAGTGTGCGGTGTCCCCGAAATATTTACGAATATGTACTGGGTGGAGAAGAGGATAAGAAACTGCTTGACATCCGTATCTTTGAAGAATCAACCAAGCGGGCTGCTTACAAGCGTCAGACCGAAGCGGCTGAGAAACAAGGAATTTCCAATTGTCCGCTCTGTGCGTTGGGGAATAATGCCAACAAGACCCGTATTTACAAACTTTCGGAAATGGATGCCGACCATGTGACTGCATGGAGCAAGGGAGGGGCAACCAGCATGGAAAATTGTGAGATGCTTTGTAAAACCCATAATCGTTCAAAGGGAAATCGGTGAAAGTGTGTTATTTTGAGAGAGTTAAATCAATTAATTCTCTCAAAATATGAACAATAAAAAAACATTTCACGAAGTTTCCGAGATTTGGTGTGATGCAAAGCGTCCGATAGTGAAGCATTCCACCCTATGTGCTTATCAGCTTACGTTACAAACACACCTATTGCCACGATTTGGCGCTGCGGAAAATATAACAGAGAAGGATGTCCAGCAGTTTGTGATAGACAAATGTACTTCCGGATTAGCAAGAAAAACAGTCCGGGATATAGTGGCAGTGCTCAAATCTGTTATCAAATACGGGAATAAGCACGGGATTTTCCATTTTGAAGAATGGGAAATCGAATATCCTACCCAAACAGAAAACAAACTGCCGCCCACATTGTCATTAAATCATCAGCGTATATTGATGCGTCACTTGCTGGAACAGCCCACTCCACAAAATATAGGTGTACTGTTGGCTCTCTGTACCGGAATGAGAATCGGTGAGGTTTGTGCTTTGAAATGGGAAGATGTGGATTTTGCACAAAAGACAATCATCGTGAAGCATACTGTAGGCAGAATATATAACTGTGAGTTGAAATCTACAGAAAGGGTTCACTCTTCCCCAAAAACCAAGAATTCCTATCGTGAGATTCCTATATCCAAACAGCTTCTCCAAGCGTTGAAAATGGTAAGGAAACAATCTCAATCCCCATACGTGGTAGGCACTTCCACACAATCTAAAGAGCCCCGTTCTTATCGTGATTATTTTGGCAGGTTGCTAAAACGATTGGATATTCCCCACTTGGTCTTTCATGGACTTAGGCATACATTTGCGACCCGATGTATTGAAAGCCAGTGTGATTATAAAACTGTCAGTGTCATACTCGGTCACTCAAATGTGGCAACGACACTTAATCTGTACGTTCATCCTAATCTCAATCAAAAGAAACGGTGTATTGACCGTATGAGTAATTTCTTGGGAATAACATGAGTTAGTCTTGGACTCTATATATACATGGGGGACAAAAAATGTCCTCCATGTATGTGATGCGCATGATTGACTATAGCTTGAAGCCTTTATTCTTTTTCTGAATAGGCTTCAAGCCGACATTCTGTTGTAATCGTTCAAATTGTTTCTTGAACCATTCCCCGATATGCAGTCCGTCAATGGCAAGTATCAGCTTTCCATTGTTTGTACCAACTTTGGCAGTAACATCATTCGTCTTGAACTTACGCCTATGCTCATCGGAATAGAGTTCGCCGTTGTACGGCAATGGCTTGCCTGTCATTAAATGGGCGGTCTGTTCATGGGTAAAACCGACAGCAAGGCACAATTTCTCAATACGGAGCATAGCACGAAACCAAGGAAACCATTCTGTGGCTTTTATCAACAAGGCGTTAAGCCTTGATACTTCCGTTTGATGTTTTGTTACCGTCTCGTTCTTTTCCAGCAAGTGCCGTTGCTGCATTTCCAGCACTTGGCGGCTGTGGTCTGCCCGTATGGTCTGTATCTCGGCTTGCAGGGCTTCGATGGTCTCCTCGTGTGTGGCTACCTTCCTATGCAGGGCGGTGTTCTCCCTCTCCAGTGTCTTGACCTTGTTGCTCCCGAAAAGAGAACCGACACTCTCGGCGATGTTGGCGGCTGCGGTCGTGGCTGCCCCTTTCAGCCGTTCGGTCTGTATCTCTTTTTTCGCCCGTTCAAGCTCTTCCCGTGCCGTTTCTTTCCGTTCCTGCAATTCCATCACTTCCGTTTTCAGTTCCTCTGTTTGTCGCTTTATGTCACGGTAATATTGCTGCGTGGAAACGTGCCTCGCTTCCGAACCGTCCACGCCCCGTTGTAAACCGTATTTTTTCATCGCAACAGCGTAGCTGTCTTGATAGGCTTTCAGTTTCAAGCGGCTCATGATGTCATCGGCGCACAGCCTCACGGTGTCGGTCGGCTTCTTGCGGTAGCGTTTCTTCGCCTGCTCCTCCCTTTTCTTCCGCTTGCGTTCCCCCTTGATTATCGGCACAAGTGTGACGTGCATGTGCGGTGTTTTCTCGTCCAAGTGCAGGTGAGCCGCCACGATGTTCTCCTTCCCGAACGTGTCGGCAAAATATTTGAGGTTGTCGGCGCACCACTCGTCCAGCCGTCCCTCCCGTTCGATGCGTTCCATGTCTTCGGGTGTTGCCGACACGTTGATGCGGATTGCCCGCACTTGGTTACTTCCGATTTTGCGTGTCAGTCCCGCTTCTTCCAGCCTCCTTTGGATAGCCGCCGAACGGTCTTTCACTCCTTCGGGATATTCGATGAGTTTTCGGTTTAGATGCGTGCGTGTGGGGTCAGCGTTCTTGGGTATGATGAAACGCTCTATGTGGGCGGTCGTCCCGCTGTCGGAACCGTGCGCCTTTTCCATGTGTAAAACTACGAAACCCATATATTCCTTTCTTTTCT
>OIOY01000538.1_pt1 | contig 7060 bp, 7 predicted proteins | sample 1585671 | NCBI WGS metagenome assembly OIOY01 (sample SAMN02674697, study PRJEB24791) | human gut metagenome, SKBSTL033 | isolation source: stool | host: Homo sapiens | place: USA
CCGCCATCACAATATCGAAGGTGTTGCTGATGAGCCACACCGAAACAGCGGTCTTGAAAATCCAGCGCATGATGAGGGCAGGCTCGAATTGCGCCATGTTGTTGTGCTGGGTGATCATCTCGATCAACTCATAACAGGCGATGAAGGTCAGGATGATGCCTGCAATGGGTAACACCACATTCCGGGAGAGGGCTTCGATCATTGCGAAAACGCGCGGTTCAAAGCTGGAGGGCTTGGTGCCCACCTGCTGGGCGATATTGCCGACCTGCGTGTTCACATCGTCGAACAGGCCGGAAAGATTGGACATAATGCCTGCCGTCAGGATGCCTTTGATCCAGTCGGCAATGGCTTTGAGAACGGTTTCCATTCAGTCACCGTCCTTAGCTGAAATGGTTGATAAGGGTCTTGAGGAGATTCAGGAGAAAAATAATGTGGGTCAAAAACTGCATAAGACACCGCCTTTCATTGATGGGTGGAGATTCGTACCGCAATGCGCTCCTTATGATAAAGGGCTGTTATCCACAGCAGAGATGGAGCGATTGCGTATGTACAGGCGGGAAACCCCGCCTGCGACTCTTAGCCGAACAGACCAGACAGCAGAGGAATCAGGGTGATGCCCACCAGAGCAACGCCGCCGCCAGCCATGAGCTGCTTCATGCCCTGGCTCTTGGAACCTGGGTTGTCCGATCCATAGCCCTCCAGCAGATTGACAACGCCCCACACGCCAAGTCCAGCGCCGAGGGCTACAACAAGAGTCTGCAAAGTATCAATAGCGGAAGTGAAAAACTGCATAGAGCCTCCTTTTCTCCGGGGTATTCCCGGCCATGAAAAAAGCCGCCATTTCTGGCGGCAGGTTACATACTTCGGGACACTTTGTCCCAAAGCCCTATTTATGCAAAGGCGTCCGGATCGTCGATGTCATCATAATTGAGGATGTCCTCGTCCTCGCTTGTGAGCCCATCGTCCGGCACAGCCACGGCATACACCTCACACAGCTCGTCCGGCCCGGGCCGCCTGCGGCGGTTGATGAGCTTGTCCAGGTCAAAGGCGTTTTTCTGTTTATCGGCTTCCGCCGTGTACTTGTAGTTCGGGTGCTGTTTCAAATCGTACTTTGGGGAATAGAACGGGGGCAGGCCCCGAAGCTGTAAAATGCACTTATCCCCGGGCATGGTTGCCAACTCGCTGGGTGTCATCAATTCCCGGCCCAGCCGCTGGTTATTTTGACTGTAGCTTTCCGACTGACCACGGGAGCGGCTGTCCGTCTGCATGGAGATTGTAGCCTTACCCAGCCAGTTCTCGGATATTTCCTTGATGGTGCTGGCCTCCCGGCCTCCGAGGAATATCACGCTGTCCATATTTCCCAAAATGGTTTCGGCGTGTTTATCGTAAATCGCCTTACACTGAGCCAACTGCTGATAGAACAGCGTCAAGCTGATTTCACGGGAACGGATGACAGCCACAATTTTTTCAAGCTGGGGAACCTGCCCTGTGTTGGCGGCCTCGTCCCACAGCACCCGTACATGGTGGGGCAGGCGGCCTCCGTGAACATTGTCGGCCCTCTCGCACAGCAGATTGAACATCTGCGAAAAGGCCAGAGCCACAAGGAAATTATAGGTTTGCGTAGTGTCCGAGATGATAAAGAACACCGCCGTTTTCCGATCCCCGATGCGGTCAAGCTCCAGCTCGTCATAGGACATGATCTCCCGGAGCTGGGGAATGTCAAAGGGAGCCAGCCTTGCACCGCAGGAAATCAAAATGCTTTTGGCTGTCTTGCCAGAGACGAAAAGTCAAGGACTTTTTCATCAAATTCAAAAAGAAGTCACATTTTGCGGACTTCCTCACGGAGCAGACGCTTGATTTTGTCCTCCATCGTCTCTTTTGCGGTCTGGCTGAAATGGACACGGACGATATAGGTTGTCTTGCCGATCTGCTTTCTGACAGTCGGGCAAGTGGCGGTGTTGGTTGCGGTATTGTTCATTCAAAATCCTCCTGTAAATGAAAAATGCCCGGTGACTGTTCATCATCGGGCGGTGTCGGTATGAGGGAACAAGGCAAGGCGGCAACATTAAGGTATCTATAAAAACCTTGCCGTCTTTGCCACGCTTGCCGTGTTCCTGTTGTCAGTCTCGGAGATAGCAGACCCATGCTGTGCCGTCTTTCTCGGTCACAAGTCTGTCCCCGATACGGCTCTTTGCCGTTCTCATGGTGCGTGAGGAAATCCCACGCTCATTGACTGCCTTTTCCAGCTCTGCGCTCGGCATACGCTTTCCGTTTGCAAGCAGTTCCAGAATGAGCATTTGCGCCTGTGCGGTCTTGCTCTCGGTCTTTGCGGTGTCTGTCCCGGCAAGAAGCTCGTCAGCGGTAATGTCATAAGCCCCTATCCACTCAAAGCCTTTCTCGTCTCCCAGAGAAAAGGCAAGGGACTGTCCGGGCGGCGCAAGGGAGCTTTTCTCATGGATAAGCACCCTCGTTGTGGGGCTGTCCTTCAGCTTGCCGATAAAAAGCAGACTGCGGACTGCCGCCGTAATGTCGATAGACCCCAATCCCCGGTAGGTGCTTTGCGTTCCTGCGGCTTTGTTCAGGTGTCCAATCAGCACGATAGCGCACCCGGTAGCCTGTGCAATGTCTCCCAGACTGCGGAATATCGGGCGCACCTCGTTTGCTCTGTTCATGTCCACATCTGCGCCCAGAAACGCCTGTACCGGGTCAATGATAACAAGCCTTGCGTTGTTTTCCCGGATTGCCCTTGCTATGCGTTCATCGGCAAGGGTCAGCGGTGTGTCTCTATCGTCAATGACAAGCACTCGTTCAAGGTCTGCGTCTGCTTCTATCAGTCGGGGCTTGACGGTATCACCCAGACCGTCCTCGGCGGTCTGATAGATGATATTGAAAGGCTCAAGTGTCTCCATACCGGGCAAAGGCTTTCGATTGGTGCAAGCCGCCGCAAGGCGCATGGCAAAGTAGGTCTTGCCCTCGCCGGGATTGCCCTGGATAATTGTCAGCTTTCCAAAGGGGATATACGGAAACCATAGCCAATCCACGCTCGTCAGCTCCACATCTGCCATGCGGAGCATGGGAACAGGCTGGGCGGTGGGCAGCTCTCGCAGCGTGATTGTCTCGGCTATGAATTTGCGGCTGGGAATGTCCCCTTGCTGACGGAGAACATCGTTCCAGTCTTTCCTTGCCGGGACAAGGCGAATGACGGCGATCTCGCCGGGAATGTCCTGTGCCAGCCGGGTGCAGGCTTCACTTCCTGCGGTGTCGCTGTCAAGGCAGAGGAACACTTTTCGGGTGTCCTTGCGTTCAGAAAGAAAACGGTCAAGGGCTTTGCCCGAAACGCCGCCCAGGGCAAGATAGCTCCTTGTCTGCCAGTCCTGCGGATAAAGGCAGATAAAGGACAAAAGGTCAATCGGTGCTTCAAAGACAAAGAGCTGGTTGCCGTTTCCCTCATAGTGGAACGGATAGGATTTGTCAGACCCGGCAATGTCCTGTCTGAATGGGTCTGCCGTTCCTCGCACATGGGCGTATCTCGGCGTACCGCTTCGGTCTCTGCCGACAAACACAACATTGTGCCGCTTTGCGTCCTCGTAAATATCCCCGGAAAGAAGAAAAGCCTCAACAAGCGTTTTGTTGAGACCTCGGCTTTCGCAAAGATATTGAATTGCTCTGTCGGCTGTTCTGTTGTGCAAGGGCAAGTGAAACGCTGTGGGCGGTGCTGTGCTGGCTTCGCTCTGTCCCTCGGCGCTTTCGCCGGTTAAGAGCTGGACTGCTTCGGGAAAGGACTTGCCGTAAAACTCCATGACAAAATCAATGGGATAGCCGCCCTTGCTCTGGCTGTGGCGAAACCACTTGTTTCCCCGGACGGTCAGGCTGTCATGTTCTTTCCAGCGGTATTCTCGTCCGCTTTTGATAAGTGTCTCTCCCTGTGTGCGGAGAAAATCTTCCAGACTGACGGCGTTTGCCCGGTCGATCTGTGCTTGGGTGTACTGCATGGGCGTCCTCCTTACTTCTTGAAAACAGCGCATCGTCTGCAAATGCCATGCTCACGCTCGTCCAGCGTGTAGGGGCAGTTCGCACATTCCTCGCCGTACTGTCTCATGATAACAGGCAGATAGCCCAGCTCCTGCAACATATCAATCTGGCGGTCGGTGAGGGTGGCTTCAAAGGCAAGGCATTTCCGGGTGTGTTCGTCCAGCTCGATCAGGTCGGAAAGCGGTCTGCCATCGGTCAAAGCTTCTCCGCTCAAAAGGCGTTTTGCCGTTCTGCGGATGGGGTTGTACTCGTTCTTCCAGTCGTATTTTTTCATCGTGTCATATCCTCCTTTTTCTGTCGTGTTTGGGGTCGATTTTGGAGCTTTTGTTCCTCTGTACGCTCGTTAAATCGGGCGGCAGTATCTACACATGACTTGACCTTCCAAAGGCGGTGTAAATCGTCTCTGACGGTCTTAAACTCGCCATAGGTGGTGTTGTGCGCCTGTTCCAGCTCGTCATACTCGTCGGACAGCTTTTTCATATCCACCTTGCCGTCTGGGAACTCCCCGGTCAGCTTTCGTCTGGCGGCGTAGAACTGTATCAGTTCCGCTTCATGCTCTGCCTTGTACTTGGCTCTGGGCTTCTCAAACTTGATTTTCTGCAAGCCGTCATAGACAGGCTTCAAGCTCTGGAAAGCAGCGGAGCTGTCATAGAGCTGCTTAATTGCTTTCATTCGGGCGGTCTGTTCGTCCAGCGTTTTCTTCAAGCTCTCTGTGGCAGCACTGTGTTCGCTGACACGGCGTTCCAAATCTTCAAGGGAGTAAATGCCGTTTGCCCGGAGATAATTGAAAGTCTCGTTCATCTCCTTTAGGTTGCTGACCTTGCCTTTCTGCGAATACGCCCCGGCTCTGCGCTGGGTGTAATAGGCGTTCAGCAGAGAAACAAGGTCGGGTGCCTGCGGCTTGGCAAGCTCTGCTTTTGCTTCGGCAATCCAATCGAACAGGAGAGCGATTTTCTTCTTGATGTCCCGGATAACGGCATTGGTTGCCTTGATCCAGCGGTTGAACTCGCCTTTCTCGGTGCGTATGCCTTTCTTCTCCATTGCCCGGACGGTTGCGCCCTCATGGACGGTGGGAAGAAGCTCCACGCCCTGACGCTCATAGCTTCGGTGGTCGATACTAACGTCAAGCCCCTTTTCAGCAAACTTGGCGTTGCATAGCTCCGCCCATGTCTGCCGCCAGTATTCCAGCGTTTCGGGACTGCCCCAGTCGGTAGTGGGAACGGCGTTGAACACAAACTTTCCGTCTGCGTCTCGGATGCGGTTGCCGTCCTCGTCCAGCTCATACACCCGGCGTTGCTTTAGTCCCCATTTGCCGTTCTGCTCGATGGGGCGGATGGGGCAAAGCACATGAAAATGCGGGTTTGGTATGCCGCCGTCCTCCCGGTCTGGCTGGTGTACGGCGAAGTCAACCACCATGCCACGGCTCACAAAGTTCTCCAATAAAAATTGCCTTGCAAGAGCGATGTTTTCCTCAAGGGAAAATTCATTCTGCAAGGCAATGTCAAAGCTGTATGCAAGCTGGGCGTTCTTTCCACGCTCGGCTTTTTCCACGGCGTTCCATAGGGTCTGGCGGTCTGCGTATTCGGGCGGTGCATGGGACGGCAGGAGAATGTCAGAGCAGATCACGCCGCCCTTGCGGGTGTAGTCGCTGTATTCGCCGTAATACTCGCTATACAATCGCTCCCCGGCACGGTAGGCGGCAGAAGCAATAGCGGACTGTCCTGCGCTTCGCTTAGTCTGCGTGACGCTCAGATGAAATAGTGCCATCGGCTTTCAACTCCTTTTCTCTGTTTGCTTGGCTGATATGGGTAATCGCCATGTGACGGACGGCTCGCTGGACTTCGGACAGGGAAAAGATGTGTTCCATCAGCTCTGTCATTTCGGTGCGTGTGAGATCTTTGACCTCCGGGGCAAGGCTCTCAATCGTGCCGCCCAGATTGCAAAGGCGGTGGGTGCGCTTGGTGCGTTCGCCTTTCTCCAGATACTTCTTTCTGTTCTCCAGACGCTCCAGCTTGTGCTGTTCCTGTGCAAGCTGCGTCTCGGCTCGTTCCTTTTGATAAGGTACAATAATTTTCGCAAATTGAAAAGCAAACAAAAGAAGACATGGTTTGCAGCCCTCTGGTAGAATGAAGTCGCGACACACCATTCTGAAAGGAGCGAGCAAACCATGCCTGAAAAGATTGTACAGCTGAATGAGGAAGTAATCAAGGGGCAGCTCAAGGAACTTGTGCGTGGCAGCGTAGAGGAGACTCTCAACGAGCTGCTGGAGGCCGAGGCGGAGAAACTGACTCAGGCGGCCCGATACGAGCGCAATGAGAAGCGTCAGGGCTATCGCAGCGGCCACTACAGGCGCAGCCTCACTACCACTTCCGGGGACGTTACCCTCAAGGTACCCAAGCTCAAAGGGATTTCCTTTGAGACCGCCATTATTGAGCGGTATCGCCGCCGTGAAAGCAGCGTAGAAGAAGCCCTCATCGAGATGTATCTGGCCGGTGTATCCGTCCGGCGTGTGGAAGACATTACAGAGGCGCTGTGGGGCAGCAAAGTGTCGCCCTCAACCATCAGTGAACTGAATAAGAAGGCATATGTCCACATTGAGGATTGGCGTAACCGCCCCTTACAGGGAGGGCATTACCCGTATGTCTATGTGGACGGCATCTACTTGCGTCGCAACTGGGGCGGAGAGTTTGAGAATGTGGCCATTCTGGTAGCGATTGCGGTAAATGAAGATGGATACCGTGAGGTTCTTGGGGCTGCCGAGGGCATGAAAGAGGACAAGGCTAGCTGGGTCAGCTTCTTTCAATGGCTGCGAGGCCGGGGCCTGGATGGAGTTAAACTGGTAGTTGGCGACAAGTGCCTGGGTATGCTGGAAGCTGTAGGAGAAGTGTTTCCAGAGGCCAAGTACCAGCGGTGTACTGTACACTTTTACCGCAATATCTTCTCTGTAACGCCTCGTTCCAAGGTGAAGCTGGTGGCCAAAATGCTCAAAGCGATCCATGCGCAGGAGAGCAAGAAAGCTGCCCGTGAG
>OIOY01000541.1_pt1 | contig 7011 bp, 7 predicted proteins | sample 1585671 | NCBI WGS metagenome assembly OIOY01 (sample SAMN02674697, study PRJEB24791) | human gut metagenome, SKBSTL033 | isolation source: stool | host: Homo sapiens | place: USA
TTCCGGCAGCGGCCCCTGCTGCTGCACACCAGCATAGACCTGATCCGAGCTGAATGCCACCAGCTTTGCCTTCGTCTGCTGCGCAGCCCGTGCCAGCCAGACTGGCAGCTCCACATTGGCACGGTAAGCTTCTGCCGGATGCTGCGCACAGTAACTGGTATCGGAAAGAGCGGCGGTGTGCAGGATCACATCCGGATGCAAAGCTTCCACCTGTGCACGGGTGAGAGCTTCATCGGCTGTACAGAAAAAGCCTTTTGGAAGGGCGCAAAGCTCGTACTTTCCCTGCCACTGCTGCAAAATGCGGGAGCCGACAAAGCCGCCTGCACCGGTGATAAGAATTTTTTTCATGATAATTTCCTCCTGCAGGGCAATGAAAAAGTGCCCAGAAGCATGACAGCCTGCCGGGCACAGAAATTTTAAAGGAACAGTTCCAGCACGAACACGACGGCACAGCAGGCCACAGATACCTGAAACAGGCTTGCGCCGAACCAAGCAGCTGCAATGCCTACCACCAGCGCCATGGCACCGGCAGCCGGGCTCTGGGTCGCGTTGACAATGGCCGGGAAGGTCATGACCGCCAGCGTCACATAGGGCACATAATACAGAAACGACTGAATGAAGCGGTTTTTGATGGGCTTGCGGATCAGTGTGAGCGGAAGGATGCGGATGGCATAGGATACCAACGCCATCACTGCAATGTAAATGTAATGATTATGCGTCATGCCCTGCCTCCTGCTCTTCTGGATTTACCGGAAAAAGAACTGCTGCAGCGCTGGAAATGAGCACTGTGAGCAAAATGGTGCGCGTGCCCTCCGAAAGAGCGGAAATACCCGGCAGGTAATTGCACACAAAGCTCAGCGCAAAGCTGATGGCAACAAGTGCAGCTACCACCCTGCTCTTACGCGCCGGAGGAATGATGATGGCAAGGAACATGCCGTAAAGGGCAACGCTCAGCGCACTGACAGCCCGCAGCGGCAGCAGATTGCCCGCAATGATGCCCAACGCCGTACCGATGGCCCAAGCCGGTGCCGCCAGCAGAATGGCACCGTAGGTATAATATGGGTTCAGGCTGCCGGGCCGTGCAATGGTGATGCCAAAAAGCTCGTCTGTCACATCATAACCGATGAGCAGCCTGTGCCAGAAGGGTGTGCCCGGCGCAAAGCGCTGGGCCAGTGCGCAGCTCATGAGCAGATAGCGCGCATTGGCGATCAGTGTGATGATAGCCACTTCCAGATAGGTCGCATTGGCCATGATGATGGCAAATGCAGCGTACTCGCCTGCCGAAGCGTTGTTCAGTAGGCTGACCAGAAAGCCCTGAAACGGGGTAAAACCTGCCCGGCGGGCCGCAATGCCCAGCGAGAAGGAAACAGCAAAATAGCCCAGCGCAATGGGAACGCCATCCCGCATGCCCTCACAGAAATTTTTTTTGCTGAAAGCCCAAACCGGCCTTTCTGCATTGACAAGCTCCGGGGCAAGGAGCTTACTTTTGGAATTCATCTTTGTTTTTTACTCCTTTCCTATTTCAAACACCGCTTTTTATTATACTCTCACGCACACAGAGAAGAAAGGGCTTTTTCACTTTCTTTTCGGCACAAAAGGAAAACGCCGCCTGAAAAGGCAGCGTTCTTCGTCGATTTATGCGCCCGGCACCAGAAAATGCATTGCCTGCGGCAGGACCTGCGTACCGGCTTCCAGCCCATTTGCCGTCAGGATCTGTGCCGGTGACACATGGAACCGTCTGGCAATGCCGAACAACTCCTCCCCTGCCTGTGCATAGTAGATGCGCAGTGCGATCTCCGGGTCCGGAGTCGTCAGCGGTTCGCCCAGCTCAATGCTGCCGATGCCCGGATGTGTGCTCCGGCAGAGGATGGCTCCTTCGGCACGGGCGGTGACCGTCACTTCCAATGTGCCGCCAGTGCAGCTGCACTGGATGCTCTCGGTGCTCAGCCAGCATTCCGGGCTGAACTGTGCACCCGGCGGGGCTTCTACTGCAAGCGGAAAGACAAGCTCCAGTGTTTTTTCGTAGCTTTCCAGCTCGGCAAGACTGTTCTCGGCAAAGGCGGTGGCAACGGCACGCACCGTAAAGGCCCAGCCATCGCGGTAAGGTGTTACCTGCGCTGGTCCATAAGACACAAAGCAGGCGCGCAGCTGAGCATCCGCATCTGGCAGCGGCCCGGAGACCGTGGAAGATGCTGTCTCGTTCAGCATACAGGCAAGATCTTCTGCTGCCAATTCCTGCGGCGTGACGGCGGTTTCAAACTGCGTAGAAAAGGCATCCGCTACGTATTGCAGCTGGCAGGGCCGCCATGCGTGCAAATGCATCATCACGCTGGCTGTCAGTTGGCCGCTGGCTTCCTGTTCGCCCTCCGCAAGGGCAAAGCCCACCGGCTCCAGCACGCACATGCATCTGCAGTCCTCTGCTACGCCTTCCAGATCCACCACCTGATTGAACGGCAGGGATGCCGCCTGACTTTGCAGGCTGCTTTCGCCTTCCGCACGCCAGGCGCATTGGGCACGTACCTCGCCCTTGACCACTGCCTTGCCCGCCAGCAGCTTTACCTCCCGCACGGCGGCGCTACCGGTAATATCCAGAATGGCTGCGGGCGGCTTTGCAAACACAAGCTCCCCTTCCACAGTGACCAGCTTTTCCAGCACCGCGGTGCTGCGCACGCCGTTCAGCGTCTGCAATTTCTGTTCAATGCCGCCATCGGCCAGCGCCGTGATCAGTTCCTGTTTATCCTGTGTATGGATAGTAACCACAAGACCATAGGCTCCGCGCACCTCGATGCGGTGCGGGTTTACCGCCCGGCAGTTGAGGTATTCGGTCTGCCCTTCTACCATGGCCATCCAGCTGGTGAAGGAGAATTCCGGCACCTCCAGCTGCTTTGTAAACGGCAGCTTCTGCTCGGTCTGGCAAAGCCCGGCCCCGTCCTCGCCCTGATAAAACACAGTGCAGCGCAGATAGCCTTCCAATGTAAGCCGCCCGGGCTGCAGCTGCTTTTGCAGCACCACCGGTTTTGCAAAGCATTTGACCAGCTTGAACACCGGCGGAAGATAATCTGAAATCAGGATCTCGGTTTCCAGCGGAAGTTCTGCCTTGACGGTGCAGCTCGTGCCTGCCTGCGGCAGCGTATCCCGAAAGATCTTCAGTTCCATGCAGTGTGCTCCTTTCCCTGTCCGTCTCTACTGGAAAAGTATGCACATGCTTTGCAGGATATGCGCGCAAAAAAGGCACCGTGCAAAACACACGATGCCTTTGGGCCTTTTGAAACAATCAGATCGTTTTGCGCAGGACAGCCGCCTGCATTACATGGTATTTCTGCATCAGCCGGACGGCAGCCGATGTGATCTTCTCGCCGCTGACCACAATGGGGATCGCAGGCGGGCAGGAAACCGTCGGCATAGCGCAGATACGCCCCACCGCCTGCTCTGTGGGCACCTGCTCCTGCGGGGCAAACACGGCCTGCCGGATGCTGCAGCAGGTGTGCAATTCGTGTTCCAGCTCCAAAAGCTCACGATCGTTTTTTTCCGGGAGCGGGAACGGTCCTGTAAGGTTTTCCACAATGTGGAGAACGGCAGAAGTCAGCCGTTCAAAGTCCTGCGGCGGATTTGCCGGGGTGAACATCAGCACAACATAGCGCGGGTCGGCATATTCGCACTCGACCTTTGCGCTGCGCAGCGCTTCTGCAAGCTCTGTGCCGGTCATGCCCAGTGTAGCAGCATCCAGCGTGACCTTGAGAGGTTCGCTTTCCAGTGCCAGCGGCCCCGGGCAGTGTTTTGCCGCAGCGGCTTCGTTCAGCTCCCGGCGCAGGCGGGTCAAATATCCGCAGCACTGCAAAAGCCGCAGCGGATAACCCTCCGACAGAACCTGATTGCATTTGTCCAGCGACTGCAAGATCAGGTAAGACGGACTGGTGGAACCAAACAATGCCAGTGCATTGCGCACAGCGGCTTCGTCCTGAATGGGAGCATTTTTGCCCAGATGCAGGTATGCGCCGCCAGTGACAACGGGCAGCGTTTTATGGCCGGAGTCGCAGCACATGGCCGCGCCCAGCGCAATAGGATGCTGACCGCCCTGCGGCAGAAAACGCAGGTAAGCACCGTGGGCATTATCCACCAGAAGCGGAACGCCAAAATCCTTGCACACTTCGGCCAGCGCTGCAATATCCTGCACGCCGCCCAGATAATCCGGACTGGTGATGTAGACGCCAAAGGGCCTTTTGCCCTGCTGTGCCAAACCCTGCAGAGCACCTGTCAGCTTTGCAGCTGACACCGGGCAGCTGCAAAGTGCACCGGCATCCTGCGGCGCAGGCCAGAGCCACTGGATATCAAAATCCAGCAGCGCCGCCGCATACAACAGCGCTTTGTGAGCGTTGCGCGCTGCCAGCAGGACCGGGCGCTGTCCGGCTGCGGGCGCAGCCTGCAGTGCAAGGCACAGCATTGCACGGATGCACTGGGACGAGCCCTCTGTGCTGTAATAGGTATGCACCGTGCCGAACAGCCGGGTAGCGTTGGCTTCGCTCTGGGCAATGATGCCGTCAGCCCCATACAGTTCATCCGCACCCTTTATTTCGGTAATGTCCCACGGCTCAAAGCCCAAAAGGCTCTGGCCCTTGTGGCCGGGCATATGCAGCCGCGAGGTGCCGGACTGTGCGTAACGGCGCACAAAATCCACAATAGGCGTGGTCGTGCTCATTCGCAGGCTTCGCCATCAGCACAGGCGTTACAGGTAGAACCAAGCTCAATAGGCACCTCGATGCCCTTGGCGGCAAGTTCCTGATTCTCAGCGACCTTGATCATGATGGCGCATTCCATTCGCTTTTTGAACAGCTCGCAGCCATACTCATACACACCGGTAATGTTGCCGGTAGCGTGGTAGGAGTTTGCTGCACAGCCGCCGGAGCAGTACAGCTTTGCCCAGCAGTTCTGGCACTCCTTGCGGGCATAGGCGTTGCAGTGCTTGAACTCATCGCGCACGGCAGTGTTCGTAACGCCCTTCCAGATATCGCCCATCAGGTACTTGGGGTCGCCCACAAACTGGTGGCAGGGGTACAGATCGCCCCAAGGAGTAACAGCCATGTACTCCGTGCCGGAGCCACAGCCGGAAATGCGCTTGTAGATGCAGGGGCCGCCGGTGAGGTCAATCATGTAGTGGTAGAAGGTAAAGCCGCGGCCCTCGCGGTTGCGCTTGATCATTTCCTTGGCAAGGATCTCGTACTGTTCCTTCAGGATGGGCAGATCTTCCTCGGTCAGGGCACTGGGATCGCCGGGCTTAGACACCACAGGCTCCATGCTCAGCTCAGTAAAGCCGAGGTCGGCCATGTGGAAGATATCGTTGGTGAAGTCGGTGTTGTAGTGGGTGTAGGTGCCGCGCATGTAGTAGTTCTTGTCGCCGCGCTTCTTCACGAACTCCTGGAACTTGGGCACGATGGTATCGTAGCTGCCATGGCCTGCATAGTCCTTGCGGAAGCGGTCGTTGACCTCTTTGCGGCCATCCAGACTCAGAACGACGTTGTGGCACTCCTTGTTGCAGAAATCGATCACATCGTCATCGATCAGCATACCGTTGGTGGTCATGGTAAAGCGGAAGTTCTTGTTGTGGATCTTCTCCTGCTCACGGCAGTAGGCCACCAGCTTTTTGACCATATCAAAGTTCATCAGCGGTTCGCCGCCAAAGAAGTCCACCTCAAGGTTGCGGCGGGTGCCGGAGTTTTCGATCAGGAAGTCCATGGCACGCTTGCCCACTTCAAAGCTCATCAGCGCACGGTCGCCCTGATAGCGGCCCTGCGAAGCAAAGCAGTAGGAGCAGTTCAGGTTGCAGGTGTGTGCAACATGCAGGCACAAGGCCTTGACCACGGTGTTGCGGTTTTTAAAGTCGAAAGCCATATTCTCATAGGTATCCGGGGTCCACAGCTTGCCTGCTTCCTTCAGGTTGGTCACATCATCGATGCACTGACGCAGATCTTCCTCCGTGACATCCTCGCGGTCTCCATACTTTGCCATCATAGCCGAAACGATCTCGTCAGCAGTATGCTCCGGGTACATGGCAATGATATCGTATGCAACATCGTCCACCACATGCACCGAGCCGCTGCAGGTGTCCAGCACGATGTTATAGCCGTTCAATTGATACTGGTGTACCATTTTACTCTCCATTCCAATTATACAAAAAAATGCCGCCCGGCAAAGGCGGCAGGGGGTTGCAAAAATTACTTGTTGCTGTTCTCGCACTGCTGGTTAGCCACGCCGCAGGAGGTCTTGCAAGCGGACTGGCAGGAAGTCTGGCACTCGCCGCAGCCGCCGGTCTTAACGCTCTTGGTCAGGTCACGAGTAGCAATGGTCTTAATACGTTCCATAATAGAAAACCTCTCTAACTCTCAAAATTTCATCGCGCCGGACAAAGCCCAGTACGCATTTATCTTTGCTTATGATAACACGCAAGGGGCTTTCTGTCAAGATTTTTATGCTGCCAACCTGTTCAAACCTGTCCAGCAGGCTGATACTTCGTCAGGACGGTGTGCAGCCCCAGCTCCCGGGCGCGGGCCAGCAGGTAGCGGTAGCGGCACAAAAGGGCCTGCCGCTCGTAGATGCGCTGTTCGATGAGGTCGGAGTCCACCTCGAGATCGAACATCATCGCGTTCCGCCGCAGGCAGAACAGGCACTCTTTCAGCTCTTCTTCCAGCTCGGGGTGGTAGCGCTCGTGCTCGTTGTCGCGGGGGATGCGGGGCGAAAGCAGAGTCTGGGTGGTCTTGGATGGGGTTTGCAGCATAAGGCGTCCTCCTTTATTAACAAGTAGAAAATCAGGTACACCTTATTGTATGGTGCGGAACGTGCAGAAAATGCCGGTTCTGAGGTTGGTACAAAGAAAACGCCGCCTCCGGGAGTTCGGGGGCGGCGTTGATGGAAACTATCAGAAAATGCGGTTGGCGCGGTTCATGTACTCAAGCTCGCGCTTGGCGCAGGCATTCACATAGAGATTGATGTCAGAAGTGGTTTGTAGGTTAGCAATGC
>OIOY01000542.1_pt1 | contig 6973 bp, 6 predicted proteins | sample 1585671 | NCBI WGS metagenome assembly OIOY01 (sample SAMN02674697, study PRJEB24791) | human gut metagenome, SKBSTL033 | isolation source: stool | host: Homo sapiens | place: USA
GGGTGTGGCGCACCTCAGCGGCGTTGTTCACGGTGAGGATGTCGAGGTTGAAGTCCAGCAGACTGCACAGGGTGTGGGCCGGCTCGGTGATGGAGGGGAAGCCCACGATGGCGTAGAGGCTGGAATAATTCTCGGCCAGCTTCATGGTGCGCAGCACGTCGTACACCGAGATGTGGATGTCCACCACCGGCAGGTCGGTCACCTGCCGGATGAGGGCTGCGGTGCCGCCGCGGGAGATGATGCAGTCGTAGGAGTTGGGGGGCATCTGCTGCACGATGGCCTGCCCGTCTTCCAGGTCGCCGGTGTAAATGTCCATTTCAACATTGGGATAAGCCTGCGCCGCCTGCTCCATCGCGGTGCGCATTCCGTCGTAGGGGGCGATGCCCAGAATACGGGTGTGAGTCTCTATCACAACAGACACCTCCGTTCATATTTGCTACTATTCTAGCAAATAAACTTCCGAAAATCAAACAAAGGCTGTTCTGATTTGAAACGGTTTAAGACTTTATAACCAAAAAACTTAATCGATGTTTCAAATTAAAACGGAAAAGGCCGCTCGTTTCCATGCACGCCGTGTCAAAATAAGGCATAATGGTATCAAGAGAATAAATCATGAGAGGAGGAGCAACCTATGCTGCTTCTGCTGATCCTTGCAGATGACTTTACAGGCGCGCTGGACACGGGCGTCCAGTTCGCCGCCTGCGGCATCCCCACCCGCGTCGTGGTCGGAGAGCAGGTGGATTTTGCAGCCAATGATGCCGCTGTGCTGGTGGTGGACACCGAGACGCGCCATCTGTCCGCTGCAAAGGCCTACGCCGTCATCGCAAAACTGACCCGGGAGGCGATGAGTGCGGGCGTTTTCAGCATCTATAAAAAGACAGACTCCGCGCTCCGGGGCAACATCGGAGCCGAGCTGGAAGCGGTGGCGGAGGAAAGCCCGGACGGGCAGCTGTTCTTCGTACCGGCCTTCCCCCAGATGAACCGGACCACGGAGCATGGGCAGCAGCTCATTGAAGGAATGCCGGTAGCCCAGAGCGTGTTCGGGCAGGATCCCTTCGAGCCGGTGCGGAACTCCGATGTGGCAGCCATCATTGCAGAGCAGAGCGGGCTGCCCACCGTTACGGCGGAGCCGGGAGAACCCATCCGGCTGAAAGGCCCGGGCATCCAGATCTGCGATGCAAAGTCGGTGGAAGACATCCGCAGGACCGGCGAAGTGCTCCGGCAGAACGGAAAGCTGAGGGCGCTGGCCGGATGCGCAGGCTTCGCGGCCATCCTGCCCGGTCTGCTGGGTCTGGAACGGACCGGGGCAGCCCGGCAGCCCCGGTTGGACAAGCGGCTGCTGGTGATCTGCGGAAGCGTGAATCCCATCACCCTCTCCCAGCTGGACGAAGCCGAACAGAACGGCTTCCTCCGCCTGCGGCTGACCCCGGAAGAGAAGCTGGAGGATCACTACTGGGAGACCCCGGCGGGCAGAGAAAAGCTGAAAGCCATGGCCGAGGCGGTGAGCCGGAGTGACTGCATCATCATCGATACCAACGATGCCGACGGGAACCGCTCCACACGGCGGTACGCCGAACAGCGGCAGATGAAGGTGGAAGAGATGCGGCAGCGCATCGCGGACTCCATCGGCCGGACGGCAAAATACCTGATCGAAGCGGATGGGCCGGGAGCGGGCGGCACCTGCCGCACCCTGATGATCACGGGCGGCGATGTGCTGATCCAGACCATGGGCGAACTTGGCGTGGCGGAGCTTCATCCCATCTGTGAGATGGATCCGGGCGTTGTCCTTTCCAGCTTTACCTGCAGGGGACAAAAACGATATGTACTTTCCAAGTCCGGAGGGTTTGGCCCCAGCGACCAGCTCCTGCGGATCCTGAACAAACTGAATCGAACCATCGAGGAATGAACCAAAGCAAGGAGGACAAGACAATGCTGAAGCAGTACACATTGAGAATGCCGGGTGCGGTGTTCGGAGGCGAGAACAGCCTGGACAATCTGACCAACCTGGTCAAGGACACCGCAAAGGTGGCCGTGTTCACCGATAAGGGCATCGAAGCCACCGGTCTGGCGGATCTGGTCACGGCGAAGATCGGGCAGGCCGGCAAAGAATATGTCGTGTTCGATGAGCTGCCCGCAGAACCTTCCTACCAGCAGGCACAGGCCGCCATCGACGCCTTCAAGGCATCGGGTGCGGACTTCATCGTGGCTGTGGGCGGCGGTTCCGTGATGGATATCGCAAAGCTGGCTTCGCTGCTCAAAACTGATGAATACGGCGTCAAGGAACTGTTGGACACCCCGCTGCGGGCACACAAGTGTGTTCCGACCCTGATGATCCCCACCACCGCCGGCACCGGCGCCGAGGCCACCCCCAACGCCATCGTGGCGGTGCCGGAAAAGGAAGTCAAGATCGGCATCGTCAATCCGGAAATGATCGCGGATTACGTCATCCTCGACCCGATCATGATCAAGAAGCTGCCCCGCAAGATCGCGGCTTCCACCGGTGTGGACGCCCTATGCCACGCCATTGAGTGCTGGACCAGCAACAAGGCGAACGCCTTCAGCGATATGTATGCCATGTGGGCACTGGATCTGATCCTGAACAACATCGAAAAAGCCTGCGATGATCCCGAAGCCGTGCAGGCCAAGATCAATATGCAGACCGCAAGCTTCTACGCCGGCGTGGCCATCACAGCCTCCGGCACCACCGCCGTCCACGCCCTGAGCTACCCCATGGGCGGCAAGTACCATGTGGCCCATGGCGTTGCAAACGCCATCCTGCTGGTGCCCGTCATGCGCTTCAATGAGAGCGTCTGCCGCGAAAAGTTCGCCGAAGCGTATGACCGCTGCGTCCACGGCGAAAAGACCTGCACCACCGTGGAAGAGAAGAGCGCATATATCCTCCGCTGGCTGGAAGAGATCGTCAAGCATCTGGACATCCCCACCAGCTACAAGGGCTTCGGCGTGAAGCCCGAAGATCTGGACGGCCTGGTGGAGGCCGGAATGCAGCAGCAGCGTCTGCTGGTGAACAATATGCGCCCTGTGACGGCAGAGGACGCACGGAACATTTACCTGGAAGTTATTTGAACCACGTGAGAATAAAAATCAGAGCAGAAAAGGAGAAAACGATTATGAAGAACGTTCCTATGAAAGGCATCATCACCCCCATCCTGACCCCCATGAACCCCGATGAGACCGTCAATCTGGAAGTCCTCCGCCAGCAGATCGAGCGCCTGATCGAGGGCGGCGTCCACGGCATCTTCCCCATCGGCACCAACGGCGAGGCCTATGCGCTGTCCTTCGACGAGAAGCTGGCCATCATTGAGACCTGCGTGGATCAGGTCAAGGGCCGCGTCCCCGTTTACGCAGGCACCGGCTGCATCACCACCCGCGAGACCATCGAGCTGAGCAAGCGCGCTGCCGATCTGGGCGCCGACATCCTGTCCATCATCACCCCCAGCTTCGCCGTGGCTTCTCAGAAAGAGATGTACGACCACTACGTTGAGGTGGCAAAGCACGTGGATGTTCCCATCGTGCTGTACAACATCCCCGCCCGCACCGGCAACAAGCTGCTGCCTGAGACCGTCGCCAAGCTGGCAAAGGACGTTGACGTCATCATGGGCGCCAAGGACTCCAGCGGCGACTGGGACAACCTGCAGGCTTATATCCGCCTGACCCAGGATCTGGACAAGGGCTTCAAGGTCCTGTCCGGCAACGATTCCCTGATTCTGAAGTCCCTGCAGGCCGGCGGTGCCGGCGGCATTGCAGGCTGCTCCAACGTCTACCCCCACGTCCTGTCCTCCATCTACAACCTGTTCGTGGAAGGCAAGATCGAGGAAGCACAGGCTGCACAGGACTCCATTGCAAGCTTCCGTGCTGTGTTCAAGTACGGCAACCCCAACACCGTGGTCAAGAAGGCTGCTGCCCTGCTGGGCAACCCGGTGGGCGAATGCCGCCGTCCCTTCTCTTACCTGAGCGAAGAGGGCACCGAGGCCCTGCGCAAGGTGCTGGAAGAGAACAAGGCAAAGGGCATGGCCTGATTTCAGAAACAGGAGGGAATGAGAATGGAGCGTCCTATCGTTGGTATTTCTATGGGCGACCCCTTCGGCAACGGACCGGAGATCACCGTGAAGGCACTGAACGATCCGGAGGTCTACAAGACCTGCCGACCGCTGGTGGTGGGGGATCGCTCCTGCATGGAATATGCACTGGCCGTGTCCAGAAAGGTCAACGGCATCGACCTGAAGCTGAATCTGGTGGAAAGCCCCGCACAGGGCCGCTACGAGTACGGCACCATCGACCTGATCGACCTGGGCATCGTACCCAAAGACAAGATCCCCGATACCCTGGCGGAGGATCCGCCCAAAGCCTTTGATGTAGGCCCCTGCGCACTGGGCGGTGAGGCTGCATTCCAGTACGTTGTCAAGGTCATCGACCTGGCCATGAAGAAAGAGATCCAGGCCACCGTGACCAACGCCCTGAGCAAGGAAGCCATCAACATGGCAGGCCACCACTATTCCGGCCACACCGAAATCTACGCCGAATACACCGGCACCAAGAAGTACGCCATGATGCTGGCCCACCACGATTTCCGGGTGGTCCACGTTTCCACCCATGTATCGCTGCGGGAAGCCTGTGACCGGGTGAAGAAAGCCCGCGTGCTGGAGGTCATTGAGATCGCCGATCAGGTCTGCAGGGATATGGGCATCGAACACCCGAAAGTGGCGGTGGCAGGCCTGAACCCCCACTGCGGCGAGAACGGGCTGTTCGGCCGTGAGGAGATCGAAGAGATCAAACCCGCCATCGACGCCGCCAAGGCCGAGGGCATCGACGCCATCGGCCCCTGCCCCCCGGACAGCGTGTTCAGCCAGGCCATTGGCGGCTGGTACGATATCGTGGTGGTCATGTACCACGATCAGGGCCACATTCCCATCAAGACCGTCGGTTTTGTGTATGACCGCGAGAAGCAGTCCTGGAAGGCCGTGGAAGGCGTGAACATCACGCTGGGCCTCCCCATCGTCCGCGTCAGTGTGGACCATGGCACAGGCTATGCGCTGGCAGGCACCGGCACCAGCAACGAGCTGAGCCTGGTGAACTCCATCGCATACGCCGCAAGCTTCGGAAAAAACAGGACCTGAAGGAGAAGCACTATGAAATTTGTTATGACGCAGTCGATCTGCCCGGAAGGCATTGAAAAGCTGAAGGCTGACACCAACGGCCAGGTCGAGATCATTGCAGAAGATAATCCGGACCCCAACAATTACCTGGACGACATGAAGGACGCAGATGCCCTGATCGTCCGCATCGCAAAGTGCGATGCCCACGCCATTGAGAACAGCCCCAACCTGAAGGTCATCGGCCGCACCGGTGTGGGCTACGACTCGGTGGACGTGAAGAAAGCCACCGAGCTGGGCATCCCCGTGGTCATCACCCCGGGTGCCAACAACCGCAGCGTGGCAGAACACGCCGTGGCTATGATGTTCGCCCTCTCCAAGAACCTCTACGAGGGACAGGTGGAGACCAAGAAGGGCAACTGGGAGATCCGCGGTGCCCACAAGGCCTTTGAGCTGGAAGGCAAGACCGTGGGCGTCATCGGCCTGGGTGCCATCGGCCGCGAGACCGCAAAAATCTGCCAGGGCGTGGGCATGAAAGTGGCTGGCTACGACCCCTTCATGAGCCAGGAAAAGATCGAGGCGCTGGGCGCAGAATATTACGCCGACTATAAGGAGCTGCTGAAGGCGGCGGACATCGTCACCGTCCATGTGCCCCTTACCGAGCAGACCCGGGATATGATCGGTGCAGCCGAGCTGGCCACGATGAAAAAGACCGCGCTGGTCATCAACTGCAGCCGCGGCGGCATCGTGAACGAAGCCGACCTGTGCGCAGCACTCCGGGCAGGCACCATTGCCGGAGCCGGCACCGATGTGTTCTGCAATGAGCCGCCCAAGCCGGACGACCCGCTGCTGAACACCCCCAACCTGATCGTCAGCCCCCACTCCGCCGCACAGACCCGCGAAGCCGTCATTAAGATGGCCAATATGTGCGTGGACGGCTGCTTGGCCGTTATCCGCGGCGAGAAGTGGCCCTTCGTGGCAGATAAGAAGGTCTACGATCATCCCAAGTGGGCTGATAAGTAATACGGGCTGTCGGGAGCCGCCCTGCCTGTAAAGAAAAATAGGGAGAACAGCTTATGAAATACGAAAAATACAATAAGGGGAAGAACGATCTGTTCAGCGGCATCGTTCTGGGCGGTTTTGCCATCGCCTACCTGATCGGTGCAGCGATGATCAAGATCCCAAAGATGCTTTCCGCATCGCTTCTCAACGCCTCGTCCGTGCCCAAGCTGTGGGGCGTGCTGCTGCTGATCCTCGGCATCGTGCTGATCGTCCGCGGCCTGCGCGTGATGAAGGCGGAAAAGGCAGCGGGCAATGCACCGGAAAAAAAGACCGCATCGGATGCGGCCAAGGGCTTCTGGGCTGACAACCGCGCCGTCGTGGAGATGTTCGTGGTGCTTCTGGTCTACATCGCCCTGATCCAGCCGGTGGGCTTCCTGATCTCCACCTTCCTGTTCCTGTTTGCAGAGTTCAATATCCTGACCTACAAAGAGGACCGGAAGCTGGGCTTTTCCGTGGTCTTCGCACTGGTGTGCGCCGTGGGCATTTACGCCATGTTCAAGTACGGCTTCAAGATGCCGCTTCCGCAGGGCATCCTGAAGGGAATCTTTTAAGGAGGGAAGGTACAGATTATGTTGATGGAAGGTTTTTCCATGGTCCTGAGCGACCCGTTAAGCGTCGTTCTGGTGGCCGTGGGCACTCTGATCGGCACCATCTTCGGTGCCATTCCCGGTCTGACGGCTACCATGGCCGTTACGATCTGCCTGCCCATGACCTTTGCAATGAGTGACAGCCGCGCCATTGCCCTGCTGATGGCTCTGTACATCGGCGGTATTTCCGGCGGTCTGGTCTCCTCGATCCTG
>OIOY01000547.1_pt1 | contig 6933 bp, 10 predicted proteins | sample 1585671 | NCBI WGS metagenome assembly OIOY01 (sample SAMN02674697, study PRJEB24791) | human gut metagenome, SKBSTL033 | isolation source: stool | host: Homo sapiens | place: USA
TGGACACAAGCTGTCCGATGGGAATATAAGAATACTCTTTGCTGGTGAACAGCTCACACTTGGAACAAAGCGTCTTTTTCAGGTCTTTCGTCAGAGTGTAGCGAATCGCATTCACGCCCATCACCTGTGCAACTTGATAAGCGTACAGTTCCGAGTATGGTTCAAACCCCAGATTGCTGAACCCTGACGTGCCACCTTTATAAAGATAGATTTTTCCGTTTTGCCTGCGCCAGCATTTGGGCAGCATCCCGTTGGTCGAGAACTCCGGGCAGGACGCAAGCGAAGTTCGTATGCTGCTGCCATATCCTGTAAAGGCAATTGCGGCCAGCACCTGACTGAATCGGTTATCGTAAAGATTTACTTTTTCAAAAGTATCCCCGGAACCCTCTGCATCTACCCAAAAGCAATCATTGAGTGAAAGTCCTTTGCAGACGGTGATAATTCCCAGCGGACGATTCAAAGAAAGCCCCACCTTAGAGAGCAGAGCATCTACATACGCTCGGTTCTTCGGAATTGTGCGATGCCGCAGCCAGCGTTCTACACCATCTTCTGATACAGTCAGGTTCAAAGGTAAAAAGGAACGGTTTTCTTCGTAGACCTTTATAATATGGAGGTCAGTATCTGCACTGTCCATGTTTGCTTCAAAGGTAAGCAGTGGCAAATCAAAATGCCTGATGGTGTAGCGCACAGCGATTTCTCCTTTCATCCATGATCTTTTTCTTTATTATACGGCATCAGAATCCGAATGAAAAGCACCGTCGTCATTCTGTACAAAATTCAAGGATAAAATTTTACACCCCAAAATCTGCAAAAATCGGGTTTTCAGAGCCATTTTGCCGTTCCTCTCCGAATTTTGCTACAGATCTGCTACAAACTTGCTACAAACGACTGAAAAGGGGGCCTCCCACACGTTTCATTATCAATATGCAAAAGTGAATCCGCTTCACTTTTGCATATCAAAAAGCACGTAGATACAAGAAAAAGCCGCTTATCTTTTCAGATAAACGGCCTTGCATTTGGTGGAGAATTAGGGACTCGAACCCCAGACCCCCTGCGTGTGATGCAGGTGCTCTAACCAGCTGAGCTAATCCTCCATATTTTGTTTTGTGCGTTCCGAACTGGAACGTGATTATTATAGCACGGCCTTTGCCAAAATGCAAGCCCTAATTTTAAAAAAATCACACTTTTTGTATCCGCTTTCCGGTTGCCCTTTGATGCCAAATCGTGTATACTGAACACAGAAACTTTCCCACCGGGAAAAGAGGTACAAAAAATGCTGACACTTCGTGGAATCATTACGCTGATCGTTCTGATCGTTCTGTTTGCACTGGCCGTTGTGTGGATCTCCAAGCAGGGCGGCTGGAAGGGCGAGGGCTGCGGCGGAAACTGTGCATCCTGCCACAGCCACTGCGAAAAACAGGACCCGAACAAAAAAGCCTGAGTTCAAAAATGCCCCCGGACATTGCCTGCTGGCAGCGTCCGGGGGCATTCTGCTTTCAGCTTTCCGTCTCGCGGTAAAACACCCCGCGCTCTGCCGCGTACACGGCAATGGTGCTCAGCAGGTCCTGATGGGCTTTCTGGTAAGTAGTACGGCCGATGTGCAGCTGATCGATCACATCGTCCTCCGTGCGGTGCTGTACATAGCGCAGCTCGAACAGATCCGCACGCAGCGGGTCGTTTTTCCGGTAATAGGCAAGGCCCTCCTCAATGGCGGCGCACCAGCTGCGCTCCACCGGGCTTCGTGCACGCTGCCGCATCCCATACCGGTACAGTGCCAGCCGCGTCTGATTTCTCTGCTCGCTTGTCATGTTCTGCCCTCCTCTTTTCATCCGCGCGGCGTGCCAGCACTTCGCGGCGGTTCTGCTCTTCAAAAAAGCAGAGATCCCGCTCGTACATGCTCAGACCAAGCACCGCGCTCAGCCGTTCTGCTTCGCTCAGCTTGAACTGTGTGCGCCCCTGCAGTTTCAGGTTCAGTGCATTGGGGCTGATCTTCAAGGCTCGTGCCACATACTGCATCTTGTACCCACTGGCGCGAATATAATCCCGGATCATTTCAGTATTTGCCATATTCCGCTCTCCTTTTTTCGTATCGGCAATGCCGTTCCACAATCTTTAGTTGTAGTATATTCCTGCATTGATTCAGTGTCAACCCATTTTTGCAAATTCGCAGAAAAAAGTTGATTTTAATGCAATTTTTTGGTATACTTCTGGTAACAGCATTCTTTTTACGGAACAACCATACGTTTTTTTAGAGAGGTTTCGCATGTCTGAGCTTTCTACCCGTCTGCATCTGCGCCGCAAAGAACTGGGCCTTTCGCAGGAAGAGCTTGCCCAGCGCATGGGCTATCGGTCCAAATCCTCCATTACCAAGCTGGAAAAAGGCATCAACGACCTGCCGCAGTCCAAGGTGGAAGAGCTGGCAGCCGCGTTGGAGACCACCCCTGCCTATCTGCTTGGGCTGGACACACCCTGTCCGCCGCCGGGCTTTGAGCCGCTGCCTGCCATGACGCAGGTCCCGCTGATCGGTTCCATTGCCTGCGGCACTCCTATCACGGCAGAGCAGAACATTGAACGCTATATCGGCGTTCCCGCCGCGTGGCGCGCCGACTTTGCCCTGACCTGCCACGGTGACAGCATGTCTCCCACCATCTGCGACGGCGACATCGTATGCATTCGCTGCCAGCCGGAGGTGGAGCAGGGCGAGATCGCCGCAGTGCGCATTGGCGGCGAGGCCACCCTCAAGCACTTCCACCGGCAGGGTGATGCTGTGATGCTGCTTGCGGACAATGCCGCCGTCTGCCCACCCATGATCTTTACCGGCCTGCAGTTGGAAGAGCTGCACATTGAGGGCCGCGCTGTCGGCCTGTGCCGGGGGCTGTGAGCCGCCTGCAGTCTTTCAGGCACGTTTCATAAAAGAAGGAGGCTTCTCATGTTTTTCTCCCGCAAAAAGCCTGCCCGTTCTTACGACCCCGCCACCCAGCAGCCTGCACTGCGGTGCAGCATCTGCACCGGGGAGCAGGTGGCCGGTTTCATCTCCCCGGATGGCCATTTTGAGGACGTTCAGCTCATTCGCACGCCTCAGGAACTGGACGCATTCCGGGCACGGTACAGCATCCCGCCGGAATGCCCCCTGAAAAAGATCTATTAAAAGGAGTTCGCCATGCCCACTGCACCTGAAGAGATGACCCTGAAGGTCATTGCCCATATCCATACTGCCTTTCCCACCAAGTTCGGCATCCCGCGCCAGAGCGGCCTTGTGGACGAGCTGCGCGGCGAGGTGATCTTTACGCCCGAATACCGCAATGCCGATGCCGTGCGCGGTCTGGAAGATTTCAGTCACATCTGGCTGGTGTGGCAGTTCTCCGGCGCGGTGCGGGACAGCTGGTCCCCCACTGTACGCCCGCCGCGTCTGGGCGGCAACACCCGCATGGGCGTGTTCGCCACCCGGTCGCCGTTCCGCCCCAATCCTTTGGGCCTTTCCAGCGTGCGTCTGGAAGGCATCGAGCACCGGCCGGACGTTGGCCCGGTGCTCATCGTGCGTGGTGCCGACCTGATGGATGGCACCCCCATCTACGACATCAAGCCTTACATCCCCTATGCCGACTGCCACCCGGATGCCGCCGAGGGCTTTACCGGCCAGACCCAGTTCCACCGTCTGCAGGTACAGTTCCCGCCCGAACTGCTGGCACAGGTGCCGCAGGCCGACCGCGCCGCCCTGACCGGCGTACTGGCAGGTGACCCGCGCCCCTCCTACCAGCACGACCCGCAGCGGGTGTACGGCATGGAGTTCGGCCCGGTAGAGGTGCATTTTACCGTGGATGGCGAGATGCTCACCGTGACCGGCATCGCCCGCCGCTGAGAGGAAGCGTTTATGGAACTGCGGAACATCAATACCTTTTTGCACATCGCCGAGCTGCACAGCTTTTCCCGCACTGCGCGGCAGCTGGGCTATTCCCAGTCGGCGGTGTCCTCCCAGATTGCACAGCTGGAAGCAGAGCTGGGCGCACCGCTGTTCGACCGCGTGGGCAAGACCGTGCGGCTCACCGATGCGGGCCAGACCTTTTTGGGCTATGCACGCACCCTGCTGGCCACGGCCCAGCAGGCGCAGGCTGCCCTGCAGCCCGCCCGGCAGATCAGCGGCAGTCTGCGCATCGCGCTGGCGGATTCGGTGTGCTCCACCTTCCTGCCCGGTCTGCTCAAACGCTACCACGCCCTGTGCCCGCAGGTGGAGCTGGTGCTGTGCACCGCCACTGCCGACGGGATGCTGCAGATGCTGGGCACAAATCAGATCGATCTGGCCTATACGCTGGACCAGCCCCTGCTGCAGCCCAATCTGGTGCTTGCGGCGGATGTGCCGGAGCCGGTGTGTTTTATTGCACCGTCGGCTCACCCGCTTGCCGGGCAGGAAGTTGTTACGCTGGAAGAGCTGCCCCGGCAGGAATTTCTGCTCACTGAGCGCGGCATGAGCTACCGCGACGCTTTGGATCAGTGCCTTGCCGCCCGCGGCCTTGCCATCCACCCTTATCTGGAGCTGGGCAGCGCTGCGCTGCTGTGCCAGATGGTGGAGCAGGGCATGGGTCTTTCCTTCCTGCCGGAGTACATCGTGCGTCCGGCGCTGGCCGCAGGTCGTCTTGCCCGGCTGAATGTGCCGGACTGCACCGTGGAGATGCATCGTCAGCTGTTTTATCACCGTGACAAATGGCTGACCCCTCAGATGAAAGCGTTTGTTGAGCTGGTGTGAATCACCGGCTCTGTTTGGCCCCGCACCCCGGCAAAATAAAAAACAGCTCCAAGCCTAAGCTTGAAGCTGTTTTTTATGCCGGTGGTGGGGGTCGAACCCACACGTGTTATTAGCACAAGGGATTTTGAGTTTTTATCCTCATCTTCCATCTGGTGTCATCCAGTGATATCTAGTGATATCTGGTTCCCACTGTGCAAAGGCAAAATTCACGCCTCAACGAACAATAATTTGAAATATCCACGATTTTTCGATGCGTTTTTCCTCTACTCTGTTTTTTCGGTTTGGACCGCCCAAATGGAAATTGGAGGGATGCTCAGGAGGGATGCAGGGCAAAACGCTCCTCTGCTTAGGCACAAAACGAAAGGAAAGTCAAGGATAATGAATCAAAATCAAGCAAAAGAGTATTATAAAAAATTATTTGTGAACTATCCTGATGTGCTGTCTGTCGAAGAAGCAACAACTTTACTCGGTTTCAAAAGCCAGACTGCCATCATCAGAAGAATCCATCAACATAGAATTCGCTGCCTGAAAGTCGGACGATCTTTCATGATTCCGAAAGAATATCTCATCGACTATCTTTTGGATAGCTAAATTATATAGCCATTATATTACATAGCGCACCACTTTTCAATAAGAAAAGAGTGCGCTTTTTATTTTCAAACGAAAGGCGGTTGATTTTTTGAACACAAGCTGGAGCAAAACGTTGAAAAAGCCACATGACCCTTGACTACTTTTACGGACAAGCCGGAGAACTGTTTTCATTCTACCGCATTCCCAAGGCTCTTTTTCAGGAGCCACGGTTCCAGAGTCTGTCCACCGATGCAAAAACCCTGTACGGCATCCTGCTGGACCGCATGAGCCTGTCTGTGAAAAACGGCTGGCTGGACGAGCAGAACCGGGTGTTCATCATCTTCACGATAGAGGATGTCAAGAGGGCGTTGTGTTGCGCAGACAACAAAGCGACCAAGCTGCTCCGGGAACTCGAAAAGTTTGGTCTGATTGAACGAAAACGCAGAGGTCTGGGAAAGCCAAGTTTGGTGTATGTGAAGAACTTTTCGGCAGAATCGTCAAAATCAATATTCCAGAATCGTGATTTTCACGATTCTGGAGGCTTCAAAAACGCAAGTCAAGACCCTTCAAAATCACGATGTAATAAGACTAAAGAGAATGATACTGAAATGAGTGAGACTGATCCATTCAATTCTGAAGAAGCGGATGGGATGAGCAAACGCACCCAACTGGAAGAATATTTTTCTCAGTCTTTGGAGATAGACCTTTTGCTCCGGCTCTGCCCGGATGACAAGGACATTATCTACCAGATCGTAGACTTGCTGGTGGACACCTGCGCTACCAACCGTAAGCTGCTGCACATTGCTGGGGACGATAAGCCCGCCGAGGTGGTATGCAGTCGGTTTATGAAGTTGAACGCCGACCACATCCGCTTTGTGCTGAAGTGCTTTGCAGAGAACAGCAGCCCGATCCGTAACATGAAACAATATCTGCTCGCTTCTCTGTACAACGCGCCCACCACCATGCAGCTTTCCTACCAGAACCAAACCAACCACGACTTAGCGAATCGGAGGTGATGAAAATTTCAAAGAAAGCAACCACGATAGCCATCGTCAACCAGAAAGGCGGCACCGGCAAGACCACCACCTGTGAAAATCTGGGCATCGGGCTGGCGATGGAGGGCAAAAAAGTTCTGCTGGTGGACACTGACCCGCAGGGCAGTCTTACCATCAGCATGGGCTGGCAGCAGCCGGACGAGCTGCCTGCCACATTGTCTACTCTGATGCAGAAAGCCATGAACGACCAGCCTATCCAACCCGGTGAGGGCATCCTGCACCATGCAGAGGGCGTAGACCTCATCCCTGCCAACATCGAATTGGCAGGATTGGAGGTGGCTCTGGTAAACAGCATGAACCGGGAAAAGATGCTCAAACAGGTGTTGGACGGAGCAAAACGGGAGTACGATTATATCCTGCTGGACTGTACTCCCTCCCTTGGTATGCTCACCATCAATGCACTGGCGGCGGCAGACACTGCTTTGATACCCGTACAGGCTCAATATCTTTCTGCCAAAGGTCTGGAGCAGCTTTTGCAGACAATCTGTAAGGTACACCGGCAGAAAATCAATCCGAAGCTGAAAATCGAGGGCATCCTGCTCACCATGACGGACAGCCGCACCAACT
>OIOY01000551.1_pt1 | contig 6848 bp, 6 predicted proteins | sample 1585671 | NCBI WGS metagenome assembly OIOY01 (sample SAMN02674697, study PRJEB24791) | human gut metagenome, SKBSTL033 | isolation source: stool | host: Homo sapiens | place: USA
GCCCGCTGGGCAACAACGACCTGCAGAAGTTCCTCGAGAGCCAGGACTGCGAGGTCAACTTCCCGGGCCTGATGGGCTTTGTGCAGTATTGTGCCTTTAACATGGGCGAAGATCATGTTCTGTACGGCGGCAAACTGGGCACCAAAGTGGTCATTGACCAGTTCCTCAATTATCTGGACAGCATTGAGCGCTCCATGCTCAAAGCCACGGCAGACGCCGGTTTCTACGCTCCCGGCCCCTTTAAGGAGCTGGTGGAGAAGCCCAAGGGCGTTATCTCCCTCGGTGCCAAGATGGGCGAGGGCTGGCTGCTGACGGCGGAAATGATCGAGCTGGTGCAGGGCGGTTACGGCAACATCGTCTGTGCCCAGCCGTTCGGCTGCCTGCCCAACCACATTGTGGGCAAGGGCATGGTGAACAAGATCCGCGCCCTGTATCCTGCTTCCAACATCACCCCCATTGATTACGACCCCAGCGCCACCAAGGTCAACCAGGAAAACCGCATCAAGCTGATGCTGGCCGTGGCGAAGGAACGGCTCAACAATCCGGTACAGGAGCCCGTTAAGCCCCTGACGGCGGAGGAGCTGGCAGGCGGTGCGCCCCGGCTGAGCCACGAGACGGCAAACGTCTGAGAAAGAGAGAGCACCAAAAGAGCAAAGCCGCCCGGCGTAAAAACCGGGCGGCTTTTGTAGTGTCAGAATCAGGCGATTACGGGAAATACGGATGCTGGTAGGGTGCAGGCTCCGGACCGCAGTAGAGGCCGTAGGCGTCGCAGATCCAGTAAGTGTCCCCCACAGGCACACGGCACCACTGGTGGCTGTTCAGTATACCACAAAAATGGCAAACGAAAAAGCCCGTTTTCCTGTGTCGGCAGGAAAACGGGCTTTGCTGATTGCTGATTATTTTGAAAGGGTTGGTTGATTTTTTAAATCAAAGATTAGTCGCTGACGTAGGGCATCAGAGCAACGTGACGAGCACGCTTGATAGCCACGGTCAGTGCGCGCTGATGGAAAGCGCAGGTGCCGGTAACACGGCGGGGAATGATCTTTGCACGCTCAGAGACGTACTTACGCAGACGGGGCACGTCCTTGTAATCGATGGTGTCGATGCGATCGACACAGAAGCTGCAAACCTTCTTGCGGCCGCGGCGGATGGGGCGCGCGGGGCGAGAGCCTTCGGTTCTTTCAAAAGCCATTGCTTATTACCTCCTGTTGGATTTTTACGGTTCACACCGGTTCGGGATCAGAACGGCAGGTCGTCGCTGTCGTCGATGACGGCGAAGTCGTCTGCATTGCCGGCAGAGTAGCTGGGAGCTGCCTCCACAGCGGCCGGGCGGGCAGGCGCTGCATTCTGGTAGGCGGGAGCAGAATGATTCTGATAATTTGCTCCGCCGCCTGCATTGCTGTTTTTGGGGCCTGCAAAGTTGATATTGTTGGCTACCACTTCCACAGCGGTGCGGTTGTTGCCGTTCTTATCCTGATACTGGCGGGTCTGAAGACTGCCTTCAATGGCGATCAGACTGCCCTTCTGGAAATACTTGCTAACAAACTCGGCCTGCTGACGCCATGCGACGATGTCGATAAAATCGGCCTGACGCTGTTCACCCTGGCGGGCGAAGTTGCGGTCACATGCAATGCGGAAGCTGACCACATTGATACCACTCTGGGTGGTGCGGAGCTCAGGGTCGGCCACAAGGCGGCCCATGATGGCAACAACATTCAACATAATACGGACTCCTTTTTCGTCACGAAAAGATTACTCCTCGTGGGCAACGATCAGGCTGCGCATAACGCCCTCAGTGATCTTGTACACACGGTCGAGCTCAGCGGGGAAGCTGGGGTCAGCAGTGAAGTTGATCACGGTGTAGACGCCTTCCTCCTCGTCGTTGATGGGGTAGGCCAGACGGCGCTTGCCCCACTCGTCGATGGAATCGATCGTACCGTTAGCCTCGATCAGGGACTTGAACTTACCAACCAGAGCGGCGGTAGCCTCCTCGTCGAGAGCGGCGCTGGTAATCAGCATGGTTTCGTACTTTGCCATTTTGTAGCACCTCCTTTTGGACTTAAGGGTCCTGCAATCACAGGACCAAGGGTACACACAAAACGCGGCATCGCGCCTTGTGTGCGGCGTGTCTGTTCAGACAGCAATTTATTATAGCAAGCTGTGTGGATTCTGTCAAGCTTTTTCCGAAAAAAGATATAATAAAAAATATTTTGATTTTTTTGTGAAAGAGGAATATAATATAGTGGCTTTCAGAGGATGAACGGCAGGGCAGCCGGGGATCGGCCGTCTCTCTGCTCTCTGTTATCCGTCTTCGAAAGGAATGTATATATGGTTCTGGGAATTTTATAGTAAAGGAAGGATTCTTTGTGTATTCGGTTTTCCGTAACCTGGCAATCATCATCCTCAGCGCAAAGTTCTTTGGTCTGGTGGCCCGCAAGTGCAAGGCCCCGCAGGTGGTGGGTGAGATCCTTGCCGGTTTGATCATCGGCCCCTGTGTGCTGAATCTGGTGCAGACCAGTGATGCCATCTCCACCTTTGCAGAGATCGGCGTGGTGATGCTGATGTTCACCACGGGCCTTGGCACCAATCTGAAGGAACTGATCAAAGCCGGCCCCATCGCCACCCTGGTCGCCTGCGTGGGCGTAGCCGTTCCGCTGGTGGGCGGCACCTTGCTGTACAGTGCGTTCTACGGCTTCTCTGCCGTGGGCAGCCCTGAGTTCTATCGTGCCCTGTTCATCGGCACGATCATGACGGCCACCAGCGTGTCCATTACGGTGGCAACCCTGCAGGAGCTGGGCCACCTGAAGAGCTTTCTCGGCACCACCATCGTCAGTGCCGCCGTCATTGATGATGTCATCGGCATCGTAGTCCTCACCTGCGTACTGGGCGCAAGCTCCGGCACCGGCACGGGTCTGGGCAAGGTGCTCATCAATACGGTGCTGTTCTTTGCCACTGCCGTGGGCGTGGGCGTTGTGGCTCACTTTGCTATGACATGGCTGGACAAGCGCAATCCCCACACCCAGCGCATCACCATCGTGAGCATGGCGTTCTGCTTTGCCATGGCCTACATCGCCGAGGAATACTTCGGCATTGCAGATATCACCGGTGCCTATATCGCCGGTATCGTTCTGTGCACCATGGACGATGCCCCCTATGTGGAGCGCCGCGTGGATATCAGCAATTATATCATTTTTGCGCCCATCTTCTTTGCATCCATCGGCTTGAAGACCGACATCAGCGGCCTGACGCCGGAAATCTTCCTGTTCTGTGTCTGCTTCGTCATTGTAGCACTTATCACCAAGATCATCGGCTGCGGCCTTGCGGCCAAGATCTGCCGCTTCAACTGGGGCGACTCCCTCAAGATCGGCGTTGGCATGATGACCCGCGGCGAGGTGGCACTGATCGTGGCCCAGAAGGGCCTGGATGTCGGCGTGGTGGACTCGGTCTACTTTACCGCTGTGATCCTGCTGATCGTGGTGTCCAGTGTGGCAACTCCGCTGGTGCTGAAGGCACTCTTTACCAAGATGCCGCCGCAGAAGCACCCCAGTCAGGTAAATGGGTAAACAATAAAAAAGATCCTCCGACAGATCTGCCGGAGGATCTTTTATTTTCAGGATAAGTTACAGTGTCTTGCAGAACTCCTTCAGGTAAGCGCGGAATTCTTCGCCGATCTCCGGATGCTGCAGGGCCAGCTCCACCTGTGCCTCTACCACCTTGAGCTTGTTGCCCATGTCGTAGTGCTTGCCGGTGAACTCTACGGCCGTCATGCCGCCGCGGGTGCGGGCATACTCGGCCATGGCATCGGTCAGCTGGATCTCGCCGCCTGCGCCGGGCTTGGTGTGGGCAAGGATATCGTAGATCTCCGGGGTCAGCAGCACGCGTCCCAGAATGGAGTAGTTGCTGAACTCCTGTCCCTTCTTGGGCTTCTCGATCATGTCGTCCACAAAGAAATAGTTGTCGTGGATGGGGGTGGTCTTCAGGCTGCAGTACCGGCTCACATCTTCCCATGGCACTGCGGAAACGCCTGCCGCCGGGCGGCCGAACTCCTCGTAGGCGCGGATCAGCTGAGCACAGACCGGGTCCTCACCCCAGATCACGTCATCGCCGTAGATGACAACAAAGGGATCATCGCCGGTGAAGGCCTTGGCGGTGTTCACAGCATGGCCCAGACCCAGCGTTTGCTTCTGGCGCACAAAGAGGATGTTTGCCATGTTGGCGATGCCAAGGCACTCTTCCAGAGCCTTTTCCTTGCCGGGCTTTGCCAGCTTTTCTTCCAGCTCAGGGCTGCGGTCAAAGTGATCCTCGATGATGCTCTGGTTGCGGCCCAGAATGATGAGGATATCGGTGATGCCGGAACGCACAGCTTCTTCCACCAGATACTGGATGGCAGGCTTGTCCACAATGGGCAGCATACCCTTGGGCATGGCCTTGGTAGCGGGCAGCACGCGGGTGCCAAGACCGGCGGCAGGAATGACAGCTTTTGTGACTTTCTTCATCATGATCCATATTCTCCTATTACTATTTTGAAATCCGCAATGCCAGCCTTTGCAGGCGGCATTGCAGATCAGAGCATCCCGGCCAAAGCGTCCAGATTCGGACCCATCAGCACGGTAGCGCAGGCACCCAGCACCATCAGCAGTACAAAGGCACCGATCACACCGGCGATGCTCACGCCGCCCTGCGCAGACAGGACCGCACGGCGCTGGGCAGCGTCCGGGAACTCGGCACGGATGCGGCGGATGCGCTCGGCTGCGCTTTTGCGGTACAGCCACTTGGCGTACAGGGTGCGCAGCATCACCAGCGCAAAGCTGAACACCGTCATAATGCGGGAAAGCACGACGATGGCAGTGCTGCTGATGCCCGCAGTGAGCGGACTGCCGGTGGCCTGCATCATGCTCAGCAGGGTGGGCAGGGCCACCACCAGCTCTGCGGCCAGAAAACCAAAGGCCGGCTTCCACGCCTTGCGGTAGAAGAAATAGAACGGGCCGAACACCAGCGCCGAGAAGCACATGGAAATTTTGGTGTGCTGCAGTTGCATCCGGCTGTAATCGTTCAGGTAGACGGGCGCGGCCTTGCCAATATAATCGTTCCAGTCGCTGTAAGGGATGCCGTCGATCAGCTCTTCCTTGCCAAAGGCCGCCTGCACGTTGCGGCGGGTGGGTTCCTCCACCGTCTGCTGATACTGGCGGTAAAGGTCGTTGTAATCAAAGCGTCCGTCTGCGTCGGTGCCGGGCTGGCTTTGGGTGGGCGGCTCCGGGCACTGGCTCTCCGGCGGAAGAACGGCACCGCAGCAGCGGCAGCGCTCTTCGGTGCGCAGGGTGCGCTCACCGCAGCTGGGGCAGGTGCGCAGAGCATCGTCTTTGTACGGGAACGTCCATTCATAGCCCGCGCCATGGGCGGGGGTGTGGATGCAGCGGCCAAGCTTTTCGTAGCACTCGCGGTGATAGGGTGCGCCGCAGTCCGGGCAGACCACGATATCATCGGTCAGCGCCAGCGGTCTGCCGCAGCCTTCGCAGGGACAGCCATAATATTTCGGCATGATTTCCTCCTGTTGTATGGTTCATACTGGTATTATACTCCCCTGAAAGAGAAAAGAAAAGGTGAAAATCTTCAAAATTCCAGCAGGATAATCCATTTACCCCTTTACTTTAGCACAGATTCTCGGTATACTAATGAAGTATCTGTGTATAAACTGTGTCTTTTGGCAAGTACAAAGGACTTTATCTTATTTATCATTTCGAGAGGGATTTAGAGAATGATCACGATTGACGAACTGAAGGTGCAGCTTGCCGATTACGGCAAGGCGGTCAAGGACTTGGAAGAAGCCCTTGCCATTGATGCCTCCCGCAAGCGCGTGCAGGAGCTGGAGCACACCATGAGCCGCCCCGGCTTTTATGATGATGCAGACCTGAGCAAGAAGGTCTTTGACGAAGTGGGCGACCTGAAGGGCAAGCTGAGCCGCTTTGAAAAGCTGCAGGGCCTGTACGATGATGCCGAGACCATGCTGGAAATGCTGGATGAAGAATACGACCCCGCCATGATCCCCGAAGCAGAGGAGTCTGTGAACGCTGTGGGCAAGGCAGTGGATGAGCTGCAGCTGATGACCATGCTGAACGGTGAGTACGACCACAGCAACGCCATCCTGACCTTCCATGCCGGTACCGGCGGCACCGAGGCACAGGACTGGGCCGAAATGCTGTACCGCATGTACAACAAGTGGGCTTCCAACCACGGCATGACCGTGGAGGTTCTGGATTATCAGGACGGTGATGAAGCCGGAATGAAGAGCGCTTCCATGATGGTGAAGGGTGCCAACGCCTACGGCCTGCTCAAGAGCGAGAACGGTGTGCACCGTCTGGTGCGCGTGTCGCCCTTTGACGCCAACGCCCGCCGTCAGACCAGCTTTGCTTCGCTGGAAGTGATGCCCGAGCTGGATAACACCATTCAGGTGGATATCCGCCCCGAGGACATTGAGATGCAGGTGTACCGTTCCTCCGGTGCAGGCGGCCAGCACATCAACAAGACCTCTTCCGCTGTGCGTCTGATCCACAAGCCCACCGGCGTCGTGGTCAGCTGCCAGACCCAGCGCAGCCAGTTCCAGAACCGTGACTACGCCATGGAAATGCTGAAGGCAAAGCTGTATCAGATCGCAAAGCAGCAGCACATGGATAAGATCGACGACATCAAGGGCGTGCAGAACGAGATCGCATGGGGTCATCAGATCCGCAGCTATGTGTTCATGCCCTACACCATGGTCAAGGATCACCGCACCAACTACGAGACCGGCAATGTGGATGCCGTGATGGACGGCGATCTGGACGGTTTCATCTTCGAGATCGGAAGAGCGT
>OIOY01000574.1_pt1 | contig 6481 bp, 5 predicted proteins | sample 1585671 | NCBI WGS metagenome assembly OIOY01 (sample SAMN02674697, study PRJEB24791) | human gut metagenome, SKBSTL033 | isolation source: stool | host: Homo sapiens | place: USA
GCACGTGGTGTGCCTTAGCGAGCGCGAATGCTCCATTCAGCGCAATACCCAGAAGCTGATTGAAGAATCCCCCTCGCCCGGTGTGACAAAGGAAAAGCGCGCCGAGCTGTTTGAGGCGGCGACAAAAGCGGCGAAAGCCGTGGGCTATGTGAACGCCGGTACGGTGGAATTTTTGATGGACCGCGACAAGAATTTCTATTTTATGGAAATGAACACGCGCCTTCAGGTAGAGCATCCGGTTTCGGAGCTCGTCACCGGCAAAGACATTGTAAAGTGGCAGATCCGCATTGCAGCGGGTGTAGAGCTTGACTGCACGCAGGCGGACATTAAAGTGCGCGGCGCGGCGATCGAGTGCCGCATCAACGCGGGCGGCGTGGGCAAAGTGAATTTCCTGCACATTCCGTCCGGCCCGTGGGTGCGCTTTGATACGTTCTTATATCAGGGCTACGAGGTGCCGCCGTTTTACGATTCCATGCTCGGCAAGATGATCGTGTTTTCTTCGACAAGAGAAGAAGCGATACGCAAGATGCAGTCCGCCTTGTGCGAGCTTGTCATCGGCGGTTTGCCGAACAACATTGAAGATCAGATCGATATTATCCGCGACCCCGTTTTCCACAGCGGAGATTATTATACGGACTTCATCAAAAACCGTGAGGGCTGAGGAAGTTCATTTACCGAAGGGAGTAGACCGTTATGAATTTGATGGGTCTGTTCCGCTCGCCCCAGAATGAGCTGGAAAAGGGCGGAAAACAACTGAAAAACCCGCAGGAGGAGCAGCACGAGATCACAATGACATGCCCGAAGTGCGGCACGCAGACCCCGGTCTCCGAGCTTTGGGACGACCTGAACGTCTGCCGCTGCGGCCACCATTTCCGCATGACGGCACGCCAGCGCATCAGCTTTTTGGCGGACGACGATACGTTTACGGAGCTCGATGCCGACATGACGAGTCATGACATTCTGGAGTTTCCGAACTACGAAAATAAACTGAAAAGCGCGCGCCTTGCGACCCGAGAAAAGGAAGCCGTTGTCTGCGGCACCGCAAAGGTAATGGGCGAAGACTGCGCCGTGTTCTGCATGGACCCGCATTTTATGATGGGCAGCATGGGCACGGTTGTCGGCGAGAAGATCACGCGTTTGTTTGAGTATGCCACAGAGCACCGTCTGTCTGTTATCGGCTTTACGGCGGCAGGCGGCGCCAGAATGCAGGAGGGCATTTTGTCTTTGATGCAGATGGCGAAAACGAGCGGCGCGGTACGCCTGCACAGCGATGCAGGGCTCTTTTATCTCACTGTGCTGACCGACCCCACAACGGGCGGCGTGACGGCGAGCTTTGCCATGGACGGCGACGTCATCATGGCGGAACCTGACGCAATGGTCGGTTTTGCCGGTGCGCGTGTCATTGAACAGACCATCCGCAAAAAGCTGCCGGAGGGCTTCCAGCGTGCGGAGTTCCTTTTGGAGCACGGCTTTATTGATCTCATCACGCCGAGAAGTCGGCAGCGTGAAGTGATCGCGCGGCTCCTGCGTCTGCACAACGAGGGCAAGCAGGATGCCTGCGTACAGCAGGCGGATGCAGGTGAGACAAAGGAGGCTGAAGCATAATGGCAACGGCATACGAAAAGGTTCAACTTGCTCGCGGCAAGGGACGCCCGAGCGGCCTCAGCTTCATTCAGAATATTTTCCCGGATTTCATTGAGCTGCACGGCGACCGCCGTTTTGCGGATGACCCCGCGGTCATCGGCGGCATCGCGACGCTCGGCGGCCGTGCGGTGACGGTCATCGCCATCGAAAAAGGCGCAGACACAAAGGATAAGGTTTACCGCAACTTCGGTTCGCCGAACCCGGAGGGCTACCGAAAGGCGCTGCGCCTGATGAAGCAGGCAGAGAAATTCCATCGCCCGGTCATTTGCTTTGTGGATACCTCCGGCGCGTTCTGCGGCATCGGCGCAGAGGAGCGCGGGCAGGGACAGGCCATTGCCGAAAACCTTGTGGAAATGATCGGGCTGAAAACGCCGGTCATCTCGATTTTGGTCGGTGAAGGCGGCAGCGGCGGCGCACTTGCGCTGGCGGTTGCGGACCGCGTGTGGATTTTGGAGAACGCCGTGTATTCCGTCGTTTCCCCGGAGGGCTGCGCGAGCATTCTCTGGAAAGATGCAAAGAAAGCGAAGGAAGCCGCAGAGTGCCTGCATCTTACCGCGCAGGACATGGAAAAGCTTGGCGTTGTGGAACGCGTCATCAGTGAATCCGGCAAAACGAAGGCGGAGCTTTTCAGCCGAGTGAAAGAGATGCTTGCCGTGCAGACGGACGAGCTGTGCAAAAAAGACACCGAGACGCTTTTAAAAGAGCGGTATGAGCGGTTTAGAAAGTATTAAAACGCAAAAAAATTAAGACCGACGAAAACGCTGTGGTTTTCGCCGGTCTTTTCATGTTCCGAAAAATCGGTGGTTTTAGGAACACACCGTATTATTCCCCAAACACATGCTTCACGTTTTCCTGCTCGAACTGTTTGTTGTAGAGATCGGCGTAGTAGCCTTTGTTTTGAAGCAGTTCTTCGTGCGTGCCCTGCTCGATGATCTTGCCTGCGCGGACAACCAAAATAAGGTCGGCGTGGCGGATGGTCGAGAGGCGGTGCGCAATGAGGAACGAGGTTCGGTTTTCAAGCAGCGTCGAAATGGCGTGCTGAATGAGCTCCTCGGTTTTGGTATCGATGGACGCGGTGGCTTCGTCTAAGACGAAGATGCGCGGGTCGGCCAGCACGGCTCTTGCAAACGAGATGAGCTGCTTTTCGCCGGTGGACAGCTGGTCTCCGCCCTCGCCGACGTCGCTGTCGTAGCCGTTTTCCATGTGCATGATGGCGTCATGTGCACTGACGAGCTTTGCAGCGGCCTCAATCTCCTCGTCCGTCGCGTCTAAGCGGCCGTAGCGGATATTATCGCGCACGCTGCCGGAAAAGAGGTGCGGCGTTTGCAGCACGTAGCCGATGCTGGAGTGCAGCCACAGCATGGAGCGCTCGCGATAATCCTTGCCGTCAATGAGGATGCGGCCCTCAGTGGGCTCAAAGAAGCGGCAGGCAAGGTTGACGAGCGTGCTTTTGCCCGCGCCCGTTTCGCCGACAATGGCGACCGTGGTGCCGGCGGGAATATCGAGCGAAAAATGTTCTAAGACGTTTTCTACGCCGTCCGGGTAGCGGAACGTCACGTCGTCAAACGTGATGTGACCCTGAATCGGCTCCCAGTTTTCTCTTTTCGGGTCGAATGCGGTGCCGTATTTTTCAATGACTTCAGGCGTATCTTTGATGAGCGGCTCGCGCTCCAAAAGGGCGGAGACACGCTCAATGTTGACCTGCGTGGAAATAAAATTCGAGATGGTGCGCGCAAGCTGCTGTACCGGGTCGGCAATAATCAAAGCATAGTTGATGAACACGGTCATTTCGCCGACGGTGATGTCGCCGAACAGCACCATGTTGCCGCCCTGATTCAGGACCATCGCAACGCCGATGGCGGTCAGAAAGCTGATGATCGGAATATACACGGCATTTAACCGCACGGCGCGGATCGTTGTGGAGCGCATGTCCTCCGCGACTTTTTCGAACGCTTTGTCGTTCTTTTCTTCGATGACGAGCGTTTTGGATGTTTTTGCGCCGGAGATGCCTTCGTTATAATGACGGGTGACCTCGGCATTGATGGCGCGCACGCGGCGGTTCACTGCCAAAATTTTCTTCTGGAACACGACCGTGATGACGGCGATGATCGGGATAATCGCGATGAGGATGAGTGCGAGCTTCCAGTTGACGAACAGCATGATGACAACGCAGCCAAGCACGTACATGGAGCTCCAGAAAATATCCACAAGGCTCCACGCCAAAACCGTGCCGATCTTGCCGGTATCGCTCATTAAACGCGCCATAATGGTGCCGACGGGCGTTGTGTTGTAGTAGGAAAAGTCGAGCGTCTGCAAATGGTCGAAAAGCTTGCGCTTTAAGTCGCGGCCTAAGTACATTTCAACCTTTAAGGCGTAGATTGCCATTAAAATGGTTGTAATGGTCTGCACGACGACCATGGAAAGGTAAACGGCCGTGAAGGGAATGAGGCCTTCCGTTGTGCGCGGCTCGATGAAATTATCCACGGCGTAGCCGGAAAAAAGCGGCTGCACCATGTCAAAACAGGCGCCGAGGATCATCAGTGCGATGATTAAAATCATCTGCCACTTATACGGGGCAAGGAACGGAAGCAGCTTTGCCCACGTTTGTAAGGATTTGTTTTTGATTTTCATATTGGTAAATACCCCGTGCGCGGCTTAAGTAGCCGAGCGCTGTGTGTCGTAAATGCGTTTATAGATGCCGTCTTCCTTCGAGAGCGTTTCGTGCGTGCCGCGCTGCACGATGCGACCCTTATCCATGACAATGATCTGGTCGGCATTCATGATGGTCGTGATGCGGTGGGCGATCAAAATCGTTGTGCCGCGCACGTTTTTGTTGATGGATTCGCGAATCTTCGCGTCGGTTTCCATATCCACGGCGGAAAGAGAGTCATCGAAAATTTTGATCGGCGTGTTCTGCATGAGCATACGGGCGATGGCGACGCGCTGTTTCTGACCGCCGGAGATCGTCACGCCGCGCTCGCCGATCTGCGTATCGTAGCCTTCGGCAAAGCGGTCGATGGTGTCGTCGATGACGGCAAGGCGGGCATACTTGCGCACGCTTTCAATATCGTGGCGATTGGAACCGTCCGAAATGGTGTCCTTAAAGCTCTTTGAGAACAGGAACGGTTCCTGCAAAACAATGCCGATATTGCCACGCAGGGCGAAAGCGCGATGTTGCGGATATCCACGCCGCCGATGGTGATCTCGCCGGAGCCTTCCGGCAGCTCGTATAGGCGGTCTAAAAGGTAGGTCAGCGTGCTTTTGCCGCTGCCCGTGGAGCCCAAAATGCCGAGCGTGGTGCCTGCGGGAATTTTGAGGTCAATGTCGTGCAGCACTTCGCCGGAAGTGCCGTAGGAGAAGTTGACGTGCTTAAACACAATGTCGCGGTCCATGGGCGGGGTAACGGGGGTTTCCGCATCTTTTTCCGGCTCCGCGTCGAGAATTTCAAAAATACGCTTGGAGCTGATGCCGGTTTTTGAAAGCTCGCTCAAAAGACGACCGAGGCTGCGTGTAGGCCACACAAGCATGGAATTGTACGCGACGAACGCGAGGTATTCGCCTTCCGTGATGGCGCCGTCCACGACGAACACGATGCCGGCGGCGATGATCGTCAACACCTGAATGCCGGAAAGCAAATCGCCGATGCCCCAGTTGACGCCCATCACGTGGCCGAGGCGTACCCAGAGGTCGGAGAAGAGGTCGTTCTGCTTATTGAATTTATCTTTTTCAAAACGCTCGCGGCCGAACGCGCGCACCACGCGCACGCCGGTCAGGTTTTCCTGCACCATGGCGGTCAGCTTGCCTTCGGCTTCATCCGCAATGCGGAAGCGGTCACCCACGATGACGAAGAAGATCATGGAATACCCCACGACGATCGGGATAAAAATAAAGGCGATAAGCGCGAGCTTTGCGTTCATGGAGAACATCAGGGCGAGTGAGACGACGATGAGAAAAACCACGCGCACAAGCTCCATCATCTGGTCGTTGATAAAGTTGTGAATGAGGTCGACATCCTGCGTGCATCTCTGGATGATGTCGCCGGTCTGGTTTTTGTTGTGCCATGCGTAGGGCAGGCGCTGAATGTGCGAAAACAGCGTGTTGCGGATCTTCGTCACGGTGCCCTCACAGCCCTTTGCCATATTCATGCGCGAAAGGTACGTGGAAATGCCCGCGAGCACCGCGAACAAAAGCGACGCCAAGGCGCATAGAATGAGATTTTGACGTAAGAAATCCCGCCCGCCCATGTTTTCGATCTGTGTTGCCAAAAACGAGGGGAGGTTGAACGGGGAGTCGTTGATGACGGAGTCTACCGTCACGCGGATGATCTGCGGTGTCATGTACCCGGCGAAGACCGAGATCGCCATGGTGAGCAGCGCCAGCACAAAATTGTGGCGCAGTCCCTTTGTAAAGGAGTAAAACCGCAGAATGGTCGTGCGTTTTTCCTTTTTCACAATATACCGGTTGCCTTTCCGGTGCGCATTTTGTCTAAACAAAAAAGGAGAAGTCGGCCACACCTCAAGCTGCTTCTTGCCCGCGCGGTTTCCCGACGGTATGGACATCTTTTTGCGCACCTCACACTGTGCCGGGTGTTTAGTATCGGCACAGAAAAACGGGTCGAAGCCAAAGCTTCGAGCCCTTCACAGCGTGTATGCCGCAAAAACCGCTTGTTTTGTGTCCCGCTGCCGAACGCCATGAACACACAGGTTTTTACGGTATGAGCCCGGAAACAGACACGGCTTTCCGAACCCATAGATAGTATGACGGCGATTTAACTTTAACATCACAGATACAAAAAGTCAATCGTGTTGAGCAAAAATTTTGTTAGAAAATATAAGTT
>OIOY01000585.1_pt1 | contig 6369 bp, 4 predicted proteins | sample 1585671 | NCBI WGS metagenome assembly OIOY01 (sample SAMN02674697, study PRJEB24791) | human gut metagenome, SKBSTL033 | isolation source: stool | host: Homo sapiens | place: USA
CCCCAGACCGTGGTGGCCGTGGATGTGGCCGGCATCCAGCTCTTTGGGGAGAACAACGGGGTGCCCCAGTATACCCGCCACATTGATTTTTGCATCGACCACCACGCAGGCAACAGCGGCTACGCTGATTTTACCCTGCTGGACGGCCAGGCCGCGGCGGCAGCGGAGCTGTTGTATGAGGTCATCATGGCCATGAAAGTGCCCATGACGGCCCACATTGCCAACTGCCTGTACACCGGTCTCTCCACCGATACCGGCTGCTTCCGCTTTTCCTCCACCACGGCAAAGACCCATCTGGTGGCGGCAAAGCTCATCGAGGCGGGCTGCCATGTGGAAGAGCTGAACACCCTGCTGTTCGACACCAAGCCCCGGGCCCGCATGGAGGCCGAGCGCATCGCCCGCAACCATCTGGAATACTATCTGGACGGCCGCTGCGCCCTGATCTACCTCACCCGGGACGAGATCGAGCAGAGCGGGGTGGACCCGGCCGATCTGGAAGAACTGACCAGCCTGCCTGTGAGCATTGAGGGCGTAAAGGTGGGCCTGACTCTGCGGCAGCAGCCCGGCGGCAGCTACCGCATCAGCGTGCGCACCGCAAAGGGCGTGGACGCCTGCGCCATCGCCCGGCGTCTGGGCGGAGGCGGTCACAGCCGCGCTGCAGGCTGTGAGCTGCTGGGCAATCTGGAAAACGCAAAAAATGCAATTCTGGCAGAGGTGGAAGCCGAGCTGGACGCACCGCAGGAGGAAGCATAAATGCAGGGCATCCTGATCGTTGACAAGCCCATGGACTGGACCAGCTTTGATGTGGTGGCAAAGCTGCGCGGCGTGCTGGGCACCCGCAAGCTGGGCCACAGCGGCACGCTGGACCCCATGGCCACCGGCGTGCTGCCGGTGTTCTGCGGCGGTGCCAGCAAGGCAGTGGACCTGCAGCTGAACCACAATAAAAGCTACCGTGCGGTTTTAAAACTGGGCGCGCGCACCGACACCGGCGATGTGACCGGCACTGTGCTGGAAACGGCTCCGGTCACGGCGGGCGAAGGGGAACTGCTGGCCGTGCTGCCGCAATTCATCGGCCCGCAGATGCAGGTGCCGCCCATGTACTCGGCCATCAAGCTGAACGGTCAGCCGCTGTATAAGCTGGCCCGTGAGGGCGTGACCGTGGAGCGCAAGGCACGCCCCATTGAAATTTACAGCATCACCTACGGCGGCAGCCCGGCCGAAAATGAGTATGTGCTGGATGTAACGTGCTCCAAGGGCACCTATATCCGCACATTGCTGGAAGACATTGCCGCCGCCATGGGCCAGAAGGGCACCATGAGCGCACTGCGCCGCACCTCGGCGGGCGTGTACACCGAAGCCGATGCCCACACGCTGGAGGAAATTCTTGCCGCAAAAGAGCAGGGCATGGACGCGCTGGAAGCGCTGATGCTGCCGGTGGAAAGCGTGTTTGAAAGCCTGCCGCTGCTGGTGGTGGAGCCTTGGGTGGAACAGCATTTGTACAACGGCTGTCCCACCAGCCGGTATCCGGCAGCAGATGGCCGCTACCGGGTGCGCAATGCCGCCGGACAGTTTTTGGGCCTTGCCAATATCGTACAGGGTGTGCTGCGGGTGGAAAAACTGTTCGTAGAACGTAATTGAAAAAGGAAACAAAACCCATGCAGATCATTTCACAATTTGCACCGCTGCCGCTGGCGCAGCCGGAAAAAGGCACCGCAGTGGCAATGGGCTTTTTTGACGGCATCCACATCGGCCACCGCGCGGTCATCAATGGCGCAGTGGAGTGGGCCAGGGCCCACGGCGCGGCACCGGCGGTGTTCACCTTCCGCCTGCCCACCGAAAACAAGATGAAGGGCAAGCGCCTGCTCTCCACCGAGGACAAGCACGCCCTCATCGCCAGCCTCGGCGTGGAGCACTATCTCTGCCCCGATTTCGAGGAGATCAAGGCCATGACGCCCGAGCAGTTCGTGCTGGGCATCGTGCGGGACTGCAATGCCCGTGCGCTGGTCTGCGGCGAAAACTTTACCTTTGGTGCCAAAGCGGCCGGCAACCCGGAGCTGCTGCGCACCCTCTGCGCTCCGTTGGGCGTGGAGGTGATCGTGGTGCCCATGGCGCAGTTTGAGGAAAAGCCGGTGTCTTCCACCCGCATCCGCACCGCGCTGGAAGGCGGCGACATCCCGGCAGCAAACGCCATGCTGGGGATGCCCTACGCCATCCGGTTCGAGGTGCAGCACGGTGCAGGTCTGGGCCATACGCTGGGGGTGCCCACCATCAACCAGCTGTATCCCGAGGGCTTTCAACTGCCCCGCAGCGGCATCTATATCACCCGCACCCACATTGGCGGGGTGTGGTACCCTTCGGCCACCGGCCTTGGCAGCCGCCCTACCGTCAATGATGATGCCACCAAGGTGACCTGCGAGACCTTTATCCCGGGCTTTTCCGGCGACCTCTACGGCACCGACCCGGTGGTGGAGTTCCACGCCTACCTCAGCCCCAGCAAAAAGTTTGATACGCTGGACGAGCTGCGGGCCTGCATCAACAACGCTGCAAAGCGTGCACAGGAATATTTTGCATAAGAAAAAGACCTGTCCTTCCGGAGATCCCGGAAAGGCAGGTCTTTTTTTACTGCTTATTCGTAGTCGATGGGTAAAGTGGGCAGACCGTTCAGTTCAAGGCCCGCTGTGTGGCCTGCAATGTACTGGTAATACCCCTGCGCCGCGATCATAGCGCCGTTGTCACCGCAGAATTTCAGCTCCGGCAGATAAACTTTTGCACCCAGCTTCTGGGCACCGTCGTTCACCAGCTGGCGCAGCCGTCCGTTGGCGGCAACGCCGCCTGCCAGACACACCTGCTTTGCGCCGGTGTCCGCTGCGGCCAGCAGCAGCTTTTCGGCCAGAATGCCCGCAATGCGGTCCTGAAAGCTGGCGGCAAGGTCGGGCACATTGATTTCTTCGCCCTTCATCTGGGCCTTGTTCACCTCATTGAGCACGGCGGTTTTCAGGCCGGAAAAGCTCACGTTGTACTTGCCGTCCACATGGGGCACCGGCAGGCGATAGGCCTTGGGGTTGCCGGTCTTGGCGGCATTGGCCACGCTGGGGCCGCCGGGATAGGGCAGACCCAGCGTGCGGGCCACCTTGTCAAAGGCTTCACCGGCGGCATCGTCCACCGTGTGACCAAGGATGTGGTAATGGGTGTAGTCCTGCACCTCCACAATGTGGCTGTGGCCGCCGGATGCCACAAGGCAGAGGAAGGGCGGCTTCAGTTCCGGGTGGGTGAGGTACAGTGCGGCAATGTGTCCGCGCAGGTGGTGCACCGGCACCAAAGGCTTATTGGCCGAGTAGGCCAGACCCTTGGCAAAATTCACGCCCACCAGCACTGCACCGATGAGGCCCGGCGCAAAGGTGACGGCCACAGCATCCACATCGTCGATGGTCTTGCCTGCATCCAGCAGGGCTTTTTTGACCGTAGCGCTGATAAATTCGCAGTGGCGGCGGCTGGCGATCTCCGGCACAACGCCGCCGTAAAGAGCCTGTTCTTTTACGCTGGTGGAAATGACGTTGCTCAGCAGGTGCCGGCCGTCCTCCACCAGAGCTGCGGCGGTCTCGTCGCAGGTGGATTCAATTCCCAAAATAATCATGTTTTAGTGGGCCTCCAGCCAGTTTTTGCCTGCGTGCACATCGGTGCTCAGGGGCACGGCATACTGCACGCAGCCTTCCATTTCCTCCCGCAGGATCTGCGCAGCCTTTTCGGCTTCAGCCTGCGGTGCTTCCACGATCAGTTCATCGTGGACGGTCAGGATCAGGCGGCTTTCCATCTTTTCGTTCCGCAGCCGCTTCCATACCCGCACCATGGCCAGCTTGATCACGTCGGCCGCAGTGCCCTGAATGGGGGTGTTGCGGGCCATGCGTTCGCCGCTGGAACGCACATTGAAGTTGCTGCTTGCCAGCTCCGGCAGAGCACGGCGGCGGCCGAACAGGGTGGATACATAGCCCACGGCCTTGGCGTCCGCGATGGTCTTATCCATGTAGCCGCTCACCTTGGGGAACGCGGCCAGATAGTTCTTGAGGAAGGCATCTGCCTCCTTCACACTCACGCCGATATCCTTGGCAAGGCTGTAAGCGCCCTTGCCGTACATGATGCCAAAGTTGATGGCCTTGGCAGAAGAGCGCAGCCGGGAGGTGACTTCTTCCTGCGGGATGCCGTAAATTTTTGCGGCGGTGCTGCGGTGGATGTCCTCGCCGTTCAAAAACGCCTGCTGCATGTGCTCATCGCCGGTAATGTGGGCAAGGATGCGCAGCTCGATCTGGCTGTAGTCGGCATCCACCAGCACACAGCCCGGCTTTGCAATAAAGTAGGCGCGCAGCTGGCTGCCCAGCTCGGTGCGGATGGGGATGTTCTGCAGGTTGGGGTTATCGGAGGAAAGCCGTCCGGTGCGGGCCTCGGTCTGGTTGAAGGTGGAGTGGATGCGGCCATCCTCGCCAATCACCTTCAAAAGGCCCTCCACGTAGGTGGAGTTCAGCTTCTGGTAGGCGCGGTACTGCAGAATGTCCTCCACCAGCGGGTAATCCCGCAGGCTTTCCAGTGTTTCGGCATCCGTGGACCAGCCGCGCTGGGTCTTTTTGCCGTGGGGCAGGCCCATGGTGTCAAACAGCATTTCGCCCAACTGCTTGGGGCTGTTGGGGTTGAAGCTGGCGCTGCCGGTCTCCATGTGGATGCGGGTGAGCACCTGCTCCAGCTCAGTGCGCAGCTTTACGCCGAACTGCTCGATGCCGTCTTTGTCCACCAGCACACCGGTGCGGGTCATATCGGCCAGCACCTGTGCCAGCGGGAACTCGATCTCATTGTAAAGGCTGTCCTCTCCGCAGGCAGTGATCTCGGCCTTCATCTTGCAGAACAGGTCTGCAAGGCGGCCTGCATCCGGGTAATCGGCACAGGTAAAGGCAGCAGCGGCGCGGTAGCTGGCGGTCAGCTCGCTGATCTGATACTTGGAAGCAGAAGCGTCCAGCAGGTAGGCGGCAAGCTTGCCATCCCACACGATGCTGCTGCCCCAGCCGCCTGCGGCCATGGCCTTGGCATAGAGGGGCGCTGCATTGAACACTTCCAGCGTTACGTCTGCGTTGTCCAGCAGGCGCATAAGGTCGGCATTCTCCAGCGGGTAAACGGTGCAGTCCTGCACGGCGTACCAGCTCTCCGGCTGCAGCACCACGTTGCGGGTGCCCTGCTTGCCCATCACGGCCGGGCGCGATGCCACCAGATAGGTGCCGGAAGGAGCCAGCGGCAGGGCTTCCAGCTCTGCTTCAGCCAGCTCGATGCCGTCCTCTTCTTCTGGGGCGGCAGGTGCAATGCCGTCCAGCCCAAAGCGAGGGATCAGAGAGTGGATCTCCAATTCCTGCAAAAGGCGCACGGCCTCGGCTTTGTTGCCCTCGCCCACGGCATAGGTACCCTCGGCCGTGTCGATGGGTGCATCGGTGCGGATGGTGCCAAGGGTGTGGCTCAGCTGGGCCATCTCGCGGCATTCCAGCAAATGTTCCCGCTGTTTGGGCTTGATGAGCTTATCGTCGATGTGCTCGTACACGCCTTCCAGCGTGCCAAAGTTCTGCACAAGGGTCAGGGCGGTCTTTTCACCAATGCCCTTCACGCCCGGAATATTATCCGAAGTATCGCCCATCAGCCCTTTCAGGTCGATAAGCTGCTTCGGTTCAAGACCTTCATATTCTTCTGCAAAAACTTCCGGCGTGTAAATTTTAAGGTCTGAAATGCCGCGTTTGGTAAAATATACGCTTGTGCGGCTGCTTAAAAGCTGAAGTTCGTCGCGGTCACCCGTTACAATAATCACGTCCGCTTCCTGCGGCGCGTGTACGGCAAACGTGCCAATGATGTCGTCCGCCTCGTAATTATCAAGTTCCAGCACGGCAATGTTCATTGCCTCCAGCACCTTGCGCGCCAGCGGAAACTGCTCCGATAGCTCACTCGGTGTCGGTTTGCGCTGTCCCTTGTAATCGGCAAACATCTCCGTGCGGAAAGTTTTACGGCTTTTGTCAAACGCTACCGCCAGCCACTTGGGCTGCACGTCCGCCAGCAAGCGCAAAAGCATATTGCAAAAACCGTACACAGCACCCGTATGCACACCGCTCTGTGTCGTCAGCGGCGGCAGGGCAAAAAACGCCCTGTGAATAAGGCTGCTGCCATCTATAACTAAAAATTTATCTGCCATATTTGTTCCTTTCGTTCAATAAATCTAATAATATATTATACCACAAGCAAAGGTGTAGGTAAAATATGCGGCGCGGCATAAAAATAAAGCCCTGCCAGGGCAAGGCTTTAAATCATCCACGCGGGTATGTACATAATGTTGTTTTTATCAATGCCGAA
>OIOY01000586.1_pt1 | contig 6353 bp, 10 predicted proteins | sample 1585671 | NCBI WGS metagenome assembly OIOY01 (sample SAMN02674697, study PRJEB24791) | human gut metagenome, SKBSTL033 | isolation source: stool | host: Homo sapiens | place: USA
GATAACTAACGATATAGAGTTAAAAGACAGATTGGTTGCCATCAACCGTGTGACCAAGGTGACTAAAGGTGGTAGAACTTTCAGCTTTTCTGCTATTGTAGTCGTTGGAAACGAAGACGGTATCATTGGTTGGGGACTTGGAAAGGCAGGTGAAGTTACTGCGGCTATCGCTAAAGGAGTAGAAGCTGCCAAGAAGAATCTTACTCGTGTTCCTATCATCAAAGGTACTGTGCCTCATGAACAAACCGCAAAGTTTGGCGGTGCTAATGTATTCATCAAGCCGGCATCTACCGGTACCGGTGTTGTTGCCGGAGGTGCGATGCGTGCAGTTTTGGAGAGTGTAGGCGTTACGGATGTCCTTGCTAAGTCAAAAGGTTCTTCCAACCCTCATAACTTGGTGAAAGCTACTATCGCTGCGCTAGGTGAGTTGAGAAGCCCGTTCGATGTTGCTCAGAACAGAGGTGTTGCTGTTGAAAAAGTATTTAGAGGTTAATTAGGGGGGGATAAGTTTATGGCGACTATTAAAGTAAAGCAAGTTAAAAGTAGAATTAAATGCCCGAAAGACCAAAAGAGAACTCTTGACGCGCTGGGTCTGAAGAAAATGAACCAGGTAGTAGAACATGAAGCTACTCCGGCTATTCTGGGTATGGTTGAGAAAGTGAAACATTTGGTTTCAGTAGTAAAGTAATAACGGTTGAAAAATAAATTATACGATATGAATTTATCAAATTTAAAACCTGCTGAAGGATCTACCAAGACCAGAAAAAGAATCGGACGTGGTCCGGGTTCAGGATTAGGCGGAACTTCAACAAGAGGTCATAAAGGTGCCAAGTCTAGATCTGGCTACAAGAACAAGATTGGTTTCGAAGGTGGTCAGATGCCTATTCAAAGACGTTTGCCTAAATTCGGTTTCAAGAATATTAACCGTGTAGAATATAAAGCTATTAACCTTGAAACTATTCAGAAATTGGCTGAAGCTAAGAATCTGACTAAGGTAGGTATGAATGACTTTATTGAAGCTGGTTTCATTTCTTCTAATCAATTGGTAAAAGTACTAGGTAACGGTAGTTTGACTACTAAGCTTGATGTGGAAGCTAATGCTTTTTCAAAGAGTGCGGTAGCTGCAATCGAAGCTGTTGGTGGTAATGCAGTAAAACTCTGATTCAATGAGAAAATCTATTGAAACATTAAAGAATATATGGAAAATTGAGGATCTGAGACAAAGGATCCTCATTACTATATTATTTGTTGCAATTTACAGGTTTGGTTCTTACGTGGTTCTGCCAGGTATTAACCCTGCTATGTTAACTCAGTTGCATAAACAAACGAGTGAAGGTTTGTTAGCCTTGTTAAACATGTTCTCTGGAGGAGCGTTTTCCAATGCATCTATTTTTGCATTGGGAATCATGCCATATATCTCGGCATCAATTGTAATTCAGCTTTTGGCGATTGCTGTTCCCTACTTTCAGAAAATCCAGCGTGAAGGTGAAAGTGGTAGAAGAAAAATCAATCAGTATACTCGTATATTGACAATTGCAATTTTGGTTTTCCAAGCTCCCTCATACTTGCTTAACCTTAAGATGCAAGCCGGACCATCACTTAATGCTTCATTAGATTGGACATTCTTTATAATTACTTCTACCATCATTTTGGCAGCTGGAAGTATGTTTATTCTGTGGCTTGGAGAAAGAATAACAGATAAGGGGATAGGTAATGGTATATCATTCATCATTTTGATTGGTATTATTGCCCGTCTGCCACAATCTTTATTCCAAGAGTTTGTTTCTCGTCTGGCTTCTCCGGGTGCAGGTGGTATCATCATGTTTTTGTTGGAAATAGTATTTTTGTTGTTCGTTATTGCAGCAGCAATTTTGCTGGTTCAAGGCGTCCGCAAAGTTCCCGTACAGTATGCGAAACGTATTGTAGGAAACAAACAATATGGTGGTGCAAGACAATATATTCCTTTAAAGGTGAATGCTGCGAATGTAATGCCTATCATCTTTGCCCAGGCAATCATGTTTATCCCTATTACATTGGTAGGTTTCTCAAATGCTGCAACAGCAAGTGGTATTGTACGTGCATTTGTAGATCATACTAGCTTCTGGTATAATTTTGTTTTTGCAATATTGATTATTGTGTTTACATACTTCTATACTGCAATAACAATTAATCCTAACCAGATGGCAGAAGATATGAAGAGAAATAATGGTTTTATTCCGGGAATAAAACCAGGTAAGAATACAGCTGAGTATATAGATGCGATCATGTCTCGTATTACTCTGCCGGGTTCTATATTCTTGGCTCTTGTAGCCATCATGCCTGCATTTGCCGGTATTTTTGGAGTAAAAGCTGAGTTCGCCCAGTTCTTCGGTGGTACATCCTTATTGATTCTTGTAGGTGTTGTATTGGATACACTCCAACAGGTAGAAAGTCATTTGCTGATGCGCCATTACGACGGATTGTTAAATTCCGGAAGAATCAAGGGGCGTGCTGGTAATGTTGCTGCATATTAATTAGTCTGAGATGATATTTCTTAAGACAGATGATGAGATAGAGCTGCTTCGTCAGAGTAACCTACTTGTAGGTAGGACTCTGGCTGAAGTTGCTAAATTGATAAAACCCGGTGTGACAACTAAGGAACTTGACAAGGTGGCTGAAGAGTTTATTAGAGATAATGGAGCTGTTCCTACTTTTAAAGGTTTTCCCAATCAGTATGGTGATCCGTTTCCCAGTACCTTGTGTACTTCGGTAAATGATCAGGTTGTACACGGTATTCCCAATGATATCCCTTTGAAAGAAGGTGATATTGTTTCTGTTGATTGTGGTACTTATATGAATGGGTTTTGTGGGGATTCAGCTTATACCTTCTGTGTAGGAGAAGTTGATCCTGAGGTCTTGAAACTTTTGAAGACAACAAAAGAAGCTTTATATTTAGGTATAGAGAATGCCATTCATGGAAAGCGTTTGGGTGATATAGGTTTTGCTGTCCAGCAACATTGCGAGGCTAATTCCTATGGTGTGGTAAGAGAATTCGTAGGTCATGGTATTGGAAAAGATATGCATGAAGATCCGCAGGTACCCAATTATGGAAAAAGAGGATACGGCACTCAGTTGAAAAAGGGTATGTGCATTGCCATCGAACCGATGATAACATTGGGTTCCCGCCAGATAGTAATGGAAAGAGATGGATGGACAGTGCGTACACGCGATAGGAAATGTGCCGCTCACTTTGAGCATACAGTTGCAATAGGAGTTGGGAAGGCAGATATTTTGTCCTCATTTGAATATGTCGAACAAGTATTAGGAGATAAAGCAATTTAATATGGCAAAGCAATCCGCAATAGAACAAGATGGAGTTATAGTTGAAGCATTGTCTAATGCAATGTTTCGTGTTGAGCTAGAAAACGGGCATGAGATTACTGCTCATATCTCTGGCAAGATGAGAATGCATTACATTAAAATATTACCCGGGGATAAGGTCAGAGTAGAGATGTCTCCTTATGACTTATCTAAAGGAAGAATCGTTTTTAGATATAAATAAAAAAGAAATAAGATATGAAAGTAAGAGCATCATTAAAGAAACGTACGCCGGAATGCAAAATCGTTAGACGAAATGGCCGTTTGTATGTTATTAACAAGAAAAATCCTAAGTATAAACAACGTCAAGGATAATTTATTATTTTTGCAAAAAAAATAATTTAGTATATGGCTATAAGAATAGTTGGTGTAGATTTGCCTCAGAATAAGAGAGGCGAGATTGCGTTAACCTATGTATATGGTATTGGACGCAGTAGTTCAGCAAAAATCTTGGATAAGGCTGGTGTTGACAGAGATGTGAAAGTAAAAGACTGGACAGATGACCAGGCTGCTAAAATTCGTGAAATCATTGGTGCTGAATACAAAGTAGAAGGTGATCTTCGTTCAGAAGTGCAATTAAACATTAAGCGATTAATGGATATTGGTTGCTATCGTGGTGTACGTCACCGTATTGGTCTGCCGGTTCGTGGCCAGAGCACTAAGAACAACGCTCGTACACGTAAGGGAAGAAAGAAAACAGTTGCAAATAAGAAAAAAGCTACTAAATAATAATTGTTGATATGGCAAAAAAAACAGTCGCAGCTAAGAAGAGAAATGTGAAGGTTGACGCTAATGGACAGTTGCATGTTCATTCTTCATTCAACAACATCATTGTATCTCTGGCAAATAGTGAAGGTCAGATTATCTCATGGTCTTCTGCAGGTAAGATGGGATTTAGAGGTTCTAAGAAGAACACTCCTTATGCAGCACAGATGGCTGCACAAGATTGCGCTAAGGTAGCGTTTGATCTTGGCCTGAGAAAGGTGAAAGCTTATGTAAAGGGTCCTGGAAACGGACGTGAGTCTGCTATCAGAACTGTTCACGGAGCTGGTATCGAGGTTACTGAAATTATTGATGTAACTCCGCTTCCGCACAACGGTTGTCGTCCTCCGAAAAGAAGAAGAGTTTAATAGATAACCTATTTTTATATGTAACTTGATTTTGTTAATAATGGATTGCACTTCCTTTCTGTAATCGCGGCTGCAACAAATTAAGTTCATTAGTAACAATTAAATTAGAAAAAGAAATGGCTAGATATACTGGACCAAAATCAAGAATTGCCCGTAAATTCGGTGAAGGAATCTTTGGAGCAGATAAAGTTTTATCTAAGAAGAATTATCCTCCCGGACAACATGGTAACAACAGAAGAAGAAAGACTTCTGAGTATGGTGTCATGTTGGCAGAAAAACAAAAAGCTAAATATACTTACGGTGTATTGGAAAAACAATTCCGTAACCTGTTTGAAAAGGCTGCAAGTGCTAACGGTATTACCGGTGAAATCTTGTTGCAGAGTTTAGAGGCTCGTCTTGACAACGTGGTGTTCCGTTTGGGTATTGCTCCGACTCGTGCTGCTGCCCGTCAGTTAGTAAGTCACAAGCACATTACAGTAGATGGAAAGGTAGTTAATATTCCTTCATTCTCTGTAAAACCCGGTCAGATTGTGGGTGTACGCGAAAGATCTAAATCTTTGGAAGTGATTGCTAATTCACTTGCAGGATTCAATCACAGCAAATATCCTTGGTTGGAGTGGGATGAAAGTTCTAAGGTAGGTAAGTTGTTGCATATACCTGAAAGAGCAGACATTCCTGAAAACATTAAAGAACACTTGATCGTTGAATTGTACTCTAAATAATAATTAATTTCATGGCGATATTAGCATTTCAAAAACCTGATAAAGTATTAATGTTGGAAGCGGACTCCAGATTTGGAAAATTTGAGTTCCGTCCACTCGAACCCGGTTTCGGTATTACCGTAGGTAATGCTTTACGCCGTATTCTTCTTTCTTCATTGGAAGGATTTGCAATCAACACGATTAAGATCGAAGGTGTAGAACATGAGTTCGCATCTGTATCCGGTGTTAAAGAAGACGTGACCAACATTATCTTAAATCTGAAGCAAGTCAGATTTAAGCAAGTAGTAGAAGAGTTCGAAAATGAAAAGGTAAGCATTACCGTTGAGAATTCTAGTGAATTTAAGGCAGGTGATATAAGTAAGTATTTGACTGGATTTGAAGTGTTAAATCCTGAATTGGTTATTTGCCATTTAGATTCAAAAGCAACAATGCAGATGGACATTACCATTAATAAAGGTAGAGGGTATGTTCCGGCCGACGAAAACCGCGAATATTGTACCGATGTTAATGTAATTCCTATCGATTCTATTTACACACCGATACGTAATGTAAAATATCAGGTGGAAAACTTCCGTGTTGAACAGAAGACTGACTACGAAAAGCTGGTATTGGAAATTACTACCGATGGTTCCATTCACCCGAAGGAAGCTTTGAAAGAAGCCGCTAAAATATTGATTTATCATTTCATGTTGTTCTCTGATGAAAAGATTACTCTTGAAACATCCGATGTGGACGGCAATGAAGAATTTGATGAAGAAGTATTGCACATGCGCCAGCTGCTTAAGACTAAGCTTGTTGATATGGACCTCTCAGTTCGTGCCTTGAACTGCTTGAAAGCTGCCGATGTGGAAACATTGGGTGACTTGGTACAGTTCAACAAGACAGATCTGTTGAAGTTCAGAAACTTCGGTAAGAAATCGCTCACGGAGCTTGATGATTTGCTCGAGGGTCTGAATCTGTCGTTTGGAACCGATATCTCTAAATATAAATTAGATAAAGAATAAAAAATGAGACATAATAAGAAATTCAATCATTTAGGTCGTACTGCTTCTCATAGAAGCGCTATGTTATCTAACATGGCTTGCTCTTTGATCAAGCACAAAAGAATCACTACGACTGTTGCAAAGGCTAAAGCTTTGAAGAA
>OIOY01000590.1_pt1 | contig 6331 bp, 5 predicted proteins | sample 1585671 | NCBI WGS metagenome assembly OIOY01 (sample SAMN02674697, study PRJEB24791) | human gut metagenome, SKBSTL033 | isolation source: stool | host: Homo sapiens | place: USA
GAACGCGAATACCTTGGAACCCATGAGTTCCAAAGCACTTCGAATGTCCACCATGTTCCTGCGCACGCTGCGCGAGGATCCCGCCGACGCCGACACCGATTCGGCGAAACTGCTGCTGCGCGCCGGCTATGTGCGCAAGGCGGCTCCCGGTATCTGGACCTGGCTGCCGCTGGGCCTCAATGTCCTGAACAAGATCGAGAACATCATCCGCGAGGAGATGGCGTCCATCGACGCCCAGGAAGTCCACTTCTCCGGACTGCTGCCGCGCGAGCCGTATGAGGCCACCCACCGCTGGGAGGAATACGGCGAGAACCTGTTCCGTCTGAAGGACCGTCACGAGGCCGACTACCTGCTGGCCCCGACCCATGAGGAAATGTTCACCCTGCTGGTCAAGGACCTGTACTCCTCCTACAAGGACCTGCCGGTGACCCTCTACCAGATCCAGACCAAGTACCGCGACGAGTTCCGTCCGCGCGCCGGCCTGATCCGCGGCCGCGAGTTCATCATGAAGGACGCTTACTCGTTCACCATCGACGAGGAGGGCATGAAGAAGGCGTACTACGACGAGCGCGGCGCCTACGAGCGCATCTTCCAGCGTCTCGGCCTGAAGTACGTGCCCGTGTTCGCGATGTCCGGCCCGATGGGTGGTTCCGCGTCCGAGGAGTTCCTGGCCCCCATGGCGATTGGAGAGGACACGTTCGCGCTGGCGCCCTCCGGCAAGGCGTGGAACGTCGAGGCGCTGACCACTCCGGAACCGGAAGCCATCGACTTTACCGCAACGCCGGCAGCCGAAAAGCGCCCGACCCCGGACGCGGCCACCATCGAGGATGAAGTGGCTGCCCTGGGCGCAGATGCCGCAGCCGACAAGGCGATGACGGTATTCCCCCGCAACGAGGCCGGGCAGCCGATCCTGTATGATTATCAGGTAAAGGGATTCTTCAAAGACAGCTGCGGTATGCTGGGCCGCATCGGTGGCAAGGACGAGAAGGGCAAGAAGCGGGCTGTGAACGAATCCGGCAAGCTGACCGCCTACAAGAAGATCATCGACGGCCTGATCTTTGTCGGGCCCCGCCAGATTCCCCTGATCCTCAACGGAGAAATGACCGAGTGCCAGCGCCCCCTGCGGGCCCAGACAGCCCAAGGCGAGCGCGTGAGCCTTGCCAACTCCGAGCAGATTCCCGCAGGCAGCACCTGCGAGTTCGAGATCACCTGCATGGACGATGCCCACGAAAAGGCGGTTCTGGAATGGCTGGATTATGGCCAGCTCAGAGGAATTGGCCAATGGCGGAACTCCGGCAAGGGCCGCTTCACCTACGAGCTTCTCGGCTGATCGCAAAGGCATTGGGCTGCCGTGCGACGCAACGGCAAAGGATGGCATTGCCGAGATTGGCAGCGGCAAAGCACTGCTGTGGAAGCATAGCAAAGGCGTTGATTAGCTAAGACATGCAAAGGCACGGCCCGGTTTCGCGGAGAAAAGCAAGGGCATGGCGAGGCCCGGCACTGCGGTGCAATGGCTATGCCTCGCAAAGAGAGGCGGAGCAAGGGCATAGCATGGTAGTGCGTCGCAAAGCTTCGCGAGGCAATGGCAAAGACAGCTCCGAACTGCAAAGCGTAGATTCGACAGAATCTTTTTATAAAAGGGAGCGTAACACTATGAATTTTGACCTTCACCTTTACGGCGAAACACCGGAAGAACTGCTGAACGTACTGGCTCACCTGGGCCACATGGACAGCAACTACCACACCCCTATCCCTGATGAGCGTCACCCTGCGCAGGCTCCCGCCTCGCAGCCCCAGAGCGAGCCTGTGACGCAGCCGGACAAACCCAAGGCGCAGACACCCGCCAAGCAGAAAAAGGCCACACAGAAGCCCGCAGCCGTCTCTGCGGAGGAGCCTGCAAACCCTACCACGGCAGAAGCCTCGGGTTCTCCCTCGCAGGCGGATGCCGCACCGGTGACCTCAACCTCCGCGCCCGAATCCGAACCCGCTGCTGAGCCCGACCCTGTCACGCTGGACAAAATCCGCGATCTGGCCCGCAGCTTGATCGTGGCTGGCAAGCGAGCAGGTGTTCAGGCAGCCATCAAAGCCACCGGTGCTGCATCCGTCTCTAAGCTGCCGCCTGACAGCTACACCAACGTCTGGGAGGAACTGCTCAAGTTGAAAGACGAGGTGGACGCAAATGCCTCCAATTAAACACGCCCTGCTGGGTGCATCCAGCGCAGCCCGGTGGATCGCCTGCCCGCCCAGTGCCCGAGCCACCGAGCACCTGCCCGGGGAGACCAGCAAGTACGCCGTAGAGGGCACAAGAGCCCATGAGCTGTGCGAGGCCCACCTGAGGAACAACCTCCGGTGGTGGGAAGCAGGCTACGGGGCACTCCCGCTGTCCGGGTCAATCCGGCTGGACGGCGAGCCGGACGACCCGCCTGAAATGGTGAGGGCCACCAACCAATACGTGGACTTTGTGCACCTTCAGTGGGGGCTTTACCTCCACCAGCCCAGCGTATTCATCGAGCAGGAGGTGGACGTGAGCCAGTGGGTGCCCGGTGGCTTCGGTACCTGCGACTGCCTGCTGATCGGCGACGGCATCCTGCACATCATCGACTTCAAGTATGGGCAGGGCGTACCGGTGAACCCGGAGCGCAACCCGCAGCTCATGTACTACGCCCTCGGAGCTTACGCCCTGTTTGACGGCATCGAAGAGGTAGACACAGTGCGCCTGAGCATCGTACAACCCCGGATGCAGGAGGAACCCCAGACATGGGAGCTGCCGCTGGCCGACCTTCTCACCTGGGCACGGGATGTACTGCAGCCTGCCGCCGAGATGGCATGGCGGGGCGAGGGCGAGTTTGTCACAGGCGAACACTGCCGCTTCTGCAAGGCTCACCCGAACTGCCGGGCATGGAAGGACAAGTACGGCCCGCTGGCCGGGTTTGAACCGTATCCTGAGCCCGCTACACTCTCCGACGAAGAGCTGGGCGAATGGCTGCAGAAGCTGGAAGGGCTGGCCGCCTACGCCAAAGACCTAGAAGAATACGCACAGCAGGCGCTTCTGGATGGCCGCAGCCTGCCCGGCTGGAAGCTGGTACAGGGCCGCAGCACCCGCAAGTGGACCGATCAGGATGCCGCGTTCCAGCAGATGGAGCACGACGGCATCGACGAGGCCATGCTGTACACCCGCACGCCCATTTCCCTGACCGCTGCCGAGAAGATGATCGGCAAAAAGAAATTTGCCGATACCATGTCGGCCTTTATCACCCGGGCACCCGGCGTGCCTAAGCTGGCAGCAGCCAGCGACCCGCGCCCTGCCTACAACCGCTTAGAGGGCTTCACGCCCGAGGAGGACTAACTATGAACGCAAACGAAGTTATCATTCCCTGCCGCCTGTCTTACGCCAACATCTGGGAGCCCAAGCAGGTCAACGGCACCGGCGACCCCAAGTACAGCTGCTGCCTGCTCATCAAGAAAAGCGACACTGCAGCCATCGCCAAGCTCAAGGCCGCCATCGAGGCCGTCAAAAAGGACCCCAGGGCACTGGCCCGCTGGGGCGGCTCAGTGCCCAAGAACCTGAAGCTGCCCCTGCGCGACGGCGACACCGAAAAGGACGACGAGAACTACGAGGGCTGCTACTTTCTGAACGCCAACGCCAGCGAGAGCCGCCGTCCGAAGATCATCGACCGTGCCTGCAACGATGTACTGGATCAGGACGAGGTGTACAGCGGCTGCTACGCCAAGGTCAAGATCGGCCTGTTCTCCTACAGCGCCAGCGGCAATAAGGGCATCGGCGCAGGGCTGGAGGTCATCCAGAAGGTCCGCGACGGCGAGCGGCTCTCCGGCGGCAACTCCACGGACGGCTTCGAGGTCCTGAGCGACGACGATGACAGTTTCCTCGACTAAACACCCGTACACCGGAGGCCCCTGCAAAGGACCTCCGGTCTTTTATCAGGAAAGGAGGAGCCCATGAAACCGATCATCACGGTGGATATAGAGACCTACTCGCCGCAGGACATCGCCAAGGTCGGTGCCTACCGGTACGCCCAAGACCCAGACTTTCAGATCCTGCTGCTGGGCTATGCCAACGAGAACTCAGACACGCCCAGAGTGCTGGATCTGACCAGCTGGCCGGACACGAAGCACTTCCTTCGGGAACAGCTGTCGTGGCTGCTGGATGACAGCTACACCAAGCGGGCCCACAACGCCGCTTTTGAGTGGTGGTGCTTGTCGGAGGCCATGGGACTAAGCTGGGAGCAGCGGGTACTCTGGCTCCAGCAATGGGAATGCAGCATGGTACACGCACTGTACTGCGGCCTACCTGCCCAGCTGGGGGCCCTCGGTGCGGCCCTGAAGCAGCCGGAGGACGCGCTCAAGATGAAGGAGGGTAAGGCGCTGATTGCCTACTTCTGCAAGCCCTGCAAGCCCACAAAGCGCAACGGCGGGCGCACCCGCAACCTCCCCCAGCACGACCCCGCAAAGTGGAAGCTGTTCTGCAAGTACAACGGCATGGACGTGATCGCTGAACGGGCCAACGACCGGAAGCTGGCTCCATGGCCGGTGCCGGAGGAGATCATGCAGCAGTGGCGAGAGGACGTGGAGATGAACGCCCGGGGCGTGGCGGTGGATATGGAGCTGGTAGAGGGTGCCCTTGCCTGCTCTGCGCTGATCACAGAAGAGCAGACCGCCGAGTGCAAAGCCCTGACAGGTCTGGCCAACCCCGGCAGCAGAGCCCAGCTGCTGGGCTGGCTCCACAACCGGGGCGTAGAGATTCCCGGCCTAACCAAAGAGGATGTGGGCAAGGCTCTGGCTGGCGACCTGCCCAGCGACGTGCGCAGGGTGCTGGAGCTCCGGCAGCAGCTGGGCAAGACCAGCAACACCAAGTATGAGACCATCGCAGCCAGCGCAGGCCCCGACCACCGGGTGCGTGGAACCCTGCAATTCTACGGGGCCAGCCGGACAGGGCGCTGGGCCGGGCGGCTGCTTCAGGTGCAGAACCTGCCTCGCACTTACCTCGACCATCAGGCTGAGTGGCGCAGCATTGTAAAGCTACACGACCCCGAAGCGTTAGCTCTGCTGACCGACAATGTATCTGATACGCTGAGCCAGCTCATCCGCACGGCGCTGGTGCCCGGCAAAGGCTGCACCTTCGTGGATGCCGACTTCTCGGCCATCGAAGCCCGGCTGATCGCATGGCTGGCCGGCGAGGAGTGGGTGCTGGACGTTTTCCGCACCACCGGCAAGATCTACGAGGCCACCGCAGCCCGCATCTTCGGCGTGCCCTTTGACAGCATCGTCAAGGGCAACCCCAACTACAAATACCGCCAGCGCGGCAAAGTGGCAACGCTGGCTCTGGGCTACCAGGGCGGTGTGGGCGCTATGAAGCGCATGGGCGGCGACCAGCTGGGTCTGGACGACGAGGGCCTGCAGGACATCGTGAACCGCTGGCGCAGGCAGAACCCCTGCATCTGCAAGCTCTGGCGCAGGATGCAGGACGCAGCGGTGCACACCATCCGCACCGGCAAGACTACGGTCCCCCGAGTAGGAGTGACGCTCCGCAAAGAGGTGGCCTGGGGCTTTCCCTTCCCGTTTCTGACGATGCAGCTGCCCAGCGGGCGCAAGCTCTTCTACGCCGACCCCGGCACCACGCCGGATGACCGCATTACTTATAAGGAGTGGGACACGGGCAGCTGGCGGGAAGCCGAGACCTACGGCGGCAAGTTGACCGAGAACCTCACCCAAGCTGTGGGCCGGGATTGCCTGGCTTTCGCGCTGGATAACCTCCGACGGGCTGGGTACCAGGTGGTGTTCCACGTCCACGACGAGGTCATCATCGAACTGCCTACCACGCAGGACGCGGAAGCCGCGCTGGACAACGTGGTACGCATTATGAGCATCGTGCCGCCCTGGGCCGAGGGGCTGCCCCTGAACGCGGCAGGCTGGTACGGTGACTTCTTTACAAAGGATTGAGGACGATGAAGAAAACAGAATCCCTACCCAGCACCTCGGCCCTGTTCACCTGCACCTGCGGCGCGATGCCCTACGACGCAGAGAAACGCCCAAAGGGCAAAGTCGGGCTGACCCGCTACCGCAAGAGCAGCAGGTACGCCAGCGACGGCGGCTGGTCGGTGGTCTGCACCCGCTGCGGCAGGGTCGGCGAGCGCGGCAGCACGCAGATCGATGCAAAAGCCAGATGGAACGCAAAGCGGTACAAGTACGGCCCGCTGAAGGAGGAGGACAAATGAGCGCTACACAAATTGAGATCAGCGTGGGCGGCAGCCGCACAGCGACCGAGTGGGACGGTTGCTCCATCACATGGGCCGACTTCACCGACGATCTGCAG
>OIOY01000593.1_pt1 | contig 6284 bp, 5 predicted proteins | sample 1585671 | NCBI WGS metagenome assembly OIOY01 (sample SAMN02674697, study PRJEB24791) | human gut metagenome, SKBSTL033 | isolation source: stool | host: Homo sapiens | place: USA
ACAGCGCCGAGATGACGCTGGAACAGGTGCTGGACACCATCCGTGCCGCCGAAAAGGCTGGAGGCACCACGGTCCGCCTCCACACCGGCGACCCCTGCCTCTACGGGGCCATCCGGGAGCAGATGGACGCACTGGACGCCAACGGCCTCCCTTATGACGACACCCCGGGCGTGTCCAGCTTCTGCGGCGCGGCGGCGGCGCTCTGTGCCGAGTACACCCTGCCCAACGTGAGCCAGACCGTCATCATCACCCGGATGGAGGGCCGCACCCCGGTGCCGGAAAAAGAAAAGCTGCAATCCCTCGCCGCCCACGGGGCCACCATGGTCATCTTCCTCTCCATCGGGCTGGTGGACAAAGTCCGGCAGGCCCTTCTCGAGAGCGGCGGCTACCGCCCCGATACCCCTGCCGCCGTGGTCTATAAGGCCACCTGGCCGGAGCAGAGGGTGGTGCGGTGCACCGTGGGTTCTCTGGCCGAGAGCACCAAGGCGGCGGGCATCACCAAAACGGCCCTCATCGTGGTAGGGGATTTCCTGGGCACCCGGTACGAGCGCAGCAAGCTGTACGACCCCGGTTTTACCACCGAGTTCCGCAAGGGGACAGACCAGTGACCCGCGCCTATCTGGCCTTTACGGCAAAGGGCCTTGCACTGGCCCAAAAACTGGCGGCGGCATATCCCGGCAGCGTGGCCCGCTGCGGCCATGAAGCCGGGCAGGTGCACCTTGCCGATTGGACGGCCCGCCAGTTTGCCGGGAGCGATGCCCTTGTTTTTGTAGGTGCTGTGGGCATTGCGGTGCGGGCCATTGCGCCCCACTGCCAAAGCAAGGCACAGGACCCTGCCGTTGTGGTGCTGGACGAGTGCGGCCGCTTTGCCGTGCCCATCCTCTCAGGCCACCTGGGCGGTGCCAACGACCTTGCCCGGGCGCTTGCCGCTGTGTGCGGTGCGGTGCCGGTGATCACCACAGCCACCGACGCAAACGGTGTGTTTGCGGTGGACGAGTGGGCAAAGCACCAGAATTGCACCGTGCTGGAGCCGGAGCGCATCAAGCTTGTCAGCGGTGCACTGCTGGCGGGCAAAACGGTGCAGTTCGCATCCGACTGGCCTATTGCGGGTGCACCGCCTGATGGGATCACGGCGGGAGATGCCCCGGACTTTGCCCTCACCCTCTGCCCGGCGGGAGATGCGCTGCATCTGGTGCCGCGCATCGGCGTGCTGGGCGTGGGCTGCAAACGCGGCACCAGCGCCGAAACGCTGGCCGAAGCCTTTGCAGCTTTCTGTGCCCAGAACCGCCTTGCGCCGCAATGCATCACGGCGGCGGCAAGCATCGACTTAAAACAAAACGAGGCGGGCCTGCTGACCTTCTGTAAGAGCCACAGCTGGCCGGTGCAGTTTTTCACAGCGGAACAGCTGCGTGCCGCCCCCGGCAGCTTTACGCCTTCGGCCTTTGTGCAGAGCGTTACCGGCGTGGACAATGTCTGTGAACGGTCGGCAGTGCTGGCCGCAGGCGGGACACTCGTTTTTCACAAATATGCCCATACCGGCGTGACCTTTGCGCTGGCCGTGCGGCCCTATGCCCCGGACTGGAGGTGGCAGAATGTTTGACCCGATGGAATTTGAGATCGACGAACCGGAAAAGGTAGTCTACGTGGTGGGCATTGGCCCCGGAGATGTTTACTACCTGACGCAGGAAGCCCGGAATGTTCTGGAACACGCAGATGCCATCTGCGGCTATAAACTTTATCTTGACCTGATCGAGCCGGAGTTCCCATGTGAGGAATATTATTCCACCGGCATGACCAAGGAAATCGACCGCTGCCGCTGGGCGCTGGAAAAGGCGAATACCGGCAGGCGCGTGGTGATGGTGTGCAGCGGCGACGCAGGCGTTTACGGCATGGCCAGCCCTGTGCTGGAACTGGCGCAGGATTACCCGGACGTTGCCGTAGAAGTGGTGCCCGGCCTTACGGCCGCCCTCAGCGGCGGGGCTGTGCTGGGCGCGCCGCTGGCCCACGATTTCTGCGTGATCTCCCTTTCCGACCGGCTTACCCCGTGGGAGGTCATCGAAAAGCGGCTGGCCTGCGCAGCGCAGGGAGATTTCTGCGCTGCACTCTATAATCCTTCCTCCAAGGGCAGGCCGGACTACCTGCAAAAGGCAGTGCGCATCCTGCGCGCAAACGGCAAGGCGGATGATACCGTCTGCGGCCTTGTGCGCAACATTGGCCGCGAGGGCCAGAGTGCCCGGGTGCTGACGCTGGCCGAGCTGGAAAACACGCCGGTGGATATGTTCACCACCGTGTATATCGGCAACAGCAATACCCGCGCCCTTTCGGGCCGGATGGTCACGCCGCGGGGGTACCGTAAGTGAAGGCGGTCGTGTTCAGCGGCACCACCGAGGGCCGCCGCTTCTCCAAAAAGCTGGCAGAGCTTGGCGTTGCGGTAACGGTGTGCGTGGCAACGCCGCTGGGGGCCGAGGAGCAGGGCGAAATGGCGGGCATCACGGTGCACGCCGGGCGGCTGCAGCCGGATGCCATGGCGGCATTGCTGGCGGGAGCTGATCTCTGCGTGGATGCCACCCACCCTTATGCAGTGGATGCCACCAGGAACATCCGCGCTGCAGCGGTGCAGGCGGGCGTGGAATACCGCCGCCTACTGCGTGCGCAAAGCCCCTTGCCGCCCGGCTGTGCGGTGTTTGAAACAGCAGCGCAGGCTGCAGAATATCTGGCCGGGACAGAGGGCAATATCCTGCTTGCCACCGGTGCCAAGGAGCTGGCTGTGTTTGCCGGGCTGGAACCGGCGCGGCTTTACCCGCGCGTCCTGCCCACGCCGGAGGGCATTGCCGCCTGTGAAGCGGCCAATGTCCCGCACCGGAACATCATTGCCATGCAGGGGCCGTTCAGTCTGGCGCTGAATAAGGCGTTGATAACACAGTTCCAGATCCGGTACCTCGTCACCAAGGACGGCGGCGCAGCGGGCGGCTTTGCCGAGAAGGTGCAGGCCGCTGCCGATACCGGCGCACAGCTGGTGGTGCTGCGCCGCCCGCCGGAAACTGGCGAGACGGAAACACAAATTTTAGCGTATTGCAAGGAGATTTTGCAATGGTCACACTGATCGGCATGGGCAGCGGAAAATGGGAAGCCCTTTCGGCGCAGGCGCAGCAGGCTGTGCGCAGCGCGGGCCTTGTGTTCGGTGCAAAGCGGCTGCTGGCGGGCCTGCCTGCAGACAGCATGGCCCGGCAGTTCGCGCTCTACCAGCCCGCTGACATTCTGGAAACACTGGCACAAAACCCCGGGCAGGATGCTGCCGTGCTTTACAGCGGCGATACCGGATTTTACTCCGGTGCGTCCGGTCTGCTCACGCCGCTGCGGGCGCTGGGCATCCCCGCGCGGGTGTATCCGGGCGTTTCCAGCATCCAGCTGCTTTCAGCGGCGCTGGGCCGACCGTGGCAGGACTGGAAGCTGGTCTCGGCCCATGGCTGTGCCTGCGACCCGGTGGCCGAGTGCATGATGAACCGTTCGGTGTTCTTCCTCACCGGCGGCACTGAAACGCCCGCCTCTCTGTGCCAGAAGCTGACCGATGCCGGTATGGGCGAAGCCCACGGCGTGGTGGGCGAAAACCTTGGCACCGAAGCGGAAGCCATCCGCTACGGTTCTGCTGCAGAGCTGGCGGGGCAGAGCTTTGCACCACTCAGCGTGCTTCTGGTGGAAAACTTTGATCTGCCGCAGCTGCGTGCGCCGGGCTTCCCGGACGAAAGCTTCATCCGGAGCGAGGTGCCCATGACCAAGCAGGAGGTGCGCGCTGCTGCGCTGGCAAAGCTGGCGGTAATGCCCACCGACACTCTGTGGGATGTGGGCGCAGGCACCGGCAGTGTGAGCGTGGAGCTTGCGCTGGCGGCACCCAAAGGCCGCGTTTACGCCGTGGAGTGTGAACCGGATGCCTGTGAACTGATCCGTAAAAACCGGGCAAAGTTCCATGCTTGCAACCTCATCCTCATCGAGGGCCGCGCACCGGATGTGCTGGCAGACCTGCCTGCGCCGGATGCCGTGTTCATCGGCGGCACCAAAGGCGGCATGGAAGCCGTGCTGGATGAAGTGCTCGGCAAGAATCCGAACGCACGCATCTGCATTTCGGCCATTGCGCTGGAAACGCTGGGCGCTGCCATTGCCGCCCTCACGGCCCGGGGCCTGACCGCAGAGGTAACGCAGATCGCCGTCAGCCGCACAAAACCGGCGGGCCGACTGCACCTGCTCATGGCCAATAACCCCATCTTCCTCATTACGGGTACACGCAAATGATGCAATTCCTCATCGCCGCGCCTTCTTCCGGCAGCGGCAAGACCACTGTTGCCTGCGCAGTGCTGGCGGCGCTGAAAAAGCGCGGGGCCGACCCCTGTGCGTTCAAAAGCGGGCCGGACTACATCGACCCCATGTTCCACCGCTCGGCTCTGCAGGTGGACAGCCACAATCTGGATCTGTTTCTTTCCAACAGGGATATGGTGCGGGCCATTTTTGCCCGCTATGCCGCCGGGCATGGTGCCGCCGTGTGCGAGGGCGCTATGGGCTTTTATGATGGTCAGGGCCTGACCACCCGTGCCAGCGCTTGGGAACTGGCGGATACGCTGGGCCTGCCGGTGCTGCTGGTGGTACAGCCCAAGGGTGCCAGCGTGACGCTGGCCGCACAAATTCAGGGCCTTGTGAGCTTCCGCAAAAACAGCCATGTTTCGGGCATCCTGCTCAATGATTGTTCCGAAAAGCTGTATAAAATGCTCAAGGCCCTGCTGGAAAGGGAGACCGGCCTGCCGGTGCTGGGCTATCTGCCCCATTTGCCGCAGGCAGCGGTAGAAAGCCGACACCTCGGCCTGAAGACTGCAGATGAAATTGCCGACCTGCAGGAAAAGATCGCCCTGCTGGCCGATGCACTGGTGCTGGATTGGCAGCGCCTTGCCGTGCTGACCGAAAAGCCTGCGCCGGAAGCTTTGCCGGGAGCAGCTGCACCCACATCCGTCCGCATTGCGGTGGCAAAGGACGAGGCGTTCTGCTTTACCTATGCCGAAACGCTGGACGCACTGCGGGATGCCGGGGCGGAGCTTGTGCTTTTCAGCCCGGTGCAGGATGCGGTTTTGCCGGAAAATATAGGCGGGCTGTATCTGCCCGGCGGCTACCCGGAGCTCCACGCCCAGGCCCTGAGCGAGAACACCTCCATGCGGCAGAGCATCCGGGGGGCTGTCGCGGCAGGCCTGCCCACCGTGGCCGAGTGCGGAGGCTTCCTCTATCTGGGGCAGAGCCTCACGGACGCCGAGGGGCAGAGTTGGCCGATGGCGGGCGTTCTGCCGGGCGAAGCAAAAGATGCCGGACGTCTCGTCCGCTTCGGCTACGCCGCGCTGAGCGCAGACTCGGACAGTATGCTCTTCCGGGCCGGGGAGAGCTTTCCCATCCACGAATTCCACCACTGGGATTCCACCGCCAACGGCACGGCCCTCGCGGCAAAAAAGCCGGTGGGCGGCGCAGAGTGGCGGTGCGGATTTATAGACGAGCATTTCTATGCGGGCTTCCCGCATTTGTACTGGGCGGGTACGCCCCTGCCGGAGCGGTTCGTGGCCGCGGCAGAATCTTACCAGAACAAACGAGGCAGTTTATGACAGAAGCAACACTCAAAACCCTGTTGGAGGGCATCACCCCGCCGGACGAGGCCGCCCGCGCGGCGGCTCATGCCCACTGGGCCAGCCTGGCAAAGCCGCTGGGCGGGCTGGGAGCGCTGGAAACCACGCTGGAATCCGCCGCCGCCCTCACCGGGAGCGCGGCGCTGGATCTCTCCAAGCGTGCCGTCCTCATCCTCTGCGCGGACAACGGCGTGGTGGCGCGGGGCGTCAGCCAGACGGACCAGAGCGTGACCCGCACCGTGGCGGAGAATCTTGCCGCCCGGCGCACCAGTGTCTGCCAGATGGCCCGCACCGCCCGGTGCGAGGTGGTGCCAGTGGACATGGGCATGGCCGGGGAGCCGGTGCCCGGCGTGCGGAACTGCCGCGTTGCCTCCGGCACCACCGATTTTACCCAGGGCCCGGCCATGCGCCGGGAGCAGGCCGTGGAGGCTGTTGCCAAGGGCATCGCGCTGGTGCGGGAGCAGAAAGCGCAGGGCGTCACCCTGCTGGCCACGGGCGAGATGGGCATTGGCAACACCACCACCTCCAGCGCGGTGGCGGCGGTGCTGCTGGGCCAGCCTGTGGAGCGCATGACCGGCCGGGGCGCGGGCCTCTCGGATGAGGGCCTTGCCCGGAAGATCCATGCCATTCAAA
>OIOY01000598.1_pt1 | contig 6233 bp, 6 predicted proteins | sample 1585671 | NCBI WGS metagenome assembly OIOY01 (sample SAMN02674697, study PRJEB24791) | human gut metagenome, SKBSTL033 | isolation source: stool | host: Homo sapiens | place: USA
GAGCAGTTCCATTCCGGGTCTCACCTTCAAAAAATCCATCATTTTCTTCGTAAGAAGAATTTGCCCCTCCTGTGAAATCTCTACCCAGCAGTAGGAACGCCCCTTGTATTTGATAAATTCGCCAGAACCTGCTGAGTAGTCAAGCAACGGTGGAGTATCGTCCAAAATGTGACCAAGTTTTGACGGATGCAAAAGGCCTTTCCGGGTGACGCAGAAGCCACCGGTAATCTTACTTCCGGTAAAAAGATATACTTTTCCTTCATCTGCAATGTGATATTCTTCCATTGCCTGCGGTGGAATCCGCAATGTTCCATCCGTCCGAATGAGTGATTTCCCGAAAATAAATTTTCCTCCCTTATTCATTTGTGGCATAAAAACACCTCCTGAAATTCCGATTTTAATGTCTCTATTATACCATAATGATACTATTATAAAAAAGGAAAAAGAGCTCCTTCGAGCTCTTTTGATTCAGTTCTGTAAACTGGAATTTATTTGGAAGATTTTATTATCCATTCATCAAGAAATTTCATTTGTTCATCCGTATGAAACCAATGCTCTCCATTTTTCATAATAGAAAGTATTAAATTAATCCTCTGTACAAATTCAAATATCGTTCCATAAGCGGTAAGATTATCTTTTTCACCATACAAAATGTGCGTTGGGATTTTCCATATAATAGGATTTTCTCTTACATAGCAAAGATAATCCCATGAAAGGGTCTCTCCAAAGGTTGTCTGAATTTCTTTTTTCTCTTTGAGTTCATCTTCTGTAACATTTGCCCAAATCATCATATCAGCAATAAGCCTTTCCATATCTACAATGGGCGAAATAAAATATGCTTTCTCTATTTGCTGATTTGATAAGGCATTGATAGCAAAATACGCTCCAATGCTATTGGCGATTATTTCAACAGTCTTGTAGTTTCTATAAATCGAATTAAAAAGTAATGGAAATTCTTCTTTTGCTTCCCATGGAAACTGTGCAGTATAGTCAAGACCAATTACATCACAATCACTAAAGAGCGACTTGTAATGGAGAGCTTCTTCAGCATCTCCTCCTTTTCCATGTATATAAATAACTGCTTTATCCACGATAGTAATCCTCCATAATTTCTATGTTTATCCATCATTCATTATAATTTCCTCAACCTTAAAAGTATAGTGGGCTTTTGTAAAAAACAAAAGAAACCGCCTTTCCATCGGACAGTTTCTCTCACTATGTCATCCTGACACGATAAATTTACTGGTCAAAATCCGGGTACAGCTCCAGCTGAGAGAAGTCCTCATCGGTCATCGCACAGAGCTTCGTAAGGGCACTGTCGGTCAGCTCCCTCAGTTCCGTTTCCTCCGGCGAAAGCTCGCCGTGCATTTCACGCAGGCTGTCGATCAGCCCGGTGCGGCTGCCGGTATTGTAAATGCACATCAGGTTCATTTCCTCAAAAGTAAAGTTTCCCATATCAAATCTCCCTTTCCGCACTCTTTTTGGGTGCTGTCTTTTTGTGTTCTGCTTTGGGCTGGTTTTTCAGCTGTTCCACAACGGATTTTTTCTTTTCCCATTCCTCCCGATGGGTGGCGGCTGCCAGAGCCATCAGGGAAATGGGCTGACCGCTTCGGGCCTGCTGTTCCAGCTCTGCCACCGTAGGCTCTTTTGCGCCATTGTTGATGATGCCGTCGATCATGCCGTAATCGTCCTCTACGGCCATCTCTGCATTTTTCAGCGGATTTTCCGGCAGGAATCCGGGGATCTGGGTAAAACCAACGCTGTCGCAGTAATGACAGGATACCTTACCGTCCTGTTTGATCGCAACGATGTCGCTGACGCTCATGGAGGGACTGTGAAAGTCTACGGGTTTTTCCAGATTGAATTGCTGATAGAGTTTTTCCAGCTGCTCCGGCACAGTGCCAGACTCACTCAGCGGAGCGGTGTAGATGAGGTCATAATTGCTGCGGTCTACGGAAACATCATGGGACTCTAACCAGTCCAGATTCATAAAGCGCACATTCTGCGGATCGTCACGGCTCACCTGGTAGATGGCAAAGCAGTTTCTGTTCTGGGAGAGAAATGCCTGTTCTCGTTCCTGCTGATGTTCCTGACGCTCCATGACCTTTTCGTGGAACTGAGGGCTTTTCTCCCATTCCTCACGATCCACGCCGAAAAGACCGCCATGCTCCATGATCTCCTGCGGGTCAAACACCATGCTCTCCGTATTGTCCTCATGCAGCACATAGACAGTCAAACCGGCGGCATCCAGTTCCAGCGCCCGTTCTCTGGTAACAGGGAGCATCCCGTCATAAGAGTAACCGTATTTCTGCATATCCGGTGTGGAGACCTGCTCATCCGGCGTTGGGTATTCATCCAGCGCCTGCTCCTGTGCCTCCGGCAGCTGGGAAGAAGCAGTCATCTGACTGGCCTCTGCCTGCATCTGCTGGTAGGCAGCTTCCTGCAAGGTCTCAATCATGGACAACGGTGCGTATTTTACCGAGTCTCTGCCCAAATCGTTGTCATCACAAATCTGGAGAACTGCCTTCATGCGGGAAATCTCCGGCATATCCAGCTGACCACCATCCAACTCTTTCATGGATGCGGCATCGTAAAGGGTATAGTCCCAGCCGCTGTCACAGGACTGGATATGAAGATAGGTGGCATTGTCGATCAGAAACAAAGCCTCCTGCTGATTGGCGTCCGCCCCCAGCACTTCCATTTCCGGCATTGCCGCAGCCAGTTCCTTTACCGCTTTTTGCACCAGAGGATTATCACGGTAATAGTCGATTGCCTGGATGGTGTCCAGGTCAATGGTCTGGCCGGTCAAAATCGGAAAAGGTCCTTCATAGTCGCTTCCGTCTTTCAGCTCAAAACCAATGCCCTTGATCCCGTTCATTCGCTCTGCCGGAATCTCCTGATAAATGCGGACAGCTTCCTCCAAAGACAGGTTATCGTGGTATTCTCCGAGGTTTGGAAACTCCATGCACTCTGCTACATAGTAGGTCAGATTGCCGGTCTGCTGTCCATCAGATACCTTAGCGGCATCTTCTGGCTGCTCTATCGGGGCGGGTTCCGGCTCTACCTTTGCATGAGGGTCGATTCCGCGCTCTTTGCAGATTTCCTTATAGTGGCGCTCAATATCGGAGATCAAAGTGTCGGAGGTTTTGTTGATGGTCTCCAAACTGGCTCTCAGTTCTTTCAGTTCCTTGCCCTTACTCCAGCTTGCAATATAGCCGAAGCTGTTTTCTCCAGTCTCGATGCCAAAATACTTGCAGACCGCATAGGAAATGCTTTCAGCCTCCACTTCCTCCGTGTGACGGTTTTTGATTGCCTGTTTTTCTGCGGTTGCATCTTCCTCAACTGCAAGCCGCCATTCAAACTGATTTTCGTCCACATAGCGCCAATCCATATCAGAAGCAAACTGTTCAGCTTCTTTTTCTGTGGCAAAATCCAGCTTGAAATCATGCTTGGTTCCACCTTCACTCTCCAGCACAACCTTCCATGACGGTAGCATTTCATATTTTTTAGGGTCATGGAGCTTGCTGTGGGCAATCTCGTGTACTGTGGCCGAAACCGTCTGCACCTCACTCATGCCCCGACGAATGGCGATTTTCTGATGATCGGTAGAAAAATAGCCGTCCGTATCGGCGGCCATTGCTTCAAAAGTGATCGGCACCGGCGCACTGCGGCGCAGAGCCTCCATGAATGCCTCATAATTTGGCACATTGCCGGAAAGGGAGGAAGCAAGCTCCGGCAAAGGTTTCCCATCGGTCTGGCTCACATCAAAGACCTTGACCGGACGAAACATGGGGATTTCGATTTCTTTTTCCTCTGTGACGATCTTTCCGTCTTTATCCAGAATCGGAGCCTTGGTATCCGGGTCCAGCTTCTGCTCCTCGATTTTCTTCTTATACGGTGTGGGGGCGATGATGGTAATGCCATGCTCGCCCTTTTTTACATGACGCTCAAACTGGTCTTTCCACTTATTGTATCCGGCTACCAATGTAGCGTCCGGCTTCTGCATATAGATGAGCATGGTGTTGTTTACCGAATAGCGGTGGAAGCGGGACATGACGGACAGATAGCGCATATACTTTTCACTCTCAAACAGTTCCTTGATCCCCTGCTCGATGCCATCTGTGATTTCCCTTAGCCGCTCTCGGTTGGTGGGTTTGTTCTCAGCCATGATTTTCAATCTCCTTTCCAAGTGTGTGATTTCTGCTGTGTGTTCTGCAATCCATGCCTTTTGTTCTTCTTCACTTTCATAAAGAAAAAGGTCCAGCAGGTACTCTACATAGGTTTTCTTCTGGATTGCTTCCACAAAGCGGGGGTGCGGTTCTTCCTCCGGTGTCCGGGGAGAATGGTCAATCCCCCATTTTTTCAGCAGATGGTAGTAATCGGACAGTACGCGATAACACCGCTGCCGGTCCTCACGAAACTTCTGCGCCTCGGTTTTCTGCCGGACATATCTCCTGCGGGGCGGGGCCTGACTGTCATAGATCAGGCCAAAGTCCTGTGCCAGTTTCTCCGCCGCTTCTTTTGAAGAGAGGTCAAAGAGCTTTGCGGTAAAGTCGATCACATCCCCATCTTCACCGCAGCCAAAGCAGTGGAACCGCTGGTCTACCTTCATGCTGGGGTTCTTATCATCGTGAAAGGGACAGCAGGCCATGCCATTTCGTTTGACTTTTATCCCATAAAGCTCTGCCGCTTCTCTGGTGCTGACCGACTGCTTGACTGCTTCAAATACATTCTCTGCCATGTGCCTTTAACTGCCGGACTTTCTCGCAGGGGGCTGGTATCCGGCAGCTTTCGCACGCTCACTGGCAGCTTTGCGGCGTTCTGCGCTATATGGCTCTCGGACTGATACACACCGCTTGGGGACGGTAAAGTTATGGGCGTCCTTTCGGATGATCTGGTCGGGGTGCTTTTTTGCCAGCAGATCCAGCTTCTCCATCAGACGGGGATCATGAGTATAGATCTCAGCCATTGGTTCTGCCTGGTTATAGAGGAGAATGGTTTCCCGTTCCACTAAAGAGAGCTTCATCGGCTGCCTCCTTTCCGCTGGTCAAATTCCAGCTTGAAGTTGGCGTACTGTCCATCGTCCTCCAAAACCACAGTGGCATCGTAGGTCTTGCCGGTTTTCTCCGAATATAGGCCCGTCACACGGACACGGCCATCGTTAAGCAGTGCAGACACCACAGCCTTGGTCGGCTGTTTTTTCTTGGCAGCCCACCATTTGTTATTTTTCCAGATTGCAAATTTGCAAGAATCATTCTGACAGAAGAAGCCTTTTTGCAGTTCTGCAACTTCCCCACCGCAGCGAGGGCATTTGCCTACCACCTCACGGGGCGGGGCAAACAGGTACTCGGTTCCCTTGATGACCTGATAAGTCCCCACCAGATCTTTCAGCATGGCACTGATACCGTCTAAAAACTCCTCCAGGGCAAGCTGCCCGCGCTCGATCTCGCCCAGGCGGTACTCCCACTCGGCAGTCAAAAGCGGAGATTGCAGCTGTTCCGGCAGAACGGTGATCAGGGAAACTGCATCGTGGGAAGGGAGAAGCTGCACCGTTTTCCTGTTCTTTTTTCGTTCCAGAAAACCGGCAGATACCAGCTTTTCCAAAATACCGGCACGGGTGGCCGGTGTCCCCAAACCTTTTCGCTCGGCATCCTCCGGCATATCCTCTTTTCCGGCAGTCTCCATCGCGGACAATAGGGTGTCCTCTGAAAGCTTTTGTCAAGGGGGTGCGTGGATATTTTTCATATTACTTACGCAGATTCTCTCTCTGCTTCTGCCTGAATAATGCGTTTCAACCTGTCCTCCGCAGTCAAACCGCTACTATGGTCAAAAAACACTTTGACTTTATAATTTGTTTTGCCTTGCTTAATCACAAAAACTCCATCCGGTTTGTTTTTCTCCGAATGGTTATTTGGGGTGGGTAGTGTACTGTTCACAATATTTGTCATACGATATTCCTCCTTGAATGAAAAAGCCCGACAAGGAAAGGTCTGACAACGAAGTTCCGACAACGGACATCAGAAAACCTTTTTTCTTTATCGGGCGATACTATCTTTTTACTATTTCCTTTTTCTTTATAATATTGGATGATAGAAGGAAGAGCAGCTACAGTTGTATCTTTAGCATCTGTATCATGTGCTAAAAGGACAATATTTTGATGTGTTTCACTTGTAGCTTGTTTAATGATTGTTGCAGTTGGGATATGATTGCCACTTGCATCTGTTGTATCACCA